>Ga0316629_10000159_pt1 | contig 12085 bp, 9 predicted proteins | sample OWC_May_M1_C1_D1_FD_207654 | JGI IMG/M metagenome (GOLD analysis project Ga0316629, IMG submission 207654) | Wetland soil microbial communities from Old Woman Creek delta, Ohio, United States - OWC_May_M1_C1_D1_A | ecosystem: Environmental > Terrestrial > Soil > Wetlands | place: USA: Ohio... | reverse complement strand
CCATTGGTGTCGCCCAGAACCGCGACGCTGGGGGCGGGCAGATCGGAACGCCGAATGAGGCCGAGGCGGATGGCGTCTTCGATATCCCGGCCGATATACGCGACGGTGTCGGCCATGCGCACGACGCAGCCTTCCAGCGTCATGGGGACCAGTTCAGTATCGGGGTTGCCGACTTTGGCCGCCATTTCCGTTTGCAGATCGGCAAAGGATTTTTTCCGCCGAGGCGCCAGCGCCGGGGTGTGGACTTCCCCGTCGTGGCTGAGAATACCGTCTAGCGTCTGCAGGCAAAGGTTCCAGCCCTTGCCCTTGCGCTCCACGAGGTCGAGAAAGTGAACACTTTGAACATTGTGCTGAAAGGAACCGATGCCGTGCTCCCGGCAGAGCGCGGAGAGAAACCGCTCGCCGTCGTGACCGAAGGGGGTGTGACCGATGTCGTGGCCCAGGGCGATGGCCTCGATCAGGTCCTCGTTCAACCCTAAAAAGCGGCCGATCGACCGGCCGATTTTGGAGACCAGCTGCACGTGCAACACCCGGTGGGTGATGTGGTCGTTGCGGATCAAATAAAATACCTGGGTCTTGTCGATATAGCGGGCATAGGCGCGGGAATGAAGAATCCGGTCCACATCCACGGAAAACGCCTGACGGTAGCCTGAGGATAAGAACTCCTCCGCCTCGCGACGGACGGCCAAGGCGTTGGGGGTGGCGTAAGCCGACAGGGTTTGCGCCTCCTTCTGTTCGAGGCTCGCCCGGATGGACTTCAGGTCCAGCGGTTCAGATCTCATGCCGTTCAATCATCATCTCCATCAGACCGGTATAGTCAATTCCTGCTTTCCGAAAACCCTCCCGCCCGTATTTCATGTTGGCCTCCAGCACGTAGAAGCTTCCGTCGAATTGGCAAATATCGATGCCCACATCGTCCCAGCCGCACGCCTGGGCCGTGTGCAGCGCCAGCTGCAGCGCGGCGTCCGGCACAGGATCCAGACTGATGCTGGCCCCGACGGCAACGTTGGAACGAAAGTCATCATCCGGCGCGATCCGCCAATAGGCATGGGCGACTCTGCGGCCGATGACGACAATCCGCATGTCGCGGTCAAGGGGAAGATAATCCTGGATGTAAGCCACGCTGCTGCGGTCGAGGTAGTCCTCCAGGTTCTCGCGGTTGCGGATCAGAAATACGCCCCTGCCCATGGCCGATCCCCGGCCGATCTTGGCAATGAATGGAAATTGGAAATGATCGGTGATGGTCTGTTTCTGGGTTTTTCCATAGAAGACCCGGGTTCGCGGGTGCGGAATGCCCGCCAGATTAAAGAGGGCGGTCTGCTTGATCTTGTCCTGGACGCATTTGTAAGTGTGGTAACTCGGAAACGTGTTCTTGCCGATGGCATCGAACAGATCGGCATAAAAGGTTGTCGGATAATAGATGGTATCCGCCTTGCGGATCAGATCGCTTTCCTCGGGTCGGTAGTCGCTGAAATTCGTGCGTACCCCGAGAGTGATGACATTGCGGCACTGCCTCAGGCGCCCTTCCAGGGCGATGACCGAACGCTGGAATTTCATTAAATTTTAGCTTGAAACTGTTAAAGATGGTTCGTTGAAAATTTCGATAATCCTTTTCAAACCGCGTTCGGTATGGCTCCCCTTCCAATACACCCGCCCGCATTTCGGACACTGGCGGAAACGGGTCTGGGTATCCCATACGTAGTCCGGTACAAGCCGCTGAATGTCATCCTTGGAAACAAATACGATCGGCTCGTTGCAGATGATGCAGCGTGAAAAGGGCCGGAGATCTTCAAGACGGATGGCCGTTTTTCGGATCAGCTCAACGACTTGATCACGGGGATGGTTGGATTGAATGAAGATCGTTCTCAGCGTGGCATGCACCCGGAGTGATTGGTGCGTCCGGGTCAGAAAGGTTCTTTCCGATTCGATGCGCTGCATAAACGTCCCTCTGGGGTATTCGATTTCCGAGAGGGTGTCAAACCCCATGAGCCGGAGCCATTTGCCCAGCCGCCCAAGGGTTCTTTCCACGGCAAAGGAGGTTGGCATGGGTGTCGAAAAAAAGTAGTCGGTAATTAGAGCCTTTGGATGAGGTTACTATAAATGATCGCATGAAAGGGGTCAATGGCCAGGATTGCTCAGAATCGGATTGGTTTTTCGGAAAATCTCCGCTGCCAAGCCGCTTCCGCAAGACCTGTGCCGATGAACTCATTCTCAAGAATTTCCCGACGGTACCGATAATACATGTGGGATTTGCACCGCTCTCACAAGCCCCGAAGGAAACCCCATGCGGAAGTGGAAAATCCTTTTTGGCGTTCTGGTCCTCACGGCCGTTGCGGTGGCCGTCCTGGCCAAGGACCATCTGAACCGCAATATCATCCGGTTGAAAAGTGGGCGGATCATCCCCGTCGACCGCGTGTGGGAGTCCGGAGCCGATCTGTTTTACGAGAACGAGAAGGAAATCCATTTTGTGAGGCTGGCGGATATTCAGTGCATCGAAAAGCAGAGCATTTCCCTTCTGGTGCACACCACCGGCACCCGGGTCACGTACGCTGCGGACCAGTGGGTAAAGGCCTTGAATCCGCTGCTTCAGGACGGTTTGGAATTAACGCGTCATTCGCGCTTAACCCGGTGGCTGATTATCGGTTCGGTGGCTGCCCCGGTCCCTTTAATCCTGGTCCTGCGCTGGGTCCGCAACCGGGCCAAGAAAAAGAAGTTTGCTAAACCTTCTGCGGCGGCAAAGGAAGCCGGGCAGGAGATGCCCAAGCGCGCCGACGTGGTGCGCTTTTTTTTGGGGCTTTATCGCCATCAGTTGGGAGCCGGGCCGGAACTGCCGGCGGAGTTCGTGCAGCTGCCGTCCGTCCTCTCCGGTCCCAAACAGATTTACGAATTGCGGGTAAAAAACGGGAGCGAATGGATCAAACGACGCATGACCCTCGGACCGTTGGGGGAGGACAGTGGCAGCAGGAGCAAATGCTACTATGTCATCTTCGACCAGCATTTGGTCGTAAAGATACCTCCCAAGCCGATCAGAGATTTCGAAGACTATGTCGCCAGCATCAAAAAAGAACGACATATTGTCGAACGCTTGGCCCCCAAGGAGTGCATCGTTCCCAAGGTATCCGTCATTTTGAGCCAGATCCATCACCTATCGTCTCTGCCGGGCACCCCGCCGGACGCGCTCGAAGAAAAATACATCGACTGGCTTCGAAACAACCCGGCCTATCAGGACTATTTGAAAATCAAGGGAACCTTTGTCTTTTTTATGGACCTCTCGCGCTACTACTTCCTGGGTCACATCATCGACGGCTTCCACGACCTAACCGATCCTATCCGCTCGGAGATCGGCTCCACCATCGACCTCATCCGCTATCCGGTCAAGTTCAAAGAACGTTACGGCGAGGAGAATGAATCCGTCGGTTTTGAAATCCGGGATCTCTATTACCAATGTGAAGCCGAAGTGCGGCAACTGCTGAAAAACCACGCTAACGCCGCGGCCGTGACCCCTTACCGCATCCAAGTGTGGTTCCTGAATTTTCTGGAAAAAAATGACATTTGCGAATCGGATCCCGCGGTACCCCCCGAGATGGCTTCCGGCATTGCGGCCATCTTCGGGCGGCTGTTTGAGAAATACCGCATCTCGGTGGAAGCCTACCTGGGCGCCATCCGCGCCTTCGCCGGGCGCCTCTCCCTGGAACAAAACCGCCACATCATATCCGGCATTCTGACCAACTTGCTGGACCTTCTGGTCTGGCTCAGCGAGAAAAAGGTGGCCATGCGGGACCTGAAGCCCGACAACATCCTGGTGGCCGGCGATCCCCAGAAATACCCGGCGTTTCTGAGATCGGTCGCGGACTATTCGTTGGGCTTCATCGACGTGGAAACAGCGGTCTATCTCGGGACCTCCGGAGATGCCGAGATCAAACAGCCCCTGCTGGGCGGTACGCCGTATTATGCCACTCCCTCCCATCTTTTTCCGAATACGGTCCTGCGCGCCGGTTTTGCCGACATCGCCGGGATCCTGCACTTTCAAGACTGGCAGGCGGTGCTGGTGATGATTTTTAAAACGGTCACCGGAGAGCTTCTCTTTGAGCACACCGCCCAGTTGTTTGGCGACATCAAAACGCGGGTGGCCAACTCCCTGCGCCGGAGCGAACCCTTGGAAAGCCAGATGGAAGACGTCAGTCGAATGTTCTGGCGCAGCGCCGTAGCCGAGTTCCGCGCCAAAATGAAAGCGCGCGAAAGCGCCTTGAAATGTGTGGAGCTCGCCATTCCGGAAGCTGCGAAGGTTTTGTTCGTTCAGGTACTCCAGCGCGACATCGCATCCATCCAGGGCTCGATCCAGGACCTCGTCGAGGCCCAACGGTATTTCGCTTCTGCCGAGAGCCGCGAACAGCTTCTGAAATCCTCACACCGCCGAATCGGCCAGCTCCTGGGAGCCATGCAGGCCAAGATGCAGACCGCCAAGCCGGCGCCGGACGCACTAGGGGCCACCCAACGTTTCCTGCAGCATCTCTCCATGCTCAAGGCTCTGATCGAACGCAAATCGCAGATGATCGACGCCCTGCAAAGGACAGCCGCACCCCGCCTGAGCGCCTACGAGGTGATTCTGCTTATGTTCAATAGTGTTTTCACCTCCATGTACCGCCGGGATTGGAACACGCTGGTGGAGGAGTCGCCCAGCCTGAGCTTTCCGTCCAACGATGAGCTGTCGCTCGCCACCACGATTTAGACGGTCACAAGACATGGTGGCCGTTTGGCATTTCTTTCTTATTGACGCCAAAGCCGCCTGCGGTGTAACTTTGACCTATCAAGGCCGGTTTTCCCGGCGAAGACCGCGGGTCAAGGTCTCAACCGGCTCACGTTCGGATGCAGACCTCCTCCCGCACATCGGGAGCCGCTACAGGGTTTTTCCGCCGAACTGAAGGACAACCATGCCGCGGATGACGTCCAACCCCCTCCCGCTCGGACTGCTTGCTCTCGCGCTGATGGTGATCTGCTGCGTCGGCAGCGTGGCGGCCGCCGAGGAAATCCGGCAGCCGGTGCGGTCCGGAAGCTTCTATCCCGCGGAGGCCCAGGAACTGCGGCAGCTCATCGACCGGCTGACGCAGCAGGCGCGCGTCTCGCACCCGAACCTTCCAGACGGGAAATCTCTCAGAGCGCTCATTCTGCCGCATGCCGGTTATATGTATTCCGGACCGACGGCCGCTCACGCCGCACGGGTGCTATCCGAGAACCAGTTCACGAAAGTTCTGGTGATGGGGCCCGATCATTTTTTGGGCTTTTCCAACGGCGCCATCCCTACGGTTCAAGCCTTCCGCAGCCCACTGGGACTGATCCCCGTAAGCCCCGCCGCCCGGGATCTATTGAAACAATCCGATCTCTTCCAGGCGCTGTCGCCCACGGACGACCGTGAGCATTCCGTAGAGGCGGTTCTGCCCTTTCTGCAAGTCTACCTCAAGCGCTTTGAGTTGATCCCCGTCGTCGTCGGCCGCGCCGATATCAACCGCGTATCCAGCGCTCTAATGTCTGTCCTCGATCACCAAACCCTGGTAGTGGTCAGCTCAGACCTGTCTCACTACCTGTCCTATGCCGACGCCCAAGCCCGGGATCGCAAGACCATCGACGCCATCCTTTCCATCGATCGCCAGGCGCTGGTCCGGCGCGATAACGCCGCTTGCGGGGTGGATTCGATCGCGATCCTGCTGGCCATGGCGGCGCGCTTCGGCTGGCGCCCGGTGCTGCTCAACTACCTGAACAGCGGTGACACCGCCGGGGACCGCTCGCGGGTGGTTGGCTATGCCGCCATCGCCTTTCTGGGAGACCCGCCTATGCCAGAGCTGAAAGACTCATCTCAACGTCTCGACGTCGAAAAGGGCAAAACGCTCGTAAAGCTCGCGCGCAGCACTCTGATGGAAAAATTTGGCCGCCAACTGCAGCCGGCCGAGGTGGACCAGCTGCGCTCCGCGCTGCAGGACCCTTCGTTCCAGGCCCACTGCGGCACCTTCGTCACCCTCAAGCTGCGGGGCCAGCTGAGGGGCTGCATCGGCAACCTCACCACGACCGATCCTCTGGCCGAAGGCGTCCGCCGCAACGCGATCAATGCCGCGTTCCACGACCCGCGTTTCTCACCGCTCACGGAGCAGGAGCTCACCCGGGTCGACATCGAAGTCAGCGTTCTCACCGAGCCTCAACCGCTGGAGTACACCGATGGAGCGGAACTTCTGCGGAAGCTGCGCCCCAATGTCGACGGGGTGATCATTCGCAAGGGTTACGCCAGCGCCACCTTTCTGCCTCAGGTCTGGGAGCAACTGCCCAAAACCGAAGACTTCCTGAATCACCTTTGTCAAAAAGCGGGGCTGCCCCGGGACGCCTGGAAACAATCCAAGCTCGACGTGTCGACCTATCAGGTCCAGTATTTTGAAGAAAAGCATTGAAAGGCCCGTCGTCGCCATCGTCATCGCCACGGGTGTGGCGTCCGTCGTAACCCAACTCGTCGCCATCCGGGAGTTCTTGAGCCAGTTCCAGGGCAACGAAGTCGTCATCGCATTGATTCTCTTCTGTTGGCTGGTGCTGGGCGGCGCCGGGACGCTTCTGTCTCGACCGGCCATAACCCGCCGGTTCGCCACATTCGAAGTGCTGTGCGGATTCTCTCTCGTACTCATGGTTTTGGCGACATTCACCATCTTAGGGGCTCGCCTGCTAAGAGATGTTTTTTTTCTCCGCGGCGCCTCGGTCGGTTTCTATCCCACTTTTCTTTTTGTCTTGGCGATCACGACTCCCTACGCTCTGCTCATCGGATTTCTGCTGCCTTTCAGTCTCTTCGTCATGCGATCTCAGCGCCCGGACTACCCCGGCGCTTTGGTTTACATCTGGGACAGCATCGGTGACATCAGCGGGGGAGCGCTTTTTTCGTTCCTTTTCGTTTTTCTACTGACTCCCTTGCAGGCAATCTTCGCCGCCCACCTGCCCCTGCTGGTGATCATCCTGTTCTTGCGGCCATCGGCCCGCCGGCCCCTTTATTTTGCCGCCGCCGTCGTCTTTGGGGTGCTTTTGGCAGCGGTGATACTGGAGCGGACCACCCTCACATCGCGCTACAGCCAACTGGTCCATTATCAAGAGACCCGCTACGGCCGGCTGACCATCGTTCAGCAGCAGGACCAGCTAACCCTGTTTCAGGACGGCAATCCCACGATGAGCAGTCAAAACGAGGCAGCGGCCGAAGAGGCGGTGCACTATGCGCTGGCCCAGCTGGACCATCCACGGAGCGTCCTGACGATATCGGCGAACAGCGATGTGATGGAGGAGCTGGAAAAGTACGGCCTCGAATCCATTGACTACGTCGAGCTCGACCCGGACCTAACCGAAGTCCTTTTTCGGTTCAACCTGGTAAAACGCGTGCCCGGGCTGCAGGTGATCCACGGCGACGCGCGCGCTTTCCTCTCAGAGGCTTCCTCGGTCTACGACGCCATCTTGGTCAATCTTGCCGACCCGGAGACGTTCCAGACCAACCGGTTCTTTACCGATCGTTTCTTTTCTCTGGCGCGCACGCATCTGACAGATCAGGGAGTGCTCAGTTTCTCGTTGCAAGGCTTTCAGAACTACCTCGCGGAACCTCAACGCCGCAAACTCTCCTCCCTTTACCGCACCGCACGTGCCTATTTCCCTCATGTCCTGATGCTGCCGGGCCAGCGGGTATTCTTCCTCTGCAGCGGCCGCCCCCTAGAGATCAATATTCCCGACGCCCTGGCGAGCAGAGGCATCCCGACCGCTTACATCAGCGCCTATTACGAAGGCAATGTAACGCCGGATCGAATTTCGCGGCTGCGCGGACTGATGGAGCCGGCGTCACCGCCGAACACCGAACTGGCTCCCTACGTCATGCGCACCGTTTTCTGGGAGTGGTTCGCAAAGTTCGAGACCTCGCCGCTGTGGTTCATCGGCGGCATTGGCGGTCTGCTGGCGCTCTATTTTTCTCGCATCAGCCGGGTAGAGTTCGTGCTTTTTTCCACCGGCTGGATGGTCATGGGTAGTGAAATCCTGGTCATTTTTGCGTTTCAGATCTTTTTTGGTTATATTTATTTCAAGATCGGTATCATCGTTACTGTCTTCCTGAGCGGACTTTTACCGGGAGCCATCTGGGGCCGGCGTTGGGCGCATCGGCCTCGGCGAGTTCTGGTTCTGGCGGATGCAGGCCTCATCGGCCTTCTGGGCCTCACCTTCATCGCCGTGCACGCCGGCGATCGCTTGCCGCAAGCGATTTACCTCATTCTCGCTTTCGGGATATCGCTGGGGTGCGGCCTGCAGATTCCGGCGGCGCTGCATATGAAGGGGGACGGGAGCGCGGCGGCCACCGCCGTTTTCTCAGCCGACCTGATCGGTGCCGCTCTCGGAACCCTCGTGATGAGCACGATCTTGATCCCTTATATGGGTATCACGGGAGCTATCGGGGGGTTGTTCGTTTTGAAACTGGTCAGTCTGCTAATGGCGGGCATGCTCGATGGAAAACCTTTCGCGAAGACGGTTTCTGATTAGCGGAGGTCGTTTTCTCGCATCCTGCGCCGCGGCGACGGCGCTCGATCCGATCGCCGGCTGTCTATCAAAGGCCTGGGCTCAGGAAGACATCCGTGGGACGGTTTTTAAAGGCGATGGCCCGAAACAACTCTGGAAATGGTCGCGGGAGGGGTATGGCTACCAGGTGCTGGACGAAAAGCGTGTCGCCTGCCTCATCTGCCCCAACCACTGCGTGCTTTCGCCGGGTGACCGCAGCGTATGCCGCTCACGGGTTAATTTCGACGGGAAGCTCTATAGCTTGGCCTACGGCAACCCCTGCGCCGTGCACATCGACCCGATCGAGAAGAAACCGCTCTTTCATTTCATGCCCCAGACCAAATGCTTTTCCCTGGCGGCCGCCGGGTGCAACTTTCGCTGCTTGAACTGCCAGAACTGGGAGATCTCCCAGGCCAAGCCTCACGAAGTTCAACATCGGGAGCTCTTCCCGGAAGCGGCCGTCCTGGCCGCCCAGCAGTCCGGATCGTCTTCCATCGCCTACACTTACTCCGAGCCGGTCACTTTCTATGAATACATGTTGGATACCGCCCGCTCGGCCCGCGACGCCGGACTGAAGAATCTGCTCATCTCAAACGGCTACATCAACCGTGACCCTTTACTGGACCTTTGCCGGGTGATGGATGCCGCCAACATCAACCTCAAGGCTTACAGCGAGGCGATCTATCGCAAGCTGAACGGCGGACGCCTGGCACCGGTGCTGGCCACGCTGAAGGTCCTGCATGAGCAGGGAGTCCATTTGGAGATCACCCACCTGGTGGTGCCCACCTACGTGGACGACGATGACATGACGCGACGGATGTGCGGGTGGATTTTGAAGGAGGTCGGCTCGGACCACCCACTGCATTTCTCGCGCTTCTGGCCGCTGTACAAGCTTGACCGCCTCCCACCCACTCCGGTATCGACCCTGACCCGCTTACGCGACATCGCGCTAAAGGAAGGTATCCGCTACGCGTACATAGGCAACGTCCCCCACCACGAAGGCAGCCATACGTATTGCCACAACTGCAACCGGTTGCTGGTCGCACGCATGGGCTATTATGTCCCCGAGTATCATATCCGCGCGAACCACTGCCCGTATTGTAACACCGTCATTTCTGGAGTCTGGAACTGACGACATCGCAAACTGCATTCGATGGGGTGCTTAATGGGATTGCCGCAGTGGCTTCTCCTTCAGGACTCGGCCACGCCGATCCCGCTCGGACACAACAACTTGACATCACGTGAATTTCAAATGGCTTCGCAGGCTGGGGGTTGAAACGCTGGAAGAAGTGTGGTGTAATATTATTAATGGTTTCCTTTTCTTCAGTTGGTAGATATTTTAGAAAACAAGGTGCTTGATGTATGGAACGCATCCTGATCATTGATGATGAAGCTCAAATTCGCTCCATGATCCGGCTCATTCTGGAACGCGACGGTTATGCGGTGACCGAGGCTCCCGACGGGGTCGAAGGGATCAGGCATTTTCGCGAAGCCCCGGCAGACCTGATCATCACCGACCTGATCATGCCCAACAAAGACGGGATTGGTATGATCATTGAGCTCAAGAAGGAATTTCCTGCTGTCAGAATCATTGCCATGTCCGGCGGAGGACTGAATCGGCCGGAAGGCTATCTGCGCGGCGCCCAGAAGCTCGGCGCGGCGTATACGCTTTCGAAGCCGATCAACCGCAACGAACTCCTGCGAGCGGTTAAAGACACCTTGAAAGCCCAAACCGACGTGCCGTCAGCCTGACCCTAAACCGCATCTGGACCTTCACCTACGGCCGTTTTCTCAATACCCTGCCCTTCCGTTCGGTTTCAAAACCTGTTATGCTGAAACTTCAAAATACTTTTTTTGCTGTTTTGCGACGTTTCACAACATGGCATTTCGTCTGACGCATATGCGGTTTGGCGCCCGTGAGTTGCGCCATCTGGCTCTCTGGATGGGTGTGGTTGTCGCTCTGCCGGTTATCATCTGGCGCGGTTGGGCTGAAGGCGCCGACACGATTTATTTCAAGGATGGAATGCGGACCGTATGCGGGGGCAAGGCCTTAGAGAAGAACGACGAGGTCCACTGTGAATATGACGGGGGTCTATTGATTTATCCTAAAGCCGATGTGGCGCGAATCGAAAAAGGCCGATCGGTGGAGCCGGAACCGGCTTCAAAAAAAGAGCAAGAGCCTGAACTCTCACCACCGCGCCCCGCGGACTCCCCCCCTGCGGCAGAACCCGGGGTCGTTTCATTTCCTGCACCAAAACGTCCCGGGGGAATTCTGTTCTACGATCCCCGCCGGCCCCAGAAATACTGGAGCAGTGAAACACGACACCATGACACCTTTCGCGGCGCCATTTCCGCCCTGGCGGAGGAATTTAACCGCCCTCCCAGCTGGGTCGAGGAAAACATGGGCGAGAGCAATGAATTGAACGACGTACGGGAAAAACTTGCAGCCCGTCTCTCGGGGACCGCTGCAGGCTCTTCAGCCTCAGATCCACCGCAAGGCGGAGGCAGTGAGTTCTACAATCCGCGACGACCTCAAAAATACATGACCGGATCCGATGCCCGGCACAACAGCTTCAAAGAAGCCATCGAAGCCTTGGCGCGCGACTTCAACAAATCCGCCGACTGGGTGGAACGGCACATGGGGGAGTCCAACGATGTCGATCAGATTCGGCAAAATCTAAAAGACGCCCAACATGCTGAATTGGCTCCATGAAGACACCACTTTCACCCTATCTTTGCGGCAATGGTGCGTCGTCGTATTGACATGCGGCATGCTTTCCGATAGGATTTAAAATATTTTGTGATGTAATATAAGACAGTTATGTGCCCCCCGCTGAAACGCCGGCGCTGCGGCGAAAGGATAGCCGGAATATGCCCAAGTTGAACCGGGATCTTGTCATCCTTTTCAGGGTGGTCGCCAGCTGCTTGACGGCCGGCTTGCTGATTTTTTTCTTTTCCGCATTTTCCGGTGAAGACCTGCTGAGAAATCATAGCACCATCAAGGATCTGGACCGGATTCTCGAGGAAATAGCAACTGAGCTGAACGACGGGATCGACCGCAGAACCCGGCAGCTGGGCGAAGTTCCGAAAAAAAACCCTTATCGGAAATTTTACTGCTCCGAACTGGCCAAGGAGATCCACGAAATATCGTATTTAACGGAAAAACAAAAGATCATTTTTGACGCTTACAACGTGCGCGATTTCGAGGCCAAGTCTAAACGGTTGGTCTCCTATTCGGAAACAGCCGATTTAGAGGGTTTGATGAACGAGCTCGAGATCGTCAAACGCGAACTCAAAAACTCGGTGAACCTGATCGACAAGCGCAAGGAAAAGCTCAATCGTCAACGAACCGCTTACCTGCTGCTGTTTTTCATCCTGTGGATCGCCATCTACTTCTACTACGGCCGCGGCTTGATCCGAGGTCGGTGAAAAAGGGGTCCTTCGCTTGCGATATTCTTCTACGCCCCCTGAAACGGGACGTTTCGAGCGATCACCGGCATGCGAGCACTGAATGTACCTCGCTTTTTACCAGCTGACG
>Ga0316629_10000158_pt1 | contig 12106 bp, 11 predicted proteins | sample OWC_May_M1_C1_D1_FD_207654 | JGI IMG/M metagenome (GOLD analysis project Ga0316629, IMG submission 207654) | Wetland soil microbial communities from Old Woman Creek delta, Ohio, United States - OWC_May_M1_C1_D1_A | ecosystem: Environmental > Terrestrial > Soil > Wetlands | place: USA: Ohio... | reverse complement strand
AAATGGTGCTAATTTCTACGTAAAGTTACTTAAGTGGCATAGCTGTTTATATGATAATTATCAATGTTGTAAGTAACAAAAGTTACCATAAATGATAGGGAAAGTAGCTTTTAAAATCAAAATAAATTGAGAGGAGTGCGAGCGTTAATAAATAAAAAATCAAAAAATATGATTACTTTTAGCCAAGAATTTAGTGACTATGCCCGAAAATATTGAACTTAAGATTAAGCAGCTGAAGGAGGAATTAAATCAGCACAATTACAATTATTATGTGTTGGACAAACCGATTATTTCCGATTTTGAATTTGATTTAAAATTGAAGGAACTGGAAAAGCTGGAAGCTGAATATCCACAATTTTTTGACCCGAATTCGCCAACCCAAAGAGTTGGCGGCGAAATCATTAAAAGTTTCCATACCGTTGTTCATAAAAACAGGATGTATTCTTTGGACAATTCTTATTCAAAAGAAGATATTTTGGATTGGGAAAAGCGGATTAAAAAAATTATTGGTACTGAAGATATGGAATATGTTTGTGAATTAAAATATGATGGCGCTTCCATCAATTTAAGTTACAGCAATGGAATTTTGCAAAGTGCCGTAACGCGTGGCGACGGTTATGAGGGAGATGATGTCACCGCAAATATTAAAACAATACGGTCAATTCCATTGGTTTTAAAGGAAAACCTGATTGATAATTTTGAAATACGGGGTGAAATAATTTTACCGCTCGACGGCTTCAATAAAATGAATGAAGACCGAATTGACATAGGTGAAGAACCTTTCAGCAATCCGAGAAATACGGCAAGCGGCAGTTTAAAATTACAAGACAGCGCAGAAGTTGCCAAACGCCCGTTAGATTGTTTGCTGTATCACGTGGTTGCGGTGAAAAACCCGAACAAAACACATTTTGAAGCTTTGGAAATGGCCCGAAAATTGGGTTTTAAAATTCCAAACACCTTAAAAGTTTGTTCAAATATAGAGGAAGTGTTTTCTTTTATTGAAAATTGGGACACCAAACGTTACAAATTGCCTTATGAAACGGATGGCGTTGTTATAAAAGTGAACAGTTTGGCGCAACAGGATGAATTGGGGTACACCGCTAAATCGCCAAGATGGGCCATTGCCTACAAATTTAAAACCGAGCAGGCCAGCACCATTTTAAAAAAGATAACCTATCAGGTTGGACGAACAGGCGCCATAACGCCCGTGGCGAATTTGGAACCGGTTCAATTGGCAGGAACCATTGTTAAAAGAGCTTCCTTGCACAATGCCGATCAAATTGAAAAACTGGATATTAGAATTGGCGATACTGTTTATGTGGAAAAAGGCGGAGAAATTATTCCTAAAATTGTGGGCGTCGATTTAAGCAAAAGACCAGAAGATTCTGAACCGACCAAATACATTACGCATTGTCCCGATTGCCATATAGAGCTAATTAGGGCAACAGGCGATGCCAAACATTTTTGTCCGAATGAATACGGCTGTCCAACCCAAATTACAGGCCGAATTCAGCATTTTATCAGCAGAAAAGCGATGAATATTGACGGATTGGGCGCGGAAACCATTCAGTTGCTATTTAAGGAAGGATTGGTTCACAGTTATGCCGATTTATATGAATTACGGGAAGCGCAAATTATTCCTTTGGAACGAATGGCCGAAAAATCGGCACAAAATATTATTGCGGGCATAGAAAAATCGAAAGAAGTGCCTTTTGAAAAAGTGTTGTTTGCATTGGGCATTCGGTTTGTTGGAGAAACCGTGGCGAAGAAGTTGGCAAAGCATTTTAAATCTATTGACAATTTATTGCAGGCATCTTTTGAAGAATTGATTTCTGTGGATGAAATAGGCGATATCATAGCAAAAAGTATCATTAATTTTTCTGCAAATCCTATTAATATTGCATTGATAGACCGACTAAAAAAATACGGTGTGCAATTGGAAGTAACTGCAGAATCTCAAATAGGAAAAACGTCAATTTTACAAGGGAAAACTTTTGTTGTATCTGGCGTATTTGCCCATTTTGAAAGAAATGACCTGAAAAAATCCATAGAAGACAATGGAGGCAAAGTAGCAAGTTCCATTTCCAAGAAAACGGATTTTGTGGTAGCAGGCGAAAATATGGGTCCGAGCAAGCGCGAAAAAGCGGAAGATTTGGGTATTCCAATTATTTCCGAAACCGATTATTTAAAAATGATTGGCTGAGATTAAGAAACTGAATGGCTAAAATGCATTAGGGATTGCAGTGAAAACTTTTTTTTGGCTTTTTTGCCGAAAAAAGGTTGTAACGAAAAGCCCGACCGCTTTTTTAAGCGGAAATGCCCAAATACGCAGATTAAATAGGTTTTGTCACCTAAATTGAGCGGTTTTGAACAGCATTTTAAATATTTTCTATAATAATTCTATTTCGGCGGATGATTATTTTTCCTTCGTTTTCAAGAATTTTTAGCAATCGTGAAACCACAACGCGGGAGGTATTTATGTCATCGGCAATTTCTTGATGTGTGATAATCAATGTGTTGTCTTGCATTATTTTAACTTTATCCACCAAATATTTGTGCAAGCGGTCGTCTAATTTCATAAATGCCAAACTGTCTATAGACTCTACCATTTCAATTAACCGCATATGGTAACTGTCAATAATAAAATGACGCCAGGATTTATATTTCATTAACCATTCATCAATTTTAGAAACTGGCACAAATATGCCTTCGGTTTCTTTTTCGGCAATTCCCCTAAACATACTTTGACTTTTGTTAATGCAATTTATGAAAGAAATGGCGCAAGTATCTCCTCTTTCCAGAAAGTATAAAGCAATATCATGACCATTTTTATCTTCGCGAATAATTTTTACGGCGCCGCTTAATATCAATGGCACATGGGTCATTTTATCTCCAATATCTATTAATGTTTCGCCACTGGCAATGGTTCTGAAGATTCCGGATTCAGCAATTTCATCGATAAGTTCTTTTTCAAAAATTTCAGCATAATAATCTTCTAATTTGGCCCTTAACAGTACTTTATCCGTGTTCATCATAATCGCTGGAAATGAAATTAATAGGCAAAATTAATAAAGACAAATAAAAAAACTCCTGATTTAAATCAGGAGTTTCTTAAATTCAAATAACTATAAAAAATTAGAACTTCACTTGCAATTGCACTAATAAAGCATCGTTATCAACACTAAGTCCTGTTTCAATCTTGTTTTGGTAATTTATTTGCATTCTTGTATTGTCATTAAAGAAATAATTTACGCCTAATGTCATCATTTCTTGGTAGCCAATTTTTTTAAGATCTAAATCCTGGTCAAAATATTCATATTTAAAAACCGGTTGTAATTTTTTGCTTATATCATAAGAAGCCATTACGTAAGCACCCGCTCTTTTTGCCCCTAATTCCAAAGGTGTTGAACCGCAACCGCCGTCGGCAGCTCTGTTATAATCTCCTTCATCATAAATATATTCTCCCTGAACTTTAAAATTGCTGTAGTTTAAAGCTACTTCAGCACCATAAGTAGTGCGGTCATTATCATTATTATTAGGATAGCCATATCTAAAACTTCCGCCCACAGTCATAAAATCAAATAATTTATAGGAAGCACGACCAATAATATCTTTTTTTGTATTGTTGTCTTTAACGCCTAATCCTCGGCCATTCATTAAAGCAACTGAATAACGGAAACTTGTTTTGTCGCTTCCACCTAACATCATTAAACCCAAATCTCTTTGAGGTGCCACAATTTGGTCTGATACGATAGCGCGATCAATGGTGGTTAGGTTATTACATGCGGTATTCACTTCCAAGCCGAAAGGTTGTTTAAATGACCCGACTGAGAATTTTGTCCATTCGAATTTGTCAAAAGTGATGAATGCATCCATTAAATAAACATTTCCGTCAGAGGAAATAAAATCGCTGGTTTCCATTAACGCATAATAGGAAAATGAACGATTTACCCTTCCGCGAACACCAAAACGGGCTCTTTTAAATTTAAAGGTATTTTCTCCCGGATCAGTAAAATAAGTGTCATATTGAGGCTGGAAATAGCCAAAGAACGTCATGCTGCTTGTTTTAGGCACGCCGTCACCTCCTGCAACAGGCAAATCACCTTCGCAGCCTTGCGCAAAAGCGGTATTGAATTGAAATAGGAATGCTATGGTAAATAAGATAATTAATTTTGTTTTCATGTTTATTTTGGATTTAATTGAAAAGCCCTAAAATTTTTTCGTACTTATTGATATATAAAATATTATTGAAATTTCAACAGTGTGTTTATACTTTTTTAGGGCTTATTTTTTTAATGAGTTGGTTAATTATTAATTTGTGGCGAATGGTAAATTTTTTGGAACATTAGGCGCAACTCCCCATCGGTTTGTAGTCCAGGCAGTGTTTGTGTTGTATAAACCGTTCATTCCAAAAGTCATACTGTAAGCATTGTAACCCATAACTCTTAAACAAGCCGTCACGATTGCTGAAGTTTGGCCAGTATAACAATAGTTTACAATTTTTGTGTTAGGGTTTGGGTCTAGGCTTAAATAACTGTTATCAGCCAATAACAAAGGACTAATTCTGTAAGCATTTTTTATATGTCCAAATGCTGCGTAATCTGCTGCATTGAAATAGTTATGCACAAAATAATTAGTTGGGTTATTTAATACCTCAGTTCCTGTAACTGTTTTAAAACCTTCAGCCACAACAGCCTCAATACGACTTTTAAAGATTGCTGATCCATCGGTGGACAAAGTAGAAAGTACAGGATTTGTAAAAACCGAATTTGTTGGAGCTGATTCATAAGACCAATTTGCGTGACCTTTAGCTTCTTCAGCACCAATTTTTCCGTTCCAAGCACCTGCGGTGGTTGCATTCCAACCAGACATTCCCCATTTTAAGGCTTGAGTATTTCTAAAACCATACATACGCAATAATGCTGTTCCATAACAAGCTGTTTGTCCGGTATAACATACCATTAAAATTGGTTTTGTTCCGGCCAATGGGCCTTCTGCCAAGATATTGGCGAAAGGAACGTTTTTTGCGCCTGTGATATGTTTTGCTGCAAAGTCAGCAGCACTTCTTATGTCAACGATGTAATATTTAGCTAAAAAAGCAGGTAAATCTGCTTCTGCAGGTGCTCCAACAACAAAACTCATGCCATCAGGCGATGTAATAATTTTATCAATGTCAAGATTATTGGCTAACATATGATCTTTCATCAGCGTAAATGCTGGTGTTGTATTTACTGCAGCATCATCACCTTTATCACAAGATGTTAAAAAAAGCGTTGGAACTAATAAAAGTCCGATTAATATTAAAGATAGTTTTTTCATAATTTGTTAATTTGGTTATAATGAAATTATTTAATGATAATTATTCTACAATTGGGAAGTTTTTAATTTCTTTAGCTGAAAAACCATCCCATCCTTTTTCAACTAAGGTTTTATTCATAAAACTATTGGAGCCGTATCCTAAATTGGAAACATCATAACCCAATACGTGTAAATAAGCAACTACGTAAGCAGCAGATTGTCCGGTTGAACACTGAACCAAAACTTTTTTATTTGCTGGAAGCGTAAAAAGACTTGTTGTTGAAGACAGGGAAGCTTTAGGCTCGTATCTTACAGCGCCTTCAATGTGGCCTGCATTGTATTTTTCTTCATTTACATAGTTAACGACGTAAAAATCTGTCGGACTTTTAAATACAGAATCTGCTTTAACAATAAACTCACTGTAAGGTTTTTCAAAAGCGCCTTTTATGCGTTCTTTTAAAATTTCTTTTGCTTCGGTTTTTCCTGTTTTAAGCATTGGTAATTCGCCAATTGCAAGCATTGCGTTTGGGGTAGTCTGCAATTTGTCCGCAAAAACATTATTGGTGTTTTTTAGCCATGCTTTTTCTGCAAATTCAGTTGTCCAAGAACTCATTCCCCATTTTAAATTGAAGACATTGTTGTACCCGGAAAGTCTTAACAAACTTGCATAATAGGCGGCTGATTGACCTGAATAACATACGATTGTTATTTTGTCAAAATTTGAAGGTGTGATTTTAGTTTCGAAATAATTTAACAATGCTGCAGGGGTAACATTTACGGCATTTTTAATATGTCCGTAAGCAAACCAGCTTTCGCTTCTGATATCAATAACCAAGTACTTTTTATTGGCCAGGTTTTCTTTAATCTCATCCGCTAAAACAATGGCCGGTGCATCAGTGTTTATAAAATTTCCATTTTCTTCTAAATATTGGACCAACAATCCAAACTCCGATTTAGAATTGTCCAAATTATCTTGTGCAGTACTTTTAAAGCCACTTAATAAAGTAGTTGCCATAAAAAGTATCACAAAAAACGATGTTATTTTTTTCATAATTATGTTTAATTTATTAATGATTATAATGTTAATTTATTGATCAAAATTAATTGTGGAGTGAATTTATTTGTATGACATTTGTCACCTGTCATATAGTATATATTTGTTCTTTACAGTTACAATTGTTACAGATATTTGTAGCAATTGTTACATAAGGAAATAATTGATAATGAGTATTTTAAGTAAATATTTTTTTACTTTTTTGAATATTTTTAAATTGAAAATTTTATGGTTTAAAATGAAGGTGCGTTCTTGGTATTTTAAGTGATGTTTTTTTGTTTATTTTCTTCCTCGTACATTTGGAGATGCGAAGAAATTTTTTAAAAAAAATCATAAAATACAGATAAGTTTTTTTTAAAGGAACTAAATTTGGACTTATTTTTATTGAAGGGATTTTAGGTTGTTTAGATTATTTTTCAATTTTGAAGCGGGGTTAATAAAGGATATTTTTTAATCAAATTTTTAAAATAATTTCAAAAAAAAAGCTGTTTAAAAAAACAGCTTTTTGACAATCAAAACTAACATCCGCCTTCCGCGGCGGCTTTCTTTTTCTTTTCAACGGTAATTACCTTTTTTGGAGGTACTGTCACCGCTTTTACAGTTTCTACTGTATTTGATTTTTTTACCGATTCATTTATGAATGCGGTTACATCAGCTTCAGATTTTTCTATGACCACATTTTTAGAGATCAATTTATTTTGCAAATAGCTATTTTCAATCGCCAATAATTTAATATTGTCATAACCTAACTGATATAAAATAAGAAAAGAGGCATTTACTTCCTGTGGATTGTTCCCATATAAAACAGGCGTTTTTTTACTTTCCTTCAATTCGTCGAAAACTTTTATATTTTCTTCGCTTATAATTTCAGCAGCATAAATATTAATGGCATTTTCTAAATGGCCTTTTTCAAATTCATACTGATTTCTGATGTCAATTAATACATAATCCGGGTTTTTCAACTCCTCTAAAGTGAGGTAATAATTTTCACTTGTTATTTTTTCAAGAGTGTCTTTGGTATTAATGGCATAGATATTTTTTGGTCTTTTATAGGTTAAAAGGCCTATTATCACTGCCAATATAAAAAGTGTCGCGGCTATTGATATACGTTTGGTTTTTTCTAATTCTTTCATAAGAGAATAATTATTGTTTTTTTAAGGTCTTATGTAATTCGCATAATTTAATAAGTGATTGTCTCAAATTTCAGTATGCTCATTTCATAAGTGTATTTTAAAAAGTTTTTAAAATTAACAACCGCCTTCGGCAGCAGCTTTCTTTTTCTTTTCAACAGTGATTACTTTTTTTGGTTCCTCTTTTACAATTTTAGGCGCTTCCACTTTTACTTGTTCAGGATAAACCACGCCAAAAAACATACTTGCAGCTTTTCTTGTCGCGTACAATTCATGTGCTGCGGCAGGCATATTTTCATCTGGTTTCAGCGGATTAATAATTGTTGTAAACCATTGGTTTATTCCTCCTTTTAAAACACGCATATGTTTATATCCCAAACGGTTGCATAAAATCCAGGCCTGATCTGCATGAAAATTGTCATTTGAAAAAAGCACCACATCAAACTGATTTTGATTTAAGTAGCTGTCAGAACCTTCATCAAATAATTTTTCTAGCGGAATGTTAATCGCATTCGGAAGCGTATAACTTGCAAAACTTTTTTCATCCCTAACATCAATTAAGATGAAAGAAGGGTCTTGATTGATTATGATATGGGCCAATCGGTCTGTGGTCATATATCTTTCTGGACTGATGGCGTTGCTCACTAATTCATCTGGCTTTATGCCTTCATGCTTTTGATATTTTGGCAATAAAACCAAGCCGCCGGCAAGTAAAATTAAAATTGCCGCTAAAATTTTATATCTGAAAGCTAAAACTTTTGCTATCTTTTTTTTAACCATTGTGTTCTATTTTTAGTAAAATATTTTTTTAGTTTTTTTACGCACCATATCAGATATTACAAAAGCAACGATTGCAATCATGGAAAATATAAATACAAACCAATATGGATTTATGCCCAGCGAATCTTCCAAGGTTACATTACCGTAAAAATAACCTTCGTAAATGGGTTGAAATAATGGGTATAATTCAGAAAAAATGAAAATTCCAGCCATAATTCCGCCTACATAAATGATGGCATCAATTTTACCGATGGCCACAGCACACAAACTTGTGCCAGGGCAAAAGCCTCCAGCAACAAATCCCACTCCCATAATAATTCCGCCAATAATTGCTCCCCATAAATAAAGTGGGTGAACATAGAGTTGGGTAATGTCTAAGTAGCCAAGGTAATCCATATAATAGACACCTATTAAAGAAACCACTGCAGCGGTAAAAAATACTTTTAAAACGGCAAAATCATAGCCGTAAAAAACGCCGGCAAGCTTTCGGGATGATGAAAACCCAGAGGCTTCCAAAACAAATCCGAAAACAATGCCGATTAATATGGCGATGATATTATCCCATTCAATTGGAATTACGCCGTTAGGAATTAAAGGTCCCATAATTTATTTATTTTTTAATTAATTAAATCCAGTTTTTTCTAAAGAAGTAAGCAGTTGCATATGCAGAGCCAAAAATGGCCAGCATGGTGATAAAGCCTCCTGTTGATAGCACCGCCATACCGCTTAAAGCAGCACCGCTTGTGCAGCCACGTGCAATTTGCGCACCCAATCCAAACAAAACACCACCTCCCAAAGCAAATACAAGTCTGCGTTTGCTTGTGATTTTTGGAGAATGTTGGATTCTCCATCCAATTCTTCCGTTTAAACCGCCTGATATAAAAGCTCCAATCAATACGCCCAGTGTTTCAAATACCAGCCAGTTTTTCATTGGGGATTCATCTTCCGTTATAAATTTGCTGTAATAGTTGCTTTCTTCCGCATGGGTTGGCGCAACAGATTCTATAATGGAAACAACGCTGCTTTTCATAGCGCCGCTTGCCCCTAAACCCCTGCCCGTTAAATAAAAGGTAAACAAGATTAAAATTCCTAATAAAAAACCACCGTAATAAGGGTTCCAATAAATGTGTTTACTTTTTTGTTTTAATTCTTTTTTCATGATTTATAGTTTTAATATAAGAAACGGGTTAATTGTCCGGCTTCGACCATTACAAATCTAAATATTAATCCGCCCACGATTACCAGCATTGCCGGCACTATTACCGGAACTTTATAACCAATAAGTTCAATAAGTTCGAGTGTTGCAGGGACGATCAGCCCGAGGATTACCACAAAACCAAAAAACATCAGTGTAAAATCACCGCCAACCAATAATTGCATGGCTTCAAGCTGCACTTGTGATCCGGCATAATATCCCATAATCATATGGACGATTAAGGCCAATTCAATAATGATTAGCGCCAAATCTATTTTACCAAACAAATGCTTTTCTTTTTTGGTTTTTGCCATTAAAATAATAGCGGCAGCACCTGTGGAAAGCCCTGATGTCAAAAACAAAGGTCCTAAAATGGCATTATTCCAAAGCGGTCTTGCATTAAAAGCCGACAGTAAAATACCGGTGTAAACACCCAAAACCAAGGTTAAAGGGATTAAAGCATAGGCGATGTAGATTCTGTTGGTTTTTATGAATTGTTCAAAAGTTGCCAAAAATTTGAATTTTTTCAATAATTGTAATTTTTCTTCTGTTTTTGGATAAATTTCAGCATAATAACTGAATAACCACATAAATGAAAGAGGAGTAACAACCATTAAAACCCAGGCTCCCCAAGACATAGGTGATTGAATTCTAAAAGTTGTGTATAACTGCCAAGTATATAGTTTGTGAGTTAAATCATATAGCAATGCCATTAATCCTAGTGATAAGGCGATTGGAGGGATGATTGAGGCAAATTTAACTGCTGCCGGATACTCTTTTTCTTTTCCCAACACATAAAATACGGCTGCGAAAAATAAGATTCCTGCCGCAATTCCGCCTAAAAACAGGTAGAGTGATATTGGCCAGTGCCATATTTGTAGAAAAGGATCTATATGAGGAATGTTTCTTCCGCTAGTAAATAATTCTTCTTGCATAATTTTAATTTTAAATTAAGTAAAAAACGTGTGGGTTAGTTCCTGCTTCTGGAGCCAATGTTTTGTGTTTTCTATTTTTTAGTAATTGAGAAACTTCACTATTTGGATTGTCTAAATCCCCAAAATACATACATTTTGTTGGGCAAACTGATACACAAGCAGGGAGCTGTCCTTTTTCCAATCTATGATGGCAAAAAGTGCATTTATCTACGTGACCATCTGGATGTTGGTATCGTGCATCATAAGGACAAGATTCTATACAAGCACCGCAACCAATACATTCGTTTGCAGTTACCATAACGATTCCGCCTTCAGCGATATGACTTGCGCCAGTAGGACAACATCTTACGCAAGGCGCGTTGTCGCAATGGTTGCATCTTTCAGATTTTAATTCCAGATCGAGATTTGGATAAGAACCATTTACAGTTTCTGTAATCCAATCCCTGCAAAATCCAATGGGCACGTCGTTTTCAGTTTGACAAGCAACAACGCAATCACTACATCCGACACACTTTAAGGTGTCAATTACCATTGCATATCTCATATCTCAGTATTTTTATGTGGGTTCTCAGTTAAAATTGTAACAAAATTTCCTCTCATACCAGTTCCTCCCATAATTGGGTCGGTGAAAACATTGGAAATTAATTCCGTATCGTTAATTCCTTTTCCGTTGGCCCGGCTTAATTTTTTATTTTCGTGTCCGAAGCCGTGAACCATATAAACAGAATCCCAACGAACTCTTTCAGTTACTCTGACTTTTATGGAAAAGGTGGAAATAATGTCATCCTGATTTTTTAACCAAACTTCCTGGCCCGGTTTTAAACCAATTATTCTGGCAACTTTCGGATTTACCCAAAGGTCATTTTCTTTTTTCAAGTCGTTTAAATTAGGGTTGTTTACCGTTCTGCTAAAAGTGTGCATAGGCGCTCTTCCGTAGTTTAATCGGTAAAAACCTTGAGGCGGTTCGGGATGTTTTGTATAATTTGGCAATGGGTCAAATCCTAAATCCAACAATTCCTGGGAATACAATTCAATTTTGCCGCTGGCTGTTGGAAAATGATATGTTTCATCTTCATTAATATACATTGGGCCAGACTTGCGGGGATAATTTTTGACGCCAATTTTTTCCATTTCTTCTAAGGAAGTTCCCATTTCTTTCAACTGCCATTCAATCACTTCTTTAAAATCATCGTAATTAAAATAAGCGCCCAAACCTAAACGTTCTCCAATTTGTTTGGCCATCCACCAAGCTGGTTTCGAGTCGTATTTTGGTTTAACAGCGGGAATTCTTACCGCAATGGAAGGCTCTCTGTTGGTTGCGGCACGAATATCATCATAGCGCTCCAAGTAAGTACATTCTGGCAAAACAACATCTGCATAACCTGTAACATCCATTGGCATGGTGTCAATAACTACCATAAAATCCAAGGCGTCGAACGCATCTTCCAATAATTTTTTGTTTGGAATTGATTTGGTAATGTTTGTTCCTGCAATCATTAATGCTTTTACAGGATATTTATTTTCTTTATCCGGCAATGCACATTTAATAACTTCAGTGGTGATTCCCATGGTTGCCAGCGGATATTTCGCGCCAATTTCCTTCCATCCCCATTTAGGTTCCGGATAAGCAGGCGTAGGAAAATTAGGAACTTTTGCAGCTTCTTTAAAGTAGAATCCGCCTCGTCGTCCCCAAGAACCCAATAAGGCATTTAAA
>Ga0316629_10000155_pt1 | contig 12122 bp, 6 predicted proteins | sample OWC_May_M1_C1_D1_FD_207654 | JGI IMG/M metagenome (GOLD analysis project Ga0316629, IMG submission 207654) | Wetland soil microbial communities from Old Woman Creek delta, Ohio, United States - OWC_May_M1_C1_D1_A | ecosystem: Environmental > Terrestrial > Soil > Wetlands | place: USA: Ohio... | reverse complement strand
TGCAGCCGACAGCGTCCTTCGGGATCCCGCGCTGCTCGCGGAGCTCGCCGCCGGCGGCGAACTGCAGCAAACGAACGGCGCCAGCCGCGTGGCGGCCCGACTGGCCTCCGTTCTGTTAGACACCGCCAATGTCGATGACCTCAGCGGCCGCCTGCGCCGGTTCCGACGCCGCGAACTGGTGCGGATCGCCTGGCGCGACATCGTCGGCCTGGCCGATCTGACCGAAACCACCGTCGACCTCTCCGCCCTGGCGGAGGCCTGCCTCGATCAGACCCTTGCCTGGCTGCACCCACGGCTGTGCGTCGAGCTGGGGGAGCCTCATTCGGAGGCCGGCCGCCCCCAGCGCCTGGTGGTTCTGGCGCTCGGCAAGTTAGGCGCACGCGAACTCAATTTCTCCTCGGATATCGATCTGATCTTCGCCTACCCCGCCCCCGGCCAAACCCGGGGAGCGGCCGCCCCCGTCGACAACGAGGAGTATTTCACCCGCCTCGCCCGCCGGCTGATTCAGGTGATCGGTCAGGTCACGGCCGAGGGGTTCGTCTTCCGGGTCGACCTGCGGCTACGTCCGTTCGGCGACGGCGGCCCGCTGGTGATGAGCTTCGACTCCATGGAGCGATACTACCAGGAGCAGGGCCGCGACTGGGAGCGCTATGCCTGGATCAAGGCCCGGGGGGTCGCCGGGGACCCGGCCGCCGGGGAAGAGCTCCTCAGGCGCCTGCATCCCTTCGTCTACCGGCGCTACCTGGACTTCGGCGCCTTCGAATCCCTGCGGGCGATGAAGCAGATGATCGCGCAGGAGGTTGCCCGCAAGGGGGTGCAGCAGGACATCAAGCTCGGGCCGGGCGGCATTCGCGAGATCGAGTTCTTCGGGCAGATGTTCCAGTTGATCCGGGGCGGCGTCAGCCCGGACCTGCAGAAACGGGGAATCCGCGAGGTTCTCGCGGCGTTGGCCGCCGGCGGCACCATCCCGGAAACGGTCCGCCGGGAGCTGGACGCCGCCTATGTCTTTTTGCGCACGGTCGAGCACCGGCTTCAGGAAGTGGCCGACCGGCAGACCCACGAGCTGCCGGCCGACCCGAAGGGGTTGGCCCGGCTGGCGGCCAGCCTAATGTTCGAAGACCCGTCGCATTTCTGGACGGTGCTCGATGGCCACCGCGAGGCGGTCCACGGCCACTTTCACATGCTGCTCGAAAGCAGCGACGGCGACCGCCTGGACCGGGAACTCGAAAACGGGCTGAGCGCGATCTGGCAGCAGCGCATCGGCCCTTCCGAGGCGGCCGGTGTCCTAGAGAAAATCGGCTATGGCCCGGCCGGCGAGGCGCTCCAGGTCCTGGAAGGGCTGCGCGGGGACTCCGAAACCCGCGCCCTGAGCGAAACAGGCCGCCAGCGCCTCGACCGGCTGATCCCCCTGGTGCTGATGGAAACGGGCCGCGCCGGCCATCCGCTCCCCACCCTGCGCCGGCTGGCGGACCTGATCCGCTCCATCGAGCGCCGGACGAGCTACCTGGCCCTGCTCCTGGAATACCCGGCGGCGCTGGGCCACCTCGTGAAGCTCACGGACGCAAGCCCCTGGGTGGCCACTTTTCTGGCCCAGCACCCGGTGCTGCTGGACGAACTGCTCGATCCCCGCACCCTCTACCGCCCCCCGGACCGCGAGGCCATCACCGCCGAGCTCAAGCGCCGCCTGAACCGGGCGCCGGGCGACGATCTGGAGGTCCAGATCGAAGAGCTGTGCATCTTCAAACAGGTCAACGTGTTGCGGGTGGCCGCCGCCGACGTCAGCGGCCGGCTGCCCCTCATGCGCGTCAGCGACTATCTTTCGGACATCGCCGAGGTCGTCATCAACGCCGTGGTGGACCTGGCCTGGCAGCACCTGGTGGAGCGTCACGGCACGCCGGTCTGTCGGCTGAACGGGGCCCTCTGCGACCGCGGCTTCGCCGTGATCGCCTACGGCAAGCTGGGCGGGCTCGAGCTGGGGTACGGCTCCGACCTGGACCTGGTCTTCCTGCACGCCGGCATCGACGGGCAGACGAACGGCGGTCCCCGGCCGATCGACAACGCCCAGTTCTTCAACCGGCTGGGCCAGCGGGTGATCCACATTCTCACCTCCCACACCCGCGCCGGGCGGGCTTACGACATCGACACCCGCCTGCGGGCGAGCGGCATCTCCGGCATCCTCGTCCAGCACGTGGAGGCCTTCCGCGACTACCAGCTCACCGAGGCCTGGACCTGGGAGCACCAGGCGCTCATCAAGGCGCGGCCGGTGAGCGGGGAGCGCCGGATCACCGCGTGCTTCGACGCCATCCGTGCCGAGGTGCTGGCCCGCCCCCGGCCGCAGGACCGGCTGCGCGCCGATGTCATGGAGATGCGCGAGCGCATGCGCCGCGAACGCCGGCAGCCCGCGGCGGGCGAGTTCGATCTGAAACAGGATCCCGGCGGCATCGTGGACATCGAGTTCCTGGTCCAGTACCTGGCTCTGCTCCACGCCCACCGCTACCCGGAGCTCGTGGTCTGGACCGACAACGTGCGCCTGATCCAGACGCTGATCGGGTCCGCCGTGCTCAACGAAGTCACGGCCCACGTCCTCAAGCACGCCTATCTCATCTACCGCGCCGCCGCCCACCAGCTGAGCCTCCAGGAAAAGCCGGCCCTCGTCCCGGCGGAAAAATTCGAGCGCCTGCAGCATCGCATCCGGCACATCTGGCAGGCGGTCTTCCACAAACGGCGAGGCTCCAGGAACCCCGGTAAAAAGTAACAAATTTGTGTCTGATCAAATATAAATAATTCCAATTTTGTAATATTAAAACCCTTCTATTCCCCCGGCATATTTAACCCAACCGATTGATATCAATTAATTTCATTCGTTGTAATACCGCCTGGCACACGCCTTGCTGAGTACCAGCTGACCCGTCAAGACCACAGGAAGCCCGGCATGCAAAGCGTACACGAAACCGCCAGCAGGCAGCTGCAGGAAAAAATCGCGCACTTGACCGAACGCTTTTTGCGCGGCAAGCAGCCCGACTTCATGAAGCAGCACGCCCGGGTCCTGGACGATTACTTCGAACAGGCCTTTGAGATGAGCATGATCGGCCCGCGCATGGAGATCAACAAAAACCCCTACGCCATCGTCGCGATGGGCGGCTACGGCCGGGAAGAGCAGAGCCTGCACTCGGATGTGGACCTGCTGTTCCTGTTCGGAAAGCGCATCCCGGCCGATGCCGAAAATCTCATCCGGGAAATGATCTACCCGCTCTGGGACATCGGGATCGACGTGGGCTATGCCACGCGCTCCCTCAAGGAATGTCTGTCGCTCGCATCCAAGGACCTGAACGTGCTGACGCCGCTCATGGACGCCCGTTTCATCTGCGGCGTGTCGATGTTGTACTCCGAGCTGATGTCCAAGATCAGGGACAAGGTCATTCGCAAGCACCCGAGCCGCATATTGGAGCAGCTGACGGCCTACACCCGCGGCCGGCATGCGCAATTCGGCGATTCCGCCTACCTGCTGGAGCCCAACCTGAAGGAAGGCCAGGGCGGGCTGCGCGATTACCACACCATGCTGTGGGTGGCGCGGCTGGAGGTCGACCTGCGCCAGCCCCGGGATCTCGAGTATTTCGGTCTGCTCTCCCACACCGAGTTCCAGGAGCTGTGGGACGCCCTGCGGTTCATCTGGACGGTTCGCATCCACCTGCATCACCTCAGCCGCCGCAAAAGCGACCAACTGCATTTCGAGAACCAGATCACGATCGCCGAACGGCTGAAATACAGGCCGGGGGCCGGGCAGCAGCCGGTGGAGCGTTTCCTGGGCGAGCTCCACAGCCGGATGGAGCTAGTGAAACAGCAGCACCTCATGCTCCTGCACGAGCGGGGCTTCGAAAAAAAAGGGCGGCGGACCGCATCGAAGACCCCCCTGGAAGGCATCCAGATCGTCTCCTCGGGCAGGCTCAACTTCACGGGACCCGAGGCGATTCTGAAGCGCCCCGAGCTGCTCATTCGGGCCTTCGAGGAAAGCGCCCGCCTGAACGCGCCGCTGGCCGGGGAGGCCAAGCGCCTGATCCGGGAGTTCCTGTACCTCGTCGGGCCGGCCTATCGCTCGGCGCCGGAGATCGTGCGGGCCTTCGAACGCACCCTTCTGGCCCCGGAGGCAACCGCCGGCCTCCTGGACGACATGCTGGCCACGGGGTTTCTGGGCGCGCTCATCCCCGAGTTCCAGGCGATCTCGAACCGGATTCAATACGACGAGTACCATCTGTACCCCGTCGACAGGCACCTGCTGCGAACCGTCCAGACGATCAAAGAGCTCGCGGCCGGCGACCACCCCGCCGAAAAACTGTTCGCCCGGGTCCACCGTGAGCTGAAAAACAAGGTGCCCCTTTACTGGGCGGCCCTGCTGCACGACATCGGCAAAGCCGCGGCCGACCAAGACCACTCCGAGAGCGGCGCGGAGGCGGTCCGTCGCATCCTGAGCGAAAGGGGGCTGACGTCGGAGGAGGTGGAGACGGTCGCGTTTCTGGTGCGCGAGCACCTCTATCTCATCAAGACGGCCACCCGCCGCGACATCCACGACGAGGAGACGGCCATCGTCTGCGCCCGGCGCATCAAGGACCCCGAGCGGCTGAAGATGCTTTATCTCCTCACGGTGGCCGATTCCATGGCGACCGGCCCGGCCGCCTGGAACGACTGGACCTCGCACCTGCTGCGGGGGTTCTTCCTCAAGGTGCTGAACGTCCTCGAAAGAGGCGAGCTGGCCAGCGACAAGGCCACGGCCGTGATGGAGGGCAAGCGTGAGGCGCTTCTGGCCGCCGCCGGCTCCGAGGCGGCCCGCCGGAGGGTCGAAAACCTCTTCCCGGCGCTGAGCCCGCGCTACCTGCTATCGGTCCCGGCGGAGAACATATCCGGCCACATCGACCTTTTTCACCGGCTGGAGAAGGCCGATTTCGTCTGGGACATCCAAGCTTCCGCCGAGGGCACCACCCGCAAGGTGACCGTCTGCGCCCAGGACCGTCCCGGCCTGATGGCCAGCTTGGCCGGGGTCTTCACCCTGAACAACATCAACATTCTCGATGTGCAGGTGTTCACTTGGCGCAACCGCACGGCCCTGGACGTTTTCGAGGTGACGCCGCCGCCGGATCCGATTTTCGAGGAGGAAAAATGGCGGCGCGCGAAGGACAACCTGCACGCGGTGTTGGCCGGAACGCTGGACCTCGCGGCCGCCCTCCAGCCGCGCCTGGATGCGGCCCGCGGGGTCAAGCCCCGGACCGCGCGACGGCCGCACCGGGTGCGGGTCGACAACACCAGCTCCAGCTTCTTCACCATCATTGAAGTGTTTACCTACGACTTTCCCGGGCTGCTCTACAGCATTGCGGACGTCCTGTTCCGCTGCGAACTCGACATCTGGGTGGCCAAGATCGCGACCAAGGTGGATCAGGTCGTGGACGTCTTTTATGTCCGGGACTTGAGCGGCCAGAAAGTGGACAATCCCGAGCGGGTGTCCGCCGTCAAGGAAGCCCTGCTGCAGCGGCTTCCGCAATTGGATTAGGGGTGGAACCCCTCAAAGGAGGAAGTGGATCATGAAGTCTCGTTGGTCGATGTTGGTGATTGGAATGATATGCCTGCTGCCGGTTTCTTCCGCCTGGGCGGCGGAGGCCGTGCTCAACTCCGGCGACACGGCGTGGTTGATCGTGTCGACGGCCCTGGTGATGATGATGACCCCCGCCGGGCTGGCGCTTTTCTACGGCGGCATGTCGCGCTACAAGAACCTGCTCAACACCCTGGCCATGACCTTTGTCGCCTACTGCCTGACGAGCGTGGTCTGGGTGATGTGGGGCTACAGCCTCGCCTTCGGCCCGGACAAGGGCGGCATCATCGGCGGCCTCGACTTTTTCTTCTTCTCAGGGATCACCCCCGCCAGCCTCGAGGGGACCATCCCCACCAACGTGTTCGCCCTGTTTCAGATGACCTTTGCCTGCATCACGGTGGCCCTGGTGCTGGGGTCCATCGTCGACCGCATGAAATTCTCGGCCTGGATCCTCTTCACCGTCCTGTGGGTGACGTTCGTCTACTGCCCCATCGCCCACTGGGTGTGGGGCAAGGGCTGGATGGCGGGCATGGGGGCGCTTGACTTCGCAGGGGGAACCGTGGTTCACATCAACGCCGGCGTCGCCGGGCTGGTGTTGGCGCTGGTGCTCGGCAAGCGCATCGGCTTCGGCAAGGAGGCCATGTTCCCGTCCAGCATCGCCCTGACGGCCCTGGGCGCCGCCCTGCTCTGGTTCGGCTGGTTCGGGTTCAACGCCGGCAGCGCGCTCGTCGCGGACGGCCTGGCCGGCTCGGCCTTCCTCGCCACGAACACCTCGGCCGCCGCCGCCGCCCTGGCGTGGATGTTCATCGAGTGGATGATCAACAAAAAACCGACCGTGCTCGGCATCGCCTCGGGCGTCGTGGCGGGACTGGTCGCCATCACCCCGGCGGCCGGGTTTGTGGGGTTGGGCGCCTCGATCCTCATCGGCGTGGCCGCGGGCGCCCTGGGGTTCTTCTCGGTGGCCCGGCTGAAGCAAAAGCTCGGCTACGACGACTCGCTCGACGCTTTCGGGGTCCACGGCATGTGCGGGACCCTCGGGGCGCTTGCCACGGGCCTGTTCGCCGACCCGGCCGTGAACCCCGCCGGCACCGGGCTTTTCTTCGGCAACCCCAAGCAGCTGCTGGTGCAGCTGGTGTCCATCCTGGCCACGGCGGCGTTCACCGCCGTCATGACCCTGGTCTTGATCTACGTGACCAAGGCGCTGACCCGCGGCCTGCGGGTGGAAGAGGAAAATGAAAGGATCGGCCTGGACAGCGCCGTGCACGGCGAGCGGGCCTTTGAAATCGAATAAATCGGGCGAAAGGAAAACAGGAGGAATGTCCCATGATGAAAAAAGTCGAAGCCATCATCAAACCGTTCAAGCTGGATGACGTCAAGGAGGCGCTGAACGCCATCGGCATCCAGGGCATGACCGTCTCCGAGGTCAAGGGGTACGGCCGCCAGAAGGGCCACAAGGAGGTCTACCGGGGAGCCGAATACGTGGTCGACTTTATCCCCAAGATCAAAATCGAGATCGTCGTCGCCGAAAACCTGCTCGACCAGGTGGTCGCCAAGATCCGCGAGGCCGCCTACACCGGCAAGATCGGCGACGGCAAGATTTTTGTCACCCCGGTCGAACAAGCCGTGCGCGTGCGCACCGGCGAAACCGGAACGGATGCGATTTAACCGGGTCTGACGGCAGGCTCGTCGGCCCGTCGATCCGGTTCGCCATCGAGGACCGGCCGACCGGCTGACGGGCGACCGCTGGGCCCAAACCGATACTGAACGACCCATAACAATACGTATCATCAAATCCAAAGGAGGAATTGCAATGAAACCCAAAGAAGTTTTGGCTTTTGCGAAGGAAAACGGCGCCAAGATGCTGGATCTGCGGTTCATGGACTTTCCCGGGCTCTGGCAGCATTTTTCGGTGCCCATCGGCCAGCTGGATGAAGGCAGCTTCGAGGACGGCTTCGGCTTCGACGCCTCCAGCATCCGCGGCTGGCAGCCCATCAACGCGAGCGACATGCTGGTGATACCCGACCCCACCACGGCCCGGATGGATCCCTTCACCCAGGCCCCCACGCTGGTGATGATCTGCGACATCGCCGACCCGGTCACCCGCGCCGCCTACTCCCGCGATCCGCGCAACATCGCCAAGAAGGCCGAGGCCTACCTCAAGAGCACCGGCATCGGCGACACGGCCTTCATCGGGCCCGAGGCGGAGTTCTTCATCTTCGACGACATCCGCTACGAATCCTCCAGCTACGGCGCCTTCTACGAAATCGACTCCATCGAGGGCACCTGGAACACCGGCCGCGACGAGGGCCCGAACCTGGGCTACAAACCGCGCTCCAAGGAAGCCTATTTCCCGGTGCCCCCCATGGACAAGTTCCAGGACCTGCGCACCGAGATGGTGCTGACCCTGGAGCAGCTGGGCATTGAAATCGAGGCCCAGCACCACGAGGTCGCCACCGCCGGGCAGTCCGAGATCGACATGAAATTCAGGCCGCTCCTGCAGATGGCCGATCAGCTCATGTGGTTCAAATACGTGCTCAAGAACGTCGCCTGCCGCAACAACCACACCGTGACCTTCATGCCGAAGCCCCTTTTCGGCGACAACGGCTCGGGCATGCACTCCCATGTGAGCATCTGGAAGGGCGGCAAACCGCTCTTCGCCGGCGACAAGTATGCCGGGGTCTCCCAGATGGCTCTTTATGCCATCGGCGGGATTCTCAAGCACTGCCGGGCGCTCTGCGCGATCACCAACCCGACCACCAACTCCTACAAGCGCCTGGTGCCCGGCTACGAGGCGCCGGTGAACCTGGCCTACTCGAGCCGCAACCGCAGCGCGGCCATCCGCATCCCGATGTACTCGACCTCGCCCAAGGCGAAACGCATCGAGTTCCGCACCCCGGACCCGTCCTGCAACGGCTACCTGGCGTTCTCCGCCATTCTGATGGCGGTCATCGACGGCATCCAGAACAAGATCGACCCGGGCGACCCCCTGGACAAGAACATCTACGACCTGCCGCCGGAAGAACTCGCCAAGGTCCCCTCGGCCCCCGGGTCCCTGGAGGAGGCCCTGAACTGCCTGAAGGAAGACCACGAGTTCCTCACGAAGGGCGACGTCTTCACCAAGGATGTCTTCGACACGTGGATCGAATACAAGACCAAGTCCGAGGTGGACGCCGTGCGTCTGCGCCCACACCCGCACGAGTTCCACCTGTACTTCGACATTTGATGTCCGCCCGGAGGGCCTTCGGGTTCCCCTCCCCCGACGGGCATGCGCCTTTTCCTCCCTCCTGGGCGCATGCCCGTCTTTTTAGGCGGCTTGGTATAAGGCCCGACTCTGCGTTGCGCTTCGCTCTGCGTTTGCTGAGGCGTGGTGCCAGTTCGCCTTGCAAAGAGAAACTCACACGCCTTGAGTTTGGGCCTTATACCAAGCCGCCGACGCAACTCCGAGCCAAGCGGTGTAACGCGGCGTCTCAAGGGGAAGGAAAGCGACGGCTGCGCCCGAAACCTAAGATCAAGGTACACGAGTCCCGTGGTGCGAGGCGTACTGTTCGTGGGGCGCAGCGCCCGCAGGGCGAAGTGCAGCGCAGAGATTGGAGTTCCGGCGCAGCCGTCAGCGGTAGTGGCGGTAGTCGATGCCGTGCTGCTGGGCCTTGTAGGCGAACTTGCGCACGGTGGTCTGGAGGATCTTGGCGGCGTTGCTGATGTTGCCGCGGGTGTTCTTGAGGGAGTCGATGAGCATTTCCTTCTCCAGGTTGGCGACGGCCTCCTCCAGCGACAGCGCCGGCAGGGTCCCGGACTCCTTCCCGGTTTGAAGGGTGGGCGGCAGGTGGTAGCTGTGGATCACGCCTTCTTCGCAGAGCAGCACGGCCCGCTCGATACAGTTTTCGAGCTCGCGCACGTTGCCCGGCCAGTGGTACTGCATGAGCATGTCGATCGCCGGGGTGGAGAAGCGGCGGATGTCCTTGTGGTTCTCCTTGGCGTATTTCTCGAGGAAGTAATCGGCCAGAAGCAGAATGTCTGTCTTGCGCTCGCGCAGGGGCGGCATGTAGATGGGGAACACGTTGAGCCGGTAGTAGAGGTCCCCCCGGAAGGTCCCCTCCTCGACGGCCTGCTCCAGGTTCTTGTTGGTGGCCGCGATGACCCGCACGTCGACCTTGATGGTGCGCTGGCCGCCGACGCGGTCGAACTCCTTCTCCTGCAGGATCCGCAGCAGGTTGGCCTGGACGTCCAAGTTGATCGAGCCGATCTCGTCCAGGAAGATGGTGCCCCGGTGGGCCATCTCGAACTTGCCGATCTTCTGCTTGACGGCGCCGGTGAAGGCCCCCTTCTCGTGGCCGAACAGCTCGCTTTCGATCAGGTTGGACGGCAGCGCCGCGCAGTTGACCTTGACGAACGGGGTGCTCGCCCGCTGGCTGTTGTAGTGGATCGAATTGGCCACCAGCTCCTTGCCGGTGCCGCTCTCGCCCCGGATGAGCACGGTGGCGTTGCTGCGGCACACCTGCGACACCATCTGGTACACCTCCCGCATCCGGTTGCTGCTGCCGACGATGTTGCTGATGGTGTACTTGTTCTTGAGCTCGCCCTGCAGCCGTCGGTTTTCATCCCGCAGCCGCTCGTTCTCGAGGCGGATCGTCTCGAGCTTGATGACGTGGCTGGCGATCATGGTGGCGATCACCGACAGCAGGCGCCGGCCGTCGTCCAGCGGGTAGCCCTCGTCGTAGGGCCGGTCCACGCTCAGGGCGCCGATCACCTGGTTGCCCTTCTTGATCGGCACGCAGAAGAAGGAAATCTCCCGGGTCGCCTGGCGCCGGCGGCTGGCGGTGCGGTCCAGGAACCGCGGCTCCTCGCTGATGCGCGCAATGGCCACGGCCTTGCCGGTTTCGATGACCTGGCCGGTGACCCCCTCGCCCAGTTTGTAGCGCACCCGTTCGATGGCGGAGCGGGAAATGCCGTGTGCGACCTCGATGTGGATCTCGTTGCGCAGCGGGTCCAGCAGCGTGATGATGCCCCGCACCATCTCCATAGAGCTGGCCAGGATGTCGAGGACCTTGTATAGTGAGCGCTTGAGGTCGAGGTGCTCGTTGAGCGCTTTGGTGATCTCGTAGAGCAGGGTGATGTTTTCTATGCGTTCGGTCGGTTTCATTTACAATTTTGCCGATGCTTGATCTGATTTTTACAATTTTGTAGATAGAGATAGCAATTCTGACGGCAAAAGCAACTAAAATTTTCAGCGGTCTTTCACCCGTCGGAAAAGGAAACGGCGAAGGGCCCCATCATGATTCTGCACGTCGACATGGATGCCTTCTACGCCTCGGTGGAGCAGCTCGACAACCCGCGGCTGAAGGGCCGCTGCGTCATCGTGGGCGGCACCGGCGGGCGCGGGGTGGTCTCGGCGGCGAGCTACGAGGCCCGCGCCTTCGGGGTCCGTTCGGCCATGCCGATCTTCCAGGCCCGACAGCGCTGCCCCCAGGGGGTGTTCATCCAGCCGCGCATGGACCGCTACCGGGAGGTTTCCGCAGAAGTCATGGCGGTGCTGCAGGAGTTTTCGCCGCTGGTGGAGCAGGTTTCGATCGACGAGGCTTTCATGGATCTCAGCGGCACGGAGCGCCTGCACGGCCCCCCGGACGAGGTGGGCCGGACCCTCAAGAAGCAAATATTGGAATCGGTGCGCCTGACTTGCTCGGTCGGCGTGGCGCCGAACCGTTTCCTTGCCAAAATCGCCTCCGATTATAAGAAACCGGACGGTTTGACCGTGATCCACCCGGACCAGGTGGCCGACTTCATCGACCGGCTCCCGATCGGCAAGGTGCCGGGGATAGGTCCCAAAACGCAGCCGAAGGTCGCGGAGTTCGGCATCCGCTTCCTGGGCGACATCCGCAAATTTCCCGAACCCACGCTCGCGTCGATCTTCGGGTCCTACGGCCGGCGGCTGCTCGAGCTTTCCCGCGGCATCGACCCGACCCCCGTCACACCCGATGCTCCGGCCAAATCGGTGAGCAGCGAATGCACCCTTGAGGAAGACACGCGTGAAAAAAGCGCGCTGACCCGCTGCCTGCTCGAACAGGCCGAAGAGGTCGCCGCCGGCCTGCGCAGCGAAGGGGTGAAAGCCCGCACCGTGGTGCTCAAGATCAAACACGCCGACTTCAGGCTCTGCACCCGCCGCACGACGTTCACGCTCCCGACGCAATCTTCAAAGGAGCTTTACCGGCAAGCGCTCCGGCTCCTGGAAGAATACCGCATCACCCAGAAAATACGGCTGATCGGGCTGGGAGCCACCGGGTTCGTCCCGGCGGACGCGCCCCGGCAGCAGGAGCTGTTCGCAGGCGAAGAGCGCTCCAGGGAAGGCTGGGAAAAAGTGGACCGGACGGTGGAGAGCATCAAGAGCAAATTCGGGGACAAGGTCATCCAGAGGGCGACGCTCAAGGAGGATTGAGCTCCCCGAGCAGAGTGTTGCAAAACAAGCATCAGGCCGTCAGCCAAGGCGTGCGGCGTTTTGGAAAGCGCAGCATATCCATCCATATGTGAGCATTTACGAAAGCTGCACAAC
>Ga0316629_10000153_pt1 | contig 12151 bp, 13 predicted proteins | sample OWC_May_M1_C1_D1_FD_207654 | JGI IMG/M metagenome (GOLD analysis project Ga0316629, IMG submission 207654) | Wetland soil microbial communities from Old Woman Creek delta, Ohio, United States - OWC_May_M1_C1_D1_A | ecosystem: Environmental > Terrestrial > Soil > Wetlands | place: USA: Ohio... | reverse complement strand
GGTCCGCTGGGACCCGCAGCAGGTGCTGCTGACGTTCGCGCTGACGGACGGACAGAGCAACGTGCCGGTGCGGCACCGGGGGACGGCCCCCGATCTGTTCAAGGAGGGGGCCGGCGCCGTGGTGGAGGGCACCTGGGCACCCGAAGGGTACCTCCGGTCCAGCAACATCATGGCGAAGCACTCGGAGGAGTACAAGGCGCCGACGCAGGCCGAGACGCTGGAGGGGAAGAAGGCCCTCTTCAAGTCGCTCCTGCCCGGGGAGAAGCGATGATCTCCACGCTCGGCCACTTCGTGCTGTTTCTCGCCTTGGGCCTGAGCCTCTATGCCGCCGCCGGGGCCGTCTTCGGGGCGCGCACGCGGCGCGAGGACTGGCGGGCCAGCTCCCGCAACGCCGTTCTGGCGCAGTTCTGTCTGGTCACGCTGGCCATCTTCCTCCTGGAGTACGCGTTGATCACCAGCGATTTCAGCCTGCGCTACGTGGCGAACAACAGCACGCGGGGGAGTCTGGTTCGGTACAAGATTGCCGGGCTCTGGGGCTCCCTGGAGGGCTCCATCCTGTTGTGGGCCTGGCTCCAATCCCTCTTCTCGGCGCTGGTGGTGGCGCGGTATGGCGACCGGCACGAGGCGGTCATGCCTTACGTACAGGCGGTGCTGCAGGGGATCGCGGCCTTCTTTCTCTTGGTCATGACCTTCGCGGTGAATCCGTTTACGCCGCTGGTCCCGGTGCCGCCGGACGGTCGCGGGTTGAATCCGCTGCTGGAAGTGACCGATATGCTGGTACACCCGCTGCTCCTGTACCTCGGGTATGTGGGCTTCTCGGTGCCGTTCGCTTTTGCCATGGCGGCGCTGATCACCGGGCGACTCACGGACGAGTGGCTGAAGTACACGCGTCGCTGGACGGTGATCGCCTGGTTGTTCCTCACGGGCGGGATCTTCTATGGCGGTTGGTGGTCGTATCGCACGCTGGGGTGGGGCGGCTACTGGGCCTGGGACCCGGTGGAGAACGCTTCGTTCATGCCCTGGCTGACGGGGACGGCGTTCATCCATTCGGTGATGATTCAAGAGCGCAAGCGGATGCTGAAGGTCTGGAACCTGGCGCTCATCACGCTGACCTTCGCCCTGGTCATCTTCGGGACGTTCCTCACCCGGAGTGGGATCCTGGCATCCGTCCACGCCTTCGCCGACGGGCCGGTGGGGGCCCTGTTCCTGGGATTCCTGGCGCTGGTGCTGCTGTTCTCGCTCGGCCTGATCGCCTACCGCGCGGATCGGCTGAAAGGGCACGGCGAGCTGGACTCCATCGTGTCGCGGGAGAGCGCCTTCCTGTTGAACAACGTGGTGCTCATCGGGATCTGCTTCACCGTGTTCCTGGGCACGATCTTTCCGCTGCTCACCGAGGCGATCCGCGGGACCAAGATCAGCGTCGGGACCCCGTACTTCAACCGGGTAAGCGTCCCGCTGGGGATGGCGCTGCTGCTCCTGATGGGGATTGGGCCGCTCATCGCCTGGGGACGGGCGTCGTGGAACAATCTGCGCCGGAACTTCGTCAAACCCATTCTGGTCGCGGCGGCGGGAACGGCCGTGGTGTTCGCCCTCGGCGTCCGGCAAGCGGAGGCCCTGCTGGCGTTCTGCTGCAGCTTCTTTGTGGTGGGGACCATCGCGCTCGAATTCTTCCAATCCACCCGGGCGCGGGCGCGCGCCACGGGCGAGCGGCTCCCCGTGGCCTTTGCCGCGCTGCTGCTCAAGAGCCGACGACGCTACGGGGGGTTGATCGTGCACCTTGGCGTGGTGATCGCCATCATCGGCATCGCCGTCTCGTCGGTCTACAAAGTCGAGCGGGAGGTGACGCTGAAGCCCCAGGAGCGGCTGGAGATCGGACCGTACACGATCCAGTTCCACGACCTGCGGGCGGGAGAGCAGCCCACCCACGTCCTGGTCTGGGCGAACCTCAGCGTCTCCAAAGGGGATCGGCCGTTGGCCGATCTCAGGCCGGGGCAGCGGTTCTATCCGAACCAGCAGAGCCCCTTTGCCAGCGTGGATGCCCGCTATCACTGGACCGAGGATCTGTACACCATCCTCTCGACCTTTGAGCGGGACGGCAGCAGCGCCACCATCAAGGCGATGATCAATCCGATGATGGCCTGGATCTGGATCGGCGGCGTGGTGATTCTGCTGGGCGTCCTGGTGGCCGTGCTGCCGGAGCGGCGCCTGGCGATGCTCTCGGTGCGTGTCAAAGCCCAGGCGACCTGAAATCGGCGGTGGAGCAGTCCATGACGTGGAAGAGGTTGCTGATTCCGCTGGCCAGCGTGCCGGTGATCCTGTTGCTGGCCTACGGATTTCGGACGGACCCCAAGGCGATCCCATCGCCCCTGGTCAAGAAGCCGGCGCCGGAGTTCCGACTGACCGTGTTCGGAGGTGGAGAGATCTCCCTCGCCGGCCTGAAGGGGAAGCCGGCGGTGCTGAACTTTTGGGCTTCCTGGTGCTACCCCGCCTGCTACGAAGAGGCGCCGCTATTGGAGGCCACCTGGCGGAAGTTCAAAGACCAGGGGCTGATGGTGGTCGGCGTGGACATCCAGGATAAGGAGGCGAACGCGCTGGAATTCATCCAGCGGTTCGGATTCACCTTCCCGAATGCACCCGATCCGGGGAGCAAGGTCTCGATCGACTACGGGGTGTACGGCGTGCCGGAGACGTTCTTCGTGGACCGCCATGGGCACATTGTCTACAAGCATATCGGCGCCCTGACGCCGGGGATTCTTGAGGCGCAGGTCCAGGCGCTGCTGAAGGGGAGCTGAGATGGCCTGGTGGGGTGCCCGCAGAATGAGACGAGGAGGTGGCTGGCCGGTGCGGCTGCTGCTGGCCACCGCGCTGCTGCTCGGACCGGCCGACGGTGCACACGCCGCTGGGTCCGACGTGGAAGATCGGGTGCGCGAGATCGCCTCGGAGCTCCGGTGTGTGGTGTGCCAGAACCTTTCCGTGGCGGATTCCCCGTCCGATCTGGCCAGGGAAATGCGGAACGTGGTCCGGGATCAGGTCCAGCAAGGCAAGAGCCGCGAAGAGGTGCAGGCCTACTTCGTCAGCCGGTACGGGGAGTATGTCCTGCTGGCGCCGCCGAAACGGGGGTTCAATCTGCTGGTCTGGGGACTGCCGTTCCTCGCCGTCTTGGCCGGCGGCGGGGTGGTGTACCTGGTGGCCCGTCGCTGGGCCGAGCAGAAGCCGGGCGTCCGGCCGACGGTGGATCCCGTCTATGCCGAACGAGTGCGGCGCGAACTGAAGGATCGCGAATAGGGATAGGCGGTTGGGCAACTGGGCAACTCGGAAGGGCGATATCGTAGCGACGGTGCGCCCAATGAACCAATTGCCTCACGGTCCAGTTTCCTTGACGGGGATACCGGAGAACGCATGGCCATACTGATCGCACTCGGGATCGCGATGGCGGCTGTCGGTTTCGTAGCGGCGCCCTTCTTCTTCGGCGCACGGCAGGGCGCCCGAGTGGCGACGGCGACGGCCGACGAGCAAGCGTCGCTGGACCTCCAAGAACTCATGGCCGAGAAAGAAACCGTCTACGCCGCCATCCAAGAGCTGGATTTCGACCTCCAGGCCGGCAAACTGTCCGTCGAGGACCATGGGAGCTTGCGGGAACGCAACGAGGAGCGAGCGGCAGCCGTGCTCAAGGCGATCGACGACCACACGGCGGCCACCGCTGCACCGCAGGCGTCACGGAAGGCCCGCCGGGAGAAGCGCCGGGGATGAAGGCGATCGGGGAGCTGCTCCGCCGGTCTGGGCTCGAGGCGTTGCACGCCAAGGTCCGGGAGGGGAGACGGCTCGACTTCGACGACGGGATGCGCCTCTACCGGACGCCCGATCTCACCGCGGTCGGCTACCTGGCGAACCTGGCCCGCGAGCGTCGGAGCGGCGACCGAACCTTTTTCGTCCGCAACCTGCACATCAACTACACCAACATCTGCAACAAGCTCTGCAAGTTCTGTTCGTTCTACACCGCTCCCAATAGTCAGGACGGACGAGGGTACGCGCTCACACCCGAGGAGGCGGCGGCCCGTGTGGACCGGTATCGCGACGAGTCGATCCGGGAGATCCATATGGTGGCCGGCATCAATCCGAAGCTGTCCTACGGCTACTATCTGGATCTGGTCCGCGCCGTGAAAGCGGCGCGGCCCGAGGCGCAGGTCAAGGCCTTCACCATGATCGAGCTGGCGCAGATCGCGCGCGTGGCCAAGCGACCGCTGGCGGACATTCTGCCGGAGCTCCAGGCGGCCGGGCTCGCGGCGTGCCCCGGGGGCGGCGCGGAGGTCTTCAGCGAGCGCGTCCACGAGGAGCTGTTCCGGGCCAAGCTGGACAACGAGGGCTGGTTCGACGTCGCGCGCACGGTGCACCGCGCCGGCATCCGCTCGAATGTCACGATGCTCTACGGTCACATCGAGACGCCGGAGGAGAAGGTCCGCCACCTGCTGCACGTCCGCGAACTGCAGGATGAGACCGGCGGGTTCATGTGCTTCGTGCCGCTGGCGTTCGACCCCGCCAACACCGAGCTCAGCCATCTTCCGGCGACGACCGGATACTCCAACCTCCGCGAGATCGCGGTGGGACGGCTCCTGCTCGATAATGTGGAACACGTCAAGGCCTTCTGGATCATGATCACGCCCGGTGTGGCGCAGATGGCGCTCTGGTACGGCGCGGACGATCTCGACGGCACCGTGTCGCACTACGAGATCACGCACGCGCTGGGGACGCGCTCCCACCGCCAGGTTCTCACGGTGGATCAACTCCTGGAACTCAGCGTCGAGGTGGGGAGGATTCCCGTGGAACGGGACGCGCTCTACAACGTGATCGGCGAGTCGCGCGCGGCGACAGCCCCGTCGAACGGGCCGGGACGCGCCACAGGCGTCCGCCGGGAATCGTGAACCGATGACGCATCCTCTCGACGACATCGAAGACAAGGTCCTCACCGGGGAACGGCTATCCTTCGAGGACGGCGTCCGATTGTTCCAACAGGCGAATCCGCTCCAGCTCTCGACGTGGGCGAGCCTGGTCCGATTTCGATTGCACCCCGAACGGCGCGTTACGTACGTGGTGGGGCGAGTCATCAACTACACCAATGTGTGCTGGGTGCAGTGCAAGTTCTGCAATTTCTACCGCCTCCCCGGCCAGGAGGGTGGCTACGTCCTGTCCCGGGAGGCGGTGTTCGAGAAGATCCGCGAACTGGTGAACCTGGGCGGCACCGAGGTTCTGATCCAGGGTGGGCTGAATCCGGCGCTCAAGCTGGAGTACTACGAAAACCTGTTCCGCGCCATCAAGGCCAACTTTGCGGTCCAGATCCACGGGCTCTCTCCGGTCGAGATCATCTATCTGGCGAAGACCTCTCAACTCAGCGAGCGAGATTGTCTTGCGCGCCTGCAGGCGGCGGGTCTGGACTCCATTCCGGGGGCCGGGGCCGAGATTTTGGTCGAGGCGGTGCGGGAGCAGATTGCCCCCTACAAGAATTCTGCGGCCGCGTGGCTGGATCTCATGCGGACGGCGCATCGCCTCGGGATCGGGTCCAGCGTCACCATGATGTATGGGTCGGTGGAGTCCATCGAACAGCGCGTGGAGCACCTGGTCCGCGTCCGGGCGCTGCAGGACGAGACCGGCGGTTTCCGCGCGTTCATCCCCTGGAGCTTCCAGCCGGAGGGGACGCACCTTGGCGACGTGAAGCGAGCCAGCGGCTTCGATTACCTCCGGACCGTGGCGGTCTCGCGGCTCATGCTGGACAACGTGCCCAACATTCAGTCCTCGTGGCTCACCCAGGGGCCCAAGCTGGGTCAGATCGCTCTGCAGTACGGGGTCAACGACATGGGCAGCACCATTCTCGAGGAGAACGTCGTCTCCAAGGAATCGGTCTTCATGGTGCCCCTCTCCGAGATCGAGCGCCTCATCACCGACGCCGGCTTCGTCCCCGCCCGTCGGAATACCACCTACGAGATCCTTCCGCTCCCTTCGGGGCCCGCAACCCACGCGGCAGCCTGACCTTCGGGGGGGGGCGTGGCGATGAACCGATCCGGCCTCCGAGAACGCAGCACGCTCCTGGGCATCGCCGCGATCCTGCTCTGGAGCGGGACGGTGGCGGTGGCGCGGAGCATCGCCGAGCGCCTGGGCCCGCTCACGGCTGGTGCGGCGGTGTACCTGGCTGCCGCCGGGTTCCTGGGACTGCATGTCTGGTGGACCGAGCGCTCCTTCGGGCGCCTGGCGCGCCTGTCCCGCCGATACGTGATCGGCTGCGGTGCCCTCTTCGTGCTCTACACCGTGGCGCTGTTTCTTGCCTTGGGTCTCGCCGCCGACCGGCGCCAGACGGTGGAGGTCGGCCTGCTGAATTACTTGTGGCCCACGCTGACCATCCTCTTGGCGTTGCTCCTCCTCGGCCGGCGAGCCGGCGTGGCGCTGATCCCCGGCACGCTGCTGGCGCTGTGCGGCGTCTTCCTCGTGCTGACGCAGGGCGAGTCCGTGACGTGGAGCTCCGTTGCCGGGAATCTGCGGGGGAACCCCGTGGCGTACGCGTTGGGGGCATTCGCCGCGCTCACCTGGGCGCTGTATTCAAACCTGACCCGGCGGTGGGGTGGGCCGGAGGGCGGGGGAGGGGTGCTGCTCTTCATGCTGGCCACCGGCCTGGTGTTCTGGTTCGCGCGGCTGCTTCATCCGGAGGCCGGGGCCTGGAGCGTCGGGGTTGTGGCCGAGGTCGCCCTCCTCGCCCTGGCCACAGGGCTGGCGTACGTCTTCTGGGACGTCGCCATGCGGACCGGAGATGCGATGCTGGTGGCCGCGTGCTCGTATCTCACGCCCTTCTTCTCCACCGTGGTGACCTGCCTGTATCTTCGCGTTCAGCCGGGTCCCACCCTGTGGATGGGGTGCGGACTCATCATCGCGGGCTCGTTCCTGAGCTGGCGCTCGATCCGTACGGACACCGACGATACGCCTCGGCCTGCCGCGCGCTGACGATCCGTCCCGGCTGCCCGCCCACCCCGAGACGGCCCGCGTCAACGCATCAAACTCTGCGCAAAGAGGTCCAGCGCCGCAGCGGCGAACGCACGCATGTTGGCGAGGCGATCGGCCCGGCCCGTCTCCAGCGTGAGTGCGGATTCCGCCGGGCCGGCGACCCCCAGGCAGACATGCCCCGGCGGATCCCCATACCGGTTACCCGCCGGCCCCGTCGCGCCGGTCTCGCCCAAGCCCCAGGTTGCGGAGAGCTGCTGCCGGACCGTGCGCGCGAGAAGCAGCGCATACGGTTCGGTTGCCGGTCGGAGCCCGGTCAGCGCCGCGCTCGGGAGGTCCAAGAACACGCCACGCGCGGCGTATGTGTACACGACCGCACCGCCGAGGAAATAGGCAGACGCCCCCGGCACGGCGAGCAGGGCGGCCGACAGCAGCCCGCCGGCAGACGATTCGGCGACCGCCACGGTCTCGCCCCGCTTCTTGAGCAGGGCGGCCACCTTCTCGGCACAGGGTACCAGATCCTGCATGGGGGCTCCTTTTCATGGACGAAAGACCGCGAGCGGCGCTCGATCGATACAACAGGGATCGCAGGCTCGATCTGTCGCGAGACGAGCCCGAGCCGCCCGACCTCCGTCGTTCTGGACGGTTGTGTATCGGAGATTCGCGCGGGAGCCTACCCAATCGCTTCCCTGATGTCAATTGACGGACGATCCGAGAACGAACCGAGAGTGCGGCGGCTCGCTCCGGCCGCCCGAACCCTCCCCTCCTGTTGACAGACAGAGCGGATTCGCTATAGTGCGTCCTTAAGGGGTCATGGCGGCCAGAACCCGAGCGCATCGAGATCCGGAAGTCCGCCGTTGTGCGGGTCGGATGACCGGCATTCGGTGCACCGGGGCGGCCGTCGGGCGTTTGGCGCACCGGAGAGAATCGTCGGAGGCGTGGGCATGCCAACAGGAACGGGCGGGCGGACGTTGCCGCGGTATCAAATCATTCTTCCGGTGTCGTATGACGCCACACCCGATGGGGCTCCCGCGCCCAGGGAAGGCTCCGGCTGGACCCGCAACCTGAGCGACACGGGTGCGTGTCTGGAGCTGAACGAAGCGGTTCCAGTTGGTACCACGCTCCGTCTGACGCTCCGGGATGAAGGGGGTGCGGTGGCGCTGGAGGCCCGGGTGATCTGGGTTGGCCATCCCCGCGTCCCCGCGGGGGGTATCCTCCACGGAGTAAACTTTGGGGACCTCACGCTGCACCAGCGACTCGTCCTGCCGACCCTCTGCCGGCGCCACACCGGGTTACGGGTGCAGGCGACGCGCATCCCCGCGGCGCTCCCCGCCATGTGCCGGCCACTCGGGGCGGCCGGGCCGCCTCTCCGGGGCTGGACCGGCGACCTCGGCCGTGAAGGCTGCCTGTTGCTGTTACCGGAGCAGCTCGTCGTGGGGACGCTGATCGCGGTCACCCTCACCACGCCGCGGGGCGACGTTACCGCCGAGGCGACGGTGGTGTGGGGCGAGCCGGCCGTCCAGGCCGTGTTGCGTCAGCTCACGCGGCACGGCGTGCGGTTCATCGAGGCCCGCGCGCTCCAGGACACGCTCGTCGCCATGCTTCGGGAGGGGTCTCCGGCAGGCGGGGCGGCCACGCTGCCGGTTGCGTGACACGGCCGGCCCTGGCAGGAGCGCCGACGGTCTCCCCGACGTCTCTCCCGCCTTGCGAAAGCTCCCGCACCACTCCCACCCGTCAATGGTGAGGCTCTCAGCTCGACAGGCAACCGCGCGTGGCTCCCCGGGTTGTTCCTCACCACGAACTCGACCGCAGATCGCGGGGCGATCCTGCGGCATGGCGGAAGCGTGCGGCGTCCGTCGGCCGTGAGGCGCCACCGGCCCTTCCGCCACGGCCGACCTTGACAAGCCCGACCCCCTGGCCTACGTTGGCGGTATGCGAAGGAGGTGAAGGAGGATGACCCTTCCTGTCGAGCGCATCGATGACTACCGCTGGCAGATTCCGGCGGGCAGCAAGCCGGGGATGAAGGTGCCTGCGATTATCTTTGCCGACGAGAAGCTGATGGAACAGGTCAAGGGCGACCTGTCCCTGGAGCAGGCGGCTAATGGCGCCACGCTGCCGGGTGTGGTCCGGGCAGCGTACACGATGCCGGACATCCATCAGGGGTACGGTCTGCCGATTGGCGCGGTGGTGGCGATGCGGACGGATGGCGGTGTCGTCACGCCGGGCGGCGTCGGTTATGACATCAACTGCGGCGTGCGGCTCCTGCGTACGGACCTCACCAAGACCGAGGTCGTGCCGCGGATCAAAGAGCTCGTGAACACGCTCTTCGCCGAGATCCCGAGCGGGGTGGGGTCGCATGGCAAGGTCCGTCTGACGAAGGAGAACCAGATGCGGCCCCTCGTGGAGGGTGCGCGCTGGGCGGTACAGGAGGGGATGGGCGAGCCGGAAGACCTGGTGTTTACCGAGGCGGGCGGCTGCATTCCGGGGGCGAACCCCGATGCGGTGAGCCACAAGGCGTACGAGCGCGGACGCGACCAAGAGGGCACCCTGGGGTCCGGGAACCACTTCGCAGAGGTGCAATTCGTCGACCGGATTTACGACGAGGACGCGGCACAGGCGTTGGGTTTCTTCCCCGGTCAGATCACGGTGCTCATTCACACAGGCTCCAGGGGGTTCGGCCATCAGGTGTGCACGGATTATCTGGCCGGCATGGAGCGGGCCGTCAAGAAATACGGAATCCAGGTGCCGGACAGGCAGCTCGCATGCGCTCCGTTCGATTCCGAGGAGGCTCAGGCCTATCTCGGGGCCATGCGCGCGGCGGCGAATTACGCCTGGGCCAACCGGCAATGTCTGACGCACTGGACGCGCCAGGTCTTCGAGCGGCTCTTCCGGAAGTCCCCGCGGGATCTCGGCATGTGCGTGGTCTACGACGTTGCCCACAACATCGCCAAGGTCGAGGAGCACCAGGTCGGAGGCCGGTCCATGCGGCTCGTCGTCCACCGGAAGGGGGCGACACGAGCCTTCCCGCCGGGGCACCCGGAACTCCCGGAGAGGTACCGAGCCGTCGGGCAGCCCGTCCTGGTTCCCGGAGACATGGGGCGAGCGTCGTTCGTCCTGGTGGGGACGAAGGGCGCCATGGACGAGACGTTCGGGAGCACGTGCCACGGGGCCGGTCGCTTGTTGAGCCGGGCGGCCGCCATCAAGGCGGCCCGCGGTCGGGCCATCGAGCGGGAGCTCGAGGACACGCACGGAGTCTATGTCCGGGCGACCGGTCGTGACTCCGTGAAAGAAGAGATGCCCGAGGCCTACAAGAACGTCCAGGACGTCGTCAGTGTCTGCCATAACGCCGGCATCTCCAAGATGGTTGCCAGACTCCGACCGCTCGGCTGCATCAAGGGGTAGGGCGCACAGCGCAACCGTAGAGCGTGCGGGGCGTGAGGCGTGACGGGTGAGGGGAGCGGGCCACAGACGGCAGAGAGGGTAACGGCGGGCGTGGGCCGTGACTGAGATACTCAAATTCATTGCCGATCTGGCGGCCACGATTGCCGGCTGGGTCAGGATCCTGCGGTAGCGGTCGGCGCGCAGAACGCGAGAACGTGGTCGCCGTGCCGCGTTGTGCCGCCATCATGCGTCGTGCGCGGCTGGGGAAGAGGTGGACCGGATGGGAGCCCTGGTGAAGGTCGCCCTGGTCTCGGATCTCGCGCCGGGGCAGGGGAAGACCGTGGAGCGGCGGGGCGTGGCCATCGCGCTCTTCAACGTCGATGGCACGTTTCGCGCGATCGGGAACGCTTGTTGCCACCACGGGGGGCCGCTGGCCGAGGGGGAGCTGACGGGGACGATCGTCGCCTGCCCCTGGCACGGGTGGCGGTTTGATGTCGTTACCGGGTCGACGCTCCGGAATGCGGAGATCGGCGTGCCCACCTACCGCGTCGAGGTGCGAGGCGACGAGGTGTTCGTCGAATTGCCCTAGGGATGCAAGAGGGCACACTCCCCAACCATCACGCCGGTGGACGTCTCACCGGGCGGCGCATACGGGTCGTGGATGCGGAAAGAGCGCGCGCGGAATTAGGCGCTTGGGTTGGCCTCCACCTCGGCCGGGGATGCCGGAGCCGGGGCGGCAGGGGCAGGCGCGGGGGTTGGGGCCTCGGCCTTGCGCCGGGTCTTTGCACTGCCGCTGGCGCTGGCCGCGATGGCGGCCTGGCGGCGGATCTTCAGGCGGTCCTGACGGCGCTGGCGCCGGCGTCGAATCTCGGTTTCCTTTTCTCGCACGAAATGCCTCCTTGTCGAATCTGTTTCGAGTGTGCCGGGGCAACGAGGGGCTAAGGGTAATCAGATACGGCCGCGCTGTCAATCAATTAGCCCCCCAGTCCCGAGTCGTCGACGGCCACTCAAAATACGCGAAACCGTTCGCCGGTGTCAATCCCGCTCAGTCAAAGGTTCGGCTTTACCGGCATTGGCCCGAAGGGGTCTTTGGGTCCGTTGCAGGCGGACCGGGGACGACGGCTCGTGCGCCTACCCGTCAGCGGCACCCCCCTCACCAATCCTTATAGCTTTCCGCCTTGATCCCAGGCAGTGTCTTGAGGGGCTTGTCCTTGCTCTTGCTGTGCACATCCTCGATCCCAGACACGGTTCCGGTCCGATCCGCGAGCAGTTTCAGATCCCAGTCCGCCTTGCCGGTCATGGGGTCGGTGTACAGGCGGCGCAGGTACCGGCGGGTCTGCAGCTGAGTCCGGTCCTCGAGCAGCTCCTTGAGCTCCTTGGGAAGGCGGTTCTTGTCGGCGCGATAACGGATGATGCCGCGCCGGATCTCGGACAAGCGGAACAGCAGCTCCTCCTCCTTCTCCCGCTTGATCTGGGTCGTCCAGAGCTCGGCCACGCCGGCCGTCGCCACGCCGATGACCAGGATGCCGGCGAGTAACATGGGAAAAACGATGCCGCGGGGGGGTCGGCGAGCCGCGAGCCGCGGTGTGGCGCGGGAGCCGAGGGGGGAGAACCCCGGATGACTGCTGCGCATCAAGCGTGTGACCTCACCAGTCCGCGTATCGCGAACCGTCCCGCGCCGTCCTGTCGGAGCCGCTTCGCACGTCGTACACGCCCGCCGATTGTCCCTGCTCGTCCGTCGCCGGGACGAGGACCCAGGTGTCCGCCGAGCCGGTGACCGGGTCCTTCG
>Ga0316629_10000150_pt1 | contig 12227 bp, 9 predicted proteins | sample OWC_May_M1_C1_D1_FD_207654 | JGI IMG/M metagenome (GOLD analysis project Ga0316629, IMG submission 207654) | Wetland soil microbial communities from Old Woman Creek delta, Ohio, United States - OWC_May_M1_C1_D1_A | ecosystem: Environmental > Terrestrial > Soil > Wetlands | place: USA: Ohio... | reverse complement strand
GACCAGTACCCGCAACACATCCTTCCGAAGGCCGCTCTGCGCGGATGGCTGGAGCGACTCCTGGTCTCGCATAGGCTCGTGGGACCGGTCGCGGACACGGCGACCGTCACCAGTTACCGACCCGTCGGACCGGAGCCGATGCTTCGTTTGAGCGGACCGCGGCCTACGGTCAGCCCCAAGGCCCACCTCTTGCCGCAAACGGAAACGCTCTTCACGTTTCAGGGGTCAGGTCCTGCGCTGGCGCTCACAGCGGCGGCGCCCGACGCCACGCCGACGGTCGTTTTCGGCGTCCGGCCGTGCGACGCGCGGGCGCTCAGGCGGCTGGATGACGTGTTCCTGGGGCGGACCGAGCGGGACGTGCACTACGAAAATCGGCGGCAGGCGACAGTGCTGGTGGGCCTCGCCTGCGCCACGCCCAGCTGGGGCTGTTTCTGCACCTCGGTCGGGGGATCGCCCGCAGGGACCGAGGGACTGGACATGCTCCTCACGGATCTGGGGGACAGATACCACGTGGCCGTCCTCACGCCAACCGGTGAAGAGCTTGCGGCTGCCGCGGAGACGGTTGAAGCCACCGCGAACGATGCGGAGGCGGTCCGAGCGCAGCACGCCGAGGCGGCCGCCCGGATGCCGGCCGAGTTCGAGCTCGAGGCGGCCCTGCGCAACGTGCGCTGGGAGGCGCCCCTGTGGGCCCAGGTGGCCGAGCGCTGTCTGGCCTGCGGCGTGTGCAGCTTCCTGTGCCCCACCTGTCATTGCTTCGACATGCAGGACGAGGTGACGCCAGACGGCGGCGTCCGGTTCCGCTGCTGGGACACCTGCCAGTTCAGCGAGTTCACCCAGATGGGCGCCGGCCACAACCCGCGGCCCACGCAGACGGAGCGGGCCCGGCAGCGGGTGTCCCACAAGTTCAAGTACCTGGTGGAAGAGTTCGGCCGCGCGGGCTGCACGGGATGCGGGCGGTGCGTCGAGCGCTGCCCTGTGAATATCGACATCCGTGCCATCCTCCGCGAGTTCGCCGGGGAAGGACGATGACCGAGGATCGGAGTCTCTACCTGCCCAATCTGGCGGTGATTGATCGCATCGCGCAGGAGACTTGGGACACCAAGACGTTCCGAGCCGTGTTCAGCGATCCCGGCCTGCGGGACGCCTTCACCTATCACCCGGGGCAGTTTCAGGAGGTCTCGGTGTTCGGCGTCGGCGAGGCGACCTTCTGCCTCGCCTCGACTCCGACGCGAAGCGGCTACATCGAGTTCTCCGCCAAGCGGGTGGGCGCCCTCACCTCCGCCCTCCACGAGTTGAGCGAGGGGGATGTGGTCGGCATCCGCGGCCCGTACGGGAACTGGTTCCCGCACGAGGAGATGCGCGGGAAGCGACTGCTCTTCGTGGGCGGTGGGATCGGCATGGCGCCGCTCCGCTCCCTCCTCAACTACTGCCTGGACCGGCGCTCGGACTTCGGGCACATCGACATCTTCTACGGCGCCCGGACGCCGGGGGACCTCTGCTACACAGAGGAGTTCGAGGCCTGGCGGAACGCCCCAGACGTGAACCTCTACCTCGCTGTGGACAAAGGCGACGAGCGCTGGACAGGCTACGTGGGTGTGATCCCGCGGTATGTGCGCGAGGTGGCCCCCAAGGCGGAGAACGCCGTGGCCATCACCTGCGGCCCGCCCGTCATGATCAAGTTCACCCTGCCCGAGCTTCAGCAGCTCGGTTTCACCGACGAGCAGATCATCACCACCCTAGAGATGAAGATGAAGTGCGGTGTGGGGAAGTGCGGCCGGTGCAACATCGGCCACACCTACGTTTGCCTCGACGGCCCCGTCTTCACCTACGCCCAGATCCGCCGCCTTCCGCAAGAGTTCTGACCGTCCCGTCGATCGGAGAAGAAAGTCCCCCCGGTCGGGAGACCGGGGGGGCCGGTGGAAACGGGGACGCCTTACGCCGCGGCCGCTATGGGGTAGCCGGCGGCGCGCCAGGCGGCGACGCCGCCCTTGAGCGCCTTGGCTTTCGTGAAACCCTGCGCCTGATACTTGGCCGCCTGACCGGCAGCCGAGCCCTCGTTCGGTCAGCCGCAGTAGAAGATGATCTCCTGGCTCTTCGGCAAGGTTCCCACCCGGGACTCGAATCCGGCCAGGGAGATTGCCCCATCGAGCCGCGCGGCGTTGAACTTGGCCTCATCCGGATATGCGCAGACGAGGAGCGCCTGTCTCCCTTGTACCTTGCTCCTCGTGTCAACGACACTGATGCGCTCGATCTCCGCCATGGTTCCCTCCTTCAGGAGCATTCGCTCCCTGATGCCCGAGACAGCCTGCGTCGGAATGGAGCGGTTGTCCGGCAGCTCGATTCTGTCCCAGCAAGGGTGGTAGCGCAACCCCGGCTATCCGTTGCGGTGCCGACCGGATCTTTCCGGACACAGCGTCTGGTGCACACCGGGAGCTGGTCCCGGAGGTCCAGTATCGAGACACCGGCACGTCAGGGACGCCTTGGGTCGGGCATGAAACGCGGAGCGGGTGAGATACGTATCATGCGTTGAAACGGGAACGCCTCGGCGGAGTGACAGTGTGCAGCCCGAACACCTTACGCAAAGGAGTCGAAGATGTCGCACAGAGGATGGCGAACCTGGAAAACGTGGATAATGTCAGCGGTCCTTCTCTTGGGCCTGGGCGCGACGAGCACGGTTCTAGCCCAGCAGCCGGCCGGTCCTCCCGGCCCGCCGCCCCACGGGAAACCCCTTCTCACACCGGAGGATCGGGCGGCGATGGCGCAAATCTTTTGGCATCGGACACAAGAACGTTTGGGTCTGACAGATCAGCAGGCGGTCGACATCCGTGCCCTGCTTGACACGCAGCGCGCCGCCGCCCGGGCGGATGTTCAGCGCTTGATGGCCGCCCGCCGGCAGCTCCGGAACCTGCTGGATCAGCCGACGGCCGATGCGGCGGCTATCCAGACCGCGGCAGCGCAGGTGAAGGAACTGCAGGCCACAGTGCTCGACCATCGCCTGCAGACACAGCTCGCCGTCCGCGCCAAGCTGACGCCGGAGCAGTGGCAGCAGTGGCGAACCCTGAGGCAGGGCATGGGGCATCGGGGTGGGCGTCACCGGGGTGGCTTCGGCCCGGGGCTCATGTAGAGAACGGAGAACGACCGCGCAAGATAGGGGCCGTCCGGATTCCGGGCGGCCCCTATCGGCTTGCGGAGGACAACACGTGCCACGAAAACGCGGAGCACTAGGGTGTCAAGGTAAACGAGTCGGTCCGGTAGAGGCGTCGGCGGTCGAGGAACACGAAGAGAGTGCCAATGCCCGCAAGTAGGTCCCACGCCCAGTGGGGTACGATCCAGAGGATTCCCACGGCGATGAGCAACAGCCGGCCCACCCACGTCAGGGGGCCTCGCAGTTGTCCGATGAATCCCGCGCTCAGTGTCACCATGGCCAGCGTGGTTCGGACAATGGCTGCCGCAATGACCAGCGGCCCACCCTCGACGATCAGCAGCATAGAATAGTCGTACACGAAGACGAACGGTAGAAGGAACGCGGCGTAGCTCAGGCGAAGGCTGTAGCGGGCCGTCTCCATCCAGTCCGCACCGGCCATGCCGGCGGCGATGTAGACGGCTCCGCACACCGGCGGCGTGATCGCGGACAGGATCGCGAAGTAGAAGACGAACAGGTGGGCCGCCAGCGGGTGGACGCCGAGCTGAATCAGGGCCGGCGCGGCAACGATGACCGCCATGATATACGCAGCCGTGGTGGGAACCTCCATCCCCAGGATGATGCACGTCACCATGGTGAGGACCAGGGTCAGAAACAGGGAGCCGCCGCTGAGTTCGATGATGGTACTGGAGATCTTCACGCCCAATCCGGTGTGGGACAAGATCGCGATGATGATCTGGGCGCAGGCACAGATGCTGGCGATCATGGCAACCTGGGGTCCGCCCTCGCGGACGGCGCGCGTCACTTTCTGAAGGCTGCTTCCATCGAAACGAAAGTCCGTGCTGAGGAAGGCCAGCGGGATCGTGCTGAGCGTCGCCCAGAATGCCGCATACTGGGGGGTATAGGCCAAGACGAGAAAGGCCAAGAGGACTCCGAACGGGACGACGAAGAACGCGCTGGCCCGCATGGTATCTCGCCACGGAGGAAGCTCGTCGGCATCCAGGCCCCTCAGGCCGTCGCGCATGGCGAAAAAGTGTATCCCAACCCAGCAGGTGAAGTAGTACAGAAGAGATGGGATGAACGCCGCGACGGCAATCTTGAGGTACGGGGTCTGGATCAGCTCGGCCATGATGAAGGCGCCGGCACCCATGATCGGCGGCATGATCTGGCCTCCGGTGGATGCCACGGCCTCCACCGCCGCGGCAAACGCCGGCCGGAAGCCTAGTTTCTTCATCATCGGGATCGTGAAGGCGCCGGTGGTCACCACGTTGGCCGAGGCGCTCCCGGAAATCGTCCCGAACATGGCGCTGGCCACGGTCGCTACCTTGGCCGGTCCGCCGCGCAAGCGGCCGGCCGCCCGGATCGAGAGCAGCCGGAAACCCGTTCCGCCGCCTGTCTCGCCCACAAACGCGCCCATGAAGACAAAGATGGCGATGATGTTGGCCGAGATCCCCGTGAGCTGCCCCCAGATCCCGCCAGTTGTCAGGTAGAGCATCCCGACGATCTGCGCCAGATCGTACTTCACGTGGCCGAAATATCCCGGGATGAGGTGGCCGTAAAGCGCATAGAGCAGAAACAGCAACGTGATGGTCGGAAGGATCGGCCGGATCATTCGGCGGGCGGCTTCGAGAACGATAAGGACCATGAGCAGGCCCATGAGGGTCTGGGCTGGGCCCGTCACCACGCCGTACTGATCCAGCACTGCTTGAAAGTTGACGATGATGTATCCGCACAGGAAGAGGCCGAGCCCGGTCAGGCCGATGTCCAGCCATCGCACGGCCGGCCCCGCCGCCTTCCGCGACGCCAGAAAGATGAGCGGAATCGCCATCCCGAAATGCAGAGCCCGTTCGATTAGGTTCGGGACAAACGCATACACCGGCAGGAGCAGCGCGAAGAGCGCCAGACCCAACGAGCTCAGAAACAGGATTGTCGGGAGAATCGCTGCAAGCATGTGGGTGGTCGACGGCCGCAGGCGTGCGTTGCTGCGGAGGGCGACCGGCTGCCGCCCTCCGCAACGCGGCGAGCCAGGCTACCGCATGGACGCCGGAATCTCGACGCCCTTCTCCTTGTAGTACCGCTGGGCCCCGGGGTGGACCTTGGCGACGCCGTAGCGGAGGCCGGCAATATCCAACCCCTTCCCGGTGGCATGGGCTTCGGCGATGAGCTTGCGGTTTTCCCAGAACGCCTTGGTGAGCTTGTAGGCGAGCTCATCGGGCATGTCCTCCGTCGTGTACATGAGGACCGGCGATGCCACGGTCTTGATGTCGGTGCCCACGCCTTTGTAGGTGTCGGCGGGAATCACCGTCGGGGAATAGGTCGGGTCCACCTCGCTCAGTTTCTTGTATTCCGCCTCTCCGATCTCGAGGAGGCGAATCGGCGTGGTGGCGACCAACTCCATGACCATCGGCGTGGGAAACGGGCTGCCCGTGCTGAACCCCACGGCCCGCCGATTGGCCACGGCATCGACCCCTTCCTTGAGGTCCACGGCCGGCAGGTCCACCTTGCCCTCCAACCCGTAGACCTTGAGGACCAGCTTGGTTAGCCGCTCGGTCGCCGTCCCGATGCCGCCGGCGATGAAGCGCTTCCCTTCCAGATCCCGAATGGCCGCGACCCCGCTGTCCTGGCGGACGACCCAGTGCATGACGACGCCCGGGAAGGCCCAGAGCGTGCGGATTCGCTCGTAGCCGCCCTCGTCGAACGGCTTCGTCTTCTTCATTGCCTGCGCGATGAGATCAGACGTCGAGCTGAAGAGATAATTGGACCGGGTGCGCGCCTCTTTGACGTTCGCGACGGAGCCCAGGCTTTCCTCCACGGACGCCTCGACCCCCGGGACCGTCATGAGGGCTTTGCTCGTGCCGATGGCCAGCGCGTAGTAGGAAGTGCCGGCGCGGGCAGTTTTCACCACCAAGCGCGTCTGAGCAGATCCCTCCGCGACCCAACCCACAATCGTGCAGACCACCAATGCGAGGATGAAAAACCATGGTCGTTGTTTCATCGGCTCTGTTCCCCCACGCTGTGAAATGTGCACGCGAACTTCGCCCAGATCCTCTCCGCAGCTGCACCATGCGAGTGCCGCCGCACGCCGAACGCCGAGGAATGCAACGATCTCCCCACAACGCCGCCGGCCATCGGCTGAACGACAGCCCCTGGAAGATGAATCCGGAGAGGGTTCGACGTCAAGGAGAAATCGCGGAACACATGAGAGGCGTCCGGTCGCTCGTACAGGGCCGGCCAGCCGAGAAGCCCATACCGGTCGCCGTGCGGCCACGTCTCACGGTCGTGTGTGGAACGTCGAACGCCGACAAACCGATTGACGCTCCCGCGCGTGTGGCGGTATAAATCCCTCCCCCTCCCGTGATATCCGGCCGCAAGCGGATCTCGCCGTGGACGTGGCTCCTCGACCACGTAGGGCAGCGGGCGGACGAGGCGCTGTGCAGATTCTACCTCTCCGCGGCGACCACAGGAGCAGAAGGATGTCGCGCGACATCTATTTCATCACCCATCCGGATGTCGTGATCGATCCCTCGATCCCCGTCCCGCGGTGGGGTCTCTCCGAGCGCGGCCGGCGCCGCATGCGGTGCTTACTCACCCGCGACTGGACTGCGCGTATCGAGGTCATCTATTGCAGTACCGAGCAGAAAGCCCTTGACGGTGCCGTCATTCTGTCTGAGGCGACGGGAATACCGCACTATCAACTTGCGACTCTCGGGGAGAACGATCGCTCGGCGACCGGTTATCTCCCCACAACAGAGTTTGAGGCGACCGTCGATGCTTTCTTCGCCCATCCAAATGAAAGCATCCGCGGATGGGAGCCGGCCGTTGCCGCACAAGCCCGCATCGTCGGCGCGCTCGACCACATCACGCGCGTTGCCCCTGGCGTCGGCCCGGTCGCGGTGGTTTCCCATGGGGGCGTCGGCGCACTTCTCCTGTGTCACCTCAAAGGGATACCCATCGCGCGAAAGGAAGAGCAGCCGGGTCCGTCGGGGGGACACTACTTTCTCTTGCGGGCGCCGGACTGTACCCTGGTCCACGGCTGGACGCCGATCGATGCCTAGCCGTCGGGAACGCGCCGGAGTCGTTTTTGTCCAGAACGATGCGGCCCACGGTCGGGTTCCGCGCCAGGAGTCTATGGGCGGGGCGGTAGCGCACACAACGGGGTGAGGTCCATGTACCAGATCGTCAGCGGCGCGCTTGGCGTCCTGTTATCATTGGTCAGCTGCGCCGTCCTTTCGCATGCGCAGGTTTCGCCGTCGTCGGCGGAGAGGTCCGGTTACACCGGGCTGTTGGCGGCCGCGGCGCGCGGCGATGCCGCGCAGATCAACCACCTGATCTCCAAGGGCGAGAGGACTGAGGTCCGGGACGGCTACGGACGCACTCCGCTGCATGTGGCTGCCCTTCTTGGCCACCGCGAAGCCATGCGGGCCCTCGTGGCGGCTGGCGCAGACCCGAACGCTCTCGAGAACGACCGGTACGACATCGTGACGATCGCCGCCGTGGCCAACGATGTCCCGACACTCGAGGTCGCCCTTGCGCTGGGTGGAAGCGCCAAGAACGTCACCAGCCGCTACGACGGCACCGCGCTGATCGCCGCCGCACACCTGGGTCACGCGGAGGTTGTACGAACGCTCATCCGCGCGGGGGCGCCCCTGGATCATGTCAACAATCTGGGTTGGACCGCGCTCATCGAGTCCATCGTGCTCGGCGATGGCGGCCCGCGTCACATCGAAACGCTGCGAGCGTTGGTAGAGGCCGGAGCGAACGTGAACCAGGCAGATCGCACCGGCCAGACGCCGCTCGGGCTCGCGCGAGCGCGCGGGTATGGAGCGATGGCGGCGATACTCCAGGCTGCCGGGGGGCGGTGACTGGGAGCCGGAGGGAATCTCGCCTGTACTTGGACACGCGCACCCCGGCCGGCCGACGGTTGCCGGGCTGCGCCCTGATGGGGTCAGTGCTCGGACGGACGGGTCGATTCAGTCGGGGAGCGCTACCGGATCCGCGCCTTCATCCAATCGTTGGTGCTGTGGAAATCCGCGACGGCGTTACCCGGGTGGACCAGAGCGTCGAAGAGCGGGCGGTCGGCGTCGTCCAGCCGGCGCTCCAGAACGAGCAGGCCTTCCGCGAGGTGTGCCAGGGTCCTGGGCCCGAAAACGGGCGACGTCACGCCCGGCTGCTCCTTCACCCAGAGGAGGGCGAGCTGCGCCGGGGTGACGCCGCGTTCGCGGGCCATCGCGGCGACTCGCTCCGCCACCTCGGACGCGCGGCGATTCAGGCGGTGGGCAAACTTCTCGCCCCAGCGGGCCGCGCGGGAATCCTTCGGGGGGTCGCCTCCGGCTGCGTAACGGCCGGCCAGGATACCGCCCGCCACGGGCGACCAGGGAAGGATCGCGAGGCCGTACTTCGTGCACAGGGGGATCAGCTCGTTCTCGATGCGGCGGTCGAGCAGGTTGTACGGCGGCTGCTCGCTGATGTATCGGGCCAGGCCGTGCCGCTCGCTCACGGCCAGAGCCTCCATGACCATCCAGGCCGGATGTGTCGAGCAGCCGATGTAGAGCACTTTCCCGGAGCGGACCAGGTCATCGAAGGCTCGGAGCGTCTCATCCGGCGGGATAGCGAGCGGCGGACGATGCAGCTGGTACAGGTCAATGTAGTCGGTCTGAAGCCGACGCAGAGACTCCTCGCAGGCGCGGAGAATGTGGTGGCGCGATCCGCCCTGGTCGTTCGGTCCCTCGCCCATCTTTCCATGCACCTTGGTCGCCAGGACGACTTGGCGCCGGCGCCCGGCCTCCTTCAACGCCTCTCCGACGATGCGCTCGCTCTCGCCGGCGTTGTACACGTTGGCGGTGTCGATGAAGTTGATGCCCGCCTCGAGCGCACGGCCGATGATGGCGAACGACTCCGGTTTGTCGGTCGGGCCGCCGAAATTCATCGCGCCCAGACAGAGCGGCGACACCATCACGCCCGTGCGTCCCAGCGACCGATACTCCATCGTGATCTCCCTACCGCGACGAGATGCCGCCATCGATGACCAGCTCGCTCCCCGTCACGTAGCGAGACTCGTCGGATGCGAGATAGACAATGCCGTAGGCGATGTCCTCGGGGACGGCCAGGATCCCGAGCGGGGTGAGGTCGAGGCGATGTTGGCGCGCCTCGGGCTGGGCATGGAGGTCCTTGGTCATCCCCGTCTCGACGAAACCGGGAAACACGCTGTTGACCCGGATCCTCTCCTTGGCGTACTGGACCGCGGCCATCTTCGTGAGCGCTCGCGTCGCGCCCTTGCCCGCGGCGTATGCCGTCGCCAGCACATCCCCGATCATGGTGTAGATCGACACCACGTTGACGATGGACCCGCCGCCGGATTTCCGCATGAGGGGAATGGCGTGCTTCATGCCGAAGAGGGCCCCTTTGGCGTTGATGGCGAATGACACGTCCATCGCCTCCTCGGTCGTATGCTCCACGGGCGGCCGGATGAGGACGCCGCCCCGCCCGGCGTTGTTCACCAGCACATCCAAGCGGCCCCAGAGGTCATCCACCGCCTTCATCGTCTCGATCCACTGCGACTCCTGGCTGACGTCCAGGTGCCGGAACACGACGTCGTCGCCGGCCTTTCGCAGCTCGGCTTCTATTGCCTTGCCGGCGGTATCACTGATGTCCGCGAGGACAAGGCCGCGCACGCCTTCCCGCGCGAACAAGCGACACGTCGCCTCCCCGATTCCCGAGGCGCCGCCCGTAACGACGGCCACCTTCCCGTCCAACCGTCCCGCCATGGTCTTTTCTCCTTGTGGACACGTCGTCAAACGCTTGGCGATTGCGGATTGCGGGGTGCGGATTGCGGATTCCGACCGAGCCCGTTCCGGCTCACTTCTTCAATCCGCATTCCGCAATCCGCAGTCCGAAATTTCCCTAAACCCCTTCTCGTTCCTGCTGCAGCCGCGCGTCGCGGGACCGATCGCCGCGCGGCCGGTAGCCGGGCAGTGGCCGAAGCTGGGTGTGGATGGCATCCAGGAGCCAGCTCGGCTGAGGGAAGAACAACTCCTCCATCTCCGCGGCCGGGGTGATCCAGTTCTTCGCCCCGACGACCGCCACCGGCGCGTCCAGGGCGTCGAAGGCGAAGGCGTGAATGTTGGCGGCCAGGGTATGGAGGTAGCTGCCGCGCTCGCAGGCATCCGAGGCGAGGAGGATTCGCCCGGTCTTGTGCACCGAATCGAGGACGGGGGCGTAATCGAAGGGCACGAGGCTGCGCGCGTCAATGAGCTCCGCGGACACGCCGAACTCTCTCTGCAGCCGGTCTGCCGCCTCGACGGCCCGATAGAGGGTGGAGCCGATGGTGAGGATGGTGACGTCGTCTCCCGAGCGCTTCACCTCGGGGAGGCCAACGGGCACCGTGTAGTACTCGGCCGGCACTTCCTTCTGGAACCACTCCGTGACTCCGTACAATCGTTGACTCTCGAAGAAGACGACCGGATCGCTGCCGGAGAGCGCGGCGTGCATGAGGCCCTTGGCGTCGTACGGGGAAGCCGGAAAGACCACCTTGAGTCCCGGGATGTGGGCCGTCATCGCGCTCCAGTCCTGCGAGTGCTGGGCGCCGTACTTGCTGCCTACGCTGACCCGGAGCACCACGGGCATCCTGAGCACTCCGGCGGACATCGCCTGCCACTTGGAGAGCTGGTTGAAGATCTCGTCGCCGGCTCGCCCCATGAAGTCGCAGTACATGAGCTCGACAAGGGGTCGCCCCCCCTCCATGGCGTAGCCGACCGCCGTGCCGACGATCGCCCCCTCGGAGATGGGCGAATTAAAGAGCCTGTGGTACGGCAGGCTTTCCGTGAGGCCCCGGTAGACGGCAAAAGCGCCGTCCCAGTCGCGGTTCTCCTCGCCATAGATGATCAGCCGGTCGTCGTGATAGGCGTGATGGATGACGGCCTCGAAGATGGCATCCCGGAACGACACCGCCTTCGATTCGGAGAGCTTCTCGCCGGTCGTCGGATCCACGCCAGCGCGGCGCTTCTTGGCGATCTGTTGAACGCGTCCGTTTTGCGGGAGCGGCTTCCGGACGGCGTCCGCCGCGACACCCGGCAGCCGGTCCTCTGTCGCGCGCGAGAACATGACCTTCGCAATCCCGTCGCTCCCCAGGCGGGGCGAGACCGTCAGGTCCACGGCCAGGCGACAGGCCGTGCGCAACTTCTCTCCGGCCTGGGCGCAGACGGCATCCAGCTGGGCCTCGTCGGTGGCCCTGGCCGCCAGGATCTGTCCGCGGAATTCCTGGAGCGCGTCCACCGCTTTCCAGGCTTCCAACTCCTCGCGCGTGCGGTAGGAGCCGGCGTCGCTGGGAGAGTGGCCGCTCTGCCGGTAGGTGAGGATGTCCAGCAGGACCGGTCCCTCTCCCGCCGCGATCGTCCCCTTCTTGCGGCGGATGGCGTCGATGACGGCCAGCGGATTGTTCCCGTCGACGGTCTCCGCGTGAAAGTTCCACTGGTTCAGGCCGGCGGCGATCGTCGCCAGCCGTTGGAAGCCCATCGTCTCGCCGCGGGTCTGGCCGCCCATGCCGTAGAAGTTGTCCATGAACGCGAAGATGATGGGGAGGCCGCCCCGGTAGTCCGGCTCCCACAGGGTCCAGAACTGGCCCATGGTGGCGAAGTGTATGCCCTCCCAGACGGGGCCGCAGCCCGACGAGGCATCGCCGATGTTGGCGATGGTGATCCCAGGCCGCTTCTGCGTCTTCTTGTACAGGGCGGAGCCCACGGCGATGTCCCCGCTTCCCCCCACGATGGCGTTGTTGGGGTAGACGCCGAAGGGCGGGAAGAAAGCGTGCATGGAGCCGCCCAGACCCCGGTTGAAGCCGGTCGCACGGGCGAAGATCTCGGCCAGAAGGCCGTAGATCAGGTAGTTCACGGCGAGATCCTTGACATCGGCGGCGGGCTCCTTCTCCACGACCCGCAGCGTGTCGCCCCCGAGATACGCCCGCATGATCGTCTGCAGCGTCCGCTCATCCAGTTGATGGATGGCTGCCAGCCCCTTGGCCAGAATCTCGCCGTGGCTCCGGTGGCTCCCGTAGATGTGATCGTCGACCGTCAGGAGAAACGCCTCGCCG
>Ga0316629_10000148_pt1 | contig 12238 bp, 10 predicted proteins | sample OWC_May_M1_C1_D1_FD_207654 | JGI IMG/M metagenome (GOLD analysis project Ga0316629, IMG submission 207654) | Wetland soil microbial communities from Old Woman Creek delta, Ohio, United States - OWC_May_M1_C1_D1_A | ecosystem: Environmental > Terrestrial > Soil > Wetlands | place: USA: Ohio... | reverse complement strand
TGCAAATGGTGAATTGTCTGTTCAGGCAGTAAAAGGCGAAAAAGCGGAAATCTCCCATATCAGTTTTAAAACCATTGTTGTGGAATTACAAAACGAAATGCTGATCAAAATGCAATCGGCCCAAATAGATTTAAGTGAAATTATTGTGGATGCCAATCCGTTGCGTGATCTTTCCCAATCTACCGTAATTACGGATACCGAAAAAATGGTTAGCCAGCCAAGAAGTGTCGGGCATTTGTTTAAAGACATTCAGGGATTTGCCATTGTAAAGCGTGGCGCTTATGCTTCAGAACCAGTATTCCGTTCTTTTAAATATGAGCAACTAAATGTTCAATATGATGGCGGAATGAAAATCCACAATGCTTGTCCGAGCCGAATGGATCCAATCACAACGCACGTAATTCCGGAGGAAATTGAAAAAATTGAAATTGTAAAAGGACCTTTTACAGTTCGTTTCGGACAAAATTTTGGCGGAATTATCAATTTGGTTTCCAAAAATCCTTCAAAAAACGATCTTGGTTTTCATGGAAGTGTAGAAGGCGGTTATGAAACCAACGGCGGTAATTTGGTCAGTGGCGCTTCTTTGGTATATGTGGCCAAAAAATTTGATGTACAATTGAATGGTTCTTATCGTGATTTTGGCGATTATACTGATGGAAATGGTGATGAGGTGCAATCCTCTTTCAGAACAACCGATTATTCGGTTAAAGTTGGCGTAAATCCAACCGATAACCAACGTTTGCAATTCAGCTGGCGACAATCTTTTGCGCGTGATATTGACCATGCAGGCTTGGCTATGGATTCGCCTTATGACGATAGTTTATTGGCAGGAATGGATTATAAATTCAATAACATTTCAGAAAAAATAAGCAGTTTTACTTTTAAAGCTTTTTATTCTTATGTAGATCATTTAATGACCAACGAAAATCGTCCGACTTTTATGATGACCGATTCAAAATCGCCTGTTGAATCATTTTCTTACGGCGGTAAAGCAGAAATGGTTTTTAATACTTCTGAAAATTCAAAATTGTTTGCCGGCGTTGATGCCAATTTGCTTAACAGAAAGGGGGACAGAACACGAATTGTGAAAATAATGAACGGCAATGTGTTGCCGACGCCTATGACTTTTACGGATAAAGTTTGGCAGGATGCAGATTTAAATGATATTGGTGTTTTTGCTGAAGAAAAAATAAAAATTACAGATTATACCACATTCACTGCAGGTGTCAGGGCCGATTTTATTTCAGCAAAACTAAATGATCCTGCACCCGATTTTGAAGCCTTGTATGGCGGTGAAATTAAAGATGAAACGGAAGTTAACATCGGCGGAAATGCTTCCGTAAAATATCAAAAGGACGGATTTCAAACACAATTTGCTGTTGGTAGAGGAATTAGAACGGCATCAATGACGGAACGTTTTATCAATCATTTTAATGTTGGCGTGGATCCTTATGAATATGTTGGAAACCCAAATCTAAAACCTGAAATAAACAACCAAATTGAACTGTCTTTTTCAAAGAAATTTGAATCATTTGAAGTGGGCGCTTCTGTATTCCATTCCATCTTGGAAGATTATATTTATGGGGTGGTTAACACAACTATTCCAAGAAAATTTATGCCAACTACACCACCGATTTTTGCCAAACAATTTGTCAATATTGATAAAGCATCGCAAACCGGATTTGAGTTTAATTTTAATGTGCGCGCAACTAATAAATTGTCATTTACTTCTGAACTTTCCTATACACGTGCCCAAAATGAAGATTTGGATGAGCCGTTGGCGCAAATTCCGCCTTTTATGGCAAATTTGGGCGTTAAGTTTGAAGAAAATAAATTTTGGGTAGCGTTAAGTTCGCGATTGGTGGCAGAACAAAGCAGAATCTCAGCTTCATTTATGGAAGAAAAAACCCCAGGTTTCGGAACCATGGATTTAAGGGCAGGAGTTACTCCGTTCTATAATTTTTCAATCGGATTTGCGGTTTTGAATATTTTTGACAAGGCTTATTACGAACATTTAAACTATTCTTATCAAAATTCAAATACTTCCGCAGGGCGTATTTACGAAACTGGCAGAAATTTCACTGCCTATGTCAAGTATGAGTTTTAATTCATAAACTATACTTATTTGTTTGTTGGAAACCACGGAAAATTCGTTTTTCGTGGTTTTTTTATGGATTTATTTTATTAAATTGCAGGGTATCACTAACAAACTTCCCATTATGAAAATCACTTTCTTAGGTCACTCAAGTTTAAGTATTGAAACAAAAGACAAAACACTGTTGATTGATCCTTTTATTACAGGCAATGAATTGGCCAAAAACATCGATGTAAACAAATTACGGGCCGATTATATTTTAATCACCCACGCGCACCAGGATCATATTTTGGATGTTGAAACCATTGCAAAACGCACCGGCGCCACAGTAATTTCCAATTTTGAAATTGTCACCCATTTCGGAAACAAAGGAATTAAAGGTCATCCTATGAACCACGGAGGAAAATGGACTTTTGATTTTGGAACCGTGCATTATACAAATGCCATTCATTCCAGTTCTTTTCCTGATGGAAGTTATGGCGGACAACCAGGTGGTTTTGTTATAGAAACCAGCCATCACCGCATCTATATTTCTGGTGATACCGCTTTAACGTATGATATGAAATTAATTCCCCAGGTAATTGGCGAACTCGATTTGGCAATTTTGCCGGTTGGCGACAATTTTACGATGGGTTTGGATGAAGCAATCATAGCGTCTAAATTTTTAGGATGCAATAAAGTTTTGGGCGTTCATTTTGATACTTTTGGCTACATAAAAATAGACCATAAAGAAGCTTTTGAAAAGTTTGCGAAAGCAAAAAAAGAGCTCATTTTGCTTGAAATTGGTGCCAGTATAAAATTATAGACAAATTAAATTTAACTTAATTCTGATTTATGGCAGCATTTTTTTGTTGATTCATAAGCCATTCTTTTCTTAAATCTTCGGAAAGCAAGCCTGTTCCGTCGTGTTTCCAGCCCGGTGGTTTGATAAAATAGTTAAGCTTTTTCACAAAAGAAGTTTTTGCTGAAAAGGCATCTTTAAAAACGTCAATCCATTCGTGAAATGCAATTTTTATGGGATTGTAGGTGTTGATGTTTGAATGCAATCCGTAAACAACTTTTTCTTCCTTTAATTCAGGCTGAAAAGTGCCAAATAACCTGTCCCAAATAATAAGAATTCCCGCATAATTTCTGTCCAGATACAACGGATTTGATCCGTGGTGCACCCGATGATGCGATGGTGTGTTGAAAACAGCTTCAAACCAACGGGGCATTTTGTCAATTAATTCGGTATGAATCCAGTATTGATAAATTAAACTGACCGCCATCTGGGTAAAAATCATCAAGGGATGAAAACCAAATAAAGGCAAAGCCAGATAAAACACAAAACTAAAAAATCCGCCGGTCCAAGTTTGGCGCAACGCGGTGCTTAAATTGTATTTTTGGGAAGAGTGATGAATGATATGCGATGCCCAAAAAAACCGACTTTCGTGCCCAATTCTATGAAACCAATAATAACAAAAATCATCGGCAAACAAAATCAATAACCAAGCCCACCAAACAAAAGGAATGGTTGCTAATCTAAAATTTTCATATAAAAAAGTGATCACAAAAACCACAATCAATTTACTCAATAAATTGACCAAAACATTGCCAATGCCCATGGACAAAGAAGCAAAAGTATCTTTGATATTGTAGCCTTCAGGATTTTTTCTGAAAATGGCAATGCCTTCAATAATCACTGTCACGATAAAAAAAGGAATCGCATAATAAATTAAATTCGGTATCTGCGGCAGGTCCATAAAACGGGTTTATTTTCTTTTGCCAATATAAAATAAATTTTCAAATTTTGTATCTTTCGGCTTTAATAAAATGATGAAAGCATTTTGCCAAAAATATATCCTGAATTTTAAACAGGCAAGCGGCACCTCAAGAGGTGTTTTGCGCACAAAGGAAACCTATTTTTTAAAATTGGTTGATGGCGATAAAATTGGTTATGGAGAATGCGCTGTTTTTAAAGGATTAAGTGCCGACGACAGACCGGATTATGAAGCCAAATTAATTTGGCTTTGTGAAAATATAGACAGAAATGTGGAGGAATTGTGGAAGGAACTTATAGAATTTCCTTCCATTCAGTTTGGTTTGGAGCAGGCTCTTTTGTCGGTTCAGAAAAAAAATCCGTTTGAATTGTTTCCTTCTAAATTTACAGAATCTGAAGATGCCATAAAAATAAATGGTTTAATCTGGATGGGAACGGAAGCGTTTATGCGACAACAAATCAGGGAAAAATTGGATGCCGGGTTTTCAACCCTCAAATTAAAAATCGGCGCGATTGATTTTGAATCGGAAATTACGATGCTGAAAAGCATCCGAAATGAATTTTCTTCCGAAGAAATTGAAATCAGGGTAGATGCAAACGGCGGATTTCTTCCGTCAGAAGCTTTGGAAAAATTAAAAAGATTGTCGGAACTTAATCTTCATTCTATTGAGCAACCTATAAAACAGGGACAAATTGCTGAAATGGCTGAACTGTGTTCTTCAACACCATTGCCTATTGCGTTGGATGAGGAATTAATTGGTGTTTTTGATGTAACGAAAAAGCACGAAATCCTACAAACAATAAGGCCGCAATACATAATTCTGAAACCCAGTTTGGTGGGCGGATTTATAGGAAGTGCCGAATGGATTCAGCTGGCTGAAGCACAACATATTGGCTGGTGGATAACCTCTGCTTTGGAAAGTAATATTGGATTGAATGCTATTGCGCAGTGGACTTACACTTTAAATAATATCATGCCGCAAGGCTTGGGAACCGGAAGTTTGTTTACCAATAATTTTGAAAGTCCGCTAGACGTAAAGGGAGAGAATTTACATTACAACAACAAAATTAAATGGAACGTTAAATTATAAAAATGAAATTTATACAACAAGCATACAAGGGTAACAATGAGTGGATTGCTTATTTGGGCACTTTAATGTTATTGATTTTTGGCTGGCAATTTGTGGGAATCATACCGTTGTCGCTAGTCGCTTACATTTATGCGGGCGATATGGAAACGTTTATGCTCGCTGCAAGCACCAGTTTTGCCGATTTAGGAATTAATGCAAATTTGTATCTTTTATTGGTGATTGCTACTTTTTTATTCGGTTTGCTGTTCTTGTTTTTAGGCATAAAGTTAATTCATAGAAGAAAAATAGTGACCCTAATTACCAGCAGAGAAAAAGTTGATTGGGGAAGATTTTTTTATGCATTTTTAGTATGGGCCGTTGTGGGATTATTTATGGTGGCTATTGGCTATTTTATGGCGCCCGAAGATTATGTTTGGAATTTCAAACCTGTTCCGTTTTTTACTTTATTGCTTATATCGTTTTTGTTTTTGCCCATTCAAACCAGTATGGAAGAATTGTTGTTTCGGGGTTATTTAATGCAGGGATTTGGAACCTGGTTTAAAAACTCTTTTGCGCCGCTCATTTTAACTTCCGCAATCTTTGGCTTGTTGCACGGATTAAATCCGGAAGTGGAGAAATTGGGATGGTTTATTATGGTGTATTATATCGGAACAGGCTTGGTGCTTGGCATTTTCACATTGATGGATGAAGGAACGGAACTGGCTTTGGGTTTTCATGCGGCTAACAACATTGTTGCGGCTGTGTTGGTGACAACAAATTGGACAGTTTTTCAAACTGATGCTTTGTTGGTGGATATGTCTGAACCTTCCATTGACTGGGAAATGTTTGTGCCGGTATTTGTGTTGTATCCGCTGATTTTGCTGTTGTTTTCAAAAAAATATGGATGGACAAACTGGAAAGAAAAATTAACCGGCCGCGTTTTTAAACCTTTGGAATTTAAGGAAGAAGAGTTTATTGCTTAATTATGTTAAAAATTAAAGGTTAAAAGTTGAAAATCACACAAATTCATAGCGCATTTAAATTACAGGGAAAATCATTTAATTCTTCAGAAGAATTGATCGATTTTTCCAAAGAAATTTCTGCAGATGTAAGTTATTTTTTAAGGAATTGGTTTGATGAGAATTCTTTTGTTGAAGTAAAAACTTCGGGATCCACAGGAAATCCGAAAATCATTCAACTTCAAAAAACCCATATGATGCATAGCGCCAAAGCAACAGGCGACTATTTTAATTTACCCCAAAACACCACAGCCTTGTTGTGCATGTCTACCAATTATATTGCCGGGAAAATGATGTTGGTGCGGGCGCTAACATTAGGTTGGCATTTGGATGTTGTAGAACCAACTTCAAATCCGTTGAAAAATAGTGATAAAAACTACGATTTTTCTGCGATGGTTCCTATGCAATTGCACAATTCTTTGGCTGATATTCATAAAATAAAAAAACTGATTGTCGGCGGAGGCACGGTTTCAAATGAATTATTAAGTAAAATTCAGGAAGTAAAAACAGAGATATTTGCCACTTACGGAATGACGGAAACCATTACGCACATTGCCGTTAAAAAGTTTAACGTCATTGCGGGCGCTGTCGAAAAATCTAATTATAAAATTCTTCCAAGCGTTAAAATTTCGATAGATCATAGAGGCTGTCTGGTGATTGATGCGCCAACAATTTCAACCGAAAAAGTGATTACCAACGATTTGGTTGAACTCATTTCTCCAATTGAATTTAAATGGCTGGGAAGAATTGATAACGTGATTAATTCGGGCGGCATAAAATTAATTCCCGAGCAAATTGAAGAAAAATTAGCCAAAATTATTGAAAATCGATTTTTTGTTGCAGGAATTTTTGACGATGTTTTAGGTGAAAAACTAATTCTGATTTATGAAGGTTCCAAAAAATTTGATTTGCTAAAAGAAATTCAGAATTTACAAACACTTTCAATTTATGAAATTCCGAAGGAAATCTATTATTTAGAAAATTTTATAGAAACAGAAACGAATAAAATCGACAGAACAAAAACATTGGGTTTGTGTACTATTGATTAAAAGTTTCAATTTTTTAACAAAACTTAGAAATATCTACTGAAAATTTTAAGCAAAACCAGCACCTTAACACCAATTAAACCGGTATAAAACCAAATAGGTGTTTTAGCGGTTTCTTTCAATTCAAAATACGCCAATTTTATGGCCATCGGCATTTTTGGCAATTCAAAAGTATGGTTGCAATTTGTGCAAACGGAAACCCCATACTTACCTCCAGAAATAAACGGAATGTGAAACATGTGTTTGTAAACACCAATTACAGAGATTTTTGTCGTGTTTTTAGTAAGGCAGTTTGGGCAAATAATTTCCTCGTTTGTTTTTTGTTTTAATTCTGAAGATTTTTTGCCGAATAATCTCATCATTAATTACATTTCCATTGAGTGATAAACGTTTTGAACGTCATCATCTTCATCCAAACGATCTAATAATTTTTCAACATCGGCTTGTTCTTCTTCAGAAAGTTTGGTTGTGGTGGTAGGAATTCTTTCAAAACCTGAAGAAATAATTTCTATATTATTTTCTTCCAAATATTTTTGGATGGCTCCAAATTGTTCAAAAGGCGCGTAGATCAAAATTCCGTCTTCGTCTTCAAAAACTTCCTCCACATTAAAGTCGATCAGTTCCAATTCAAATTCTTCCAAATCCATTTTCAGGTCATCAGCTTTTATGAGGAAATTACACGTATGGTCAAACATAAAAACCACAGATCCTGAAGTTCCAAAGTTTCCGTTGCATTTGTTAAAAGCCGCTCTCACGTTGGCAACGGTTCGGTTATTGTTGTCGGTTGCGGTTTCTATTACAAGTGCAATTCCGTGCGGTGCGTATCCTTCAAATAGCACTTCTTTATAATTTGCAGTATCTTTATCCGTGGCTTTTTTAATGGCGCGCTCAACATTTTCTTTCGGCATATTGGCAGCCTTGGCATTTTGGATAACTGCCCTTAAACGAGAATTGCTTTCCGGATTTGGTCCGCCTTCTTTTACCGCCATTACAATATCTTTACCGATTCTGGTAAATGTTTTTGCCATAGCTGACCAGCGTTTCATTTTTCTTCCTTTTCTAAATTCGAAGGCTCTTCCCATACTATTTTCTATATTTTTATGTGCTGCAAATGTAATTATTACAAAAGGTATTTACAATTTTTTAAACCTGAATTATCCCTAAATTGAATTGTTTTTCAATGGGAGCATGATTTGCGGCTTCAATTCCCATTCCAATCCATTTTCGGGTGTCTGTGGGGTCAATAACACCATCGGTCCATAAACGCGCTGCTGCATAATAGGGCGATGTTTGCGTGTCGTATTTCTGCTGAATGTGTTCCAGTATTTTTTGTTCTTTTTCTTTGGTAATTTCTTCCCCTTTATTTTTTAGCGAAGCAGTTTCTATTTGCAACAACACTTTTGAAGCTTGTTCGCCGCCCATCACCGCAAGTCGGGCAGAGGGCCAGGCCACAATTAACCTTGGATCATAAGCTTTACCGCACATCGCATAATTTCCTGCGCCGTATGAATTTCCTATGACCACCGTAAATTTCGGAACAACGGAATTGCTCACCGCATTTACCATTTTTGCGCCGTCTTTTATAATACCGCCGTGTTCGCTTTTGCTGCCAACCATAAATCCGGTAACGTCTTGTAAAAACACCAGCGGAATTTTCTTCTGATTGCAGTTGGCAATAAATCGGGTTGCTTTATCAGCAGAATCAGAATAAATGACACCGCCGAATTGCATTTCTTTGTTGGCATTTTTAACCACTTTTCGCTGGTTGGCCACAATGCCCACAGCCCAGCCTTCAATGCGTGTATAGCCGCAAATGATGGTTTTTCCGTAGTCTTTTTTATATTCTTCAATTTCCGAATTGTCAACCAAACGTTTGATGATTTCCAGCATATCGTATTGGTCGGTTCTTGTGGCTGGTAAAATTCCAAAGATTTCTTCCGGGTTTTCTACCGGATTTACCGTTTGAATTCTGTTAAAACCAGCTTTGTTATAATCGCCAATTTTATCAATAATATTTTTTATTTTATCTAAAGCATCGTGGTCATCATTGGCTTTATAATCGGTCACGCCGCTAATTTCTGAGTGTGTCGTTGCGCCACCCAAAGTTTCGTTGTCTATATTTTCGCCAATAGCTGCTTTCACCAAATAACTTCCGGCTAAAAAAATGCTTCCGGTTTTATCAACAATAATGGCTTCGTCGCTCATAATCGGCAAATAAGCGCCGCCGGCAACGCAACTGCCCATAACTGCGGCAATTTGGGTAATTCCCATACTGCTCATCACGGCATTGTTCCTGAAAATTCTTCCAAAATGTTCTTTATCGGGAAAAATTTCGTCTTGCATAGGCAAATAAACCCCTGCACTGTCCACCAAATAAATGATGGGCAACCTATTTTCCATGGAAATTTCCTGGGCACGCAAATTCTTTTTTCCAGTAATCGGAAACCAGGCTCCGGCTTTTACCGTTGCGTCATTGGCCACCACAATGCATTGTTTTCCTTTGATATAGCCTATTTTTACGATAACGCCGCCTGACGGACAACCACCGTGTTCTTCGTACATTCCTTCACCAACCAACGCACCAATTTCAATGGAATCGCTCTTGGCGTCGAAAAGATACTCGATGCGTTCTCTTGCGGTTAACTTTCCGTTGTCTTTGTGCTTTTCTGTTCTTTTTTCGCCGCCGCCTTTATAAACTTTTACAAGTTTTCTTTTCAGTGCCGCCAATTGAAGTTTATTGAAATCTTCGTTTTTATTGAAGTTGATGTCCATTTTATTTGATCTTTTCAAGATGCGCTAAAGTACAAAATGAATGTTAATTATTTTTGATTATAATTATTGAAAATAAATATAAGGCCGATTTATAAATATTCTAAATATATTTGTAGGAACATAATCCAGATAAATGAAAAAAATGATCCTAACTATTGGAGGAAGCAGCAGCAAAAACTCCATAAATAAGAAATTGGCTGAATATGCCGGCAGTTTATTGAAGAATGTTGAGGTGGTAAATATTGATTTAAATGATTTTGAAATGCCGCTGTTTTCTGTTGATGTTGAAGCTGAAAAAGGATATTCAAAAGCAACTACCGATTTAAATGAAATATTCGGCAAAACAGACGGATTTATTATTTCACTGGCCGAGCACAATGGCGCATATTCCACCGCTTTTAAAAATACATTGGATTGGTTGTCGAGAATTGAAGGGAAAGTATGGAGAAATAAGCCAATGTTGTTGTTAAGTGCTTCACCCGGTATTCGTGGCGGAAAATCTGTTTTGGATATTGCTTTGGGTAAATTTCCTTTTATGGGGGCAAATATTATTGGAAATATGCCGTTTCCTTTATATGCCGAAAATTTTAAGGAAGGCGAAATAGTGAATGCTGAATTAAAAAAAGCGCTGGTAAAATTGGTTAAAGAATTTGAAAAAGCATTGTAAAAGGAAAAGTTATTAAGTTAAAATTCAGGTTAATAATAAATCAAAAATTTAAAATTCTGAACTAAAAATGAAAAAAATAATCCATAAAGCAGCCAATAGAGGCAAAGCCAATTACGGATGGCTAGAGGCAAATTATTCCTTTAGCTTTGCAAATTATTACGATCCTGAAAAGGTAAATTTCGGTGCGTTAAGGGTTTTAAATAATGATACCGTCCAAGGAGGAATGGGTTTTGCAACGCATCCGCACGACAATATGGAAATAATTACCATTCCATTAAAAGGTACCATGAAGCATCGCGATTCTACTGGCAATAAATTTATTGAGTTGAACACAGGCGAAGTTCAGGTAATGTCGGCTGGAAGCGGTTTGCAGCATTCCGAAATGAACAATTCTCCAAGCGAAGAGGTAAATTTGTTTCAAATTTGGATTTTCCCTGATAAAAATGATGTAGAACCAAGATATGGCCAACAAAAATTTGATCCATCAGAAAGAAAAAACAAACTCCAAATCCTAGTTTCTTCCATTGATGGCGATTTAAAAGACACTTTGAAGATTCATCAGGATGCGCTGATTTCAAGAATCGATTTGGATGAAAATACAGAATTTGCCTACAACATAAAATCTGAAAATCACGGATTGTATGTAATGGTTGTTGAAGGCGAAATCAATATTGATGATGAAATTTTGGGAAAAAGGGATGCCATTGGAATTTCTGAAACCAAAAGTGTAAATATAAAAGCCAAAAGCGCATCCGAATTGCTTTTTATTGAAGTGCCGATGCAGTTTTAGGAATAATCGGTTAAGAGTTGTTGCACTGTTTTTGCAATTTCTTCATTTTTTGCGATTTTTTGAAGTTCTGTTGGCTCGCAAACCCTTACTTCACAATCGGTTATTGGACAACGTTCACAGGTAACGCCCACTTTTTTCGATTTAATGCCAGCATCATCTATAAAGTTGATTTTACTTGTTAATAAGGGTGAAATAAGCAAACCAATACTGATGCTGCGATTGTGATTTTCTTTAAAAGGATCTTTGGTGGCGCTTGAAATTACCAGATAACTTAACTCATTATTTGGATAATTAGAAATTTGTATGTCGGAAATAATTTCATTTTTACCCACCCTGTTCAAAAGATCAATTGAAACCCACCTTCTGCAATAGCGCTCATGAGTTTCGTTGGCGGTTGGCGGCTGTTGTTGGGTGATGTGAAGTTCTTTCGAAAGTTTGTACCTGTTTTCGCCATTTTTATTGGTGAAACGCAAAAAGAATAAATTTTTAAAATGAAATACTTTCGGCAAAATGTTTGTCAAACGCTGGTAATAGGTTTCTGGGGAATCGGTGAATTGAGCAATCATTTTGTTGAAATTATCGCCATTCCATTTTTCTTGCTCAAAAAATGTTTTCAGCTGATTTTCGATGGCTTTTTTTGGAATGATGAGCGCACCGGCAAAATAAGATGCCATAAAATTATTTAAAACCTGGTCGAAAGTTTCAAATTTTATCCATGAAAATGTATAGAGTCTTTCTTTTAAGTTTAGGTAATTGTAAGCGAGTTCTTTAGCGAAAATAAATGTTTTTTGTGTTTCGTCTATGGTTTCGCTTAACAGCAAGGTGTTTGTTTTTGGAATAAAAACGCACCTTAATTCCGTTAAATTGGTGTAAGAGGAAAGTCCGTTATTAATTATTTTGTAATCAAATTCTTCCACCAAAATTTCTTCTAAATCTTCCGATTTAATTTTTTCCTCTAAATTAATCTGATAAGCCTTTGCAAACTTTTCAACACTAAGCTCGATGTCTTCAAAATAATTA
>Ga0316629_10000146_pt1 | contig 12285 bp, 9 predicted proteins | sample OWC_May_M1_C1_D1_FD_207654 | JGI IMG/M metagenome (GOLD analysis project Ga0316629, IMG submission 207654) | Wetland soil microbial communities from Old Woman Creek delta, Ohio, United States - OWC_May_M1_C1_D1_A | ecosystem: Environmental > Terrestrial > Soil > Wetlands | place: USA: Ohio... | reverse complement strand
GGTGGCGGCCGATGCCTCGCGCTACATCTACGTGCTCGACCTGGTGGTCGAGTCGGCGACGGCCAAGCCGTAGCGCGACACCGGCCGCGGCCCGCCTAGCGCAGCGGGTCGGCGCAGATGTCGGCCCCGTCGCGCGGCAGCGGGCCGAGCGTGAACCATTCGATCGGCCACAGGATCGGCGAGGCGATCAGCCGCAGCGTTGATTCGGCGGCATCGCGAGGGTCGAGGCCGATGCGCTGATTGAACAAGGTGCCGGTGACACGCAGCGGGTTCTGCAGCCGGAACACGGCAAAGCCCTTGGACCGCGGACGGAAGACGAAGCTCAGGTCCTCGGTCACCAGGTTGGCCTGGCCGGCACCACGGATGCGCACCCCGGTGGTGTCGATGACGATCTTGTCGTCGCTGACGACGCCGTCCTTCAGGTCGAAGCGGCCGACCAGGCAGTTCACCTGCGAGGGTGCGCGCGGGTCGATCATCGGCAGCAGCGTCAGCACCAGGTTCACCGACCAGAAGTTGAAGACCCCGGAACGCAACTCGGTGGGCCACACGGCGACGTCCAGATGGCCGTTGGCACGGCGCATGATCGCGTCCAGCGACGGCGCGCGGCCCTGCAACTGCAGCTTCATGCTGAACAGGCCGCGCACGTCTTCGGCGCGGCGCAGGCGGCGGGCGATGATGCCGTAGTCGAAGCGATCGATCTCGGCGGCGATGGCGAAGTCGATCTCGGACTCCTTCAGGTCGTAGGCGATCGCCAGGCGCAGGCTGCCGCCCGGCAGGTTCAGCACCGCCGGGTCGAGCTCGAGTCGCCCTTCGCGCAGGCGCAGGCGCAAGGCACCGTCGGCCAGCCGGTCGGCGCCGGCCAGCACTTCCTTGACGTGCACGTCGATGCTGGCGTCGACCCGGCGCAGGAAGCCGGCACTGAGCAGGCGGTCAGCGCGTACCGACAGCTCGCCGACCGTGCCGCGCAGGCCGCCGGGCGGGCCGGGGCGTTCGTGCGGATCGGCCATACGCTGAGGCGGCGGAAAGTCGTCGAGCTGGATGCTGGGCGCCGACACCTGCAGTGCCAGGTGCGGGCGCGGCCCGCTCAGGTCGAGCTGGCCGGATCCATCGAGCCGGCTGTCGCCGACATGCAGCTGCAGGCCCTGCACCTCATAGCCGGCCGGCGTCATGCGGATCGGGCCGGCGATCGACCACGGCCCCCACGCCGGCAGATCCACGCGGGACAGTTCGCCCAGGCTGTCGAGCCGATCGCCGCTGATGCGCAGGCGCAGATTGGCGTCGCGCCCGAGCGGCAGCGCGACCTCGCCGTCCAAGGTCAGCTGCGTGCCGGCGGCCCGCGCCGCCAGCGCAAAGGGCAGGTGCCGGGCGTCGCGCAGCATGTCGGCCAGGGTGCCGCTGCTCAGCTCGATCTGCACGGGCGTGCGCTCGAGCGTGCCGTCCAGCCGGACGCGCAGCGCCTGGCCCGGCGCCGCGCCGAGGGTCGCGTCACGCAACCGGATCTCGGCCACCGAGCGCTGCTGCGCAGCACGCACGCTGATGTTGCCGCCGACCAGTTGCGCGCGCAGTTCGGCGCCTTCGACGAATTCGCGCCAATCGCGGCCCTGCCCCTGCAGCGAGAACTGCATCGCGTCCGCGCGGCCGTCGATGACGGCTTCGGCCGCGCCCACCTCGTCCAGCAGCGCGCCGACGTCGACCTGCCGGGCGAACAGGTCGAGCCGGGCCTGCGGCATCGGGCCGCGCAGGTCGAGCTCGACCACGCCGTCGAAAGGCGTGCCCGCGACCCGGCCCCGCAGCGGCGACGGCAGCAAGCGGCCCTGCCGCAGCTGGGCGACCAGGCCGACGTCGCTGAGCGTGCTGCGGCCGAGCCGCAGCTGTTGCAAATCGAGATCCAGGTCGACATCCGCGAGCCCGATGGGGCCAGCCAGCAACGGCGCGTCCTTCGGCCGGCCCGGCCTCGACGCGTCGCGCAAGGTCGCCAGCTCGGGCACGTCGAGCAGCGCACCGCGCACACGCGCGGTGGTCAACGCGCGGCCGGCGGAACGTGACGCGCCGGCGTGCAGCGTCAGTTCGCTGCGGCCCAGCTGCAGCGTCGTCGCATCGAGCTGCCAGGCGTCGTCGGCCAGGCGCATGCGTCCGCGCGCGGCCACCGGCAGCGCCGAATCCGACGCCACACCGAACCAGCGCGCGAGGTCGCCGAAGCGGCGCGCCTGGAAATCGAAGCTCAGCGACCGGTCCCTGGCCGCCGGCGCTGCGGCCAGATCGGTGGCAACGCGCAACGTGGCCGGCGCGGTGGCCAGCTCCAGCTCTATCGGCAGCGCACGCCGCTTCAGCATGTCGCCCAGGCGGCCGGCGCGCATCGACACGGCCACGCGCTCGCCGAGCAGCGCACCGCTGGCCTTGCCTTGCAGGCGCTCGCCGCGCGGCGCCAGCAGCTGCAGGCGGTCCAGCTGGAGGGTGACGGGGCGATCGGCCTGGCCGCTGCGCCAACGCGCGTCGACGGTGGCCACCGCGAGCGAAGCCTGCAGCTGCTGCGCCCACGCGCCGAGCGTTTCGCCGTGGCCGTCCAGTTGCAGGTCGATGCGCCCGAGCGTGCCTTCGATGTCCTGAACGTCCCACAGCCCACGTGCCAGCTCGCCGAGCGGCAGCCGGCTGGCGCTGAACGCGAGCGCCAGGGTCGGCGTCGCGGCCGCCGCGTCCAGGGCGATCTGGCCAGTGACGCTGGCGCCAGCGAGGTTCGCGGCGAACGGCGCGTGCAGGCTGCGCGCATCGGCCCGCAAAGCCATGCGCGCGTCGCGCAGCTCGACCGGCAGCCCGAAGCACTGCCGCACGCCCAGGTCCAGCTCGGCATCGAACGCCAGCCAATCGCGCAGCGCGATGGCCTGCCAGGACCTGCCCTGCGGCTCGGGCCGCTCGTCGCTCGCGCCGTCCAGTGCGTCGAGCCAGGGCTGCAGGTCCAGGTCCCCGACCTGCAGCGCGCCCGTCAGCCGCGCCCGCGCCCCGGCCAGGGCCAGGGCCAGCTGCCCCGAGAAATCGGCGCCCGGCAACGTGCCCTGCAGCCGCGTCAGCTCGATGGCCTCGGCCCTGGCCTTGGCCGTGCCGCGCAGCGCAACCATGCCGAGCTGCGGCAGCGCCAGCCCCAGCCAGCGCCCGGCCCGAGCGGGGTCGTCGACGCTGGCGTCGAAGTCGAAGCGGGCCTCGACCCGGCGGGCGTCGAGCACGCCGCCGGCCTGCAGTCGCGCCCCGGGCGCACGCAGCTCGAGCTTGAAGGGCCAGGGCTCGGCGCCTTCTTGCAGCAGGCGCAGCGGACCACCGTCGATCTGCAGCCGGTACGCCGGCCGAGCATCGACCAGGCCACGCAACGACAGGTGCAGCGCGCCGTCCGGCCCGGTGCGACCGGACAGCGCCTCGAAATCGAAATCGCGGCGCGTTGCGCTGCGTTGGTCGAGGTAGTGGACGGCCACGCGCTTCAGCCCCATCTGGCCGACGTGGAGCGCCACCGGCGCGACGCCCGGCGCGCGCGCCGTGGTCGACGACCCGTTGCCGTGCCCGTCGGCGTCGCGTTCGAGCCACAGCACCACCTCGTCGGCCTCGACCCGCCGCAGACGCGGCGCGCCACGCAGCAGGCCGGGCAGATCGAACAGATCGACCCCGACCCGGGCCTGGCCCACGGACAGCCACTGCGGTGCCGCGAAGCCCGGCGGGTTCGCAACCTGCAGCCCTGCGATGTGCAGCAGCAGCTCGCGGCCCAGCGTCAGGCGCAGCGGCCCCTGCACCACGACGTCGCGCCCCAGGGCGGCGGATGCCTGCCGTGCGGCTGCTTCGCGCCAGCGCGACACATCGATCGACAGCCCCGCGACGAAGGCCGCGATGGCCACCGCCAGCGCCAGGCCGGCCAGCACGGCGGCCGCAACGACCGACAGGTACCAGCGGCTCGACGCGGCCGCCGCGCGAGCCGGTTCAGCGCGACGCATCCTCGGCCTCGGCTGGCGGCCGCAGCGACAGGATCACCGGCACCAGGATCGCCGCCACCAGCCCGGCGGCGAAGCCGTTGTTGTAGAGCACCAGGCCTCCATGCACCTGGCCCACGCTCTGTGCGACCGACGAATGCACGATGCCGGCGACGATGCCCCAGTGCCAGCCGAAGCGCCCGGCGATCGGCGCCAGCGTGGTGCCGAACAAGGCCGCCAGCACGGCCGACGGATCGTGTGCGTTCCAGTCCTTGGCCAGCGAGGAGATGAACACGCCGATCATCACCGGCACGATGTTGCGCGGCTGCTTGCCGAAGGCGGCGAAGCCGACGATGGTGAAGATCGCGCCCAGGGTCGGGCCGTTGAGATCGCCGCCGACCAGCAGCACGTAGGCCGTGCCGATGGCGCCGCACAGGCTCATGTTGAGAAGCGCCGCGCCGATGCCGTGGCGCGCGATGAAGTCGGTGGGCGAACGCCCGGGCTCACGCTGGATCTGCAGTTGCCGGCGCAGCGCCCGCGGGTCGAGCCGCAGCGCGAGCGCGGCCATGGCCACCAACAGCCCCAGCAGCATCGCCCCCAGCAGCGCATTGTTGCCGCGCGTCCAGATGAACACCGGGTCGGGCACGAAGCCGTAGGACTTGTACACCGCCACCACCAGCGTGCCGACGATCCCGGCGACCCATCCGATGTTGTAAAGCGTGTAGCCCATGTGCGCCTTGAACAGGTGCGCCGCGGTCGGCACGAGCATGAAGCCGATCAGCACCGTGGTGGCCACCGCCAGCGGCAGGCTGAAACGCAGCGGCAGCGCCGAGCTGAACAGGATCTCGGTGAAGATCGGCGACAGCGCAGTGCCGAAGAAGGCGACGTTGATGTGCTTGGCAAAGGGCTCGCCCTTGTAGCGGGCATACAGCCACACGCCGAGCACGATGAACCAGATGTTGAGCAAGCTCTTGCCGAACAGGCCGAAGCCCAGCACCAGGAAAAGGCAGGCCAGCGACGCGCCGCTGAGCTGTGCGCCGGCAAGCCGGTACACGGCGATCGCCGCCAGCGTCAGCAGCCCCGCCTGCACCAGCGCCGCACCGATGCCGCCCAGGCCCATGTAGTCGGTGATCAGCGTGTCGCGCGAGCTCAGGATGCGCAGCAGCCCCTGACCGATGGCCTGCGGCGTGTCGAGCGCGAAACCCGCGGCGACGAAGGCCAGCGCGAAGGCCGACATCAGCGCCAGCAGCCGCGCGTTCGACAGCTGCGGCGGTGCGGCCTCAGCGTCGGCCATTGCCATCGTCCTGCAGGTGCTGCTGCGGCAGCAGGAACAGCCAGGTGCACAGCACGAACGGCGCGGTCAACGCCGGCAGGCCCAGTGGCGCGAAGGCCACGTTCATCGCCGCCTGCGCCACCACCGTGAACACCGTGCCCAGCGCCGCATAGGCGGCGACGCGCCAGCCCGGGCGGTAGAACACCGTGCCCAGCGCCACCGCGGTGAGCACCGGGCTGAAGCCGAGCAAGCCGGCACTGACCAGCTCGCTCTCGGCGCCGAGCAGGTGCGCACTGGTCACCGCCAGCAGCGCGCCGCCCACGGCAAACAGCGCCGCGGCGCGCGAACTCAGCGCCAGCCCGGCCAGGAACAGCAGCGCCGACACGGTGTTGCCCTTGAGGAAGACCTGCGAAATGCTGTGCAGCACACCGCCGACGAAAGCGGCCAGGTCGAGCGGGTTCGAGGCGGCCGGCTCCAGCGCTTCGAGTTCGCCGGCAAAGGGCGGCGGCTCGCCACCCAGGCCGGCAAAGGCGTAGGCCGCCAGCAGCAGCAGCCAGGTGGTGAGCACGAAGGGGAAGGTCAGTGCCGAGACACCCCAGCCGCGCGTGACGTTGGCCGTGCCCAGCAGCGCCACCACCGACACCGCCGCACCGAGCGCCACGCAGGCCCACAGCATCGGTGAGGGCGCCAGGAACGTGGGCAGCGCCAGGCCGACCAGCAGGCCGTTGTAGCCGTACAGCCCCGCCGAAAGACCCGCCGCGTCGACGCGCAGCCACAGCGCCGTCAGCGTGGCCGCCACCAGCCCGAGCAGGCCACCGAACAGCACCGCGCCGGCGTCGGCGGCCAGCGCGCCCCAGGCGATGGCGGCCAGGAACAGCAGCCCGGTCAACGGGTGGTTCTGGAACATCACCTGGCCCGTGCCTCGCAGAAGGATGTCGATGAAGCGCAGCAGGGCCGAGCCGGCACAGCCGCGCTCCCAAGTCTGCATAACGGAATTCATCGCCATATAAACATCTGTTTCGGAGGTGGCGCCCGCGGACGGGCGGAGCGGCGATCGGTGCGCGCATACTCGGCACGAGCGCCCGCGGACGATCGTAGCGCGGCCAGATCCCGGCGGCACATCGCGCTGCAGCAACGCCGGCCGCGATGCCGGCCTTCGGTCCGAGTTCCACCCCTTGAAGGAGATCCCCGATGAAGCCCAACCCCCTTCCCCGCAGCCTGGCCGCCACGGCCCTGCTGGCGCTGACGCTGGCGCCGACCGTTGCCAGCGCACAGGCGCGCGTGCAGTACGGGCGCATCACCAACGCCGTCGTCACGACCGAAACCAGCTCGACCGCGCAGAACGTCGGCACCGTGGTCGGCGGCACCCTCGGGCTGGTGTCGGGCAGCGGCCAGTCGGGCAGCAACCGCGCACTGCGCACCGTCGGCGGTGCGGCCGCCGGCCGCGGCGTGGGCAACCTGGCCTCGCGGTCGCAAGCCTTCGAGTACACGGTTCTCGTCGATGGCACGCGCACCATCCGAGTGGTGTCGGACCAGGCGGGCAAGCGCGTCGGCGACTGCGTCGCCGTCGAGCAGGGGCAGTTCAACAACATCCGCCTGGTACCCGATTCGCGCTGCAACCCGCCGCCCGCGCCGCGGCCCGCCACTCCGGCGGCGGCCCCCGCCCCGACGCCGGCGCCGGTGCCGGCCGATGTCGAGGCGGCCAGCGCCTGCGACCAGGCCAAGCAGCAGGTGCTCGACGCGCAGACCGACGAGGCCTTCAACCTGGCAGAGCGGCGCATGCGCCTGCTGTGCGGCGAGTGACCCGGCACGGCAGCCGTCGCGCCGCGGACGGCTCCGTTAACATGGTCGCAATGCCCCGACGCGAAGGCCCCCGATGGAACTGACCCCACGCGAGAAGGACAAGCTGCTGATCTTCACCGCCGCGCTGCTGGCCGAGCGGCGCAAGGCCCGCGGCCTGAAGCTCAACTACCCGGAGGCCGTGGCGCTGATCAGCGCGGCCATCATGGAAGGCGCGCGCGACGGCAAGTCGGTGGCCTCGCTGATGAGCGACGGCAAGACCGTGCTGACCCGCGCCGACGTGATGGACGGCGTGGCCGACATGATCCCCGACATCCAGGTCGAAGCCACCTTTCCCGACGGCACCAAGCTGGTGACGGTGCACCAACCGATCGCCTGAAGCAAGAAAGCGAGCGCAGCGATGAAGACATGGGCACTCAGCGCGTTGAGCCTGGCCGCAGGCAGCGCAGCGGCGCACTCGGGGCACGGCCTCGAAGGCGCCCATGGGCATGCCACCGACGCCTGGGGCTGGTTGATCCTGGGCGTTGGCGTGGCCTTGCTCGCCTGGATGCGGCGGGGCAGATGATGGCCACCCCCGGCGAACTGCTCACCGACAGCGGCGACCATGTGCTCAACCCCGGGCGCCGCAGCCTGACCATGATGGTCGAGAACAGCGGCGACCGGCCGATCCAGGTGGGTTCGCACTACCACTTTGCCGAGACCAACGAGGCGCTGAAGTTCGACCGCGCCGCGGCGCGCGGCATGCGGTTGAACATCCCGTCGAGCACTGCGGTGCGCTTCGAGCCCGGCCAGCAGCGCACGGTCGAACTGGTCGACTTCGGCGGCGACCGCCGCGTCGTCGGCTTCCGCGGGCTGGTTCAAGGAGCACTTTGATGGCCACGATCGGCAGGCGTGCCTACGCCGAGATGTACGGCCCGACGGTCGGCGACCGCGTGCGCCTGGCCGACACCGAACTGATCATCGAGGTCGAGCAGGACTACACGCTGCGCGCCGGCGGCTACGGCGAGGAGGTCAAGTTCGGCGGCGGCAAGACCATCCGCGACGGCATGGGCCAGGGCCAGCGCGTCAACGGCCCCGGCGCCGCCGAGGCGGTGGACTGCGTCATCACCAACGCGCTGATCCTCGACCACTGGGGCATCGTCAAGGCCGACATCGGCCTGCGCGGCCAGCGCATCTGCGCGATCGGCAAGGCCGGCAACCCCGACGTGCAGCCAGGCGTGGACATCGTCATCGGCCCGGGCACCGAGGTCATCGCCGCCGAGGGCATGATCGTCACCGCCGGCGGCATCGACAGCCACATCCACTTCATCTGCCCGCAGCAGATCGACGACGCGCTGGCTGGCGGCGTGACCACCATGCTCGGCGGCGGCACCGGTCCGGCCACCGGCACGCTGGCCACCACCTGCACGCCGGGGCCGGAGAACATCGCCCGCATGCTGCAGGCCGCCGACGGCTTTGCGATGAACATCGGCTTCCTCGGCAAGGGCAACGCCAGCCAGCCCGAGGGCCTGCGCCAGCAGATCGAGGCCGGCGCCATCGGCCTGAAGCTGCACGAGGACTGGGGTACCACGCCGGCGGCCATCGACTGCTGCCTGGGCGTGGCCGAAGAGACCGACACGCAGGTGTCGATCCACAGCGACACGCTCAACGAATCGGGCTTCGTCGAGGACACCATCGGCGCCACAAAGGGCCGCACGCTGTGCGCCTTCCACACCGAAGGCGCCGGCGGCGGCCATGCGCCGGACATCCTGCGCGTGGTCGGCGAGGCCAACTTCCTGCCCTCGTCGACCAACCCGACCATGCCCTACACCGTGAACACGGTGGACGAGCACCTGGACATGCTGATGGTGTGCCACCACCTCGACGCGTCGATCGCAGAGGACCTGGCCTTCGCCGAAAGCCGCATCCGCCGCGAGACCATCGCCGCCGAGGACGTGCTGCACGATCTGGGCGCGATCAGCATGTTCTCCAGCGACAGCCAGGCGATGGGCCGCATCGGCGAGATGGTGCTGCGCTGCTGGCAGACCGCGCACAGCATGAAGCTTCAGCGCGGCAGCCTGGCCGGCGACAGCGCGCGCAACGACAACAACCGCGCCAAGCGCTATGTGGCCAAGTACACCATCAACCCGGCCATCGCCAACGGCATCAGCCACGAACTGGGCAGCATCGAGGTCGGCAAATGGGCCGACCTGGTGTTCTGGAAACCCAAGTTCTTCGGCGTCAAGCCGTCGCTGGTGATGAAGGGCGGCTTCATCGCGGTGGCGGCGATGGGTGACCCCAATGCCAGCATCCCGACGCCGCAGCCGGTGCATTACCGGCCGATGTTCGGCAGTTTCGGCGGCGCCGTGGCGCGCGGCTCGCTGACGTTCATGAGCCAGGCCGCGGTGGCCGCCGACCTGGGCGACGCGCTCGGCCTGCGAAAGACGGTGGCCGCGGTGAAGCGCTGCCGCAGCATCAACAAGCGCGACATGGTGCACAACGCCTACACGCCGCAGATGCAGATCGACGCGCAGACCTACGAGGTGCGCGCCGACGGCGTGCTGCTGACCTGCGAGCCGGCCAAGGTGCTGCCGATGGCGCAGCGTTACTTCCTGTTCTGAGTTGACCCTGCACGCCGCTCGCGGTCTGCTGGCCCGGCCTCGCATCGCGTCGGGTCAGCCGCGTCGGTGGGTCCGGCCCGGCCTGGCCGCACTGTCGCTGCTGCTGGGGCTGCTGGTCGCGCTGCCGGCCCGCACCCAACCCACGGCAACGCCGGCGGAAGGCGCTGCCGCTGCCACCGCGGACCGGGCGCCGGCCATCGCGGCGTCGGACATTCCGTCGCGCGCCGATGTCGACGAGAGGTTCATCCAGTCGGTGCAGCGGCGGGCGCAGATGAGCGACAAGGTTCGCCGCGTCGAGCAGGCGCTGTCGCGACAGAGTGCGGCCCTCGAAAGACTCAGCGAGTTGACCGAAGGCAACGACCTGTCGCAGCTGTCCGTGCAGCGGCTGGAAAGCCTGGAGCGGCACTGGCTGCTGAAGGAACGCCAGCTGGCGCAGACGCGGGCCGACCTGTCTCGCACCACCAATGCCGCCTCCGAGGACGCTGCCGAGCTGGCGCTGCGCCGCGCGGCCTGGCAGGCGACGAGCGCGCAGCCCTATCTGTCGCCGGCGCTGCTGCAGCGCTCGGACGAACTGGTGGCGCAGATCGACCGCACGCAGACCTCGCTCGCCGATCCGCTGGCCAAGCTGCTGGACCTGGGCCGGCGCAGCAATGCATTGTCCGCACAGGTTCAGAAGGGCGTGGCCCTGGTCGTGAGCCAGGTCGCCGAGCAGGACCGCCGGCTGGTGACGATGGACACGCCGCCGCTATGGCAGGCCTTCGGCGACAGCGAGTCGATGGAACCGGCGTTGGCCTGGCTGAGGCGCAGCCTGGAGATCGAGACCGACTTCGCGCGCGACTACGACGCCGCGCATGCCCGGCTGCTGCCGGCGCTGGGTGCCTTCGCCGTGCTGCTGCTGCCGCTGCTGTTCTGGATCAAGCGCCGAGCGCGACGCATGGTCGAGCTCGGCCAGGTGCGCGAGCAGGCGCTGCACACGCTGTCGCGGCCCTGGGCGGCGTGGTTGCTGCTGGTGGCCGCCGCTGCGGTGATCTACGGTCTGCAGGGCCCCAACCTGCGCCAGCAGTTGGTGATGCTGCTGGCCTGGGTGCCGGTGCTGGGGCTGCTGCAGCGCCGCCTGCTGCAGGTGGTGGGGCCCTGGGCCTACCTGAGCGCGGTCTTCTATTTCATGAACGTGGTGGTGTCGCTGCTGGTCGGCCACCCCTTGATGTACCGGCTGCTGCTGCTGGGCATCAACCTGCTGATGCTGCTCACGCTAGGCTGGCACCTGCTGCGTGCGCGGCGCCGCGCCGACCCGGCCGACAACCGCTTCCAGACCAGCTCCTGGCATCTGGTGGCCGCGGCGGCCTGCGTCGTGCTGCTGGTGTCGGTCGTCTCCAACGTGCTGGGCAACGTCTCGCTGTCCTCGATGCTGGTGTCGGCGACGCTGGACAGCAGCTACGCCGCGCTGGCCATGTATGCCGGCAGCCAGGTGGTGGTGGCGCTGTTCCAGGTGCTGCTGGCCGGGCCCACCGTGGCGCGACTGTCGGCGCGCTATTCGGCATCGCTGGCGCCAGCGGTACTGACGATCGGGCGCAGCCTGGTAGTGGTCGCCTGGCTGATGTTCACGCTGCAGTCCTTCCGCGTGTACCGGCCGGTTTCGGCCTTTGCGGTGCAGGTGCTGACCTACCAGTTCCACATCGGTGAACTGTCGCTGAGCCTGGGCAGCCTGCTGTCCTTCGCCTTGGCCACCTGGGCCGCGTTCTGGCTGGCCAAGACCATTCGCCAGGTGCTGGCCGAGGACATCCTGCCCAGCCTGTCGCTGCCGCGCGGCGTGGGCAACAGCGTGTCCTCGCTCAGCTACTACGTGATCCTGTTCCTGGGCCTGCTGGCGGCATTGGCGGCGGCAGGCTTCCAGGTCGGGCAGCTGACGCTGGTGCTCGGCGCGCTCGGCGTGGGCATCGGTTTCGGCCTGCAGGACGTGGTGCGCAACTTCGTCGCCGGCCTCATTCTGATGTTCGAGCGGCCGCTGCAGCGCGGCGACACGGTCGAGGTGGCCGGCGTGCTGGGCCAGGTGCGCGAGATCGGCTTGCGCGCCACCATCGTCACCACCTTCGAAGGCGCCGACGTCGTGGTGCCCAACGGCATGCTGCTGGCCGACAAGCTGATCAACTGGACGCTCAACGGCACACGCCGCCGTTTCGACCTGAACATCAGCACGCACTATTCCGAAGACCCGCAACGCACGATGGACCTGCTGGTGCAGATTGCCCGCTCCTGCAAGGGCGTGGCGGCCACGCCGGCGCCGGCCTGCATCATGACCGGGCTGGGCCCCGGCGAGTTGCAGTTCAACGTGCGCGCCTGGACCAAGGACTTCGCCGACTGGATCGACGTGCGCACCGAGCTGGCGATGAAGATCCGCGACGGCCTGGCCGAGGCCGGCATCGAGGTGCCGCGGCCGCAGCGCGAGCTGGTCGTGCGGGGCCTGCCGCCGCAGGCAGCCGAGGCGCTGGGCAAGGCCGCGGCGGCGGCCGATCAGCGCACGAACTGATCGATGTAGCCGGCGCCCAGGCCGACGGCCTCGTAGTGCGCCTTGCACATCGCGATCTTGCTGAACACGTCCTCATAGCCGGTGGGCTGGCCGGCCTCGTCGACGTAGACCATAGCGCCGTGGATGTTGAAGAAGGTG
>Ga0316629_10000145_pt1 | contig 12301 bp, 10 predicted proteins | sample OWC_May_M1_C1_D1_FD_207654 | JGI IMG/M metagenome (GOLD analysis project Ga0316629, IMG submission 207654) | Wetland soil microbial communities from Old Woman Creek delta, Ohio, United States - OWC_May_M1_C1_D1_A | ecosystem: Environmental > Terrestrial > Soil > Wetlands | place: USA: Ohio... | reverse complement strand
TTTCGTGTCAGTTTGTTTTGGTTTGGTCAGATTGTTTCTGGGGTTCGAACTTCCCGAAAACGCGATTCCAGCAGATTGGACAGATGGAATGGGTGATTGGTGGTAGGCCTTGTTCCAGGTGCATCACCTCCTTTTCGCCAAGGTGCTCTTGACACCAGGCACAGACGATTTTGAGATTCACGGATGTCCCTCCTTTCCAAACGAAAAAGGCCTCCCCCGCGCACGGAGAAGGCCCAGATTCAACGATTCTGATTGACCTATGGTGTTGTGTGCTTCCCTCCCGTCCTCTATGCCGGAACTATTCCTTGCTGACGCTGACACTTGCTGACACAAGTTTTATGTTTTTCTCTCGTGAGAGAGATTTTAAAAAAAAACATCATTTCCTGTGTCAGCATCTGGTATCTGTCAGCATCGGCATGAGGGATGCGGTGGATAGCCAGGATGGGAGGGGAGAATCACCACGACCGACAAGCATCCTGGTAAGGGCAATCCGAACACATCCAAGAAGGCTGTGGCAGAAATGTGCGTGCTTCAATCGCATTGAGAACGGCTGTCGCCAGTTTGGCGAACCGACGACGCTGATCCGCGGTGCGGACGGTGTGATAATGCTCCAGCTTGGGCGTTTTGAGTTTTCTCAGCACGTCCAATCGGCACTGGACTTCGGCGGTGGGGAACACATACCGATTTGCCGCAAGCAAATAGGCATAACAGGTGAGCTGGTTGTCGTCGTCCACCGTAGCCTGGGCGTAGGGCTTCGCTGCCGTCTTGTTGTCCACGGCGATGATGTGGCCGGTCTCGTCTTTCAAAACCAGGTCGAGGACACCGATCAGTTTCAGGTCGGTGGCTTGCCCCTCTTCGGTGTAAAGTCGCGCGGATAATGGGCGCTCGATCTCCAGGATCTCGAAACCCGTCAAATCCACCCCTTCATGAAACGTCTCAAGCATGGCGATGCCCATATCGATGACGGCATCACGGTCCGGCGTTTCCTTCTTGAAGACGATGGGGATCTGCGTTTGGTCCAGTTCCAGTTTGATGTGGTGTTCGAAATAGTTCAGGAGCACGCCGAGAGGCTCCCTGATACCTTTCTCCTTGATGGAGCGGTAATAGCGTTCCAGGCTGGCATGGATCGACGATCCGAACGGTAGGGCGATGCTCACCCGCTCCTGAGGGCGGGCCTCGACATACATGAACCGGTATTTCAGCGAGCAGTTGAGGTAGGTGAAAATCTGGGAATGCGAAACGTGCAATTCTTTCTTCAGGTCTTGTAAGGCTTCGGTCTTGGTCATGGTTTGAGCCTCCTTCTGATTGAGAATGATAAGAGGGAAGACACCTCGGTCGGCATCTTCCCTCGGGTTGTGGGTTGGACTGGACGGATTACCGCTTGCGGAGCCAGTCGATCAGGCTCGAAGCGTCGTGGCGGGTGATGTAGTCGACCACCGAGCCGTAGGCTTCGACGCAGTGCTGATTCAGTTCGCTCTTGGTCATCCGGGCCTCTTTCAACAGGTCCATGATGAAGCTGTACTGCTTGGCGCTGATGCGGTTGGATTCGTAGCTCCGGCCGTTGGTGGTATGGTTCTGATCGTTGCCGGCAGATTCCTTCGGTGGCGGCGGCGGCGTTTGAGCCGCTTGAGGCTGCGGTGGCGGTGATGGGCGGTTGCCGTTGCCATCGCCGGCCGGAATATCCTCCTTGCCGCCCTTGTCGCCCAGCATGTCCTCGATGTCCTGGGTAAACAGTTCCGATAACCCAGCCACTCGAAGCGTGGCGTCAATGTGAGCCGACTTGATGGCCATCTTCAGGCTCTTGTTGATGTCGCCCCGGTCCTGATCGATTCTTCGAGCGCCGGTGCCTTCAGCGGCCACAAAACCATTCCCGGTGTGAAGCTCACATTTTAGGATGATCACCTTGATGTCTTCTCCGCGCAGGGTGGCTCTCTCGTATTCGGAGAGGGTCGGAAACCGAGGGATAAGACCCATCATGCCGCAGATCTTCTCGGCGCCGGGCTTCCACAGGGACGGCTTGCTCCAGTGCCGGGGATCGAGACACTCATGGGTGCGGCCGTCAGCGACCAGGCGGCATTTGTCCTTGCCTACGAAATGAATCTGACCGTAGTCGATGCCGGCCTGGAGGTTGGACTGAATCCATTTCAGAAGCGCCTTGCGGTTGACCTCCCGGCGATCCAGAGCCTGGGTGAACCGTTCCACCGGCCAGTCCAGCGGTGCGCTCGGCATCAGGGCCGGAAGCAGCGCTGTGGGCTCCTGGTGGACTTCCTGGGGCAATACGATTTCAGTAGTGTTCAGTCTTCGGGTTTCTTGATTCAGCATGGTTCGGTCTCCTTCTTGGTTGATGGGGTTCAGAAACACGAAGGCCCAGCCGGAAACCGGCCAGGCCTTCATCGTTGGGTGGATTGTCTTGCTGGCGCTAATAGCGATCGTATGAGCCAGTGCTCAGGGCTGCCTCCGCCTCCTCGTAGCTGCGGTAATAACCGCTCTCACGGCTATACGGGCCGCATTCCGGGCAAAAGAAGCCGACGTAATAGCCGGCAGCGCTCTTCTGGATGTCGATGCTCAACTCGGTTCCGCACTCATGGCAGGTGGTCTTGGTGTCGTTGACGCATTCACCGGGTAGGGTCATGGATTTCACCTCCTTTCGAAAGGAAAAAACCACTTGCCGTGTATGGCAAATGGTCCTCGTCAGAAATTCTGATACTGTCCGTATTAGCCTATCTCATCATAGATCCTCTGGATGATGCCGGCGTCCGCAAAGGAAAAATACCGTTCCCCCCACATGGAAATGATGAGGTGCTCATGCACCTTTATCCCAATGATGTGGGCTGCCTTTATAATCCTGGCGGTGATGGTTTGATCCTCTCGTGAAGGAGAGACATCTTCACTGGGGTGGTTGTGGCACAGGATCATGGCGGTGGCGTTGGCCAGGATGGCCGGCTTGAGCACCTCGCGCGGATGGACATGGGCGTAGGAAACCGCTCCGATCGAGACGATGTTCAGGCCGATTACCTCGTTCTTGTTGTTGAGCAACGCCACGCAGAACTGCTCTCTGTCGGACTGGCCGTAAGTTTTGATGAGCTTGCGGAGGATGGCCTGGGCCTCTCGGGAATTCGAGAGTGCGCCGGCTTCGAAGGGAAGATCCTGGTCTCGAACAAGCATAACCCGGTAGGCTGCGATAAACTTGGAAGCGGGTGGATCTGAATCGGATGACTCGAAAAGGCACTGCTGGGTGGAGGCGCAGCGTTTCTTTTTCAAACGAATCACCTCCTTTCGGTTTGGAATGGGCGGAAACAGAAAAGGCGCGGCCGGATGAACGGCTACGCCTTTGAGGATGAATGGAAAGGCTTCTGGGAGAGAAGGTTATTTGGCTACTGCTGATGCCTCCTTTTCTATGCCACGCCCATAAAAGAGCGTGATATCGAAATAGACCTCGCTGTCGTCTGAACATTGCAAAAGGTCAAAGACCCGAAATTTGCCCCTAACCAGGAACTGCGCACTTGCTTGTTTTTTGAGAGCGCTCAGCACATCCTTTTCATCCTCTACCCTCATCGCTGCGTATGGCTTCTTCTTCGTTCCTTTTCCGGTCGCCAGGATGCTCTTCAGGATGAGACGTCCCAAAGCCTTCTCGCCTTCAGCTTCATTCTCCATTTTCAGGTCCAGATAGGCCTGGCTCTGAATAAAATGCGCCAGGGGGCTCAGCAGCAGGTTAGGAAACGACCGCCAGAAGAGAGCGATCGCGGCTTGGGGTTCTCCCGCGCATAAAGCAGCCATCAGCATATCCAACTCATTCGAATACGGTGCATAACGGTCGGACGCGGCCACTTTCTGTCGAACAGCCAGAAAGAGTTCAACTGACGGTTTCTTGAGATACTCCAGGAAGGTCTCTTTCACGGACATTGAGGGCAGGATGTTTTTAGCGGGCTCTCGGCGAAGGATCTTCTGAATCCAGTTTTGCAATTTCATTGTGTGCGGCTCCTTTCAGGCGCAAAAAAGGCGACCCACCTTGGATGGAAAAGTCGCCTTCTCTGCTTGGTTTGGGTTGTTGATTCATGGACCAGAGTACTGGCGGAGTTACTTTGGCATTATCTCCTTTCTCGGGTAAGCGAATTCCACCCAAAAACCGCCCTAACCGTCCAGGCCGTCTGTTTTATAAGTTGCTTGGACGATAAGGACGGTTCGGACGGTCATAATCCAGTCCTGTACAAACATACCCATGTCTTCTGACAAAAATCAGATTAATAAGCAGGAGGGGAGGGGGGGCTATAATAATTTTAGAATTGCGGTTTCGAAGCTTGTTACCACAGGCTGCCGAACACAAAAACTTGGGATATTTTAAAAGGAGCGACCATCATGGGGGAGGTTGCGATTGGACTTTCGAAACCAACAAACTCAGGCGGTTGCGATTAAGGCACGTAAACTCCACCAGCCATCCAATTGAGACAGTTGAGACCATAATACGTATTGGGTCCGAGGAGAGTTTTCTGGAACGGTGGGAGAGCCAGTCGATCAGGCCAACGACTTGTCCCCAAACAGGTCATTTCGTGATATACGGCATAGTGCTGTTTCCGACTGACAATAGGATCGCCCCGATCCACCGAGATGGAAAGAGATGATGGCTCAATCTATGGTCAAACCACCTGAAGGGCTCGACGATTTGTTGCCGTTCGAAAGGCTGCTCACCGAAATTTCGACACTTTTCATCAATCTCCCCGCTGACAAGATAGACAACGAAATTGCTGCCGCCCAGAGACGCATTTGCGAGCTCCTTGATATCGACCGTTCTACGCTTTGGATAACCTCTGACGTCGATCCCGGAGTGCTATTGCTCACTCATATCCTTCAGCCGCCGGAGTGCCCGTCACCTCCTGAGCGGATGAATATAAGAAATTTTTTCCCTTGGATAGAGCAAAAAGTCCTGGGTGGGGAAACGCTTGCCATATCGAAAATGACCGAGCTTCCGGCGGAAGCAGAGCTCGACCGGGAGGGTCTCGGCCGCTACGGCACCAAGTCCGGTGTTTATGTTCCGTTATCCGTTGGAAAAGGCCCAGTATTCGGCTTGTTGACCTTCGCCGTTACGCGTGGGGAGAGAGACTGGCCGAAGAGGGTCGTGCAACAGTTTCAACTGGTCGCGCAGATATTCGCCAATGCGCTCGCCCGGAAGCGCGCGGATCTGGACCTACGTGATAGCGAGTGCAAGCTCCGCGAACAATTGGAGGAAATCAAGCGGCTGAGGCTTCAATTAGAGCAGGAAAACATCTATCTCCGAGATGAGATCATGCTCCAGTACCGGCACGAGGATGTTGTCGGACGAAGCGCTGCCATGAGGAAGGTTCTCGCCCAAGTCGAACAGGTGGCAGGCACGGAAGCAACTGTTCTCCTTCAGGGCGAAACCGGTACAGGGAAAGAGCTTATTGCCCGCACCATCCACAAGCTAAGCAAACGCCATGTGCGGCCACTTATAACGGTCAATTGCGCGGCCCTACCGCCGAGCCTGATCGAAAGCGAACTCTTTGGCCGAGAGAGGGGCGCATACACCGGGGCCATGACCCGAATGGCCGGACGTTTTGAGTTGGCCGACCAATCCACCCTGTTTTTGGATGAGATCGGCGAGCTTTCGCCCGAAGTGCAAGCCAAGTTGCTGCGCGTCCTTGAGGAAGGACGATTCGAACGATTGGGGTCCACCAAGTCTCTGCAGGTGAACGTGCGCATCATTGCCGCCACCAACCGTGACTTGGCGCAAGAGGCCGCTTCGGGGCGGTTTCGCAAGGATCTATTCTACCGCCTCAACGTGTTTCCGATATCGATTCCACCTCTGCGTGAGCGCGCCGAGGATATACCGCTTTTGGTATCGGCGTTTGTTAAACAGTATGAGAAGAAATTAGGCAAACGGATCGACCGGATCGCGCGCAAGAGCATGGACGCCCTTCAGCGTTATGCGTGGCCGGGGAACGCCAGAGAGTTAAGAAACATCGTCGAACATGCGATGATTACAAACACTAATGGTAAACTGCGGTTTCGACCTCTGGACCAGGCTGCCGGTGATCTTCCTGCAATGACCAGCCTGGAGGATGTGGAACGAACACACCTCCTGAATGTACTGTCAAAGGCCGGTTGGCGAGTGGCCGGGAAAGGCGGAGCCGCCGACATCCTGGGGATTAAACGTACGACTCTGCTATCGAAGTTGAAGAAGCTCGGAATCAAACGGCCCACCCCGTAATGTCGAAATAAAGTCAATCTGACGCAATTTCGACATCATTCAACCATCTGCCTATCTTAAAATAGCTCCTTGACTGAAGATAAATTCCAATAGTTCAGATTGGTTAAACCACGGTTCTGGGCTTTAACTTTTGTAGGCATGGCATTCGCAATACTACATGGAGTGCTCTGCTCAGTAGTCGGTTGCCGCAAAACCGTCGGAGGTCTTTAAGGTATATGGAATTAACGCAGCGTGAACCCACGTTGGAAGGCCAGCATGAGTCCAAATGGCACGTTAAGGCAACCATCCGGATGTCCATTTCGGGCAAAAAGAGAAAAGAGGCGGTAATCGTTCTCAAGGACCTAATCGAGGAGATAAAATTGCAGGAGGGTTGCGTTAGTTGTCGACTTTACCATGACGTCCATGAAGATCATTGGCTCATGCTCGAAGAAATCTGGGCAAGCCAGAAACTCCTGGAGCGTCATCTTCGATCAGATAAATTTCTAAGCGTGCTCCTGGTGATGGAGATGGCCAGCCAAGTACCGGAAGTTCGGTTTGAAGTGATTTCACATTGCTCGGGCCTTGAAACCATTGAAAAGGTTAGAATCAATCGAATCGCGTAGGTGAAGGTAACCATGGAAAAGCTTCCTGCGCCTGCGGCACGGTTCGGGTAGGTAAGCTCTCAGGATGGTATTCGTATGAAGCAGTTATACAGGTGTGTTTCAAGGAGGCAAGTATGAATATGACGACCAAAACGGCACGACTTTGCTTGTTCATCATCGCCATTATCGCCCTGGCTGGAATGGCACAGGCTCAGAAGATCCCGAAATCCAAGCCTCCAAAGGCCGAGGTCAAGTCGGAGGAGGCAGCTGTTCCCGCCTCACCCCAGACCCCGGAGCAGGTGGACGCCTTTATGGGTTCCCTGACCGACGAGAAGGCGCGGCAGGTCCTGACCCAGATGCTCAGGCATCAGACGACAGCCAAGGCCGCTTCGAACGAGGACGGGGTGGTCATCAAGAGCAGGGAAACCGGGCTGGGGCCTATATTCTACCGGATGATCGACAACGCCTCGTCGCTGACGAAAAAGCTGTCCGGGACCCTCGCCGAGGCGGACGCTGAATCCGACCACCTGGGCGATGCCTGGCGCAAGCTGACCGGCGGCAAGGGCATCGGCCGCTTCTTGTTGACCCTGCTGTCGCTGCTGGCGATCCTGGCGGCGGGGTTGCTCCTGAAATGGCTGCTTTTCCGGTCGACCCGGGACATCCGCGAACGGCTGTTCGCTTCCGTGAGACTGGGGCGGCTGGAATTTTTCGGACGGGCCCTGTCACACCTGATCCTGGAGGCCCTGGGGATTGCGGTGTTCGCTCTCACCACCTTCATCCTGTTAGTGTTGTTTTTCCAAAAAGGTGATTCGGGTTTTGAGTTTGTCTCGGTCTACCTGCTGGTAAGCTACTACGTGCTGATCTTTGCCGCCGCGGCCAAGGTCATTTTTTCGCCGGATGCACCCGCCCTGCGCCTGTTCCCGATGAAGGACGCGGACGCCGTCTTTCTTTATCGTTGGATTCTTTTCATCGTAACGGGTGCGGCCGTGTTCTCCGCGGCGAGTGCCGTTATGGGTGAAATCGAAGCCGACAAATCCGTCTACCTGATGTTCTACAGCATAGGCGGCGCCTACATCGCCATCGCTCTCATCGTCATGATCTGGAAGAGCCGGCAGCGGATTGCCGAGGCCATCCTGCCGGCGAACGCCGAGGCTGGTAAAGGCGGACCGCGGGCAGCTTTCGCGCGCTACTGGCACTACCTGGCGAGCGTTTACGTGCTCTGCATGGGCGTTTACTGGGTTACGGATGTCCTTCTGGGGGGCAAGGTCACAGTTCTCAACCTGATCCTCAGCCTGTTCGTGGTCCCGATCTTCATCGGTCTGGACCAGTGGGGGCTGCGGCTTCTCAAGCTGGCCTCCGGCGAGATGACGCAAGTCGCCGACTTGAGCGGCGACCAGGTGCGGGAAGTTCCGCCCATCGGGGAGCAGAACAAGATCAAGCACTACGCGCCGTTGATCCGGAAGTTGTACCGGCTGATGCTGATTGCGTTTCTGTTCTTCCTCGTGCTGCGTTTGTGGGGAGTGGATGTGGCTGTCGGAAGGATTTTCACTTCACACGTGCTCAGCATCGTGGTGACCCTGCTGCTGGGGTTCATCACCTGGGAGTTCATCAAAGCCCGCATCGACAGCCGCTTGCGGCAGGAAATGCCGGAAGTCGACGACGACCATGAGGAGGGGGGCGCCGGCGGCACCCGCGCCGGGACCCTCCTGATCCTCTTCCGCAAGTTCGTCTCGGCGGTGTTGTTCGTGATCGTCGCGCTGATCGTTCTTTCTTCCATCGGTGTGAACATCGGCCCGCTGATCGCCGGGGCCGGGGTCATCGGCCTGGCCATCGGTTTTGGTGCGCAGACCTTGGTGCGGGACATCATCGCCGGAGTGTTTTTCCTGATCGACGATTCCTTTCGGGTCGGAGACTATGTGGAGTCCGCCGGCATCAAGGGCACCGTCGAGCAGGTCTCGCTACGTTCACTCAAGCTGCGCCATCCCCGGGGAATGGTGTACACCGTTCCCTTCGGAACTTTAAAATCGATCACCAACTTCAGCCGGGACTACACCATCACCAAGCTGGACTTCCGCGTGCGCTTAGACACCGACCTGGAGAAGGTGCGCAAGATCATCAAGAAGATCAACAAGAACCTCCGCAAAGACGAAAACATCAACCGCGTCATGCTGGATGATCTCAAGTCTCAGGGAGTGAAGCAATTTGAGGACTCAGCCATGATCCTGAGGGTCAAGTTCAAGACGCTGCCCGGGGAGCAGTTTGTCATCCAGAAGGAAGTCTACCGGATGGTCCAAGAGGAGTTTCGCGCGAGCGGCATCCAGTTTGCGCACAGGGACGTCACAGTTTACATACCGCCGGAACCCCGGGATCGGGCGACCGAGGCGGGACAGCCGGCCGCGTCGGCCCAACCGGTTGATCAGAACATCCGCCAGGCGGGTGCAGCTGCGGCGCTGGCCGTGATCCAGCAGGAAGAGGAAGAGCGGGCGAAAGCCTTGGCGGCGGCCAAACCGAAAGAGAAATAAAAGGCTCGCCGTGATTTAAAAGGAATGCGTCGGTCCTTGAGCTTTTTCTTGGCATACTCGAAAAAAACAGGTGAAATCATGAGATCTTCATGGCGTTTGCGATGGGTTCTCTTACTGGCGGTCGTAATTCTGCTCCAGGGATGCGCCACGCCGGTGGGCGTGCGCCCGCTGGATTCAAAGGAGGCCAACCGCAGACTGACCGAAACCGTTTTGTCGGACGACAAACTGAGCGCCCCGACGGTGCAGATCCTCAACCGGGCCGGCCTGGAGAAGCAGTTCCAGAGCGAGCCGACCGAGGTGATCGCCGCCCTGCACAAGGCCCTGCCCACCGCCCGCGAGGCCGACCGGCTCTTTGCCCTGGCGGAGCTTTCCTTCCTGCATGCGGCCAAAAGCGGTGACAGGTCCTACTTCCTCGCTGCCGCGGTGTATGCGTATGCGTTTCTCTTCCCGCAGGGTTCCGGCGCATCCCCGGACCCTTTTGACCCCCGTTTTCGAACCGCCGTCGATCTTTACAACCGGGGCATCACCGGGGGCTTCGCCGAGCCGGAAAACAGGCAGGTGGTTATACCGAATAGACGACATGTCGTTTTTGAGGAGGGGGTTTACAGACTTCCCTTCGGGGAGCTTTCCGTCCACATCGATCCGGAAGAGTTTCGCTATGGCCCGTTCCGCATGGTGGATTTTGTAGACACAGCGGAGCTCGAGGTGCGCGGCCTCCGGAACACCTACCGCTGGCCTGGGATCGGGGCGTCCATGGTCGCCGCCCTGAAACACCGACCGGGGGAGCAGGAGCGGGAATTTGCCATGGTCCCAGCAACGTTGCGAGTAGCGGCCACCGCCTTCCTGCGCCTGGAAAATATTGAGGAGGGGATCCGGACCGGCCGGATGGAAGGGCGGCTGACCCTCCACACCACTCAGGAAGAGACCTCCGTCACCGTCGGCGGCCGTACCGTGCCGCTGGAGTACGCGCTGACGGCCGCCCTCGCTGACACGCTTGAGGGATCGCAGGCCTATGCACTGGAGCTCAAGGGGCTTTTATCGGGGGACCTCGCGATTTTGAAGGACACCGCCCGGTTCAAGGACAACGTGTTTCTCATGGCGCCGTACCGTCCCGGCCGGATCCCACTGGTGCTCGTTCACGGAACGGCCTCGAGCCCGGCGCGGTGGGCGCAAATGCTCAATGAAATCCTCAACGACCAGGAATTGTGGAACCGTTACCAGATCTGGCTGTTCACCTACAACACCGGCAACCCCATTCTGTACTCCGGGGGGATCCTCACGCAAGGACTCCGCAGCGTGGTTCAGCAACTCGACCCCTCGGGGCAGGATGAGGCCCTGCGGAAGATGGTGGTCATCGGCCACAGCCAAGGGGGGCTGCTCACCAAGCTGACCGCCATCGACAGCGGCGATCGTTTATGGGATCAAGCATTCAACGTCCCCATCGATCAGATCAACGTCTCGCCCGAAACACGCGAACTGCTGCGGCGCAGTATCTACTACAAGCCCCTGCCGTTTGTCCACCGCGTCGTCTTCATCTCCACACCCCACCATGGCAGTCACTTTACTGGAGGTTATATCAGCGAGTTGCTGAGACGCCTGATTTCGCTGCCCGTCATACTTGCTAGCCCGCTGCAGGAGGTTTTCCAAAGGAGCCCCGAGGCCGTCACGGCGCGTGCGATGGGGGGTGAAGTCCCGCGCAGCACCGACAACATGAGCCCCAGCAGCCCGTTCATCAAAACCTTTTCGTCGATCCCGATTGCGCCAGGCGTCATAGCCCACTCCATCATTGCCGTGGCCAATCCCGAAGACCCGAAGGCAGAGTGGGATGACGGTGTCGTGCCTTACAAGAGCGCCCACATCGACGGGGTGGCTTCCGAGCTCGTCGTGCACTCCGGCCACTCCGCGCAGGAATCGCCGCTGGGCATCGAGGAGGTGCGCCGGATCCTCGTTGAGAACCTCAAGAACTGAGGAGGCAAGACCCGCTTTTAAAAACCATTTCTGCTTATATCGGCGATAATCCAAATCCTTGAGAATTTTTTAAAGTTTGATGGTGTTCGTCAGGTAATCTCCCCCCCAAAGCCTCCCTATTGATTAAGTCCCTTCCCCCGTCGTTTCCCGTTTCAACTCGACGACCGTCGCCCCCCATCCGCCGGCATCCATGGGCGCATCGGCAAAAGACAGCACCTGCGGGTTTCGCCGGAGGAGTTCGTGGATGCGCTTTTTCTGGGCGCCGGTGCCCTTGCCGTGGATGATGCGCACGGTTGCGAACCCCGCGCGCACGCACTCGGCGATGTAGTCCGCGATCAGGTCCGGAATATCCCGGGGATGGAACGTGTGCAGGTCGATGACGTCTTCGATCGGGACGATGATGGGTTCCATGCGGTGCCCTCCCAACGGCGGTGCGGCGATTGTTTTTCCGGGAGGGATGGGTTAGACCGAAGCCGTCCCATGAACGCAGGCCCTCCCATGACATACGCGCTGTTGGCGGCCGCCTACCTTCTCGGTTCCATCCCGTCGGGCGTCCTTTTGACGCGCGCCTTTTCAGCGGCCGACCCCCGCCGCAGCGGCAGCGGCAACATCGGCGCCACCAACGTCGCGCGCGTCGGCGGTCTCGGCCCGGGGTTGGCGACGCTGGCGGCCGACCTGCTGAAGGGGGCGGTGCCGGTCTGGCTGGCGCTGAACTGGGGGCCTGCCCCGCCGCGAGCCGACCTTGTCCCGGTGGCTGCCGCCCTGCTGGCCTTCTTCGGGCACCTCTTCCCCGCTTACAGCAGGCTGCGCGGCGGGGGCAAGGGGGTCGCCACGGCCGCCGGCGGGTTTGTCCTGATCGCCCCGATGGCCGTGCTGACGGCCGGTGCGGTGTTCGCGGTCTGCGCGGGCATGTCCCGCCGCGTAGCGGTCGGCTCGCTGGCGGCATTCCTGCTGCTGCCCTTTGCCGTGCATGCGACCGTCGGTTCATGGGCGGCGACCGGAGGCGC
>Ga0316629_10000143_pt1 | contig 12331 bp, 10 predicted proteins | sample OWC_May_M1_C1_D1_FD_207654 | JGI IMG/M metagenome (GOLD analysis project Ga0316629, IMG submission 207654) | Wetland soil microbial communities from Old Woman Creek delta, Ohio, United States - OWC_May_M1_C1_D1_A | ecosystem: Environmental > Terrestrial > Soil > Wetlands | place: USA: Ohio... | reverse complement strand
CTTGCCCGGCCGGATTGCCGGTTTCCCAGGCGATTACCAGGTCGGGCTTCAACGCGCTGATCGCTTCGAGGTCGAGACGCTCGTAACTGCCGACCCGCGGCACTTTTTTGGCGGCGGGCGGATAGTCGCTGAATTCGACGGTGCCGACCAGCCGCTCTCCCGCCCCTGCCGCGTAGAGGATTTCGGTGGCGTGCGGGGCGAGGGTAACGATGCGCGTGGCCGGCGCCTTGAGGCGGATTTGCTGGCCGCTGTCATCCGTGACGAGCAGATCGGCGCGGGCGGCGGGTAACAGGGCGAGTGCTGCGGTCAACGCCCAAAAGAGGCCATATTTCATGAGGATTCCCATGCGCAACAAGGTGCAGTCGCCGAAGGATTCAAGCGACTGCTCCTGAGCGGTCAGCAGGGGTCTTGAGGATCAGCGGCAGGCCGGCGGCGACCAAGGTGACCTGTTCGCAAACGGCTGCCACGCGTTGATTGAGCCGCCCCTGTTCGTCGGCGAAAATGCGCGACAACGGATGCATCGGCACGATGCCCCAGCCGACTTCGTTAGAAACGAGAATGATGTGGCCGGGCAGGGTGGGGAGCAATTCGATCAGGGCGGTGGTCTCTCCCTGTAGCAACGGGCACTCGATTGCATCGCCGGCCTCGGCCTGCGTTGCCGCCTGGCTGGCGAAAAGCAAGTTGGACAGCCACAGCGTCAGGCAATCGACCAGCACGCAGGTATCCGGCGCGGCCAGTTCGCGCAGTTTGGCGACCAGTTGCAGTTTTTCTTCGGCGCAGCCCCAGTCGCTCGGGCGGCGTTCGCGGTGGTGGGCGATGCGGCGTGCCATTTCGCCGTCGCAGGCTTCGGCGGTGGCCAGATAGACGACGCGCAGGCCGGATTCCGTCGCCCGCTTTTCGGCCAGCAGGCTCTTGCCCGAACGGGCGCCGCCAAGGATAAGTTCTTTCATGGCGGGCACTTTAGGTGATTGCGCGGCTTCCCGGCAAGCCGGATAATTCGCCCCGATTCGATGAAACGGAACCCGGTGCCGAGATTTTCTCCATTCCGGGGCGGGCCCGCCGCTGTAATCGGGGACGGTTGTCGCAGGATGCCACTGGTGCAAGCCGGGAAGGCGCGGCAAACCGGACGATCCGAAAGCCAGAAGACGTATCGAGTTAGGTTAAAAGCCGGATTCAGGAAGCCTGTGGACAGGGCTTCGCGGCCGCATTCCATGAATGCCGCCGCGAGGCCCTTTTGCGTTTTTTGACGGGAAGAATCGGATGCATTCCAAGTTCAACATCACTGCCCCCGATCAGGGGCTGGCCGCTGCCTTGCAGCAGAAGATTGACCAGAAGACCAAGCCGCTCGGCGCGCTCGGCCAGCTCGAACAGGTCGCCAAGAAGATCGGCCTGATCCAGCAGCGCCTCGACCCCGGGTTTGAGCAGCCGCATTTACTGGTATTCGCCGGCGACCACGGGGCGGCGAAGGCTGGCGTTTCGGCTTATCCGCAGGATGTGACCTGGCAGATGGTCGAAAACTTCCTGGCCGGCGGTGCCGCAATCAACGTGTTTGCGCGGCAGAACGAGATGTATCTGGCGATCATCGATGCCGGCGTCGCGCACGACTTCGGTCGGCGCAACGGGCTGATCAACGCCAAGGTGGCACCTGGTACGGCCAACTACATCGAAGCGCCGGCGATGACCGCCGAGCAATGTGCCCAAGCCATCGAACGCGGGGCGGAATTCAGCCGCAATCTCGCCGCCAACGGCTGCAATCTGGTCGGCTTTGGCGAAATGGGCATTGGCAATACGGCGTCGGCGTCGCTGCTCACCCACTGCCTGACCGGCGTGCCGCTGGCCGACTGCATCGGGCGCGGCACCGGGCTGGACGATGCCGGGCTGGCGCGCAAGCAGGCCTTGCTCGAACAGGCTTTGCAGCGTTATCGCGCGGCGGGTGGCAACGACGAACCGCTGAACGTGCTGGCCGAATTCGGCGGCTTTGAAATCGCCATGATGGTCGGCGCCATGCTGGGCGCGGCGGAAGCAAAGATGACCTTGCTGATCGACGGCTTCATCGGCGGTGCGGCGGCGTTGAGCGCAGCGCGGCTGGCCCCGGCGCTGCTCGACTACTGCGTCTTCTGCCACCGCTCGGCCGAGCCCGGCCACGCGGCGCAATTGCAGGCGCTCGATGTCGAGCCGTTGCTCGATCTCGGCCTGCGTCTGGGCGAGGGCACGGGGGCAGCGCTGGCTTACCCGCTGGTGCGGGCGGCGCTGGGTTTCCTGAATGACATGGCCAGCTTCGAGTCGGCGGGCGTGTCGGAAGCCATCTGATGCTGCGCCGCGAGCTGGGATACTTCTTCGGCGCCCTCCGATTCTTTACCCGCCTGCCGGTGCCGGGCTGGGTCGGGCATTCGACGGAGGCGCTGAACCGCTCGGCGCGCTATTTCCCGGCAGTCGGGCTGCTGGTCGGCGGCATCGGCGCGCTGGTTTTTCTCGGCGCCATGCAGTTGTGGCCGCAGCCGGTCGCCGTGCTGCTGTCGATGGCGGTGACCATTTACGCCACCGGCGCCTTCCACGAGGACGGCCTGTCGGATAGCGTCGACGGCCTCGGCGGCGGCTGGGACAAGCTGCGGATTCTCGAAATCATGAAGGACTCGCGGGTCGGCAGTTACGGCGTGGTGGCGATGGTGCTGGCGCTGCTCGGCAAATTCACTTTGCTGAGTTCGTTGGATGCGGTGCTGGTGCCTTGGGCGCTGCTGGCCGGCCATGCGCTGTCGCGCTTCTGCTCGACCATGCTGCTGGCGACCATGGACTACGTGCGCGAAGATTTGCTGAGCAAGGCCAAACCACTGGCGACCCGTTTGTCCGGCGGGGAAATGCTGCTTGCATGTGGCTTCGTGCTGGCCGCGCTGGCTCTGCTGCCGCTGCATCAGGCGGTCGCTGGGTGTGTGCTGGCGGCGCTGGCTACGCTTTGGCTTGCGGCCAAGTTCAAGCGCTGGCTGGGCGGCTACACCGGCGATTGTCTGGGCGCGGTGCAACAGGTCAGCGAGATTGCCTTTTACCTCGGCCTGCTTGCCCACTGGCCGAGCTGATGCCGGCTTCCGGCTCGGCAGGCGCTAAACTGGGCGCCTATGACGCTTATGGACAAGCCACACGCCCCTTCCTGCGAGAAGAATCGCGAGCCGATTCTCGAAGTGCTCCGCGATCACTTCCACGACCGCCGCATGGTGCTGGAAATCGGCAGCGGCACCGGCCAGCACGCGATCTTCTTTGCTGCCAACTTGCCGCATCTGGTCTGGCAAACTTCGGACCGCCCGGAAAACTTGCCGGGGATCAGCGCCTGGCTGGACGAAGCTGCGCTGCCCAACACCCAGCAGCCACTAGAATTCGACGTCGAACGGGCGTGGCCGGCGCAACGTTACGACGCCGTGTTCAGCGCCAACACCCTGCACATCATGCCCTGGGCGGCTGTCGAGCGCCTCTTCGCCGGGTTGGCCGACATCCTCGTCGAACAGGCCAGGGTGACCATCTATGGCCCCTTCAACTACGGCGGCCGCTTCACCAGCGAGAGCAACGCCTCCTTTGATCTCTGGCTCAGGAAGAACGTGCCGCATCAGGGAATTCGCGACTTCGAGAAGGTGAACGAACTGGCCGCGCTGGGCGGGCTGGAACTGGTCGAGGACCATGCCATGCCGTCCAATAATCGTTGTGTGACCTGGCGGCGGGTTAGTGGGTTGGGCGGCTTGAGAATGACGCGCTGAACGATCAGGCCGCATGATCCTCCATCTCGTTCGACATCCGAAACCGCTGGTCGAGCCAGGCATCTGCTACGGTCGACTCGATCCGGAGGCCGAAAATGCCGGAATGGTCGCCGCGCTGCTGAGCAACGAACTGACACCGGGCCTGCCGGTATGGAGCAGCCCGCTACGCCGTTGCCGGTCGCTGGCCGAACTGTTGCACCCGCGACCGACGTTCGATGAGCGCCTGGCCGAGATGAATTTCGGGTTGTGGGAAGGTCGAGCGTGGGAAGCCATTCCACGCCACGAACTCGACGCCTGGGCTGCCGATGTGGCCGGCTATGCGCCGCCGGAGGGCGAATCGCCGGCCGATCTGCAACGCCGGGCGCTCGATTTTGTCGCCGCCCTGGATGTGCCGGAAGCGATCATCGTCACCCACGCCGGGGTCATCCGCGTCCTGCTCGCCCATTGGCGCGGCTTGTCGCCCGCTGAATGGCCGCGACTGGTTTTCCGGTATGGATCGCTGACGACAGTCGAAGTCGACAGTTAGCGGCATGAAGTTAGAATGCCGGACATGAAAATCGCCATCATCCGCCAGCGCTACAATCCCTACGGCGGTGCCGAGCGTTTCGTCGAACGGGCGCTGGGTGCGCTCGCCAGCGAGGGCGCCGAGGTCGCGCTGATCACGCGCAACTGGGACGGTGCGCCACGTGAAGGCTTCCGCCAGATTACCTGCGACCCGGCGTATTCGCGGCTTCTTGGCGGGCGGACAGCGCGGGACCGCAGCTTCGCCGCCTGCGCACAAACCGAAATGGCGCGCGGCGGCTTCGATATCACGCAAAGCCACGAGCGCATTCCGGGGTGCATGATCTTTCGTGCCGGTGACGGAGTGCACGCGGCCTGGCTGGTGCATCGGGCGCGCGTGCTGGGTCCGCTACAGCGTCTGTCCCAGCGTGTTTCAGCCTATCACCGCTATGTGTTGTCGGCTGAAAAGGCAATGTTCGAACACCCGACGCTGCGTGCCGTCATTTGCAATTCACCGATGGTTGCGGCTGAAGTGAGCAATTACTACGGACTTCCCGCCGACAAGCTGCCGGTGATCTATAACGGGGTCGATACCGCCATGTTTCACCCGTCCCTGGCCGACGAGTTTCGCGAGGTGACAAGGGCACAGGCGGCTATTCCGCATGATGCGCCGCTGCTGCTTTTCGTCGGCAGCGGCTTTGAGCGCAAGGGCGTGCCGCAACTGCTGCGCGGCTTTGCCGCGGCAACTACGGCTGAGGCGCACCTGGTCATCGTCGGCGCCGATCGCAAGCTGAAGGCGATGCAGGCGCTCGCGGCCCGCCTGGGGCCGGCACGGCGCGTTCATTTTACCGGTCCATTGAAGGATGTCCGGCCCTGGTATGGCGCGGCCGATGGCTTCGTGCTGCCGACGCTGTACGATCCCTGCCCGAATGCGGCGCTGGAAGCACTGGCCAGTGGCTTGCCGATTCTGACCAGCACGACATGCGGTGCACAGGCCTGGGTGAAAGCGGCCGACAACGGCTGGGTGGTCGATGCGCTGGATCAGGATGCCCTTGCGACCCGTCTCGACGACCTTTGCGCGCTTGCCGGAAACGTCGCCGCTCGAAAAGCGGCGCGCGCTGCTGCCGAGCCACTGACGCTGGCGGCAATGGCCGACCGCCTGCTGGCGCTCTACCGCTCGCTGGGTGGGGTACCGACCGGGCGGGTATAATTCCGACCATTCATTTTCCCTTCAGGAAGTTGCATGTCAGGTGACATGACCAGCAGTCGTGCCTTGTATTCCCGGCTTTTGAGCTATGTGCGGCCACACTGGCGAGTTTTTCTGGCGGCATTGGTCTGCATGGGTCTGGCGTCCCTGTCCGAACCGGTTTTCCCGGCGATGATGAAGTACATGCTCGATGATGGATTCGCCCAGTCCCAAGGCAGTTGGGCTTGGCTGATTTATCCGCTCATCATTCTCGCGATCTTCTTTGCCCGTGCGATATTTGGATTCCTGGGCGAATACGCGATGAGCTGGGTTGCGAACAACGTTATTACCGAGTTGCGCCAGGCGATGTTCGCACGAATCGTCGATCTGCCGATGCGCTATTTCAGCGACAACCTCTCGGGCCACTTGATGTCGCGTGTCATGTATGACGTGACGAACGTCACCGGTGCTGCGACGACAGCGCTGACCTCGCTGATCAAGGATTCGCTCTCCATCGTCGCCTTGATGGGATGGCTGTTCTACCTGAACTGGAAGCTGACGCTGATCACGCTTGTGATGGTGCCGCCGATAGCCGTTGCCGTCCGTTATTTCAGCAAGCGACTGCGCAAGGTCGCCCGCGGTTTGCAACAGGCGATGGGCAAGATTACCCAGGTTCTCCAGGAGACGATCGAAGGCTACAAGGTAGTCAAGATTTTTGGAGGCCAGGCTTACGAAATCGAGCGTTTTCGCCACGCTGTCCGCGAACAGCGCGGATTCGCGATGCGCGCAACGCTGGCTTCGGCGGGTCAAAGCCCGATCGTTCATTTCTTCGCGGCCATTGCCTTCGCCATCATCATCGGCGTGGCACTCAAGCAGGCGGCGGACGACCAGACGACCGTCGGCAATTTTGTGTCCTTCATCACCGCGATGTTGATGCTGTTGCCGGCGTTGCGCCGGATTACCGACGTCAATGCCCCGATCCAGCGCGGCCTGGCGGCTGCCGAAAGCGTCTTTGCGCTGATCGACGAAACTCCGGAAGTTGATGCGGGAACCGTCAACCTTGGGCGTGCCCAGGGACATATTGACTTCGATCACGTCACTTTCACCTACCCCGGCGCCGAGCGCCTGGCGTTGAATGATCTATCGCTGGCGGTGCTCCCGGGCGAGTGCGTGGCCTTGGTCGGGGCCTCGGGTAGCGGCAAGACCACGGTCGCCAACCTGTTGCCCCGTTTCTTTGCTGTCGATGCCGGCGAGATCCGCATCGATGGGCACCGGCTGTCCGATATCAGCTTGAGCAGTCTGCGCGAGAATATTGCGCTGGTCAGTCAGGATGTGGTCCTGTTCAATGACACCATTGCCGCGAACATTGCGTATGGCGCCAAACGCCAGGCGTCGCCCGAGGCGATCCGCGTAGCTGCGCGCGCGGCACATGCGCTGGAATTCGTCGATTCGCTTCCGGATGGCTTGGCCACGATGATCGGTGAAAATGGCGTCAAGCTCTCGGGTGGACAACGTCAACGTCTGGCCATCGCCAGGGCAATCCTCAAGGATGCGCCGATCCTGATCCTCGATGAAGCGACTTCAGCCCTTGATACGGAATCGGAACGCCACGTTCAGGCAGCCCTCGACGAACTGATGCGCGGACGGACGACACTGATCATCGCCCACCGCCTGTCCACCATCGAGAAGGCCGATCGTATTGTCGTGCTGAACGAAGGACGGGTGAGCGAAGCAGGCAAGCATGCCGAGTTGCTGGCCAGGAACGGCGCCTACGCCCGCCTGCACAGCCTTCAGGTTCAGGCGGAGTCCGTGGCCGACGCGAAATGAGAATCCTGCACACTGAAGCGTCTTGTGGCTGGGGGGGGCAGGAGATTCGCATCCTGTCCGAAGCGCAGGGTCTGATCGAGCGCGGACATGATGTCCGGCTCGTCTGTCCTCCTGAGGCGCGAATTTTTCAGGAGGCATCACGTTTTGGGGTACCGGTTGAGGCGCTTCCCATTGGCCGCAAGCGCATGGCCGGTGTGTTGGCATTGCGCGCTTACCTGAGACGGCATGTCTTCGATGTCATCAATACCCACAGTTCGACCGATACCTGGCTGGTTGCCTTGGCCTGTCGCTTGATCAACAGGGCGCCGCCCATCGTGCGTACCCGCCACATTTCCGCTCCGTTGGCAGACAACATGGCAACTCGTTGGCTCTATGCCCGAGCTACCAGCCATATCGCGACTACCGGCGAAGCGCTGCGCGAACAGTTGCTGACCACCTTGTCCATTGCGCCCGAGCGCATTGTTTCAGTGCCGACCGGTGTCGATGCCGCACACTACCACCCGGTCGATGTCGCCGGACGGCGGGCCCGGCGTGAGCAACTGGGTTTGCCGCTGGATGCGCCGCTAGTCGGCATCGTGGCTACTTTGCGTAGTTGGAAGGGGCACCGTTTTCTGATTGAGGCGTTTGCAGGGGACATGCCACAGTTGGCGCACTTGGTAGTCGTCGGCGATGGTCCGCAGCGCGAGGCGCTGACGGCGTTGGTTGCACAGTCAGGCTTGCAGGATCGCGTGCATCTGGTCGGCAACCATTCGGATGTCGTGCCCTGGTTGCAAGCGCTGGATGTATTCGTGCTGCCTTCCTATGCCAATGAGGGCGTGCCGCAGGCGCTGATGCAGGCGATGGCCTGCGGTCTACCCTGCGTGACGACAAATATCGGCGCAATTCCGGAACTCGCAAGACATGACCTGACCGCATGGGTGGTCCCGTCTCAGGATGCAAACGCCATTCGGCTCGCCTTCGTCGAACTCCTGGCCGACGAGTCGCTGCGTAGCCGTCTTGGATCGGCGGCGCGGGAACATGTCGTCGCGACCCACGGACGTGCCTTGATGCTCGATCGCATGGAGGCCTTGTTCCGCAAGGCAGTCGAAGCGTCATGATGGGTCAAGCGCCGAAATCCATCCTGGTAATCAACGTTACCCGGATCGGCGATACACTGCTTGCAGTTCCCGCCCTCCGTGCCCTGGCAACCGCCTGGCCGGATGCGAGTCTGACAGTGCTCGGACATCCAAAGCGGGTTGCGGTGCTGGAGAATTTGCCCTTCCTGGCCGAAGTGGGTCCAATCACCAAGCAGCGCGCCATATTTCGCGGTTGGCTGCCGGAACGTCGATACGACCTTGCACTGGTCTACGGCCATGACGAGGCACTTGTGAGATATGCCTTTCGTGTCGCGCGCAAGGTCGTTGCATTTCGCCAAAGCAGCCCGGACATCAATGCCCGTCTGGACAAAGTCGTCGAGGAGGCTCCACCGCATAGCGAACACGCGGTGGATGCAGCCTTGCGCCTAGTTCGGGCGCTCGGACTGCCGCCGGCTGGGCGTCGCTTGCAGTTTGCACTGAGTGGCGAAGAGCGTGCGGAGGCCGAAGCCCTGATCGCTGCAAAATCTCTGGCCGGCCATCATCCGCTGATCGGCTTTCAGGTCGCATGTTTTCCTACAAAAGCATATCGCGATTGGCCGGAAGCCCATTTCATAGACCTTTGCAAGCGCGTGCTGGCGCTCAAGCCCGATGCCGCATTTGTGATATTTGGTGGCCCCGACGATCGCGAGAAAGTGTCGCGAATACAGGCTGCCCTAGGTCCGATGGCTGTCGATCTGGCTGGGTTGTCGTTACGCAAGACTGCCGCTGTCATGTCCTTCCTGGATGCCTATGTCGGTGTGGATACCGGGCCAACCCACATCATGGGCTGCTTCGATATTCCCCTTGTCGCGCTCTATCATTGCAAGCTGCCACACCGTTGCTACGGGGCCCAAGACCACCCGTATGATTTTTTCGTTGAACATCCACGCCTCGGTGTTCTGTGCGATGAAACGACGCCGATGGGCGAACTTGGCGTCGATGCAGTATTTGCGCGTTTGCTCGAAGCGCTGGATGCGCCTGCTACTTTGCGTTCGGATGATGGGGAGAGGTGATGATCAGGAGTTCTCAGGTTACCGCGTTTCATCAGCATTGCCTCGCCCAGGACGGCTGGCCGAAAATGGAAGCTGCCGTTCCTGTCGGGGAGCATAGGGTTTGGGAATGGATCCTCGCCAACCATCGATTCAACAGTCTTTTGTGGGCAGAGGAGGATCTGGCACGGCGCCGCGATGTGCCGGACAGTGATATAGCCAAGAACAAGCGGGCTATCGACGGGTTCAATCAGGCGCGCAATGATGCCGTAGAGCGTATCGACGAGGAAATCCTGGTTGGCCTGGGCAATGTCGAGCACTCACCGAATGCCCGCCAGCATTCAGAGACGGCCGGCATGATGGTCGACCGGCTCTCGATCATGAGCCTCAAGATCAGGGCAATGGGTGCGCAAGCGGACCGCGTCGAGGCCAGCCTCGAGCATCGTGAAGCATGCCGGCTCAAACTCGAACGTCTGCGCGAACAGTGTGCCGACCTCGCGACCTGCCTTGATGACTTGTTGGAAGACATGGCTGCCGGCCGGAGGTATTTCAAGATTTATCGCCAGTTCAAGATGTACAACGATCCATCCCTGAACCCCTGCCTGTACGGCAGCAAGGCATCGAGCGGGTGAGGGCAGTGGGCCGAGTCTCGATGCCGTCTGCACGGCGCTTCATCTTCGACCGGAAGATGGGCATGTTGGTGGCTGGCTATTATCGAAATCTTCTGGGCAAGCTATGCGCCGGATCAATCTGAACTCTGCTGAGCAATGGGCCTTGTTGGCAATGGTTGCCTTCTTGCCCGCGCTTGAGGCACCCAAGAAAATTGCTGTCGTTTTGTACCTGGTTTTCTGGGCAATCAATCGGTGGCGCGCAAAGGAATGGGGTGGATCCTGGTCAGGCTGGGATTTCGTTGTGCTTGCCCTGATTGGCGGTGCATACGCCTCGGCGGCCTTTGGTGCCTTCTGGCCAGACAAGGGACTCGGTGCTGCCAATGATGTCCTGATCTATGGTTTGGTCTTCCTTGCCTTGCGGCGCAGCCGGTTCGAGGAAAAATTCCTCTGGCGCTTGTTCGCGGTGGCAATCGTGGCCACGCTATTGACGCTGCTCTATGGGTACTGGGGTTTGCTGGTAACCAAGAAGCGCGTATTTCTGGGACTCAATTCCGTCGGGCATGTCAACCACAGCGCAATCTACATGGCCATCATTTTTTCGATGGCATTGGCCTGGGCCGGCGCTGCGATTGGCTCATGGCGGCAGCGCGCCTTGCTGTGGGCAGGCGTCGCGATGTTATGGCTCTCGCTTTTCGTCTCAGGGGCACGGGGCGCATTGATACCGGTTGTGGTTTTCGTGTTGTTGTGGCTTTTCGCGCGGGCCGGAATGATGCGGAGAGCATTGTGGAAGCCGGCTCTGCTGGTGCTCTTGATGCTTGGCGGGGCCGTCGCCCTGGTTCCAGGCGTGGTGGAAAAGACCAAAGGGAATATTGAGGCGAAGGAACTGGCCGCCCGTCGGCCTGCGTTGGCCAAGGTTGCCCTTCTGGCAGCGCGGGAATATCCTGCATTTGGAGTCGGCATCAGCAATTTTGCCAAGATTGATCCGGAGGTGGTTGCCGGCTGGCAGGACAAAAGTGGCCAGGCGTTTGTCCCGGATGATCTATATTTTTCCACTCACGCCCACAGCCTGTACCTCAACACCCTTGCGGAGCGTGGGCTGATAGGCATCTTGCCTCTTCTGGTGTTTCTCGCGGGCATCGGGCTTGCCTTGCTTCGCAGTCGCCCAGCGGCTGCTTCGACCTCATTCCATCAGACACTCTGGAGTGCAGCCTTGGGGGCTTGGGTGATCACTTCAGTCGGGGGAGTTTTCAACACAACCCTGCATCACGAACATGCGTTGATTGCCATGATCGTGTTTGGAATATGGCTAGCCCAAACCCGGACCCGGCTTGCTGCGTCGGGCTAGCATCTCTGGGTGCGCCGTGTTATCGAGCCATCATCGGCCTAATGCGCCGCCTCCCAGTTCGGACCGACGCCGACTTCGACGACCAGCGGCACCTTGAGTTGCGCCACAAGACCCATCAGCCGGGGCAGCTGGGTGCGGATTTCCATCAGTTCGCCATCCGGTACTTCCAGCACCAGTTCATCGTGCACTTGCAATACGAGGCGGGACTGCATTGATGATGCTTCCAGCCAGCCCTGCACGGCGATCATCGCCAGCTTGATCAGGTCGGCGGCGGTGCCCTGCATCGGGGCATTGATCGCAGCGCGCTCGGCGCCCTGGCGGCGATTGCCGTTGCTGGAGCGGATTTCCGGGAACCACAGGCGGCGGCCGAAAGCGGTTTCGACGTAGCCATTCTGACGGGCCATCTCCCGCGCTTTTTCCATGTAGCGGGCGACGCCGGGGTAACGGGCGAAATAGCGGTCGATGTAGGTCTGCGCCGCACTGCGTTCCAGCCCGAGCTGGCGGGCGAGGCCGAAGGCGCTCATGCCGTAGATCAGGCCGAAGTTGATGCTCTTGGCGACGCGGCGCTGGTCGGGGCCGACTTCGAGGGGCGTGACGCCGAATATCTCGGCGGCGGTGGCACGGTGCACGTCCTCGCCATGGGCGAAGGCGTCGAGCAGGCGTTCGTCGCCGGAAAGATGGGCCATGATGCGCAGTTCGATCTGCGAATAGTCGGCCGAGACGATGCTACAGCCCTCCGGCGCAATGAAGGCGGTGCGGATGCGCCGGCCTTCCTCGGTGCGTACCGGAATGTTCTGCAGGTTCGGGTCGCTGGAAGCGAGACGGCCCGTCACTACGGAAGCCTGCGAGAAGTGAGTATGCACTCGCCCGGTTTCCGGGTTGATCATGCGCGGCAGCTTGTCGGTGTAGGTTCCCTTGAGCTTGGCGAGGCTGCGGTGTTCGAGCAGCAGCTTGGGCAGCGGGTAGTCGAGGGCCAGTTCCGAGAGCACCTCCTCGTCAGTCGATGGCGTGCCGGAC
>Ga0316629_10000142_pt1 | contig 12353 bp, 11 predicted proteins | sample OWC_May_M1_C1_D1_FD_207654 | JGI IMG/M metagenome (GOLD analysis project Ga0316629, IMG submission 207654) | Wetland soil microbial communities from Old Woman Creek delta, Ohio, United States - OWC_May_M1_C1_D1_A | ecosystem: Environmental > Terrestrial > Soil > Wetlands | place: USA: Ohio... | reverse complement strand
CCCCCCAGCCGTCTCGTGGAACCGATGGCAGGCAGCGACGGCCGGCGGCTCCGTGAAAGAGGGTCCTCTATGGCTGTCCGAGGTAGTATGGAGCGGGCTGGCTGCCGTGCGGGGATTCGTTGAACGGGTGGTTGCGGCACGCTGCGGCGGGCACCCCGATCCGCCTGACGACGGCTGCAGTTGCACCTGCTTACTTGCCGGTTTATTAAACAGCTATAGGATCAGTTGGGTTGAGTCTGTGATCTTTCGCCTCAGCGACAGGAATTCGACTTCCGTGTGCTCGCGCGGTCGCGGCAAATCCACCTTGTACTCGCCCGACAAGCGGCCTGGCAGCTTGCCATCCAGCGTTATGATCCGGTCGCCGAGATAAATGGCCTCGTCGATGTTATTGGTCACGAAGAGGACCGTACGCTTCTCCTGCTGCCAGATCCTCTGGACCTCCATCTCCATCAGGATCCGCGTTTGCGCATCGAGCTGTCCGAACGGCTCGTCCAGGAGCAGCACCTCGGGATTGTTGGCATAGGCGCGCGCGATGCCGACGCGCTGTTTCATGCCTCCGCTGAGCTGATGGGGGAAAGCCTTTTCAAAGCCCTTCAAGCCCACCAGTTCGATGCACCGGTGCGCTGTCTCGCGGCGCTTTCGCTTCTCCACCCCCCTGAATCGCAGCCCGGCTTCGACGTTTCCTGCGACCGTCCTCCAGGGGAAGAGGCTGTAAGTCTGAAACACCATGCTGCGGTCGGGCCCCGGTTTGGTGATCTCTTGGCCATCCAGGGTCACCCGGCCGGATGAGGGTCGTTCCAGTCCGCCTGCGATACGCAGCAGGGTCGACTTCCCGGACTGTCCCGGGCCTACGATGACCAGGAACTCGTTTTCCGCGACGGTCAAACTGATGTCGTCCAACACGTGCACGCGCTGTGTCTGCTTCTGGATGAAGGTCTTGCTGACGTTCTGGAACTCGATTTTTGCCTGTCCGTTTTTCATTGCGGCAGTTCCCTCTTCCATGGGCAGATGATATTTTCCAGGCGCTCCATCAACACACTGATCAGGCAGGCGGTGACGGCAATGACCACCATCCCCGCAATGATCAGGGCGGGCGCCGACTGATTCATGCCCAGAATGATGATGAAGCCCATCCCGGATCTGGAACCAACGAGCTCTGCCGCCAGTACGCAGGACCAAGCGATGCTGAGCGAGATCTGAAGGCCCGCGAATATCGCCGGTGCCGACGCGAAAAACCCGACTTCCAGAATTTCCTGCCTTCGGCTGGCTCCGAGCATCCGTGCCGCGTCATAGAGCGCCGGGTCGATCAGCCGTATGCCGTTATAGGAATTCAGGATGCAGGGAACGAAGCTGCCGATGGCGATGATGAAAACCTTGGATTCCTCGCCCAGGCCGAACCACAGGATCGACAGGGAGATCCAGGAGATGGGGGGCATCGGCTTGAGGAGGTCGAAAACCGGCTTAACGACGGCCTTGACGTAGGGATTCAGACCCATGAAGACGCCCAGGGGCACGGCGACAATAACCCCGATGGCCCAGCCGATGAGAACCCGGTAAATGCTTGCCCACAGATGCTCGAAAAGGGTTTTGCTCGCGAGCGGCTCGGCGTTCAGCGACCAGAGCTGGATCAGGACCTCGACCGGCCGGGGGAGGAAGTTTCCGAGCACCTTGTTGACGGCGGCCAAATCCCAAATGGACAGGAAGATGGCAATTGACAAAGTGTAGAGAAAATACCGGCTGCCGATGATCGAATGCACAAGGGCGGCCAGGCGTTGCGACAGCGGCGCTCTATTCGGAATGGATGCCGGGGCGTTGGTCTGCGAAGTCATGAATTCATCTCCTTATGCCGGCAAGGAGCTTCTTTTCGACGGCATCGATGATGACTCCGATGATAAAGCCTGTCAGCCCCACGAGGATCATCCCCAGCACCACCATGTCCGGCATGGTCAAACGCCGACCCATGGTAATCAGGAATCCCAGCCCGGTGTTGGCCGCAATCAGCTCGGCAGCCACGAGAGTCGTCCAGCAGGCGGCCAGCGCCATCTGCAGTGCTCCGAAGACCATTGGCAGCGCTGAGGGGATGCAGATCGTCCGGAAAATCCTCCACTTGGAAGCGCCGTAGGTTCTAGCCATCTGGATCGAGGTGGGGTTGGTCAGCGTGACGCCGACAAATGAATTGATGACACATGGCACTATTCCGGAAAGCCAAATGATGAACACTTTGCCCGAGAGGCCGATTCCGAACCAGAAGATAGTCAAAGGGATCCAGGCGACGGCCGGGATCGGACGGATCATCTCGAAGATCGGCCGAGCGAACCCCTCGACGGTATGAAACCACCCCATCAGCAGACCCAACGGGATCCCGATGGCCAGTGCCAACAAATAGCCTAGAACAGCCTCTTGGAGGCTGACGAGCACATGCACGTACAAAAGGGCGCCGTCCGGGTGAGCTTGAGTCAACTTGTCGATGAATAGCCAGAGGACATCCAATGGTGCTGCCAAGAGCATCTTCGGCACCATCCCCAACGAGACGATCAGCTGCCAGCCAATGAAGAAGGCCGCAACGCTCATGTATGGAATGAACTTCAAAAGGCGCCCCTCGGCGGTTGAGTTTGCGGTCATGGCGGTGTCCTTCAAAATATCGGGTCGGCCGCAAGACGCAAGACTCGTTGGGGGGCGGCCGCTGCCCCCCATGAGTCTGCCCGAGTCTACTTCGCAATCATCTTCAGGAATTTATCCGTGACAAACCCGCTTTTCATAGCCTGATCCATCTCCTCCGGCTTGAACCGCTTCTGCTCCACGAAGAAGTTGGCCATCCCCTTCATCCACTGCTCCACCTGCGAAGGCCCCTTGGAATTGTCGAAGAACTTGAGTTGCTCATCCAGGCCGTAGACCGTGTGGATTTTAATGTCCTCAGCCGCATCCTCGACGCTCATCTTCACTCCGGCCCAATCCAGCAGGAATTTAGAGAAACCGGGGGCCAGCTTGACGTTCTCCGACTTCATGCGGTCGATGCCGCGGAAATACACCCGCAGGAAATTGGCAACTTGTTCCGGGTTCTTGTCGGCCCATGCCTTGTCGGCCACGATGACGTTGGCCATGTTGGCGCCCTTCTGGGAATCCGTGTTGACCATTTTCCAGCCCTTGGACATGCCGATAAACATGGACGGTGCCCATAGTACGGCGACATCTCCCACTCCGGACTCGAATGCCGCCAACGCCTGCCCCTGGTCCATGTTCTGGATCACGACATCTGAGTCCTTAAGCCCGATTCGCTTGAGCCACGTCGAGAGTGCATAGTGCCCCGAGGATACCGTGGTCACTAATACCGTCTTACCCTTAACCGTCTCCGGCGAGCCGTACGTCTCCGGGAAATCCTTGTTGACGCCCTTGGCTTTCAGGATAGGGCTGTTCGGTCTGACCAAGACGGCGTTCGCCAGGGAATCATCGTTGGCGATGGCGATCATGTAGGCCCCGAACCGCATGGCGCCCACAAGCATGGGAACGCTGCCGGTTGCGCCTGCCACCCACTGCTTGGCGGCGAGCGCTTCCATCTGTGCCATCCCAGAATCGAAATAGATCATGTCGATTTTGAGCCCGGCTTCCTTGTCCCAGCCCTTCTGGATGGGGTCCCAGATGATGAAGGTCGAGTGCTCAGGCTGCCAGCTGGTTTTCAAAGTGACCGTCTGGGATACCGCCAGCCCGGGCGCCCCTAAGCCACTTAGAATCAAACCAACCGCCACGGCCCATACAATGGTGCGAAAAGGTCTACGATTCATGGGGAAACCTCCTCTTTCGCGTTGTGATGATGTATTGTTTTTTCTGATCGTTTAGGCTCTGCCACATCTCGTTCTCTGATGAATGCGATGACTGAAAACCTGGAACCCGTTTCCTCCTTTCCCCTGGCCCCCTAAGGTCAGTTTGAGAGCCGGTGCTTCACCACCACCGGATCAGCTCGGTGACTTCCTTTCTGATCCTGAGGAATTCCGGGTTTAGGAAGTCTCTCGGCCGGGGCAGGTCGACCGTGATCTCGGATTTTACTTTGGTGGGTTTGTTGGTCAGGATGATGATCCGCTCCGCCAGATAAACCGCCTCCTCGATGTTATGCGTTACGAAAATCACGGTGCTCTTCAGGTTTTCCCAGAGGCGCACCAGTTCGTCCTCAAGGTAGAAGCGCAGTTTCACGTCGAGCTGCCCGTATGGCTCGTCCATGAGCAGCAGGTCCGGGCGGGTGGCGAAGGCCCGAGCCACCGAGACCCGCTGCTCCATGCTGGCGGAGATCTGGTTCGGGTAAAGGTCGGCGCAGTCGGCGAGCCCGACCAAGTTCAGAATATGTTCCAGCCGCACCTCCCGCTCTTTACGTGGAACATTCTTGACTTCCATCCCATAGGCCACGTTCTGCCGGACCGTCAGCCACGCCAGGCTCGTCGATTCCTGGAAGACGTAGGCGATGTTGTGACGGCATGGGTCGGCCTCCTCCCCATGGATCAGAATGCGGCCGGCGGTTGCCGGTATCAGCCTGGCGAGCGTGTTCATGAAGGTGGTTTTCCCGCACCCGGTCGGCCCGACGATGCACAGCAGCTCCCCCTGGCGAACATTGAAGGAGATGTCGTCCAAGACCAGGAGGTCGTCGTAGCGCTTGGTGAGGTTCTGAACGACGATGCCGTCTTGTCGCGTGTCGCTGATATTCATGCAGCCCTCCGGCTACCGGGTTACGGAGTGCATGACGTTCGCAATGATCCGGACCAGAACGTTGCAATCCTCCATGGTGAATGTCAGGGGGATTCTCATGTCGCACATGACGTCGAGGACGCTGTCCGTCTGCCGCAGGTCCGGCAGCCGCTCCACATAGCGCCAGGTGCGGTAGTTGCTGGTGTAGCCCTGCGGCTCCCTGCGCCCGAACCACATGACGGCCACTCCGCAGCGGTTGCACTCCGATACGAACGCCTCCGCTTGGGACGGGCTCAAGTCATCCAGCGAGAACTGGATCGAGCTTCCGACGAAGTCCTCCCGCGAGTCCCGGGCGGGAACGCGGATATGGGCGATCTTTTTCAGACCCTCGGCCAGAATTCGATAGCGTTCATTCCACTGCCGCACTCGCTCGGGCAGCAATTTGAGTTGCGGCCGGATCAGCGCCGCCTGCAGGTTGGACATCCGCAGGCTCAAGTTGGGGATTTCGTACTTGCAGGTTTCGAAAACGCTTCCGTCGGGCCGCGAGATGTGCCGGTCGTAGAACATGTAGGAGCCGGAGTAGAGGATGGCCTTGGCGGCGATCGCGTCGTCGTCGGTGACCAGGAGCCCGCCCTCACCGGAGTTGATGTGCTTGTAGGTCTGGGTGCTGAAACAACCGATGCGCCCGAAGGTCCCGCTGTACCGGCCGGACCATTTCGCCCCCATCGTGTGGGCGCAATCCTCGATGAGCACGATGCCGAAGCGGCGGCAGATCTCGACGGTTCGATCCATGTCGGCGATGTGCCCTCGCATGTGGGACATGAGAAAATACCGTGCCCGGCTGGCCTCCGCCTGGCGCTCCAAGTCGTCGAGGTCCACACAGAAATCCCGGCCGCATTCGACGAACACGGGTTTCGCGCCCGCATGTTCGACCGCGCCCGGCACCGGCGCAAGGGTGAAGGCGTTGCTCAACACCAAATCGCCGGGTTGGGCACCGGCGCACTTGAGCGCCACGTATAGGGAACTCCCGCAGGAAGACAAAGCGACACAATACTTCGAACCGACGTCGTCAGCGAATTCGCGCTCGAGCAAGGCCGCATCGGATTCCTCGCCGGGCGCGTTGTTGTAGCGATGGAGCCTCCCGGTCTGCAGCAATTCAATCGCCCGCGCGATGGCTTCGGGAGGGAGGCTTTCCTGTTTGGTGAATTCTTTTGAAAAGATCGGGCGCTGACCGCTGTCTTCCATAAAAGTTTTCCCCATCGGAGTGTCGGCCGCTTCAATAGTGCTTCTGCCGGTAAACCTCGAAATCGTATTGTTCGTTTGGGAAGTATTTTCGCAATCGAATATCGGCGGAGCGGGCATGGCCTTCCATCCCCTCAACCCGCGAAATGCGACTTGCCACGGCGCCTATCTTCCGATTGGCATCCGGGGTTAATCTCTGATATGTGAGGGTTTTGATGAATTTGCCCACATTCAACCCCCCCGAATAGCGGCCAGCTTTCTTTGTCGGCAGGATGGCATCCGCTTTGGCCAACGTCAGCGCATACGCCACGGCGGGGTTGATACTGTTGCCTCGCGGCGGTGAGCAGGCGACGACAAACGGGACTCCCGCCGCCTTTGAAGTCGCCACGCTCATGATCGCCGAAGCGGCGTGGGCAAACCGGCCTCCCGGGACATAACAGCCGGCGCACTTGCATGGCACCAGCCGCTGCCCCAGGGTAACTCCAGGATATAGTTCGGTTTCAAATTCGTGCAGGCTCTCGCGCTGCTTGAGAGCAAATCCGTGATTTATTGTTGTTTGGGTTGATAAACCTCGAAATCAAAATCTTGCCCAGGAAAATATTTTCGCAAACGAACATCCGCTGCCCGGGCATGACCTTCCATCCCTTCAAGGCGTGAAATACGCGAAGCCACCGCCGCAATCCTGCGATTAGCCTCCACGCTTACCTTCTGGTAGGTAACGGTCTTAATAAACTTCCCGACGCTTAACCCCCCCGAATAGCGGGCGGCTTTTTTTGTCGGAAGGATATGGTTCGTGCCGGTGGTCTTGTCTCCATATGGGACGGTGCAGCCTTCACCCAAAAACAGAGATCCGTAGTTGGTCAATCGTTTTAGCCACCAATCCAGATCGTCAGCCATGACCTGGACATGTTCGGCCGCATAGTCATCATTGACCCTGGCCATCTCCTCACGATCCGCGCAAAGCACCACTTCGCCATAATCGCGCCAAGAGACTTGCGCCACTTCAGGACTCGGAAGATCGGCAATGACTTCCGGCATTATTTTAAGAACCTTTTCTCCCAATTCTTTTGAATCGGTAACCAACCATACCGGCGAGTCATAGCCGTGCTCTGCTTGGCTCATCAAATCGATTGCCACAATATAAGGGTCGGCTGTCTTATCGGCTAGAACCAGTGTTTCTGTGGGACCGGCAAATACATCGATGCCTATTTGCCCGAAAAGCATCCGTTTGGCCTCCGCCACGAATCGATTGCCGGGCCCCACGATCACATCTGCCGGCTTACCGGTAAAGTGGCCATACGCCAGCGCCGCAATGGCATGCGTGGCGCCCATCATCATAAAAACATCCGGGTCGCATATTGAAACGGCATAAAGAATGGCGGGGTTGATGGTATGGCCATCGTGGGATGGAGATGCAGCCACAACAAAGGGAACACCGGCGGCTTTTGCGGTTGCGATACTCATGATGGCAGAAGCAGCATGCGCAAAAAGACCGCCTGGGATATAACAACCGGCGCAATTGCATGGGATCAGTCGCTGGCCCAAGGTAACCCCCGGATACAGCTCGGTCTCAAATTCAGACATGCTCTCCTTCTGCTTGAGAGCGAAACCATATACTTGCTCATAGGCAAACTTCAAATCGTCTTTGGCCCGATTGGGTATGACTGAACCCCGCTCGGCAATTTCGTCTTTGCTGAGAATTATTTTTTCATTCCAATTCTTGAATTTCGAGCCGTAATGACGCAGATATGCTTTTTCTCCATTTTGCTTAACGTCTTTTAGAATACGCTCGACAATGCCCTGAGTTTCGCGTTCATCCGTCTCAGGTGACTTGATCGCTTTCTTCAAGTAGGTGCTCATCGTTGCCTCCTCCCATTGGTCAGGTAAGGGTTTTTAGCGTTCTATTCTGAAACTCTTTGAAGTTGGCCGCGGGATTCGTCGCTGAAATTGTCGGCCTTGATAGCCCGGATGGCGAAGAGCAATTTGTCTTGAGACGGATCCGGCGGGTGGATCACAGCGACATCATACTTCGCCAAGCATTCCCGGTGTGGATGTGATTCTGGTCATCCGTTGCCGGTGTGGCTTTAATGACACGCAGCATCAGATCGACGGTCGCCTCGGGTCCCATTCCCCCGATGATGCCGACTATTTTTATGCTCATTTCCGAATTCCCTTAGCCGTCCAGGAGCCATGGCTCCCCAGTGCGAGCTGCGGGGAGGGACTCAATCCGCCACTTTCTCTTCACCCAAAATCGATTTCATGTAAGCATACAGAGCGGGCGATCCTCCGGTGTGCAGGAAGAGGATCTTTTCGTTCTTATGGAAATAGCCTTTGCGGCTGAGATCGATGAGCCCGGCCATGGCCTTGCCCGTGTATACCGGGTCGAGCAGTATGCCCTCGCTCTTGGCCAGCAGGTTCACCGCCTCGACCATCTTGCGGTTCGGCACCGAGTATTTCGGCCGCCAGTAGTCGCCGAAGCAGGTGACCGCCGCGCGCGGGATGCCGCCTTTCACCCCCACGTGCTCGGCGCAGCGTTCCGCCAGGTCGAAGACCATTTCTTCCTGGACGTTCTTGTCCCGGCTGACGCCGATCCCGACGATGGGAATGTTCATGTTGCAGCCGGAAAAGCCGACGACCAGGCCAGCCTGGGTCCCCGTGCTGCCGGTGGGGGTGACCAGCCGGTCGATGTCGATTCCCTTGGCGAACAGCTGATTCTGGATCTCCTGCGCACAGGCAACGTAGCCGGTCGCCCCGATGGGGTTCGACCCGCCGCCGGGGATGACGTAGCCACGCCGTCCCTCCTTGGCCAGCTCCTCGGCAACCTGGCTCATGGCATCGAGCATGTTGGAGCCGCCGGGAACCACCGTGACCTTCTCGACGCCCAAGAGCCGGAAGAGGAAGTTGTTGCCGCTCGCATCCAGCCGGTAGCTGCCCGCCACGCGCTCCTCCAGCACCAGCCGGCATTTCAGCCCCTCCTTGACAGCCGCCGACAGGGTCAGGCGGCAATGGTTCGACTGGACTGCCCCGCAGGTGATGAGCGTGTCGGCCCCTTTTGACAGGGCATCCGCGACCAGGAATTCGAGCTTGCGCGTCTTGTTCCCGCCGGAAGTCAAGCCGAGGAGATCGTCCCGCTTGATGTAGATGTTGGGCCCGCCGACGGCCTTCGTGAAGTTGGGCAGGAATTCGATCGGGGTTTCGCCGGCCGTGTACACTCGCCTGGGGAATCGAGCTAAATTCATGTGCGCCTTTCTCGATTTAAGATTACTATAATAGAAACACTAACACGTTATTAGAAATTTGGTAAACTTTTGCCGGGCGTATGTCAAGAAAAAAATTGGACCGCACGCTGCGAAATGCGGTTGTTGTGGCTAACTATCGGGACCTACAGGTAAAGGGAGGCGGTCGTTTCAACGCTCAAGGCATGCGGAACAGGATCCTGCGATGGGAGGGCGAACGGGTGGGCGCGGTCAACCGATGCCCTCATACATCCAGCGACGTGATGATGGCGGACAGCTCGCTCGCAAGTTTGGTGAGGATGCCGGTGTAGTTCCTCTCGATAATGCTAAGCGGGAATTCGGCGGCAGGGAAATCGAGGCTTACGGCGCCGGCGACGGCCTTCGTGTTGTAGTTGATCAACGGCGCGCCGATGCATACCAGCCCGAGAAGGTATTCCTCGTTGTTGACCGAGTAACCGCGGTTTCGCGTGGCCTTAAGATCATTCAACAGGACTTCCTTCTTCATGATCGTCTTGGGCGTGAGTTTCGTTAGCCTGAGAGACTTCAAGAATGCGGTCAGCTCTTCGCTCTCGAGGTTGGCGAGGACAGCTTTTCCAAGGGCCCGGGCATGCAGATCCTCCATTAAGAGAGGAAGGCGAAAATAGATCAGGTTGGGCAGTTCCCGGCGATAGAGAGAGATCAACGAGTGCCCGTGCAGCAGGGCAGAATCGATCGAGACATTGTGCTGGATAGAGGTCTTGTCGATGATCGGTTTGACGCCTTGAAGCAGGTCGTAGCCGTGAAAGAAATTCTGGCCCATGACAAAGGACCTGGGCCCGAGGCGGATCAAACGGTTGCTGCTGTTTTTCCGCAGGTATCCGAGCTCAACCAGCGTATTGACGAAGCGGAAGACGGAAGTTTTGTTGATGCCGGTGATCTGGGAGATCTCAGATAGGCTTCGCTTCGAGTGGTCTCGATCGAAGAGGCTCAGTATCAGCAGGCCCTTTTCAATCGTCTTGGAGAAATATTTATCATTTTCACTATGCATAGCTCATCTCTGTTACTTTTATAGTAATCTTTTTTAGCCTTTCACATGGTCGTTGTCAACCGATCCCTAAGGTTGGAACTCGACGATTTAATCGAATCTCGGGGAATTTCTAGAATAATGATGGTGTTGATCAGGTAATTTCAAACAAGGCGTACTTTAGAAAAGTGTGGATTTGATCTTGGCTGGGAGAATCCTGGATAGATTGTGCCCCAAGTATATATCCAACGAAAATCGGTCGTCGCCATTCTGGTTATACTGACAGCGACGCACAACGTATCGGTTTTTATATAATGTGAGGTGGAAGCCGTCTATCCCAGGCAAAAAGTGCTTGCCCAGCCAAAACTCCGGCATCCCGTCTCAACGGCCTCTCGCCGGCCGCAAGGAGAGCAGCAGCCCCCAGGCCACAAGAGCCAAGGCGGTTAAAATCAGGAAAGTCGACCGGTAGCTGCCGCTGAGATCAAACAGATGGCCGGCAAGCAGAGGCCCCACGGCACCGCCGGTGGTCCCGAAGCAAACCACGATGCCGAAGAGGGTCCCGTGGTATTGGATCCCGAACCATTCGGCCACCAGGGGCGAGATGGCGGTAAAGAAGCCGCCGTGCGCCAGACCGTAAACAACGCCAAAAAGGTAGACCATCCAGAGCCGATCGGCAAACTGCAGCCACACGAGGTCGGCCAGCAGCAGTAGAAAACTGACGCCCATCACCGCTTTGCTGCCCCGCTTGTCGATGACCAGCCCGCTGGCGAAACGCCCCAGCATGCTCACTGCGCCGATGGTGGAAAGGACGCCGGCGGCCTGGATGGGGGGCATGCCGATATCGCGGGCGTGGGGGACGATGTGCAGCATAATGACCATCAGGCAGGATACGAGAAAAAGATTAGCCAGGCAGATGGTCCAGAATTGGACCATTGTGAACACGCGAGACAGGGGGAGGACGGGGGCCGCTGCCGGTGCGGCGACAGGGGGGCTACCGGCGGCCGCTTTGCTCGTCGAGCCCAGCGCGTCCGGATCGCGGTGCATGAATTGGGCCATAAGCACAAGAATGACGGCCACGATCGCACCGATGGCCGCCATCGTCCACCGCCACCCGTAGATCAGGATCAGGCCGCCGGCGGCAAGCGGTATGGCGAACTGGCCGGCGCCGGTTCCCACCTTCACGATGCCGGTCATGAAACCCCGGCGATGTGAGAACCAGCGTGCAATGGTGGTCAATGCGATGACATCGATGGCGCTGAGCCCAATGCCGAAAATGATGCCGTAATAGAGGTAGAGCTCCCAGAGCGTGGTTAGCCGCCCCGTCAATACGCAGCCCAGACCCAACAGCAGCGCCGCTGCCGACATGAGCCGGCGCGGACCGCAGATGTCGTTCAACCTTCCGATAATCACGCCGAAAATGCCCATGCTGAAAAAGGCCGTCGATGAAGCCCCGGAGATAGCAGCCCTGGACCAGCCGAACTCCTCCATCAGCGGGTTGAAGAAAACGCCGAAGGAAATATAGGTTCCCACCCCGAGTGCTTGGATGCTGAAACAGATGGCCGTGATGAGATAGGCATAGGAGAATTGCATGGGGTTCGAATCGTTTGGGTCTTTCTTTTTAAGTGAGATGTTCATGCGATAGTCTCGGCCGCCGTATTGTGCTGGGCGCACAGATCCGGTTCAGCAAAGGTAATGCCGAAAGGTAGCCGATTTGCCGCAGGGAAGCAACCGAAGGAGCTGTCAGATTCGGTTCAATCGCTTTCGGGCCATTACGCTGAAAAAGACCCTGGCCAATACCAAGATAGCTGACCCTCAGTTTCAAATAGCTCTATAGTTGTGTCGGCTTAATGGATTGGAATGTGAAAAAAATGAATGAAAACCAGGGTAGCGCAATACCCATCGCAGATTGGGCCCTATAGGGCCTGCCGGGGAATTACAGAGCACAATCACCTGTAATAAATCATAAAAAATAACACTCCTTCCCTGCGCCAAGCAATGGCATGAGTTCTGCTTATTACTCCGGCAATAAAACAGATACAACTTCAGCCGATGTCAGGCGGAGCGGGGGGCCCGCCGCGGCGAGTCGCAACCACCCGTTCAACGAACCAACGTACGGCAGCCGGCCCGCTCCATACCGACCCGGACAGCCCCGGAGGACTGACTCTCACGGAGCCGCCGGCCGTCGCTGCCTGCCATCGGTT
>Ga0316629_10000141_pt1 | contig 12363 bp, 9 predicted proteins | sample OWC_May_M1_C1_D1_FD_207654 | JGI IMG/M metagenome (GOLD analysis project Ga0316629, IMG submission 207654) | Wetland soil microbial communities from Old Woman Creek delta, Ohio, United States - OWC_May_M1_C1_D1_A | ecosystem: Environmental > Terrestrial > Soil > Wetlands | place: USA: Ohio... | reverse complement strand
GCGAAAAGGCGAGCCCGGACGGGCGTTCGCCCCCGGACAGGCGGATCTTGAAGACCGGCGCAATGGGCCGGGGCGAAGCGACGTCCGGCTGCTTCAGGGCGGACAGGTCGTAGAGACGGATGAACCCGTCGAAGCAACTGGTGGCCAGCAGGGCGCCGGCGGGGTCGCTCACGGCCGCTTTGACGAAATCGCCGTAGTCTCTGTCCTCAGCCGCCACCGCGTAATCCGGCAAGCTGTATATGCGCATGCTTGACCAACTGGGGTTGCCTCCGCCTTCGCCCGTTGCGGCCACGAGGAAGCGGCCGCCGGAGGTGTAGGCGAGACCCTGGACATATCCGGGCAACCCGCCCAGCCGGCGGGTGAGGGCTCCGGTGGACCGGTCGAAGAGGTACACGCAGCCGTCCTTTTGCTGCGGGGCGCCGGTCCGGCCCCCACATGCCACGGTCCTGCCGTCCGGGGAGAGGGCCACGGCGAAAATATGCCCCTGCTCCCGTTCCCCCACCGGCGGGCGGATGATGCGCAGCAGTTCCCCTCGGCCGGAAATGTCCCACACCCGCACCGTCTTGTCCTCGGAGCCGGTCACGAGGATACGGTCCGAGGGATCGACGGCGATGGAAAAAATTCCCGCATGGTGCGTGCCCGCCTCCAGCCGCAGGATGGGCTCGCCGGCCTGGGCCGCGGCGGTCGCAGGGGCAGCCGGAAAAAGGAGGATGGCCATCAGGAGCAGCCTGAAGATGTCGCATTTCATGTCACACCTCCCAAGGCTTGTGGGGACGTGGGGTATCTTTTCGTGCGCTCGGGGTGCAGGTGGTGAAAATCAAAATAAAGGACGGAAGACCAATGAGCCCAAAACAGAAGAAGCGCGGTCCGAACGTTTCGACGAAACCGGGGTTCGCTTCAGGTCCGGAGGAGTGAAGAGGACAGCGCGATCGGTACGGAGTATACCTTGATCATCGGTAGAAAATCAACCGGCGTTAACTTTCGCTAATCTTTATCCTTGCCCAGCATCTCCTCGGACTCCATCCACATGACGTTGATGATGCCGAAGGCGCAGGCCAGCAGTACGCCCAGGATCCAGGTGAAATACCACATATGTCCTCCCGTATCTGAAGTCGTCGATTCAGTTCGTCGGGGCGTACCCCGGTTTCTTGTATAGCGTGCCCGTGCCGTTCAGGATGTCGGGCGCGTAGACCTTTTCGTTCCAGTCGTCGGGGTGGACCTCTTCGAGCGCCACCGAGACCGACTTTTCCGCGCACTTCGCGATCTCCATCACGTCGCGGACGATCGCCTCCGTCAACCGCTGCTTCTGCTCTTCGGTGCGACCGGGGTACAGCTTCACGATGACGTGCGGCATGGCGCCTCCCCTCCTCGCCCCGGAGTTCAATAGGCCGAATGCGTCTCTTCGTGGATCCGCTTCTCGGTTACCTTGCCGCGCAGCACGCGGTAGATCCAGCTCGTGTAAAGCAGGACGACCGGCAGGAAGAGCACCACGGCGACGAACATGAGATTCAGCGTGCGGTGGCTGGAGACGGCGTCGTAGACAGTCAGGCTCGCGTTGGGGAAGGTGCTCGACGGCATGACGAACGGGAACAGGGCGAAGCCGGCGGTCAATATGGTGCCGGCCAGCGCCGCGGCGCTGAGGACGAAGGCCGCCCCCGTGCGGCCGGCGGCCGACAGCAGCAGGGCCAGAAGTCCCCCGCCCACCGCCAGGGCCGGTGCGATCCACATCCAGGGGCGGGCGGCGTAGTTGGCCAGCCATGCGCCGGCGGCTTTCTCGACCGTCTTGGCCAGCGGGACCACGACGCCCCCGGGGTCGGGCATGGAGACGATGCGGTAGCCCTGGATCCCGAAGGCCTGCCAGATCCCGGCCAGGACGAAGGCGACGATGAAGACGATGCCGGCGATGCGCGCCGCGCGGCGAGTCCGGTTGGCGATTTGGCCCTCGGTGCGCATCTGCAGGTAAACCGCCCCGTGCATGACCAGCATCGACAGGCTCACGATCCCGGTCAGCAGTGCGAAGGGGTTGAGCAGCCCGAAAAAGCTGCCGCTGTAAAAAGGTCGCAGCATGTCGTCGAAGGTGAACGGAACCCCTTGAAGGAGGTTTCCGAAGGCCACCCCGAAGACCAGGGCCGGCACGGCGCCGCCGACAAACAGGCCCCAGTCCCAAGCGTTGCGCCAGCGCGGGTCGGCCACCTTGCTGCGGTACTCGAAGCCCACCGGCCGGAAGAACAGAGCGAAAAGCACGAGCAAAAGCGCCCAGTAGAATCCCGAAAAGGCGGCGGCGTAGACCAGCGGCCAGGCGGCGAAGAGCGCCCCGCCGCCGGTGATGAACCAGACCTGGTTGCCCTCCCAGGTGGGGCCGATGCTGTTGATGAGCACGCGGCGCTCGTCGTCGGTTTTGGCCACAAAGGGCAGCAGCGCCCCCACCCCTAGGTCGAACCCGTCCATGACGGCAAAGCCGATGAGCAACGCGCCCACGAGCAGCCACCAGATGATCTTGAGCGTGAAGTAGTCGAACAGTATCGGCATCGGATGTGCCCTCCCTATAAAGCCGCTTTGGGTTGTTCAAAGAAGTAGCGCCCGGTGTGCAGACTGCTCGGGCCCAGTCGTACATACTTCACCATGAGATAGGCGGCGGCGATCATGAAGGCCGTGTAGAGCAGCACGATCGCGGAGATGCTGCCGATCAGGTCCCACGTGGACAGAGTGGATGACGCCAGCAGCGTGGGCAGCACCTCGCCGATGCTCCAGGGCTGGCGGCCGTACTCGGCCACGATCCAGCCCAGCTCGGCCGCGATCCAGGGCGCCGGCATGCTGAAAACGATCAGCTTCAGCAGCCAGCGTTTGCGGTCGAACTCCCGTTTGGCACAGAAATAGAAGGACACCGCGATCAGGGCCAGCATGTAGAACCCCAGGCCGACCATGATGCGGAAGCTCCAGAACATGACCCCCACGTTGGGGATCGTGTCCAGGGCCGCGCGGTGGATCTGCTCGGGGGTGGCGTCGGTGACGTTCGGTGTGTAGCGTTTCAAGAGCAGGCCGTAGCCCAAGTGCTGCTTGAGGCTGTTGAACTCCTGGAGCAGGGCCGGAGAGGCGTCTCCAGCTCGCAGCTTCTGGAGCAGGCCAAAGGCCCGCTTGCCCTTTTCAATTCGGACCTCGCTCTCCGCCACCAGCTGCTTGACCCCCTTGATGGGTTTGTCGAGGGAGCGCGTCACGATCAGGCCGCCGAGCCACGGGACCTTGATCTCGCCGCGCGTGGTCCGGGCCTCCTGATCCGGGAAGCCGAAAATGGTGAAGGAGGCCGGCGGCGGCTCGGTGTCCCAGGCGGCCTCCATGGTGGCCAGCTTCACCTTCTGAATCTGCCCGACCTCGTAGCCGCTCTCATCCCCCAGCACGATCACCGAGCAGACCGAGGCGAGGCCGAACCCCACGGCCACCGCAAATGAGCGCCGGGCGAAGGCCACGTCGCGGCCCTTGAGCAGGTAGAGGGAGCTCACGCCCAAAACGAACATCGAAGCGGTCACGTACCCGGCGGCGACGGTGTGCACGAACTTGACCTGGGCCACGGGGTTGAAGAACAAGTCCGCAAAGCTCGCGAGCTCCATGCGCATCGTGACGGGGTTGAACTCCGCCCCCACCGGGTTCTGCATCCAGGCGTTGGCCACCAGGATCCACAGGGCGGAGAGGTTGGAGCCCAGCGCCACCAGGAAGGTCGACAGCAGGTGGGCCTGCTTGCTCAGCCGGTTCCACCCGAAGAAGAACAGCCCCACGAAGGTGGATTCGAGGAAGAAGGCCATGAGCCCCTCGATGGCGAGCGGCGCGCCGAAGATGTCGCCGACGTAGTGCGAGTAATAGGCCCAGTTGGTGCCGAACTGGAACTCCATGGTGATGCCGGTGGTCACCCCCAGGGCGAAGTTGATGCCGAAGAGCTTGCCCCAGAACTTGGTCATGTCCTTGTAAATCTGCCGGCCGGTCATCACGTAGACCGACTCCATGATGAAAAGGATCCAGGACAGGCCCAGGGTGAGCGGCACCATGATGAAGTGGTACATGGCGGTCAGGGCGAACTGCCAGCGCGACAAGTCGACAAGCGTTTCGGTGGGTAGGGAGAACATGGGCAGGCTCCTTGGTATCTGCTTTCTGTAAACCATCCCCGGCAGCCACGGGATGCCGCTTCCACAGGGATACAAGAGCGAACGCGTCCTCGGCCGATGGGCTTTTTGCTTGCAAATACGCCAAAAACAGCGTTTATCGGGATCGGCCCATGCGGATCGCTGGCCCGAACAATTCAGGCTGATTATGTTAATTCTCCGATAGCCCATGGCTATCGGATTTGTCAACGGTCTTGCGATGACGGTCGACGCCCGACAATCCATGCGCTGGCTTTATGACCAAAGCCGGCCCGCCCGCGGGGCCATCGTCCGCACCGCAGCCCTGGGCTGGCTGGCGGGGCTTGCCGTCATCGCTCAGGCCTTCTGCCTGTCGCGGATCGTCCACGGGGTGTTCATCGATGCCCGGCCGCGCGAGGACGTGGCGGGCGTGTTTGCAGCGCTCGCCGCCGCCGTCCTGGTGCGGGCGGCCCTGGCCTGGCTGCGGGAGGCGAGCGCCTTTGCCGCCGGGGAGAGGATCCGGTCGCTGGTGCGCCTGCGACTGTTCGAGCGCGTCACGGCTCGGGGGCCGGCCTTCACCCGCGGGGAGCACACCGGCGCACTGACGAGCGTCCTGGTGGAGCAGGTCGAGGGGCTGCAGGATTTCTACGCCCTGTATCTCCCCCAGCTGGCGCTGGGGGTGCTGTTGCCGCTGACCATCGCGGCGGCGGTCCTTCCGATGAGCTGGGCGGCCGGAGGGCTGCTGCTCGCCACCGCCCCCCTGATCCCGCTCTTCACGATCCTGGTGGGCATGGGTGCAGAAAACATCAGCCAGCGCCACTTCCAGGCCCTGGCCCGCATGAGCGCCCACTTCCTCGACGTGCTGCAGGGGCTGGCGACGCTCAAGCTCTTCGGCCGCAGCCGCGACGAGGCCGAGCGCATCGCCCGGGTCTCGGCCGATTATCGCCGACGCACCATGAGCGTCCTGCGGGTCGCCTTTCTTTCCTCCGCAGTGCTGGAGTTCTTTACCTCCCTGTCGATCGCCCTGGTCGCAGTTTACCTCGGGATGAGCTATCTCGGCTATTTCAGCTTCGGGATGTACGGGCGTCCGCTGACCCTGGCCGACGGCCTGTTCATCCTGCTGTTGGCCCCCGAGTTTTTCCAGCCGCTGCGCGAGTTGGGCGCCCACTACCACGCCCGGGCCCAGGCGCTGGCGGCGGCCGATCGCATCCGGGGGTTGCTGGAAGGGCCTGTCCCGGGGATGTCCGGAGGCACGCTGCGGCCGGAGGCGGCCGGCGGGGTCTGCATCCAATGCCGGGGCCTGCAACTTGCCTATGAAAACGGCCGGCGGCCTGCGCTTGAGGGCGTTCGCCTGGATCTCGCACCCGGCCGCCACACCGCCCTGGTCGGCGGCAGCGGCGCGGGCAAATCAACGCTGGTCTTCCTCCTGCTGGGGTTCGTCCGGCCGGACCGGGGTGAGATTGTCGTAAACGGAGTTCCCCTCGGCGAGATCGACCTCGGGTGGTGGCGGCGGCAGGTCGGCTGGATCGGGCAGAACCCGGTCCTGTTTCACGGCACCATCCGTGAAAACCTTCGTCTGGGGCGTCCGGAGGCCGGCGACGGGGAGATCGTCGCGGCGGCCCGAGAGGCCGGCGTGCTAAAATTCGCAGACCGGTTGCCCCGGGGGCTGGACACACCGGTGGGCGAGCAAGGATCGGGGCTTTCCCGCGGCGAGGCCCAACGCGTGGCCCTGGGGCGCGTCTTCCTCAAGAACGCGCCTGTGCTCCTGCTGGATGAGCCCACTGCCGGGCTGGACGCGGAAACCGAACACCTGGTGACGGCCGCGATCGAATCCCTGCGAGCCGGACGGACGGTTCTGACAGTGACCCACCGGCTGGCCGACATCCAGCGAGCGGATCATATTTTCGTGCTGGAGCAGGGCCGGATCGTAGAGGAAGGCGGCCCCGCCGATCTTATGGCGGCGGGCGGTCCGTTCCAGAGGCTCACCGGCGTGCTACCGGCGGGGGGCACCCCGTGAAGGCCTCCGTCCTCAGGGACCTCGGGCCGTTTCTGGCCGTCGTTCCCCGGCACCTTGCCCGGCTGGCCCTGGGGGTGCTGGCCGGCCTGGCGGCCGCGGCGGCGGCCGTGGGCCTGCTCTCCCTGTCGGGCTGGTTCATCTCAGCCGCGGCGGCCGCTGGCCTGGTGCCGGCCACGGCCTACCTGTTCAATTTTTTCATGCCGAGCATCGGCGTGCGCATCTTCGCCATCCTGCGGACGGCGGCCCGCTACGCGGAGCGCATCGTCACCCACGATGCCACGTTCCGGATCCTGGAAAACCTGCGGGTGTGGTTCTACCAACGCCTCGAACCGCTGGCGCCGTCGGGCCTGTGGCGCTTCCGCAGCGGCGATATTCTCAACCGCATCGTCGCCGACATCGAGGCGCTCGACAACCTGTACCTGCGGGCGCTGGCGCCCGCGGTCGTCGCCCTGCTGGGTTCGGTTTTTCTTTTTTTCCTGCTGGCCGCCTTCGACGCATGGATCGGCGCGACGGTCTGGCTTCTGCTCGTTTTTGCCGGGAGCGGCGTTTCCGTCGGCGCAGCCCGGGCGGCCGAACCCGCCGGCCGCCTGGTCGCCGTGCGCTCGGCCGAGCTGCGCACCCGGGCGGTGGAGGGGCTGCAGGGGCTGGCGGAGATCGTCCTCTTCGGGGCGGCCCCCCGCTACCAGGAAGGTGTCCGGCGCAGCCAGTCGGCGCTGACCGCAGGCCAGCGGCGCATGGCGCACGTCCGCGGGGTGTCGGCAGCGGCGATGCACGCGCTCACCGGGGCGACCGTGTTGACGGCCCTTTACCTCGGCTGCGGACGGGTCTCGGCCGGGCGGCTGGACGGCGCCGCGCTCGCGCTGATCGCGTTGGCGGTGACGGCCGCCTTCGAGACCGTCTTCGCCCTGCCGGCGGCGTTCCAGTTCCTGGGGCGCACGCGCGCGGCGGGGCGGCGGCTTCTGGAGGTGCTTGAAACCGCGCCCCCCGTCAGTTTCACCGGATCGACACGGGCGGTGTCGGAGCGACTCGAGGTCGCCTTCGACGGCGTGAGCTTTCGCTACCGGCCAGAGCTTTCGCTGGCGCTCGATCAGGTGAGCATCGTCATTCCCCAGGGGCGGCGCATCGCCGTCGTCGGCGAAAGCGGCGCCGGCAAATCGACCCTGGCCCACTTGCTGGTGCGCTTTTTCGACCCGGAAGCTGGCGCGGTCCGCATTGGCGGCACGGACATCCGGGGCCTGAGCGAGCCCGACCTGCGCCGGGCGATCGTGGTCGTCTCCCAGCAGTCCCACCTGTTTTCAGCCACCGTTCGGGATAACCTGCTCCTAGCCAAGCCGGACGCGGCCGATGCCGAGCTGCAAAGCGCGCTTGCCGCCGCTCGCCTGGCCGAGTTTTTGGACCGTCTGCCGGACGGGCTGGACACGTGGGTCGGGGAAGCCGGAAAACTCCTATCGGCCGGGCAGGCCCGGCGCCTCACCGTTGCCCGGGCCATTCTGAGGGATGCGCCGGTTTGGGTGCTGGACGAGCCCAGCGAGGGGCTGGACCGGATCACGGAGGCCGAACTAGTGGAGTCCCTGCTGGAGGTCACGGCGGGCCGGACGGTTCTCTGGATCACCCACCGGCTGGCGGGCATGGACCGCATGGACGGTCTGGTGGTGATGGAAAACGGACGGGTGGCGGACCGGGGGACGCATGCGGAGCTGATCGCGCGCAACGGACGTTATGCCGGCTGGTGCGCGCGGATGGGGTGAAGGAGGTCAGCCGGTCAGCCCGTCAGCCGGTCGCCCGCTGTCGGTTTTTCGCCCTGACCGGCTGACTGGCAGACCGGGGACCGGCTGACTCTGATGCGGCCGATACGAGACCCCGGGTTTTCGGTTATCAACTGCCGGCGGCTGTCTGTCGGTCGGCCAACACATAGTGCGTGGCCGGTCCGCTGCCGGTTTTTTTCAGGACCCCTTTGCTCACCAGGTCCTGAAGATCGTAGATGGCCGTGCGGGTGGGCAGGTTGCCGCCGATGATCTCCTGGTAGCGGCTGCGGGTGATCCGGCCCTGGGCCATGATCGCTGCCCAGGCCTTGCGCTGGCGCTGGTTAAGGTCGATGGCCGGCCCGTCGGTTTCGGCCGGGGGAGCGGCCGCCGGCAGACCGCCGCCGGGGTCCGCCTCCCAATCCCCCACATCCAGGGGGATGTCATCCGCCTGGATGACCGGGCGCTCGGCCATGACCACCGCGCGGGTGATGCAATTCTGGAGCTCCCGCACGTTGCCCGGCCAGTCATACTTCAACAGCTTGGAAAGCGCTCCCTTGCTCAACCCCATCCCCGCACGTCCGGCCAGGCGTTCCTGGAGCTTGAGGAAATGCCGGGCCAGCACCGGGATGTTCTCCTTCTGCTCGCGCAGCGGCAGGGTGTGGATGGTGATGACCTTCAGCCGGAAGTACAGGTCCTCGCGGAACTGCCCTCGCTGAATCGCTTCCCGCAGGTCGATGTTGCTGGCGGCGATCAGGCGCACGTCCACATCCGCCTCACGGTCGCTTCCCAGGGGCTTGATCTTGCGCATGGCGATGGCCCGCAGCAGGGCCTGCTGCACGCGAGCGGAAGCAACCTGGATCTCGTCCAAAAACAGGGTCCCCTGGTCGGCTTCGAGAAATGCCCCTTTGCGGTCGGTCTTGGCCTCGGTGAAAGCCCCCCGCACATGCCCGAAGAGGGTGTCGAGCAGCAGGTTCTCGTCCAGGGCCCCGCAGTTGATGGAGATGAACGGCTTTTCGGAGCGGGCGCTCAGTCGGTGGACGGCCTCGGCCGCCAGCTGCTTGCCGGTACCGGTTTCGCCGATGATCAAGACATCGACACCTACCTGGGCCGCTTTAAGGATTTCGCTCTTGAGCTTTTCGATTCTGACGCCGTATCCGACGATGGACGGCACGGGGTCGACCGCGGCATCGGATGCGGGTTCTTTGATGACCTGGTCCAGAAAAGCCAGTTCTTTCAGGCTCGCGCTGCGGATGGTTTTGTCCTTCCGCCGGATTTCTTCCAGCTGGCTCGTCAGGGTGGCGATCAGGGCGTTGATGGCCTTCTGGAGCACGGTGATTTCCCTGCCGTAGTAGGGCAGCTCGATGGGGGTGAGGCCCGGATGCTGAGGCAGATTGGTCACCGCTTCGGCGAGTTTCAGGATCGGCCGTGTTAGGATCCCGCCCAGTAGGTAGATCAGGGCGCCCACCACGAAGGCCGTGGCCACGGTGATGTAGAACATGGTGTCGATGTGCTTGTAGCCGGCTGCCAGGGTCAGGCGGCTGATGTCCAGATAGGCGACCCCCGCCACGACCTGCGGGCCGCCTTCCAGGGAGGTTTTGAAGCGGACGGGCGCATAGGCGAGGTAGTAGCTGCGGCCGTAGGCGTTGGGCTGGTAGGCCGTCATCGAGACTACGTCTTGGCGCCCCTCGCGCACGTCTCCGACCATTTTCCAATAATCATCGAAAATGGTGTCCGGCCGGAAGGCGAACTCCAGCCCTTGCCGACCCAAGGTCCCTGTGTAGCCTGAGCGCGCCAGGTGAGTGGAGAGTTCTGACAGGGGTCGCTCCACGGAGTCGGATTGAAAGAGGATCCATCCGTCCGGGTCGAAAAGGTAGAAGTAGCGCTCCTCCGCCGTGCGCTGGTAAGCCCAGATCGGTGATCGGCTCGAATTGTAGAGTGATAGGACGTTTCTCAGGTTGCGGATGTCCACCGAAACCATCAGGTATCCGGACGCATCCCCCTCGATGCAGCAAGGGGTCGCCATCTGTATCACTTTGCGAATCAGCCTCTGGTTTGGGTTGTCCGGCTCCGGGAAGGGGAACTCCATTTCCATGATCGGTGAAAGCCAGACCTGCCCTGGGGCGACCTGTCTAAGTTGTTCATAGTAAGATAGAGGACTGGGCTTGATGGAATCAGCCGGTACCTGCATAATCCGGTCTTCTTTTGCCATATAGACTATGTGGTCCGCACTTTTTTGCGCAATATAGGCAACCTCAAGGTACTCGATTCCGCCTGAAATCTTTTGTTTTGCAATAAATCGGTGCAATACCTGTGGCGTCATGTTTTCCTGCGCCAAATGGGTGATGTCCTGCCGGCAGCGTTCCAGGTACCCCTCGATCTCATTGCGGACCGCCACCGTCTGCAGCCGGCTGGTGCGCTCGATGGCGTTGCTGATGGATTGCTTTGATATCAGGTAGGTTACATAGCCGGTGATCATCATGATGAGAACTACCGGCGGTATCAGACCGAGCATCAGGCGGGTTTTCAGGCTGCTGGTCTGAATGGCCGTCCGCAGTCTTTCGAAGCTTGAATCAGGTGTTTCACCGCGCAACCAGCGCATGGCAAGATCTCTTATTGTGCAAAAACTAAAATCTTTGTTTGCCAGATTTCTTTTTTTGCCACACCTGAGACTATAAATCAAATGAAATCATATGAAAAAACGATTAAAACGATTTGCCAAATGATATGGCATGCGCCTTGCTGAGAAGGCATTGACCAAAATGAGCGCTGTTCGCATTTAACAAACATCAATTGGGAAAGGAGGAATCAACAAATGCCGGTGGTAAAGAGACTTGCACTTACCCTGACAACTCTCTGGCTAACCGCGCAGACGGCCCTGGCGGCCGGCGGAGGCGGGGAGTACATCGTCATCGTGGCCGACACCCGAAAACTCACGGGGCTCATGGCCTGGTGGGCGAATCTCTACAACGAGAGCCATCTGCTCTTCACGCTCCTGACCGTCGTCCTGATCCCGGTCATCGGGGTCATTTTCGGGGTTATGGCCGACTACATCATGCACTTCATCGGCATCGACCTCTCGTCGCGCGACCTGGCGGAGCATTGATGCGGAGTCCCGCAAACTCACCCCTCATCAGGCTGCTTTTCATCTAAGAAAGGAGAGTCGGCATGGATTGGTTGTTTGTTCTCATGCCCATCGCGGGCGTGAAAATCTTCTGGCCGGGACTCATCATCCTGGGCATCGGCGTGGGCGTCATCGGCGGATTTTTCGGCATGGGCGGCGCTTGGATGGTGACCCCGGGGTTGAACATCCTGGGCTTCCCCATGGCCTTCGCCATCGGCACCGACATCGCCCACATGGCTGGCAAATCACTGATCTCCACGATGCGCCACGGGAAGTTCGGCAACGTGGACTACAAACTCGGCATGATCATGCTCATCGGAACCGTTGTGGGATTCGAAATCGGCGCCCAGATGATCATGTGGCTGGAACGCATCGGCCAGGTCGGACCGGTGGTGCGTTGGATGTACCTCGTGCTGCTGGCATTGATTGCCTGGATGGTGTTTGCCGATGTCGCCAAAAAGCGCAGCAAGGAGCGTGAGGCCATTGCCGCAGGCAAGGAAGTGGACAAACTTGCAACCGGTATCGAGTGGCATAAAACGTTTCACAAGATCAAGATCCCGCCCATGATTCACTTCCCAGCGGCGCAGATTACCTGTACGGCCTGGCTGCCGATTGCGGTATCGTTTTTTACCGGCTGGCTGGCCGGTATCCTTGGCATCGGCGGCGGATTGATCCGCATGCCGGCTCTGATCTATCTCATCGGATGCCCGACTCACGTGGCGGTCGGCACCGATCTCTTCGAGGTCATGATCTCCGGACTTTATGGCGCTGCCTCCTACACATTCAAAGGCCGCACCGAACTCGTGGCCGCCATCATCATGCTGATAGGTGCTGCCATGGGAGCTCAGGTCGGTTCGGTCGCGACCAAGTACATCAAGGGCTACGGCATCCGCATCGCCTTCGGGCTGGCCGTGGTCGGCTGCTTTATTTCGGTGCTCCTGAAGCTGATCCCCACCTATATTCCGGAACTCTACGCGATCTGCGACGCGATCGCCACGGTCCTGATACTCGGCCTGGTGGCCGCGATGTCGATCTACATCACGGTTAAAATGGTCCAGGGGGCGGCCAAGGAAGTGGCCATGAAGAAGGGCAAGGTCTAACCACCGAATGGGAAATCCACGCGTCAAGGAGGATAACATGTTGAAAAAAGGTTTTTGGTTGAACCTGCTCGTCGCTTTGCCGCTCGTTTTCCTGTTTGGTTGTGCGGAATCCGGCAAAGTGGACCAGGGCAGGGTGGTGGCTTTCGATAAAGACAAAAAGCTGGTGACCCTCATCCGGGACAAGAAAATCGACACGCTCAACCCGGACTATTCGTACCTGCCGCCGCTGACCTATGCGCTGCCGGTCGATCCGATAGAAATCGGACCGCTG
>Ga0316629_10000140_pt1 | contig 12371 bp, 14 predicted proteins | sample OWC_May_M1_C1_D1_FD_207654 | JGI IMG/M metagenome (GOLD analysis project Ga0316629, IMG submission 207654) | Wetland soil microbial communities from Old Woman Creek delta, Ohio, United States - OWC_May_M1_C1_D1_A | ecosystem: Environmental > Terrestrial > Soil > Wetlands | place: USA: Ohio... | reverse complement strand
CGGCCGTTCTATACCTCGCGGCGCAAGTCCTTGCTGCTCTGAGCGGATCGTCGCTCTGAAGTGCGGCGGTCCTTACGGCGGGCGCGAAGGTTCAATCGCCTCGACCCGTTCTCCGGCAACCAGCTGAACCCGTTGACGCTTCATAGATACGTCTTCTGCCATGGAGACGGGATCAACTTCGATGATCCTACCGGGCAGTTCGAGGGCCTGAATGGCCTAATGTCAACGATCTCATCAGGATTGAGGTTGGCCGGGCGAGGTGCTTTGCTGGCGTTGAACGCCTACGGATTCGCGAGCAATGCTGTTTCGTCATGGAACGATCTTGGCCACGCGCGTCTATCGTTCTCCGAGGGGGACGTTTGGGGCGGCATCGGGTATAGCGCCATGGCCGTGGTCCATGCGGGACTAGCGGGCTTGAGCGCTTTTGGATTAAAGGTGGGGATGACACCTCCGCCGCCAACTGGCTTCGGAGGAGGCTTTTCTCTTGTCGGCGGGGTGGGTGCTGGAGGCTCAGTCGCCTTGCCCCGTTTCGTCTGGCAGGCAATCGAGATTAACCCAGCGTTTTCTCAGTGGGTGTACACGCAGCTTGTCCCGGTCATCGTCAGCAATCTGGGCAACGCCATACTCATGGCTACTGCCGCCGGGGGCGGGCTGCCTCATCAGGAACACCACTTTGCATCGAACAAGAACGGCGATTTCACGCCCCAGTACAAAGCTATCGCTGACCAGTACGGCCTCGATCTTAACGGAAGCTGGAATAAGGACCTTCTTCCTCACTTGGGCAGGCACCCGAATGAGTACCATCGGTTTGTCCTTGAAAACATGAGACGCGCTGCAAAGGAAGCAGGTAGCAACGTCAACAAGTTCCTTGAACTCTACCAGAAATACGTCGTGAAACCCATTAGCAAGCATCCCGAGTTGCTCAGGAAGGCAGGGTGGCAGGAATGAACGCCGCAGCGAGGTTCTACAGTGTGTTCCCAGCGGGTGACTTCGGCGTTCCTTTTGCGCCGCCCGATGTGGACAGCGTGGGATTGATACCTGACCGCGGCGAGATGACCTCCTGGACGCCGCTGGAACTTGCTGTCAAGCCCGGCGAATGGGAGGGTCCGCTCGCTGATTATGTGAATAGCAATCTCACTATTCGGCTGTGTTCCCGCCGACTCAAGGACTTGCTCGACGGCCTGCGATCGGAGGACGACAATGTGCAATGGCTTCCAGCCTACGTGACCGACCTCGGTGGGAATCGCGAGGAATACTTCGTTCTGCATTTTCCAGCCCCCCCCGACGTATTGAATCTGGAGCCTGGCGAAACGATTTATGACGATGAATCGGGGGTCTTGATTCGTCCCTGCGTGTCCCGACGCAAAGCAACGAACCGTAGGCTGTTCAACATTCCGGGCCTGTATACTGCGACCATTGTGCACGAGACCATCAAGCAAGCACTTGAAGCGGCGGGGATACAGGGTATCGAGTGCTCTCCGATCCGCACGCGATAGCTCGGCGCCTGTTGAGCAACTGCTTGTTCTTTGACAATTGAGTAACCACGCTGTGCGCAAACGCCGGTCCGGTTCGGTTGTGCATCGACCTGCCCGCGCCGACCAAGCCGACGGCCAGACGGACCGATGAATCGCGCCCGCGGCTTGCGCCTTGGCAAACCGGTTTACCGGGTCCTCCTGCCGAAATCTACTGGACGGCCGTTCCCTACCACGCCGCGCAAGTCCTTGCAGCTCAAAGCAACCCGTCGCGTTGAATGACGGCGGTCCTTCTGGCGGGCGCGAAGGTTCAATCGTGTCGACCCGTTCGCTGGACGCCCCACGGACCCCGTATCTCTCCACAAATATCTCTATGGAAATGGGCAGCCGTCAAACGTCAACGATCCCAGTGGGCTTTTGGGTGTACCTGAGTTGGAGCGAGGAAAGGCCGCGCACAGGATCATCACCGCGTACTATCAGGATGAGCACCCCGGCAACTGGGTAGACGGTAACATCAAGCCCTGGCGTGGCGGGAAACGGTGGCTTCCCGATATCATCAATTTTACCACGAAGACCATGGCGGAGATAAAGTCGACGACGCCCTCAGAGGTACTGAAGGGAGCAGCGAAGCTAGTGGGCTATCTTTCCGCAGCCAACGCCGCGACCTTGGCAGGAAGCAGAACCTGGGGTCCTGATCTGTGGTTTCCGTTGCCGATACATGTATTCTTCTGGCTCGGTGCCGTCGACCCACTTTTCTCCGATTGGTACGGCGTTATTGTCGGCAACCTCGGCGGAGTGATCACGTATCAGTTGCACGAGATATCTCCGACCGCCCCTGCGCCCATCCCCGTGCCGGTGACACAAGCCGTGACGGAGACGAAACGGGTGCTAAGCAACCGGTTGAGCCTCGAAGACGAGTTGATTGCCGCGCATCTTGCCGCCGCCGCAAAATTCGTCTTGTACGGAAGCGCTCTGGTCCTCGGCGGCATGGTGCTAGTTAACGCGGCTAATTCCATGAGAGGCATCCCGCGGCTTTACCAAGGCGCCCGTTTTGGATCCGGAGGAAGCTTTGGCGGAGCCTTCGGAGGCTTCGCGTTAACATGAACTCGCGACCGAGCCCGGACAGCGAGTCCAATACGAGGCGACTTTCCCAAGGATCTCTGCCAGACAACTCACTCTTACTACCGAGGCATGCATGTCATCAGGCGACGTTTTCATATTTGTATATAAGGTTGGCGATAAGACAGTAGACGTGCCAGCGGGAATCACAGAGATGGCAGTGGGATCTTGCCTGGACGCACGTCGTGGCAAGAGACCACTTTCGCTGAAGGCACTTCGAAATGTTATCGCTGTCTCCGAGGGGATCAAATGGGGCTCGACCCAGTTGCACTATCTCTCCCGACATCGATCGTCATCATCTTCCCGGAAGCCGAGCCCTTGGAACACGATTTTCGGAACGGGCCAAGTTGGCACAGTTGTCCAGAGACCAGTTTCACAGTTACTTGACGCGGTGAACACCTGGCTCGATGAGATCGAAGAAGATCCTCAAGCTTTGGGCATTGAATATGGCCTATCGATTGACTTCTGTGGCCGGCCCATCACCTTGGGCGATTCTCGGGTAAAGCCGTTAGCGTCCGGCAGTTCCGCCGATCCAATCCCGGGCTGGAGCTACTTCATCGCGGGGCTGCAGTTCCCCGAAGATCCGCATCCCTACACGGCCTGGGCAAGCTTCGGTATGCTGGACCTGATCAAACACGATCCTACTACGGGGAAGGAGATCGACAGGACCGACATTCGCTCACGCGAAACAGTTCAATCAGCGAACGCGCGGGAGATCCAAGTGTTCCGCAGGCATCACGACCTGGAACCCCTTCGATTGGGACTACATAGGTTGCGGGCGACGCTCCAGAACGCGTCAGAGAACATGGTGGCTGTCACGTCGGTGCCTCAAGGATTACTTTCGGCGCAGATGGAGAGTGTATTCGGGCATAGTTTAGACACACTCGTGCCTGTGTGGTCAAGAAAGTTATCCGAGCCAGAAAAAGCAGGGATTTAAGGGATTTAAGGGATTTAAGGGGTCAGGAGCATAAATTGGGTAAGCTACGCGGCAGATGCTTCGCCGTGTGCCCTACTCCGTCAAGTTCCGTCCGCCACGGATGGCCAAGAACGAAACCGCAGGACGTGGTAGGGGAAGAAAGCGGGACAGGTTCGCTTATCAAAAGCTAACCTGTCCCGCTTTCCTCCCCGCTGAAGTGAGGAACGGCCGTACAGCAGGTTCTTGGAGCAGGACCCGGTAAACCAGTTTCCCAATGCGCAACGCCGAGAACTCGATTCGGCCCTAAATGGCGCACATCAGCTCAGCCGGCGCGAGCATGCTTCTGTGCTCGTCCAAGCCCGACTGGCACCGTTGTTGGTCACCGAATTGTCAATGAACAATCTGCCGCGGCCTCGCCGCGCGTCTCTCATGTCCCCATCTACGACGTCCTGCGGTTTCGCTCTTTGCCATCCGTGGCGGACGGAACTCGCCGGAGTAGGGCACACGGCGAAGCATCCGCCGCGTAGCTTACCCAATATATGCTCCTGACCGCTTTAATCCCTCGTCCGCTTAGGTGGGGCGAAAACCGGTACAGGTTCGCTTACGCGCATAAGCGAACCTGTACCGCTTTCTTCCCCAATGCGAGTGTGTGCCCACTTCACTCCTCAAAAAGTAGAATGTCGTTTTTCCTTCCCCTTTTTCCTTCCATTACGCCCCACTCCGCTCCCGTGCTACTAGAAGTAGGTCAGAGATTGCCCGGAGTCGAGCGCCCTCCTCTCTGGACGAATCAAACCGTGGCGATTGAAGATACAGTAAGGTCCCTTCGCCGACCTTCTCTGTCGTAGCGAATTCCGGCGGCTTGATCGTGCGGAGATCTTCGGCGTAGCACGCGAACCCAACGGGAACTCGGTCCCCAAGCTCGTCGCAGACGACATCGAGCGATTCCAGGTTCATCACATCGGCGAGTTGGGGCGACCAGCGGAGAACCAGACTGCAAAACAACCCGATAAGTGAGTCCCACCTATTCTTCACGATTTCAGACGGAATGTGGCCTAGTATGCCCTCTTCTGTGCGAGGGGAACGCACCGCTAGATCAAAAGATACATATATGTCTCGGGGGGGGGCAGTGTCCAGAAACGCGGCTACTGAATAGCCCATATCTTCCATCACACGCCCCACGTTGTTACGAACGGGACGTTCCATAAACAAGCGAGCGAGACCATCTTCGTCGGTGGGCAGCACGCTTTGTCCTGACGACGCTTCTCGCCAATGACTCTCCGGGTGGGCAAAACAGCGAAGCACAGCCAGTGTTTCTCGAACGTCGTTGATGTAATGGCGTATGGTTGGACGCCGTTTCAGATTAAAAAGCCGAACCCTAAGAATCATGGTCAATGCACCCTCACCGTTACCTTCCCAGTTAACTTGGCATCCGCAACAAGCGCTCGGAAGGCCCGGGCCACTTGCGCAGTTTCCGCTTCAATGACCGCAGTGTAACCGTGTTTCGTGGCGATCTCATGCATGGTTTGCAGGTTTTTGATTTCGGCCTGGTAACTACCCGAGTTTCGAAAAGCTCTACCTAGACTGCTATTGGCGTCCAAGATCGCTCGCACATAGAAGTCGTCGCCCGATGCCGATTTCGCGTCAATTAACTCCTTGACTCCCGTCTTGGCAGCGTCCCATTTTTTTCCCAGCCAATAAATCCAACCCTTCGGTTTCCCTGAAACCTCGGACTGGAACTCGGCCGCTGCGCCAGATTTGAGTTTTTCAGCGCCGGACCGCCAATGACCGGGACCATCGTCATACTCGAAGTTGCCTGGCAGGTTAGCGGCGGTGGACGCCGTCATGAACATTGCCTTGATCCACAAGGCAGCCTCCGTAAGAGCCGGCAACGCGAGTGCTGTGCCGATCGCGGCTCCGTTCTTGACCGCCCACTCGACGGCCTCTGCTATCACCAGCCGTCTAATGGCAAGCGCGCCTCCGGAGACTAGAACCGCTCCACCAAATCCGCCGCCACTTCCCGCGTTGAGAGCAGCAAATCCAGCTGTGACGACATCGACATGCCCCGCAACCTGATATAGGAATGCAGCGGCATACTCGCGATTGAATGCGTGGTACGCCCGGCCGGGCGTAGACCGCCTTCCCGGCGCGGGACTTCCTTGGGTCCGCCAATGCTCGCTTGCGAAGTGCCCAGCGGCCGTTACCGAATTGTCAAAGAACAATCTGCGGCGGTGTTTTCGCTCGTGATCGCTGGCCGAGTCCTGCCATATGTCACGACTCACGTCCATCGGGTCGCCTTTGGTTCCGCCGTGTCCCCTTCTTGTTCCAAGATGAACGATCTACAGTATCCCCGCCACAACAAACCGGTCCAGGAGGCAGAGCAGGAGACCAACTATCGACGCGAACAGTCCGGCTACTTGAAGCAGTGTATCCCAACTCCTTCGCTTGATTTGTGCGCTGTACAGAAACCTGACCAAAAGGCCGCCGGCGCTAAACAGGAGCGCGGCCAAAAGGGTCACAAACACGAAACCAGGTATAGAACCACCGTTCGAGTAAGGGCTGAAACGTACGGTGATCGGAAGCCAGGAAAACGCCAACAGCACACCGACAGGCATGAAACTTACATGGTATAACGCTGCCACAATCGGCTTCTGTGGCACGTGATCCTCGTCGCATCCTCGCCCTGCGCTGTCGTTCGATGGTGGAGAGTACGGGTTCTTGTTCATGCACCGAATCTTCTGCCTACGGATTGCTCGGCCAGTCCATGTCGATGTCGCTATTGTCCTGACCGGTGAGCGGATCGCGCTGATTAAGCGGCCAGTATCGATGGAACTGAGCTGCGTCATATACATCCGGTAGCCTCGTAGCCCAGGGATCCAACACCCAATCCGGACGTGATGATTTGCCGCTTGCTGATGTCTTTTTGTGATATGTAAGGGAAACAAAAGAGTGGTGAGCGTACGAGGGCTGAAGCCAGTTTGCCCCCTCCCCCGCATCCCCGGGCCACGGAAAAACGAAGTACTCGAACCAATACGGGTTCGAGTTATAGTGAGTTCTCACCGTCCATCCACTAAGGTTGGCCGGACCCACTAGCCGACCCGAAACAAGACTCGCCCAGTCCTTGCACTTTGTGCCCCCTACCGAATTCGCCATCCATGGAGGCAGGTGATTAACCAACCACGAATCTTCTGCGGCTTTTTCTATGACCGCGTCAACGTAGGCATTGGCGATAGCAGTGGCTCCGTTTGCACCAGCGGCGTACTCGGCGGCATCGCTATTCAGCTTGAAGCGTTCGGTGACCTGAGTCATTAGCTGGGCTTTGACCTCATACACATAGTTCGCACGGTTTGCTGAGCTTATCCTCCCCTCGAAAGCCGTTGTCGGCGTAGGTGGTCGAAGTGTCGACCAGCTCGCCTGAAGGGCCAGCATAATGATGTGAGCGGCGTAGTATCCCGCGAGCACCCGAACTGCAGATCCGACAGCTGCGCCAACCGAAAGCACGTTGGCGTCGTACTTTCTTCGCGCCGACAATGCCCAAGCTACTCCCAATCCCAAGCCAATTACCGTCGCGAACCTGCCCGCCGGATCGCTTAAGCTGACTGGATCGCCATGCACGTATAGGTACTTGTGCAGACTCAGGGGATCTTGGACGTTCCCGAAGAACGGGTCGCTGCGATTGAACCTTCGCGCCCGCCGTAAGGACCGCCGCACTTCAGAGCGACGATCCGCTCAGAGCAGCAAGGACTTGCGCCGCGAGGTATAGAACGGCCGTCCAGTAGATTTCCGCAGCAGGAACCGGTAAACCACTTTTTCGATGCGCAGGCCGAGGGCCCAGTTTACCCCGACCGGGCGCGACCGCCTTCCCTGCACCGGCTTTCGTTGGGCTCGTCAGTGCCTCGCTAGCGAAGGGACCGCCCTGATTACCGAATTGTCAAAGATCAATCTGGGGCGCAATTCGCGCCGCGCACGTCGACTCGCTCCCGGTTTCTTGGCAGCGGTCGAGCATCAGTAACATCCGTCGATCTCAGAGACACGCACGGCTGGCTGGTAAGCGCGCCTGTCCCCCTTTCCTGTCCCCCCTTTCCTGTCCCCTCGCCTTCCGCGCCGCACTTGGCCGAAATCCTCGGCTCCGCGTTACGCTAAGTCCAAATTGCCAAAGAGCTAAACCATCGGCTGAGTTTCTTGACCATACGCGAACAGTATTGAACCTGTCCCGCTTTCTTCCCCGGTAGGTGCGCTCAACGTGCGCGCATCATCAAGAAATGCAAATTCGCCCATGACAGTGCTTTATGCTCCCGCCTTAAGCTTCTTCTCCATTTCCGCTTCAACTTTCATTCTGATCTCTGCCTTGCGTTTCGATACCCAAGCTTCCCATGCGTCAACATCGTCTCCAAAGTCCAGTCCACTAGTGTGCCGGAGCTCCTCCAAGCACTTTTCCCGCGGTTTGAAGAATATCGAATCAGAGGGGAACGTTCCTTTCAAGTTCAATACCAAACATCCCAAATAATCGCGCATGTGCAGCCTCGCAAATAGTGTTCGCGTTAGAGTAGACCCTCCAAGAATTCCCTGTGGGCGCGCTCCGTCAGCGGCGGAATGTTGCCGCCAAGATGCTGATCCAGTAGCTGCCAGGCGCGCATCTCCGTCTCCCGTTCCATCTTCTTTGCGCCAGCCTGCCAGGCCGTCTTATATGCTTCATAGCCGACCTGCTCAATGTCGATTAGATGCACGACCTCGTGGAGGGCTTCGAGAAGTTGTGTTTCTGGTATTGCGTTTTCGAGCGATTTCTTCGGCAATGTCGCAACTATTTCGCCTCCCACTTTTTCGACGAAGGGACTGATCTCATCGATCGCCGTATAGCCAACCCTGTGGGCGATGTCATCGATATTGCGCCCCGCAATCTGGGCTGCTTTGGCGAAGATCTTGTATGCCTGATCGCGAAGAGCTCCCGACGTGTAGATCGCTATCTTGTTAAGCCAGACTACGCCTTCGCCAGACATTGAAATCAGCGTGCGACCGGCTCCCACCATAACCCGGTTGGCTGCGATCCTGTTCGCTACAAATCTACCGCCGATGCGCAGTAGGCTGAAACCGACATGGAATACAGGTCCACCTACAAGTTCGACCAACGATGCTGCGACAAAATCGCCGCTCGTCTCTGAGTAGGTCAGGTCCTCGGGACTAGGTGCATTCGCAGTGTTGGGATAGGTGAGGAAGTTTAGAGCCGTAATAGTAAGCGCAATTGCTATACTCACCGTGAATCCAACGCTGAGAGACAGACCAGTCGGATCGGCACCGCTAATCGGATCGGAATGCGTGTATAGATATCTATGCAGGCTCAGCGGATCTTGGAGGTTCCCGAAGAACGGATCCAGGCGATTGAACCTTCGCGCCGGCCAGGAGCATCGCCGTACTTCAAACCGACGATCCGTTCAGAGCAGCAAGGACTTACACGGCGAGATAGGGAACGGCCGTCCAGTAGATTCCCGCAGCAGGAGCCGGTAACCTGGTTCTCCAATGCGCACGCCACGGGGGAGGTTCACGCCGGGCCGGACGTAAACGACCTTCCCCTTGCGGCAGTTTACTGGACCTGGGTGGCGAAGGGCTCGCGCCGATTACCGAATTGTCAAAGATCAATCTGCGACGCAACGCACGCCGCGCACGTCGACTCGCTTGCGGCTTGTTGGCAGCGGTCAAGTATTAGCAATTGCCGTCGTTGTCCCCGTTTCCGGATCTTCCCGGTTCCTACAAGAGAATGCTGGTGGCTTGCTTTAGAGCATGTCTCGTTTCCACTTCGGATTCTGTTCAGAGCACCTTTTCCGAGTGTCTCGTACGCGCCATTCCCCTTCTTTGCTTACGAGCTCGTATCTGAATTTCCAGTTTGGCCTTTGGTTCTGCTTCGTCTCGACTACCACAACGCCTGATTTCTCCATGACCGAAATGACATCTTCCCCCAGAGGATCGTACTCTGGCCGATCCAGTTTTATTGCTATGCCTTCGTCCTGTAGTCGCTCCGCGTTGCCTCCAATGTCGCAGTATCGTTCGTATATGGCGGTCAGGGCCTCTCGCTGTTTTCTGCGATCCAGCGCGATCGCTTCCTGATCGACGTTCCCCCAGTCGATGGCCTCGTATTGGCGGATCGCTTCTGCACCCCACCTATTCATCTCGGCGAAAAAGGCTTCCAAGACTTGTACTGCGGGATGGTTCGTCGCGTTCATGGTTGGATCCTAACATACTAGAGGGTCATATTTGAGCAACACAAAAAACAACCCCTGGTACCGACGTACCAGCCGCTGTCATTTGCGTAGATCGTGGGGCGGAGACCATCGTATCTTTGCTACGCAAAACATACGTCGAACACTTGGTATTGCTATTTCAGTTTGGGAAGAGTTGCCGCCAAACCGTTCCGTCGGCAAACTCAATGACATACTCAATCCAGCTCGGACGCTCCGTGACGTTGTCGGCGTATCTTGGTATGACTTCAATGAGGGCCTCGACGACGTTATCTTCGATGTATGAAGCGATTCGCCCCTCAAAAACCCTATATGCGCCGCGATTGATGCTTCGATTTTGAGCGACGATATTCGCTAGATCCGATCCTGAACCACCCAATCGTTTCGCAATAAGGTGTCCCGCATCATCGAGAGTCTGCCCGACCACTTTGACGAGATCACGGGCAGCACGGCTGGCGCCGCTTCCGGTGAATAGATCAACGGGATTTACAAGGGCAAGGACTTTTCCGATACGTCCGAATTGATCTTGAATGGACTCGAATAGACAAAGGTTATGAACCCATGCGGCCCAGTTCGCGGGTGCGAGACCATTGCCGACGAAGTATGTATGCGCGCTCGCCACTTCAAGGTTATAAACATCGACACCGTTTTGGAACGACTCGCGCGTGCTTGCGAGGACACAGCCATAGGCTGTTGCATCCAAACCAGCCAGTTGATCACCTACTCTCAAGTCAGCGGCACGCGTCCAACCCTTATGAACAAGCCAGAAAGGATGGTCATCCGTCGTGCGGATCACGACTTGATCGCCTCGACACTCGATAGTGAGGCATCGTAAATGGTCGCTTTTCCTGCTGAACACGCGGGTTACCTGGCCGCGTCGCACCGCATTGGCCACGTCGGCTTGATCGCGCGTCAGAATGACGTCACCTTCGGCTAGGGTCTCGATGGACTTCGTTTCGTATCGTCCGTCGTCAGCCAATCGAACTGCAACCTGCGTTCCGGCGGGAAAGCACGCTCGTGCCCCGATCCAGGCGAACGCTAACTTCGTTGGGTCGTCGAAGGCCACGTAGTCCCACATGAAATCAATCATCGCGAATGCGTAGCGTGCTGCGACCGCTGCAAGCCCCTTGCCAATCAGGAACGCGTCTTGCAGCGCGGCGTGTTGCAGCTGCTTGGATAGTGTGATCGAGTCAATCAGTTCGTCGACCGACTCGGCGCTCACTTGACTTGGGTGAAGAGCGGGAGACGCGCCACCGAATTCCCCAACGGACAAGCTCTTCAGAGCTGTTTGAAACCCGTTCAAACCACTGAGGGCAGCGCCTAAAGTGAAAAGCCCGAGAGGATCAATAGCTTGAACCGGGTCCCCATGCACGTACGAGTACTTGTGCAGGCTGAGCGGGTCCCAGAGCCTCCCGCGGAACGGGTCGACACGATTGAACCTTCGCGCCCGCCAGAAGCGCCGCCGTACTTCAGAGCGACGATCCCGCTCAGAGCGGCAAGGAGTTACGCGGCACGGCAGGGAACAGTCGTTCAGCAGATTCCGGCAGCAGAACCCGGTAAACCAATCTTCTTGGGGGCGTGCCGCGGATCTGAGCCGTGAAACAGAAAGAACTTGGAGTTGGGGCCTGCCTGCTTGTCGTGCCCGCCTCCCGCTGGCGGGACTACCGGATTGTCAAAGAGCTGGCCAGCGTCTTTCGTGCTGCAGGCAGCATTTTACCGCACCGAGCCGTTACGAGGCGAGAGCAAGGGGGGAATTTTCGCCCTTTTCCCCTGGACTGCCTGGGCGCCCACGCGATCCCGCGTATCGGGGCGCCCAGGTTTGCGAGAGGCGAGCTTACGTAGAGGAGAACCCCACCCGACGCTGGCGTGGACGCTAAGCTGGCGTGCGGTCGCTATCCAACCGGCCATCAGGGCCGGGCTCACCGCCGTGGTCGCCTGTGGATGGCACGTCTTCGGCGGTGGCGTCTGTTTGGTCCGGATCTGGGCGATCACTGGTCGCTAGACGACGGTCTCTTGCCTCCCGAGTTGCCTTGGCCGGATGGGTGGCCTCGTGGATCTGCTTCAGTTGGCGAATCGAGACCTGCGTGTAGATCTGCGTGGTGCTGATGTTGGCGTGGCCCAGCATGGCTTGGATAAACCGGATGTCGGCTCCCCCTTCCAGCATCAGTGTGGCCATCGTGTGGCGGAACAGATGGCAGGAGCCCGTCTTGCCGAGGTTCGCCGCCGTAACATAGCCGCTGACCAGTTGCGACAGGTAGCTCTTGGCCAATGGTACACCGTCAGCCGTCAAGAACAATGTCGTCTCGCTGGGATTGACCAGCAGCGTGGGCCGGGCCTCGCGCGTGTACTTGGCAATCCAGGCCAAGGCTCGTTGTCCTATCGGGACCATGCGATCCTTCTTGCCTTTGCCCTGGCGAATCATGACGGTGCCGCGGTCGGCGTCCACGTCGTACAACTGCAATCCGGTCAGTTCGACTCGACGCATGCCCGTCGAATAGAGCGTTTCCAGGATCGATCGGTCGCGAAGGCCCAACGATTCGGTCACGTTCGGCTGATTGATGACTGTTTCCGCTTCGCTCTGCGTCAGCACGTACTTCGGCAGGCGGTGTTCCAATCGCGGCAGTTCCAAGTCAGCCG
>Ga0316629_10000137_pt1 | contig 12376 bp, 9 predicted proteins | sample OWC_May_M1_C1_D1_FD_207654 | JGI IMG/M metagenome (GOLD analysis project Ga0316629, IMG submission 207654) | Wetland soil microbial communities from Old Woman Creek delta, Ohio, United States - OWC_May_M1_C1_D1_A | ecosystem: Environmental > Terrestrial > Soil > Wetlands | place: USA: Ohio... | reverse complement strand
CGTTCAAACATCGCCCAATATTGAGCGCCCACGGGAACTCCCTGCAGCCTTTTCTCGATGGCGGACAACCCCTCCAGCCGCAGCCACCCGGGAGGAAAGAGGTTCACATAGGCGCGTTGGACGAAGCGGAATGCATTTTGCCCAAACAGGGCCTTCGTCGAATTCAGCGTCAACAGGCGCGCGTCGCCGTCGAAGGGGCACATTTTGACGAGCAGGCGGGTGACCGGGTTGAAGGGGTTGTGCTCCCAGATGACCAGCTTGGAAGCGGGTTTCATCCGGTCGGCCAGAGTCGCCGCCGTGGCGGCCCTCTCGGCGGGAGGGATGTGGTGAAACACATGGCAGCTGATCACGAAATCGAAGCGGACGTCCCCGGGCACTTGGCTCAGGTCGTTCACCAGGCTGACGCGATCATCGCCCATGAGCCCCCTGGCCTCGTTGATGGATTCCGCGGACGTGTCGAAGCCGAACAGCCGCAGCCGGCCTTGTTCCACCAGCGGCTTCAAGCGGACCGACTCGAGCATGGATTTCAGCATCCGGCCGTTGCCGCACCCGAAATCCAGATAGCAATACTCCTTGCCGGCGTAGCCGTCCGAGATCCAGCGCGCGACGCAGGCCGCCCGGTAGCGGATGAAGTCGGCGCTGTGGACGCCGGGGGGCAGGCTGCGGTTATGGATCCTCTCGTAGTCGCGCGCGACCCGGTCGAAAAGGTTATTTTCCATGCTGAAACAGCACCTCGCCGTTGACGATGGTTATCTCGACCGGCACGGACCAGTCGGTCGAGCGCCTCGAAGGCCTCCTCATTCGGTTATTGCTCCGGCGATCCAATACGATCCATTCCGCCTGACGTCGGCTTGCATTGAATCGGTCAATCTTCGGAATAATATGCCTCGTCCCAGCAGCCCCAGCGCCGCCGCGGCCAGCGTCGTCATGGCCGCGCGCAGAGCCGGCTCGGCGTCCGGCGCAAAGCGGGGCGTGTGCAGCAGCCCTAAGTGTTCTTCGCCGGCTTCGACCCGCGCCAGCCGCTCGGGCGCGGTGCAGCCGAGATGGAACATGCACAGCCGCACCTCGGCTCCGGCCGGGCTGAAGTCCCCGAAATCCTCGCTGCCGGTGGACGGGTCCGTGGGCACGACGCGATGAAAGAGATAGTCTTCTATCTCAAACGTACTGAAACTTCAATCGGTTCGAATCTGTCGAGTAAAGGGACATTCGTGCAGAATTTGCATTTCTACTCTCATAGAGGATATTGAAATGAAGCGCGTGGGGTCCGGCACGGCCACTGAGGCGATGGCGGGTGCTGCCGTATTTTATTGCCGAAGGCAGTCAATACCGGTCAATGAACGACAAGAAGCTCTTCCCGCTCCCAGCCAGCGATCCCGGGGCGCAGGTTGTAGATGCGCTTGAAACCGTTGTCGATCAGGATCTTGGCGGCGACCGTGCTGCGGTTGCCGGTGGCGCAGTAGATCAGGACATCCCTGTTCCGGTAGCCGGCGATTTCCTGCCAGCGGGCCTGCAATTGCTGGAGGGGGATCAGCACGGAGTCCTTCAAGTGCCCGCGGCCGTACTCGGCCGGGGTGCGCACGTCCAGGACGAGCGGCGAAATGTTCCGGATCAGCTCGGCAGCCTCTTTGGGGGCGACTTCCCGGTAGTTCGCTTGCCGGTAATCGACGACCTCGACGGTCCCCCTCGCCGTTCCCAGAGCGAACGGGAACACTCCGGTCTTTTCCATCTTGAAGTAGGGGGCCGCATCGAGACTCCCCGAAAGCTTCTGCTCGATGGACAGATCGGGGATCGAAAGGACTGTTTCCGCCGCCGGGTCGGCCGGTTTGAACTTGACGTAATCGCCGCGGTAGACGGTCAGTTTCAATCCGTCGGCGCCGGCCGGCACCTGCAGCACGCGGTACCCTCCGATGATCTCGCCGGAAACCGGAGGGTCTACCGAAACGGTGTCCGCAACCGCGGGCGAGGAACCAAGAGACCCCAGTAGTGCCAGCAGTACGGCGATGGTGAAGAAGAATCTACACATCATGTCTTCTCCTGTATGAGCAGGAACGCAGTGGATTATCCCCCCTCCCCGCGGCCCCTCCCGCAAGGGTAGGGGGAAAATAAAAGCCACGCGGACGTGGCTTTCATAATTGCGTGGCGTCTTATCCTGGGTTCCCGCAGAAGCGGGCCGGTCAGCCGTTGCCGGCCGCTTTCTTGTAGAGCGGCGAGATGTCGCGCAGGGTGGTCACCACGGTCTTGAGCGATTTCAGAAAACGCTCCACGTCCTCCACGGTGTTGTCGACGCCGAAGGCGATCACGAGGGTCCCCTGGGCATCGGCGTGGCTCAGCCCGATCGACAGCAGCACGTGGGAGGCGCGCAGCGAGCCGGTGGCGCAGGCCGAGCGCGTCGACACCCCGATGCCGTCGTCGTCCAGCATGAGCATCACGCTCTCGCCTTCGATGTACTTGACCGACGCCGACACCACGTGCGGCAGGCTGTGCACCGGGTCGGTGTTGATGATGACTTCGTCCAGAACCTGCGGCAGCTCGCGCAGAAACTTGTCTTTCAGGCTTTTCAGGTAGGCGTAGCGCCGGTCCATGTCGCGCACGGCGATCTCGGCCGCGGCCCCCATGCCGATGATGCCGAGCAGGTTCTCGGTGCCGGCGCGCTTGTTGTTCTCCTGAACGCCGCCGTCGAGAATCGGGTAAACCTTGGCCCCGCGCCGTATGTAGAGCCCGCCCACGCCCGTCGGGCCGTAGAACGTGTTGGACGCGAAGCTCACCAGGTCCGCCCCGATCTTCTGGACGTCGAACGGGACGATGCCCACGGAGTCCACGGCGTCGGTGTGAAACAGGATTTTTTTCTCACGGGCGATGGCGGCGATCTCCTCGATGGGCTGGATCGTGCCGGTCTCGTTGTTGCTGTGCATCACGGAAATCAGGATGGTCTCCTTCGTGACGGCCTCGGCCACGTCCCGGGGGTTGACCCGCCCCTTGCTGTCCACGGAAAGGCTGGTCACGGTGAAACCGTCGGACTTGATGCGCCGCAAGCTGCGGATGACGGCGTTGTGCTCGATGTTGGTGGTGACGATGTGCTTGCCCTTGTCCGCGTTCGCCATGGCCGCGCCCTTGATGGCGTGGTTGTCGGCCTCGGTGCCGCCGGAGGTGAAGACGATCTCCTTCGGGGTGTCGGCGTTGAGCAGGTTGGCCACCTGCACACGCGCATTTTCCAGCGCCGCCGCGGCCTCCTCGCCGGCTTTGTGCTGGCTGGAGGGGTTGTGGTAGTCGCGGTGGATCGCATCGATCATGACCTGTTTGACTTCCGGCAGGAGCGGGTTGGATGATATGTGGTCCAGGTTGATGTACTTCATTCGCAGCTCCCCCTTTTCTTCTCCCTCATCGGCATTTATAGAGCGCCACCCCGACGTCGGGCTTATTACGACAACCTGTCTTCGAGATGACTTCGTAAGAAGCCCAAGTTCAAGGCGCGTGAGTACCCGCGGAGCGAGGCGTACTCCCAGTACGCCGCAGCGACCGCGGGACGAAGCGCAACGCCGAAATTGGGCTTCTTACGAAGTCATCCGTGTTCTTCCTTGAGGTCGTGCTGGCAGGCCTCGCAAAACGTCACCCCGCCCTCGATTTCCACATCGCAGTAGGGGCAGTAGCACTTGTCGCCATGCGAATGTTCGTGCTCGTCCTTGCGCTTGGGTTCCGGCCGCTGGATGCCGGCCTTGCGGTCTTCGTAGTCCTTGATGGCCAACTGCAGCGCATCCGCCCCCAGGTTGGAGCAGTGCAGCTTGTTCTTGGGCAAACCCTCCAGGGCGTCGGCCACGTCCTTGTTGGTGATCTTCTTGGCCTCGGCCAGGCTCTTGCCCTTGGCGATCTCGGTCAGCATGCTGGACACGGCGATGGCCGAACCGCAGCCGAATGTCTGGAACTTGATGTCGGCGATGCGCTCCTCTTGAATCTTGAGGTAGATCGTCATCATGTCCCCGCACAGGGGGTTGCCGACCTCGCCGATACCGTCCGCCCCCTCGATGGTGCCCACGTTGCGGGGGTTGCGGAAGTGGTCCATCACGACCTTGTTGTACATCATCTCCTCGTCTCCTCTGTTGATTAGGTGCCCACGGTTGCCCGGAAGGATAATCACTCGGGCTGATTAGTAAAGCATCCGCCACGCTGGTCGTCAATCGATGACCCACTCCGTGACCCCCGGTTTCGGCAGGGCGTCCACGGCAACCGCGCTCCGGCGATGCCGTGCAGGGGCCGGATGCCCGTCCGCAACCATCCCGGCCGGGTCGCCCGCCGTTTGACTTATAGTAGATATGCGAATAAATTCAAAGGTGATTTTATCACAGGCACCGACAAGGCGACGTCGTTTGATGGCATTCCCCCCGCGAGTCAAAATTGCGCTGCTGGCCGCATCGGTTGCGGCCTTTTTCCTGGTGGTGCTCCTGGTGGCCCTTCCCACGGTCCTGGTCAACCGGCCCGAAACCCGTGCGGCCCTGCAACAGCGCCTGGGCGCCATGCTCGGCGGCGAGGTCGCCTTCGATCGGGTTCAGCTCACGCTGTTCCCCAGGCCCTGCGCCACCGTGGGTCGTCCGCGCCTGGAGATGCCGGACAAGGTCTCCGCCCGGGCGGCCGAGATCGACGTGTGCCTCAAGCTCCTGCCGCTCTTGCGCGGCCGGGTGACGGCCGACGCCGTCAAGGTGCGGTCGCCTGAAATCCTTCTGCCGTTGACCCCGATCGACTCCGGCGCCGGCGGCCCGGGTTTCCCCGACCCGCGCCTGCTGACGGAGCGGCTGGCCGCACTCGCAAAGCGGCTCCCCGAAACCGCGATCGAAGTCACCGACGGCAGACTGGAACTCGCCGGCGCCGGCGGGCAGCGTTTCGAATTCCGCCGCCTGGACCTTCGGCTGCAGCATGACGGCGAGGGGCTGGAGTGGTCGCTCCGGGGGGAATCGGACCTTTTCAAGGCTTTCTCCTCGCGCGGCCGTTTAGCAACGGACTCCCTGAAGGGGACGGCCACGCTTCAGGTCACCGATCTAAGGCCTCAGCCCATTCAAGCCTTTTTCCTGCCGCAGACACCCTTTCAAGTCCTAGAAACGCGCGTGGACCTGGACGTCTCGATTTTCCTGGAAGGACCCGGCCGGGGCGCCGCCAAGATCGCGGGAAAAGCGCCGACCCTCACCCTCGCCTACAACCGCCGGGAGACACGCTTGAGCGTCGACCGTTTCGCCGCCCAGCTCGAGTTCACGGGAGACCGCCTGGCCGTGTCGGTGTCCGAGTTTTCGTCCGACACCCCGCGGGCGTCGCTTGAACTCGCCTTTGTCATGGACGAGAAGGCTCAACCCGGAATCGACATCGACCTCAAGGGCCGCGGCGACCTGGCCGGCGCGCGGGACTTCACGCTAGCCATGCTGCGCGAGATCCCTGAAGTTCTGCTCGTCTGCGACATCGTGCGCAGCGGAGACGTCTCCCACATCCACGTTAATCTTCACGGAAATTCGTGGAACGACCTGGGCCACCTGAACAACCTCGCAATCGAAGGGCGCCTGGAAAACGGCGAGGTGTACATCCCGTGGGTCGATCTTGCCCTGAACGAGGTTTCCGGGGAGATCCGGATCGCGGGGGGAATCCTGGAAGGCCGGGATTTGAAAGGCCGCTACAAGGGGACCCGCGGCGAAAACGGGACCTTGCGCGTGGGCCTCTCCGCGGCCGACCCGGTTCTCCAGCTCGAGATTTTTGCCCGCGCCGAGCTTTCGGCCCTGCCCCCGCTGCTGGCGCAAGTGGTCCCGGACCCCGTGTTTCGCAGGGAGGTGGCGCTCCTCCGGGAGTTCTCCGGCACGGCCCGGGGGACCCTGCGGCTCAACGGCACCCACACGGACGTTTCGGTGGAGGTGCAGGCTTCCGAACTCGACGTGAAAGCACGCTACGAACCCATCCCTTACCCCCTGGCCTTCCAGGGCGGCCGGTTCGCCTACCGGAGCGACGGCGTCGACATGCACGGGGTCGATGTGGCCATCGGAAATTCAAGGCTCTCCCGGGTCGACCTCGCGATCGGGATGGATTCCGACCGGGACCTGCATCTGGAAGGCGCCGCGCCGGAAGCGATCGTCGATCTGGCGGAGTCCTTCAACATCTGCCGCAGCGTCCCCGGCCTTGAAGCCTTTCGCGCCGTCGAAGGCCGCGCCGCTCTCCGCAACGCACAATTTACCGGAAAAGCCCTGAAGCCAGAAACCTGGCGATTCCGGTCCGAGGGGGTCATCCAAAACCTGCATGTGGATTCGGGGCTTTTCCCGGCGCCGCTGAAGGTCGCTTCTGGGCCCTTTGAATGGCGCGGCACCGTTGTGCGTTTCGAAGGCTGGGATGCCTCGCTGGGGGAATCCGCCCTCAACGGCCTGGCGTGCGATTTCGACTGGAGCGGCACGCCGTCGGCGAGCCTCCGCGCGGAGGCCGTCAGCGCTTCGGTGGCGGAGCTTTATGCCTTTTGGGCGAGCAGCCGGCCGCAGAGCCCGCCGCTGGAACCGTTCGCGCCGCTGTCGGGCACGATCCGGTTCAGCGGTGCGCAATCCCGGCTGAGTTTCCCCGCGGGGCGCTCCCCGCTGGTGGAGGCCGGCGCCGCGCTGAACACCGCCACGATCGGCTCGCCCCGGCTGGATCACCCGCTGGAATTGAATTCCGGGCGCCTTCTCCTGCAGGGATCGCACCTCGACGTGCAGGACCTGAATGCCGCTCTCGGGAAGTCGCAAATCCGCCGGTTCCGGCTGCACGCGGATTGGAGCGAGGGCGGGGATCTGGACGCGGCCGCGGAGACGGCCGTCATCCACGGCGAAGACCTTTTCCCGGCCGTGGCCGGGTGGCCGGGAATGAATGCGGTGCGGGAGGACATCGCCGGTCTGCGGGGAACGGTCACCATCTCCGATCCGAGCCTCAAAGGCCCCCTGCGCGACCCTCGCCGCTGGCGACTGAAGGCCGTGGCGGAAGTCGCGGACATCGTCATTGCCACGACCTTCCTGGATGACCCGATCCGGATCCCTGCGGGGCGCTTGGCCGCCGCCGAGGTCGATTCGAGCGAAGGCAGCGTCACCGAATGGCACATAGACGCCGCCCGGTTGAGCATCGGAACGGATGCCGCGGTCGTAAACGGTGATATCGCGTTTTCCCCTGCCGAAACGCGCCTGGACCTGAATGTCGTTGCAGAGAGCCTCGACTGGAACGAAATCGAGAGAATCTCCGCGCGCATGGCCGCACGCCGGCCGGGGGAGAGCCGGCCGGTGCGGGGAAGGATCGGCCTGCAGGCCGAGCATTTCATCATCGATCGGTTCAGCAACACCCCGTTTTATGCCGATGCCGCGATCACACCCCAGGGCGCAAACGTGCTCATCGAACGGGCGGGTTTCTGCGGGATGACCCTCATCGGCCGGATCAGCTTCGACGGGCCCCTGGTGGATGCCTACCTCGTCCCCGTGGTGGAGGGCATGGCACTGGACAGCGTTGTTTCCTGTCTGACGGCCGAAAAAAGCAAAATCACCGGCAACTTCAATCTGAACGGAGCACTTCAGGTGAACGCCCGCCGGGAGGACCTCGCCAAGGCCTTGAAGGGGCGGTTCACGGTCGTTTCCGAAGACGGCAGCATTCTGCAGTCGATTTTTTTCGCAAGGCTTTTCTCCTTGTTGAATCTCACCGAAATCTATCGCGGGCAATTGCCCGACCTTCGCAGCCAGGGGCTGGACTACAAGCGCTCGGTGGCTGAAATCGAAATCAAGGACGGGACGGTTTTCGTCAACGACTGGTCGATCGAAGGCCGCACCATTTGGATGGGCTCCCGCGGCGAAATCGACATCGCCAGTCAGAAGATCGATTTCACCATCATGGTGTCGCCCTTCAAGACCATCGACCGGATCATCAACTCCATCCCCGGCGTCCGCTGGATCCTCGGGGGCCGGCTGGTCGCCATCCCGATCAAGGCGACGGGCGACCTTGAGGACCCGGACGTGGTTGCGCTTTCACCCTCCGCCGTGGGAACCAGTGTTCTGGAAATGCTCCAGCGCACGTTGATGCTGCCGATCGAAATCATCCAGCCGCTGGTCCCGGGCATGGGGGTGCGGGAGGGCAGCACCATCACCCGTTAGCGGGCCCCGCTTCAACCTGCCGCTTGACTTTCAGGTCACCGCGACTAACTTTCATTGCCAATGAGGGTCCAATGACCGGGGAGTCAGGTGAATCGATATCCGTCTCCCTGCATCCGCCCCTCGAGTTTCGAAAAAATTGACTTGATTCGAAGGAGGTACCCTATGGCATATACCTGCAAGAGCTGTGGTGCGGTGGCGAACGAACCGGGTCACCTGTGCAACCCGTGCGGAGACAAGGCCAAGTGCACGTTTTGCGGCGCCCCGGCAGTGGACCCCAAACACGTTTGCAAGGACAAGTTGTCCGCCATGAAATATGTCTGCGGAGGGTGCGGGAGGGTGGCCATGGAGTCGGGCCATCTCTGCCAGCCGGGCCCCATCAAGTAGGAACCAGGCGGGCGGCCGAACCGCCCGCCTGATTGTTCTTCAGGTTCATCCGTGATGCACCGTCACTCCCTCCAATTCGAACAGGGTCCGATTCGGCCGCCCAACGAGGCGCAAAGCCTGCTGCTGCGCTTCACCCGCAACTGCCCCTGGAACCAGTGCCTCTTCTGCCCCGTCTACAAGGGTCGGAAATTCTCCCTCCGGACGGTTGACGAGATCAAAGAAAACATCCGGACGGCGCGCCGCATTGCCGACGAGGTCGTCGACGTGTCCCGGGGCCTCGGCCACGGCGGTGCCGTGACGGACGAGGTGATCAGCCGCATCTTCAGCGGCGGCGCTTACCCCGGCAGCTACCGCAGCGTGGCCGCCTGGTTGTATTACGGCACCGGTGCCTGCTTCCTGCAGGACGCCGACAATCTCATCATGCGGACGGAGGAGCTGGTGGAGGCGCTCACCTTCCTGCGCCGGACGTTTCCGGAAATCCGCCGGGTGACTACCTACGCGCGTTCGCGCACCGTGACGAAAAAGCCGCTGGACGCGCTGCAACGGATCCGCCTGGCCGGCCTCGACCGGGTCCACATCGGGCTTGAAACGGGCTACGACCCGCTGCTGAAGCTGATGAAAAAGGGCGTTACGGCCGCGCAGCACGTGGAGGCCGGCCGCCGCCTGGTGGAGGCGGGGATGGAGGTTTCCGAGTATGTCATGCCGGGCCTCGGCGGCCGGGAGATGTGGCGGGAGCATGCCGTCGAAACAGCGAAGGTGCTCAACCGGATCAACCCGCACTTCATCCGACTTCGCAGCCTGCGTGTTCCCGCACGCATCCCGCTGCACGCCAAGCTGCAGGAGGGCTCTTTCCACATGCTGACGGATGACGAGGCGGCTGAGGAGATCAGGGTTTTTATCGAGCACCTGGACGGGATCACCAGCACCGTGGCGAGCGACCACATCATGAATCTGCTCGAAGAAGTGGGCGGAAAACTGCCCGAGGACAAGCCGAAAATGCTGGAAGTGCTGCGCTCCTACCAGGAACTGCCGGACGCTGAAAGACTGATCTACCGCGCGGGCCGCCGGGGGGGCGCTTTCCGTTCGACCCGGGACCTGGAGCGAGACCCGGTTTCCTATCGTAAAATCAAGCGCCTGATCGACGAGGTGCAGCGCAAAGAAGGCCTCCAGGGCGTAGAGCGATTGATCACGGAGATGGTCGATCAGTACATCTGATTCCGGCCCACCCGGTTTTTCAGACTATCGCCCGGATCTTGTCCCGCACGTATCCCGCGGCTTCCTGGATTTCCCTGATTTTCAACCCATAGCCTGCCGCCAGCATCAACCCGATGAAGGCACCCCCCACCGCGGCCGACACGACCAGGCTGCCGGCGAAGCTTGAGGCGTCCACCCATTCGGTGGCAGCCTGCCGGATCAGCGCCAGGACCAGAGCCATGCCGCCGCTGGCCGCACCGATCTTGAGGTAAAAGCGGAAGATCTCCCCCTGGCCGGCGTTGCCGCTGCGCCGGCTCCAGAGAACAAAAAGGGCCGCCGCCTGCAGGGTCCCCGAAATCGAAACGGCGAGCGCCACCCCTTCCACGCCCATCAGCCGAATGCCGAGGGGATAGAGCGGGATGCTGACCAGAACGGCGATGGTGCCGAAGAGCGCCGGGAAGAGGGTGTTGCGGGTTGCGAAATAACCCCGGACGACCACGGTGTAAGCGGCGAAGGCAACCGCGCCGGCCAGGAACCACACCAGCACATCGGCCGTCACCCGCGCGGCCGCCGGGTCGAACCGGCCGCGCTGGAAGAGAATGCGCACCACCTCCGGGCTCAGCACCATGAGCAGGGCCGCCACCGGGATGACCAGCGCCAGGTAGCGCAGGGTGCGGTTCAGCAACCGGTTTAAGTCGTCCAGGTTGTCTTCGGCCGCCAGGCGCGCCATGTACGGAAACGACGCCGTCCCCACCGCCTGCCCGAAGACCCCCACCAGGATGAGCATCACACGCAAACTGAAATTCAGCACGGCAATGCTGCCGGCGGGCAGATAGGATCCGAAAAACCGGAAAAAAAACTCCGTGGAGAAAGTCATGGTCAATCCGAGCATGAGCGGTGCGGTCAATCGCAGGTATTCTTTGACATCCGGGTGCCTCCACTGCCAGGCGGGTTGAAACCGCATCCCGGCCCGGCGTGCGCCCGCCCACTGCAGCAGGAAATTCCCGCCGAACGCCCCGGCCAGCACGCCCCATGCGAACCCTTCGATCCCCAGCCACGGCGCGAGCAGGATGCCGCCGGCGATGATCCCGAGGTTGTAGATCAGGGGCGCCAGGGCGGGCAGGAAAAAACGCTCCCGAACAAACTGCACGGCCATCAGGAGCCCGCCGGCAAAAAAGAAAAACTGCGCCGGCAGAATGATGCGCGTCATGCGCACGGCCGCGGCCAGCGTCTCCGGCTCTTCCAGGCCCGGCGCCGCCAAGGCCACCAGCTGCGGGGCGAGCGCCATGGAAACGGCGACCACCCCCAGCGCGAGGCTTCCGAACACGCACAGGATGATGGAAAACACCCGCCAGGCCTCGGCCTCCGTGCTGCGGACGAGGTGGCGCGTGAAGAGGGGGATGAAGGTCACCGACAGGAAGCCGGTGGCCACGACGTGGTTCAGGATCTCCGGCAGGATGAAGGCGATCTGGTAGGCATCGACCTCCTTGCCGGCACCGGCCATGTAGGCGATGGCCATCTCCCTCAGCAGGCCGATCACCCGGCTCAGGAAAACGGAGGCCATCATCACCGCGGAGGCAATACCGACTTTTTTGTAGACGGATGAATTCATAAGCCCACGCAAGACAACGCTTCGCGTCACTCTGTGCAGCAAGCATCCTTAACTGATTCCCGGCTCAATCACAACTCCGAACCCGCGGATGGCATGGGGATCCTTGACTTCAAACCGCCGATTCCATATAAGTGAGGTCGTGTTCACAGCCCCTCATTTCCGGGGAACCTCAGCGGGCGGGTGCCGGCATGGCTGAAATCGGGAGACTGTCCCGGCGTATCACGGCGGTTCTGGTTTACGGGCGCCTGCCGCTCGTCTTCGGCGGCATGCTGTGCGCCGTGGCCGTGATGTGGAATCAGAACCCCGTCGTTTACATGATAGGGGTTCTTCTGCTGTTTATCGCCATGACCTTCGACCTGATCGACGGCTGGTTTGCGGCCCGCTACTACCCCCATCCCCAGATGGCCCAACTGGCCGACCGCATCCTCGACAAGCTCAACTACTCCATCATTTTCCCCCTGGTGGCCGTCGGCTGCATGTGGCGCCTGCACTACGTGCTGCCGGACCCGAAAAAAGCCGAACTGCTGCATGCCATTCTGGTGCTGTTTCTCGCCATCACCGTCCTGGTGCGGGACAACTTCGCCCATTTCATGCGCGCCATTGCTCTGCGCTACGACCCGGAACTCGAATACCGGGAGTTCACCCGGCTGAGAACCATTGTCGCCGCGCCTGTCGGCGCCCTGCTCTACGCCTATGCGTTCTACATACCGAACGGTCCTCCGTCGGTGGTCTACCGCTGGATCGCCCAGATGGGGGAAGCCCCGCTGCGCACCCTGTTTTTCATCGAAATCATTTTCTTCATCATCAACTTCGCCTCCATCGCGGGCTATATCCGCAAATACGGGACGTTGTGCCTCAACGAGCTCTGTCTCGGGAACGAACGCCTGCGCCGGAAGATTCTGGCCTTTTTCCCCAACGCCCTGACGGTCATGAACGCCATGATGGGGCTTCTGGCGATATTTTTTGCCTACCAGGACCGCCTGCGGGAGGCCTCCTTGTTCCTGATCGGGGCTGCTCTTTTCGACAAACTGGACGGGGCCGTCGCCCGCCGGCTGGGGTTGACCGAACC
>Ga0316629_10000136_pt1 | contig 12460 bp, 9 predicted proteins | sample OWC_May_M1_C1_D1_FD_207654 | JGI IMG/M metagenome (GOLD analysis project Ga0316629, IMG submission 207654) | Wetland soil microbial communities from Old Woman Creek delta, Ohio, United States - OWC_May_M1_C1_D1_A | ecosystem: Environmental > Terrestrial > Soil > Wetlands | place: USA: Ohio... | reverse complement strand
GTCTCGGTTCTCTGGCTCCTGGCGAGCCACTTCGGGGATCATCCCTCTGCGGTAAAACTTTTCGGTGCTGCATTTCTCATGGGTGTCTCGGCGCTCGTCCGGATGGAATGCATGCTCATCGTCCTTTCTTTTTGTGTTTCCGCCACGATGGTCTTCGTTTCTCAAAAGCGAATGAAAGAGCTGTGGACTGTCCTGGCCGGTTTTGTCTGCAGTCTGGCCGTGGTCATTCTCCATGACGTTCTGCTTCACGGCCACTTCCCTGGCCCCTACATGCAGCTGTACCTGCCGTTCTACTCACTGTCACCGATCCGCGTGGCCGCCCTCGGCGGTGCTCTCGGGGCCTCCTTCGCTCTTTTTGTGTTTTCCCGCCGCGAAGGAATCCGTCCTGTTCACAGGGCCATCCTGTCGGCCCTGTCCGTGATCGTGGTGCTGGGCGCCGTCCTGCTGACGGCCGCCCGGATCAGCATATCGCATCTAATGGCCCTTTTCCCGGCGGTGCTCTTCGTTTTCTACGGTGTTCCCGAGCGTGTTGAGAGGCTGAAAAAAGGGGAAGGGACGCTCGAAGGGATCTTTGCGGGCTCGGTTGTCCTCTGTCTTGTTTTCGGCGCCGCGATTCTGCGTCCCGGGGAGTGGATCATCTTTTCGGCATGGCTACCGATGGTGCCCGCCGTCATCCTGCTGATCGCCCTGGAACGAAAAGTCATTTTCGCTGCCCGCGGAATGTACCTCGTGCTGGCTTTCTTCTGCGGTGTCGCTTTTGTGAACGGGATCCAGGAGTCGAAGGACCGCGTTCTGAAATACAAGGACTACAATGCCGCACGGATTGCATTTCTCGAAAAGCACACTTCGGTAGGCGACGCCGTCCTGTTCACCGATACGGGGGACATGGCGCATGCGGGACCGCTGTTCTTCGACAGGGTCTTCCTCGTTGCCAGGAGCCCCGGCGATCAGGGGCGGCTGGTTCGGCAGCTTCGCGGACGGGGAATCGACGGAATCCATGTGTGGACGCCCAACCCGCTGGGCATCAAGGGGTTCAATCCCTATGGAGGAGAGGCACCGCCCGCTTTTCCGCCTCCGCCGGGGGCGAAGTCCTGCTGCGGCGGGTCCTGCAAGGGAAAAAACTATTATCTGGTAAGGTTCGACACCCGGGCAGTGCTTTCAACCGGGGCCGGCCGGGGAGGGTCTTGATTGTGAGTTCCGGAAAGACATTGTCTGTTCTCAGGGGCGACGCCGCGCGCGAGACGGCGGTCAGGGCCGTTCCGCCCCTCAGTACACTCTACTTCTACCTCACCGAGGGATGCAACCTTCGGTGCCGGCACTGCTGGATCGAGCCGCCCCATCAGTCGGCAAGACGGCAATACGCCGCACTGGACCCGGGGCTTTTTCAGCACATCATCGCACAGGCAAGACCCCTGGGTCTCACATCCGTGAAGCTCACCGGTGGCGAGCCCCTCATGCACCCGCAGATCGGGGAGATCCTGGAGATCCTCCGGCAGGACCAGCTGCGCTTCACCATGGAAACCAACGGCATTCTCTGCACGCCGGAGCTTGCACGGGACCTGGTCCGCTCCGGCCTCGGATACATTTCCGTGAGCCTCGACGGGGCCGATGCGGACACCCACGAGTGGGTCCGCGGCGTGAAGGGCTGCTTCGATGCGGCCGTCAGCGGCATCCGGAACCTCGTTGCGGCCGGTATCCGGCCCCAGGTTATCATGACGCTCATGCGAAGGAATGTCGATCAGATCGAGGATGTCGTGTGCCTTGCCGAATCCCTCGGCTGCTCGTCGGTCAAGTTCAACATTGTCCAGCCCACGGCCCGGGGGGTCAAGATGCACGAGGCCGGAGAGACCCTGTCGATCCGGGAGATCGTGAGACTCGGGAACTGGATTGAAAATGAACTGTCTGCCAGAACGAGACTTGGCTTGCATTACTCCCACCCTGCGGCGTTCCGCCCCCTCGGGAGGATGTACGGCAGGGAGGGGTCCGGCTGTGGCGTCTGCGGCATTTTCGGGATCCTGGGCGTCCTGGCCGGCGGCTCCTATGCTCTGTGCGGGATCGGGGAACATGTGCCGGAGCTGATTTTCGGCCATGCCTCGAAGGGTCCCCTGGCCGACGTGTGGAAGGGCAACCCCGTTCTCCGTGAGATCCGCGAGGGCCTGCCGCGGCGCCTGGGCGGAATCTGCGGAGAGTGCCTCATGAAGGGAATCTGCCGGGGCAGCTGCATCGCCCAGAACTACTACAAAGACCGGAACCTCTGGGCGCCCCACTGGTACTGCGAGGAGGCGAGGGCGCTGGGCCTGTTCCCCGAGATGCGCCTTGCCTCCCGAACGGCAAGAAACGGCGATACGGGACGGTGTGCCCCGCGAGAAGCCTCCGGGGCGTGATGAAAAACCTTGATATCGATCGGGTCGCAGGGCGGGGCAGCCGGTGGCCCGCAGGGATTCAGTTCTTTCGGAAAGGGCATGGTGCCGCATGAAAACGAAGTTACGATATGAGCCGCCTCTTCTCGTCGATATGAAAGGGCCTGACCTTTGCGGGGAGTTCGCCTTTTGGTGCAACTCGGGGGGCTCAGCGGCTCCCGGGAACAGCTGCATGGAAGGCACGTCCTGCAGGACCGGGACGTACGCGGAGAGGTGCCAGACCGGTACATCAGCCTGCGGCTGCGACGCCTGTTGTGAAACCGGCAGCAGCTGGTCGTCATCGTCGGGGATGCCGTTCACGGGATGCGAATGCATCTGGGGCAACCAGGCCAAAGAGCACTGCAGTGACGGACAGTATGCGGGAGGCCCCTGCTCAAACGGCTATTATGCCAGCTATGCATGTGGGGCGGGGACCGAGTTATACTTGGATGGTAGTACGAATTGGTGCTATCCGGGGAGTGGATGAGATCGATGTACGGGATTCGACTTTCCGACGGCCACTGCTGGGGAATCCGGCCCGGGGATGGAAGCGAAGCATGGACCGATGAGTTCGCCCGCCTGCTTGGGCTAGAACCATTGCAGGGCCTTGCGGACAAGACGATCCGCCTGGAGAGGTTTCCGCCTTCATCCGGCACGGGTGACGGTTGTGTGCAGGCCCCGCACGGGTGCGACGGGGAGGGATGGCTGGTCCGCAGATCCCCGTTTCTGGAGATCTGGCGCCATCGGGCTGTCCAGGAGATCGTCTGCGGGCTCCACGATACCGCGGATGTTCTCCATGTGAGGGAACAGATGCGGTGCGCCCTGTTTCCCGTCTACGATGCGACCGTGCGCCGGGGCGGCCTTCCGCTCCACTGTGCCCTGGTGGAGCGCGACGGCCGGGGGGTACTGCTTGTCGGCCGGAGCGGCGTAGGCAAATCGACGGCCTGCCGCAGACTGCCGCCGCGATGGAACGTTCTCGGTGACGATCTGGCCCTCGCCGTGCGAAGACCCGGGGGCGGGTTTGCGGTCCATCCACTCCCCACGTGGAGCGCCGTGGGGACGGATCTGGAAAAACGCGCCTGGGACATCAACCGGGGCGTCCGCCTGGCCGCGATCTTCCTTCTCACCCAGGCCGCCGAGGATGAGATCCTCCCGGCCGGTAAGGCCGTGGCCACGGTGGTCCTGGCCGATGCGGCCATGACGATCTTCGAATCCGTAAGAGTACACGATCAGACCGTTGAAAAAAAACTCCTGGGCGGCAATGCCTTCGCCAATGCCGCCGCCATGGTTGAGGCCGTCCCGACCTATATCCTGCGCCTGAGCCTCACGGGCCGCTTCTGGGAGAAGATCGAGGAGGTGCTGAATCACAAGCCCAGGGAGATAGCGACGGGACCCATCTTGTCGCAAACGGCGAGGATCTGTCCTGAAAACGAAGGAGTTGAAAGAGCAGCCTTATGCCCACGGTGATGCTGACCACCCACTGCCCGAACCGCTGCGACTGGTGCTTCGCCAGAACAGGTGCAACCAGTCGAATCGTTGTCTGGCCGGTCGACAGCGGTGCGTCCATGAATGTTCGATCACCCGGCTGAAAGGGAAATTCGCCGGGATGAAGACGAGATTCAGAAGATGAACATGAGGAAAAAATTCATTTACGAAAAGCCCATACTTGCCGGCTTGAACGGTGCTATGACCTGCAACGGAGCATCTTGTTCATACGGCGATGGCACATATAACTCAGATCCGATGATGGGACTCCCCTGTAGCGCTGGCAGCTGTGTGGATTGGTCCTATTGCCACTCCGGGTTTAAAGCCGAGTCCTGCTGCTCCGGAAGCAATGCATGCGAGAGCAGTGCCTCGAGCTGCACGGCCTGTGTGACGGGCAGCGGCGTCTCCGGATTCGTCCAGACGGGTCAATGCTACTGTAGCTACGGGGCGGGAGCCTGCGCTGACTGCGCGTCTGGCGGTTCAGCCACAGGGTGCGGCACCGGAAGCACCCCTGTATTTTGAGGAAATATGGCTGCAACCCTTCGTCTGTCAAACGGATATGCGTGGCAACTCGGATCGTACGATGGCGCCGTTGAGCCCTGGGTCAGCCAATTTTCGTCCATTCTCGGGTTGGACCATCAGGCCGCTCCAGAAACGCGAAGGCTCTTGTTCTGCCGGGTCCGTTACGAGAATGCACTCGAACCGATCCGTCACGTATTTCCTTTCCTGCCCACAGAGGTCTCTCCCGAGAAATGGAGCAGGTCCATCGGCCACAGCGTCGTGTTTGCCCATCATCCCGAGATCCGGGATGTGTTTTGCGGCTTGATGCCTGCCACCGAATCCCTGTCGATCCGGCAGATGCACCAGGCCTTGCTGCCCGTCTATGACGAGGTCATCCTCTCCGGGGGTCTTCCCGTTCACGGGGCCTCCATCGGCTTCGGCGAGAACGGCATACTCCTCCTCGGACAAAGCGGCGCAGGGAAAACGACTTGTTGCAGGAGATTGCCGCCTCGGTGGTCCGTCCTCGGCGATGACATGGCGCTTGCCGTTCATGGTCTGGGAGGAGATTGGATGGTGCATCCTCTTCCCACCTGGAGCGCAGTTCGATCTGGGGACGTGCAGTGGCCTTGCAGTGTCAACCGGGCGTTGAACCTGAAGGCCTGTTTTTTTCTTGAGCAGTCGAAGGACGATGCGGTCATCCCCATGAGCAAGGCAGATTCCGCTCTCGCCATTCACCGCGCCGCCATTCAGATGCTCCGCGGCATCGGGCACACGGAGCATGGAGACCGCACGGCATGGAATGAAAGGGTATTTGAAAATTCCGTCGCGCTCTCAAAAATGCTGCCCGTGCATCGGCTGAGAGTCAGCCTGAAGGGCCGATTCTGGGAGAAGATCGAAGCAGTCCTGGACAAGTGGACGGTCCCCTTGTTCCCAGCGGCAGGGGAATCGCTCACGAATAGTAAAGGATAAAAGACGGCATGGCGGGACCCAATGAAAAGAAAGGCGATGCAGTCTTCTGCCGCGGCGAGAGCATGCTCCCGCTGTTCCGGCCGGGAGACCTGGTTTCTTTCGTTTCCTGCCGTGCCGAGGATGTGCGGCGAGGGGATGTGATCATCTTTGTCCCGCCGGGCCAGCAGGAACGTGTTGTCCACCGAGTCGTCTTGACGGGGCCTGACGGTATCCGGACAAAAGGGGATGCAAATCCATACCGGGACGCCTGGGATCTAAGACAGGAGGATATCGTCGGCCGTGCCGTTTCCGTGGAGCGAAACGGAAAAGTCACCCCCGTCACGGGCGGTATCGCGGGGCGCCTGCTTAGCGCTTTCACCCGCGCTTTCCGGAAGTCGGATCACCTCGCCTCCCATGTCCTTAATCCCTGCTATCGGGGCCTTTCCCGGAGCGGGCTTTTCCGCGCGCTTCTTCCCCCCGCTTGGCGTCCGAGGGTCATCACGTTCGAGCGCGACGGCGCAAGGGAGATGCAGCTTGTCCTGGGAAGGCGCATCGTCGGGCGGCGTCCTGCAGGTACCGGCGTCTGGATCATCCGGCGGCCCTTCCGGATCTTCGTGGATGAGCAAGCACTGCCGTGAAAAAGGGGTACACCTTTTTATTCCTATGGGTTCAATCCCCCGAAGCCCTCTTTGCATAAGTCATTCTCGCGAAAGCGGGAATCCATCCGAAGACTGGATTCCGGATCAAGTCCGGAATGACAGTTGATACCCGATAGCTTGCTGCAGGGTAGTTCATTTCCATATTGCGACTCAAAATGGAAATAAAGATTCCATTTTTCGATACCCAAGTCGTCATGTCAGGAAGATGAGGCCTGTCCTCATTTAACCTAACCGGGCATGATTCTGGCATCTTTTGGGTAAAGAAGGGTCGGTCCCCATTTTCATAAGCATGAAAACCTGGATTGAATATCTGAAAAGCGGGCTTGCGCGGAAGGCGCCGGAGGACCGGATTGCCGGGGGGAACCCCTATGCCGGAATCGGCGAGAACCTGCGCCGGCATCTGCCGTTTTTCAGACGGCACTGGAAGAAGGGGGCCCTGGGCGCCGGGTTCATCCTGCTCAATGCGCTTATGGCCTTTCCCATGCCTCTCGTTTCCCGCTTTGTCATCGACGATGTCATATTGGGGAAACAGCTTTCGCTTCTTCCCTGGGTGCTCCTGCTCATGGCGGCCCTGGCCCTGTTCTCGCGCGCCATGGGTCTCTTCCAGAACTGGTTCTTCCTGCGCTACAGCCAGGACATCACCCTGGATATCCAGAAGCAGGTGCTGGATCACTCCTTCAGTCTGCCAAAGTCCTTTTTCGACAAGAACCAGACGGGCTATCTCCTGGCGCGGATGACGGGCGACATCGGCGGCGTGACCTGGTTTCTGTCTGGAAGCCTCGTGGGCATCCTGACGAATATCCTCTATTTCGTCGGCGGCATCGTCCTTCTTTTCTGGCTGGAGTGGAGGCTCGCGCTGGCGGCCCTCGCAGCCGTGCCCGTCTTTCTGATCGTCCTGCGGCGGTTCTCGGACCGTATGCATGCCCTGAATCACGCCGGCAGCGAGGAGACCGCCCGCTACATGAGCCACTTCCAGGAGACGCTCAACTCGATCCCGCTGGTCAAGGCCTTTGCCGCCGAGGAGAAGGCCGTCGGGGGGATCATGAGCGGCCTGCGGCAGGTCTTCCGCCTGTCGACGGAGCGCTCCGTCGTGGGCTCCGTCACAGGGCTTGCCCTCTCGTCGACGCCGAGCCTCGTCAACTTCTGCGTTTTCGCGATCGGCGCGTACTGGGTCATCACGGGCCACTGGAGCCTGGGATCCCTTTTCGCCTTCCAGGCTTACCTGGGCCGCGTCTTCGGCCCGGCACAGTCCCTCAGCTCGACGGGCCTGCAGATGCAAAACATCCGGGCATCGCTCGAGCGCCTCACGGCCCTCCTGGATGTCGTGCCGGAGGGTGAGGGAGGGAAGGGTGAAAAAGTCGAAGCGTTGAGGGGGCAGGTCGAGTTCAGAAACGTCACGTTCGAGTACGACCCGAAAAACCCCGTACTCAGCGAAGTATCCTTCCGCGTCAGCCCGGGCGAACACATCGCCGTCGTGGGGCCCAGCGGTGTGGGCAAGACGACGCTTTTGAGCCTGCTGCTTCGATTCTACAACCCGACGGGAGGCGAGATCCTCTATGACGGAAGGCACGCCGGGGATTACAACGTCCGTTCGTTGAGGCAGCGGATCGGTTATGTCTCGCAGAGCCCGATCCTGCTTTCCGGCACGATCATGGAGAACCTGCGGTACGGAAACCCCGAAACAACGAAGGAGGAAGTCATTCATGCGTCCCACGTGGCGGGGATCCACGAATTTATCACGAGCCTGCCCGGCGGGTATGAAAGCGAGGTGGGAGAGAAGGGCGTGAATCTTTCCGAAGGGCAGAAGCAGCGGCTTGCGATTGCGCGAGCGCTCGTAAAGAACCCTGACATCCTGGTGCTCGACGAGCCCACGGCAGCGCTGGACGGCCTGACGGAAAAGTCGATCTTCCAGGCGCTCCCCCGGGAGACCCGGGGCAAGACCCTTTTCGTCGTGGCTCACCGTCTCTCGACGGTTGTCGATTGCGACCGCATCCTGCTGCTGAACGAAAATCGCCTCGTGGCCGAGGGAACGCACGGGGAGCTTCTCCGGACAAACGAATACTACCGCGAACTGGTGGACTGCCAACTCATCACCGAGGGAAAAGGCGAGAAAGGCAAATTAATTTCTTATGAGAGTATCCGTCGTCATTCCCGTTCATAACGGGGAGAAATACTTGGCGCAGGCCATCGAAAGTGTCCTGGTCCAGACCTTCCGGGACTTCGAACTCCTGATCGTCGACGATGGCTCGACGGACGGCAGCCACGCGATCATGGATCGCTGCGCCCGGCGCGATGCCCGCATCCGCATCCTGTCCCAGGCAAATCGGGGCGTCTCAGCCGCGGGGAATCTCGGCTTCGAAAAAGCCCGGGGCGAATGGGTTTCCCGGCTCGATGCCGACGACCTATTTTTACCTGACAAGCTCCAGAGGCAGGTCGCATTCATCCGGCAGCATCCCGATGTGCGCATCGTGGGCACCCTGGGGTATTTCATCAACCATGCGGGAAGGATCATCGGGCTCGTGAATTCCGACGGGCCTTTCACAAGAGCGGAGTTCGAGAGAATGGCAGGGCGGGGCGAGCCCGTCTTTTTCGTCCACTCCTCGACCCTGATGCACCGTCAGACCGTCCTTGCCGCGGGGGGCTACCGGGAACAATTTGTCCAGGCCGAGGACGTGGATCTATGGCTCCGAATGGCCGAAAAGGGGCACCTGCTGCTGAAAATGCCAGAGCCCCTTCTTCTCTACCGGCTCCACGGGGAATCCCTCACCATGAAGCGAAACGCCGAACAGAAGCGCTGCCACCGGTGGGTCATGGCCTGCGCCGAGGCGAGGAGGAAGGGAAGGGAAGAGCCTTTGCTGGCGGATTTCCTTCGAGCCGAGAAGCGCAGGCCGTGGCCCGTCCGGCTTCATGCTTTTCGTCAGGAGTCAGGCGAGCGGTTTTACCAGAAGGCGGCTCTCCACTACGCAGGCGGGAATTATCCTGCACTGGCGGCCTGTCTCTGCCTTGCCGCCTGCCTCAATCCCGGTCACGTGATTCCCCGGCTCTACGACCGCAAAATAGCTCCCGTGCTGGAGAATAGCCTGCCGGAGGAAAGTCCCGTTCCGATGCCGCTTTCCGGGGGAAAGGAGGCATGCCGGCATGCGTCCGGAACATGACCTCCTGCTGTCCTGTGTCAGGACCGCATTCACAAACGACCGGATGGATACTCCGCCCGCCTTGCCCGAGGCTGTAGATTGGAACCGTTTCATCGGGCTTTGCGAGTGGCACAATGTCGTTCCCCCCGTGTACAGGGTCCTTCCTGTCGCCTTTCCAGGTGCAATCCCCCCGGCGGCCATGAACCGGCTGCGGAACCTCTGTCACAACAACACGGCGCGGGCGCTTTTTCTTGCCTCGGAGCTCTCCCGGATTTTGAACGCCCTAGAGTCGTGCGGTGTCCCGGGATATCCCTTCAAGGGGCCGGTCCTTTCCGTGATGCTTTACGGGGACCCGGCACGCCGGCAGTCGAAAGATCTCGACATCCTGATCCCGAAGGAAAGGGTCCGGAAAGCCATCGATTGCCTCGATACACTGGGATACGGTGCAAGGGCCTCTGTGGCAGGCCACAGGCTTGCAGCCCACCGGAGAACCGAGTACGAGCTTCAATTCTTCAGACGCGACGGAAAGCTCACAGTCGAGCTCCAGTGGGCCGTCGTACCGGGCTTTTTCGGATTCGACCACGAAAAGCTCGGCATCTGGTCCAGGCTGGAGCCTCGGCCCTGGAATGGCCATGCCTTTCCTGTTCTCCCGCCGGAGGAGACTCTCCTCATGCTCTGCGTGCACGGCGCGAAGCATTTGTGGTGCAAACTCGGATGGATCGCCGACGTGGCGGGCCTGCTCGCTTTGCCGGCGCCTCCCGACCTGACACGCACCTTCGAGCTTGCCGGGCGCTGCGGCGTGACGAGGCTTCTTTGCATGGGGCTTCTCCTGGCGAAGCGACTGGCGGGGTCGTGCCTGCCGGAAAATGTCTCTGCCCGGATCGATAGCGATCTCATGGCGGGAAGCCTGGCGAGGAAAGCCCTGGACGTGGTCGCAAAAACCCCGGTAAACCCGGACGTGGACCCTGCCAGGTACCTCATCTACTTCAAGGCGAAGGATTGCCGGCGGGATCAGTTCCTCTTCGCGGTCAGGCTCATGGCGACTCTAGCCGCCGGTGAATGGAACCCGTCGGCCCTGCCCGAAGTGTTTTCGCCATTCTATTACCTCTTCAGACCGTTGCACATGGCCGGCCGCCACAGCGGGCCGATCCTCAGGGCCATTGCCCGAAAGTGAAAGAGCGCCGGTCGAATCGACCGGCGCTCTTGTTTCAAACAGATATTTTAAGGATGACGGGCGGGAGGCCCGTCCCACGAGGACAATGAGGCAAAAGGTCGATTTATAACAACCCCTGGTAGGACAGGCGTCTCGCCTGTCCTGCGGCCATGAGCCTCAGGCGTGTTGAAGGTTCTCCTGTTCAAGATCACAAATCGAGGCGATGACCTCGAAATCCTTGTCTGCATGGAGCAGTCGGGCTTTTTTGTAGGCGCAGGATGCGATGATGAGATCCGTCGTCGGGACCTGCTTTCCTTTCCTGTCCAGCAGGAAACCCCAGTGGGAGGCCCTGTCGATTACCTCCCCGTTGATGGGTATGGCTGGAAGGGAACACAGTGAATCCCTCAACACCTTGAAATCTTTTTCCGTCCTTGCCCCGCGCAGGATTTCTACGACAACGACCCCGCAAGTGACGGCCTCTTCGCTTTGCAGGAGTTTCCTGACCCTGGCCTTGATCTTGGGCAAGCCCGATGGCCGTAGGTATTCAATCCACACCGAGCTATCGATGAGGTACATCCTTCTTTCTCCTTTCGAGGAGTTGATCGGGGGTGTAGGAAAGCTCCATCTTGCCCTCGAGGTCGATCAGCTTGCGTGTCTTCCTCCGCCTCACAAACTCCTCGAGCGCCTTTTCCACGGCATCCCTTTTCGACTTTGCCCCGGACAGGCTCTTGACTTCATTCAGTAAATCTTCGTTGAGCACGATGGTCGTTCTCATGGTGCCTCCATGGTGCATATTATATATGCATATTACAATATGCCATAGAGGGGTGTCAAGTGAAAGCTTGGCAGGGTTTTGTGCCTATGCCAGGCTCCGTGAGTTGGAAATCCAATACAAGAGCGCCGGTCAACTCGACCGGCGCTCTTGTATTTCGTGCAGATTTCGGTTCGTGGCGTGCTACGCCTTCTTGACCGGTTTGAGCAACGCAAGGGCGATCAGGATGCCGAGGGCGGCCAGGCCCGCCGTGGGGTAGAAGGCGAAGGTGAAGGAACCGAAGGTGTCCTTCGCCTGTCCCGCGATGATTCCGCCCAGGATGGCGCCGAGGCCGTAGGCAAAGAACACGAGGCCGTAATTCTTTGCGTAATTTTTCACGCCGAAGAAGATCGTCGTCGCCGTCGGGGCGATGGCCAGCCACCCGCCGAGCACGAGCCAGAATCCGATGAAGCACAGCGTGTAGAGCATCACGCTTCCGGGGCCCGCCATCAGCATGCCCAGCGAGCAGACCAGGATGAGCACGAAGGAGATCAGCGCAGCCATCTTGGGCGAGAGCTTGTCCGTCAGAACTCCGAATATGGGCCGTCCCACGCCGTTGAAGATGGCGAATACACCGACGAGGGTGGCCGCCGTGGCCGCGTCGATCTTGATGATCTCCTGAGCGACGGAAGCCGAGATCCCGATGGCCATGAGGCCCGCCAGAGAGCCGATGATGTAACACAGGAAAAGCCCCATGAACGTGGATGTTTTGGCCATCTCGCCCATGTTGAGGTCAATGGCGCTTGCAGCGGCCGCTGCGGGCGGCTTCCATCCGGCGGGGAGCCAGCCGTCCTTGGGGAACCTGTAGGGAATGAAACACACGAGGATGATGACCAGGAAGGCGATGCCCATGTAGAGGAATGTCGACATGGGGCCCACGGCCTTGATCAGGGCTGCCGCCACGTTGGCCGAGACGAAGGGGGAGCCGCCGAAGCCGGCCAGGGTGAGTCCCAGGGCAAGGCCGCGCTTGTCGGGGAACCATCGGCCCGCGACAGCCAGGGGCACACCGTAGGCGAGACCTACGCCGCCGCCGCCGATCAACCCGTAGGTGATCGTCAGCATCGTGCCGCTCGTGGAGAAGCTTGCCAGGATCCAGCCCACGCCGACGACAACCCCGCCGAGCCAGCCGAGCATCTTGGGGCCGAGCTTGGCAAGAAGCAGACCGCCGAAAAACACCATGGTGGCGAACAGGGCCAGGAAGACCATGAAAGGCATGCCCGCCTCGGTGGCGCTCATGTTCAAAAGTTTTGCGACGGGGCCCCTGAAGACGCTGTAGGCGTAGACGCTTCCGAGGCAGATGTTGATGATGAATCCCAGTACGACGAACATCCACCGGCCTTTCTCGGCCGGCATTCCAAATAATTTCTCCT
>Ga0316629_10000134_pt1 | contig 12489 bp, 8 predicted proteins | sample OWC_May_M1_C1_D1_FD_207654 | JGI IMG/M metagenome (GOLD analysis project Ga0316629, IMG submission 207654) | Wetland soil microbial communities from Old Woman Creek delta, Ohio, United States - OWC_May_M1_C1_D1_A | ecosystem: Environmental > Terrestrial > Soil > Wetlands | place: USA: Ohio... | reverse complement strand
TCGCGGCGTTTCAGAACCCCGAGTTCTACCGGGCGCAGGCCATGCGGCTGTCGGTGTGGGACAAGCCCCGGGTGATCGGCTGTGCTGAGAACTATCCCCGCCACATTGCACTTCCGCGCGGCTGCCTCGATTCCGCGCAAGACTTGCTGCGCGAGAACGCAATCCGCTGTGATCTGAGGGACGAGCGCAACGCAGGTGAGCCGATTGATGCGCGTTTCGTCGGGACGCTTCGAAATGATCAGGAGGCGGCCGCTGCCGCGATGCTCCAGTACGACGTGGGCGTGCTATGTGCCCCCACCGCATTCGGCAAGACCGTTACCGCTGCCGCGATGATCGGCCGCCGGGGCGTGAACACCTTGGTGCTGGTGCATCGAACCGAATTGCTCAAGCAGTGGCAGGAGCGTTTGCAGACTTTTCTCGGCGTCGGCGGGGGCGTGGTCGGCACGATCGGTGGCGGCAAGACGAAACCCACCGGCAAGATCGACATCGCGGTAATGCAGTCGCTGTCCCGGCAAGGGGAGGTCAATGCCCTAGTCGAGAACTACGGCCACGTCATCGTGGACGAATGCCATCACGTTGGCGCGGTGTCGTTCGACGCCATCCTGAAGCGGTGCAAGGCCAAGTACGTGCTCGGACTGACCGCCACGCCGATCCGCCGAGACGGTCAGCAGCCGATAATCTTCATGCAGTGCGGACCGATTCGGCACACGGCGGCGAGACCTGTCGACGCCCCACATGACCTGGCGGTGCTGCCTCGATCGTGTCTTGCTCGCATCGACCTGTCGCCGGAGTCGGGGATTCAGGAGGTGTTTCGGCACCTCGCCAACGATCGGGCGCGGACAGCGGCAATCGCCGCAGAAATCAGGAAGGCGTTCGATCAGGGCCGCAAGTTGCTGGTCCTGACCGAGCGCACCGAGCACCTCGACGCCATCCATGTGGCGTTGGGTGCCGAGGCCCCGCCACTGTTCGTTCTTCACGGGCGGATGTCCAGGAAGCAACGCGCGACGCTCATCGGAGAACTCGACGCACTGCCACCCGATGCGCCGCGTATTCTGCTGGCCACTGGCAAGCTCGTAGGCGAGGGATTCGACCATCCGCCCCTCGACACCCTTGTCTTGGCGATGCCCGTCTCGTGGAAGGGAACGTTGCAGCAGTACGCTGGCCGTTTGCATCGGGAGCACGCCGGCAAGACCGACGTGCGGATCATCGACTTCGTGGACACCGGGCACGCGGCCCTACTACGAATGTGGGACAAGCGCCAGCGCGGCTACCGGGCGATGGGCTACCGGATCGCCGAGCCTCCGCCCGTCATGCAGGCCATGCCTCAAACGATCCATCTGAACGGGACTTGATCGGCGTCCCTGACGGTAAAAATACGGGTGGAAAAGTGAGTCGGGACAATGGCCTATGGCGTTTGATGCTAGCCCTTCTTGGGGGTGTCCCTAACCGACCTGGACACGCGTCGGTGCTGTCACCGATAGTCCTGGGAGTCGATAGATGTCGATAGATCGCGAAAGGTGAACTTTTGGCGAATCGCCCGCAAACCCGCGCCAATGCTGATGCCTGACAGGTTGACGGTAAAAATGACGGTACAAGTCTGCGGAGCAGCGGCGAGCGCTCTACGAATCAATAGCTTAGAAGCCTCGTTGATGATTGAGTGGGAGTAGCTTTCGAGATCTATCGGGGTCTATCGAGGTCTATTGAATTGTGGGCCAGGCGCGTTGACTCTTAGGGCAAATGTCTACCGCGATGTCTGTCGAGATCTATCGAGATCTATCGCCGGGATGCCCTTCAATTTGACGGTAAATCTGACGGTAAAAATGTCGCGTTGAGTTCCCGGCGGAAGTTTACCGTCAGGTCGATTTTCGAGTTGACGGTAAATCTCGAGTGCGAAGTCCAGCATCCATGCGGGTTTCCGGGCGATCGACGGATTGGGCGCGCTGACGGTAAGTCCCGCGCTCCAAGGCGATAGGGCGCACCGGTGCGCCCCGCTTCGTGGCTCCGCGCCGGGCAGGGGAATGGAAGGGCAGGGGGTGAGACGACTTGCCCGTTGTTGTTCTTTGGACCTACATCATCAACGGCGACGCTCTCCGAGCGTCGATCCAGCCGTGGCGACCGTCGGCGATGGCCAGGCTTGGCGACCTGCATTCCCGAGCCGTACGGAGTCCACGGCCACTGGGTACTCAATGCCCACAATGCGTTCGACAGCGGTCGCACGTACGAGCGCGGTGGCCGGCAAGACCCGGCCATGAGCCGTCGTATCCACGCAGCCCACAGATTTCTCCACAGCGGTCGTTCGCCTGCCGCCTGAAGTGGTCGTCGCGTGCAGGGCAAACGCGGCCACAGCGCGGCCCGTCTGCGTAGCAGCGCGATTTCCGTGGGGCCCCCAGGGACTGCCTATGGGTGTCTTCGCCCCGGGAAGATTGCAGCTTGCCGGCAAACCACCGCCCTTCGCGGGTCAGAACATCAAGGTTTCGCACAGCGACAGTACCCAAGCGTCGGTGCGCCCCAGCGTCGGAGTACGGCCGGGTAGAATGGCGGGCAGCCGCTGCCCGCCCCGCGGCTCATGCCGCCCCGGAGACCACCGGTTTGTCATCACGACGAAGACCGCCTTCCCGTCCCTCCCCCGACCTTCCGGCGCCGGTTCGGACACAAGTGAGCAGGATCTCGCGCTGTCCCAAGCCGGTGATAGGGACTTTGGACGATTCCGGCACGCTGGTTCGCACCGCCGCCGTCGGCGTGCTGGCCGGTACCGATGCCTCGACGCGCCTCAAGTTGCTGCAGCCCGCCGACCGCACCACGTTCGCAGCCACCCTCGACGACTACGTCGCGGCGCAGCGCTTCAACGCCGACCGGCTGGAGGGCCGCACCAACCTTGGCACCCTCCACGCGAAGCAGGGCAAGATCAACCAGGCGGTGGCGCAATACCGCGGCGCTCTCGCGCTCGATCCGACCTACGTCCAGGCCGCGGTCAACCTCGCCGATCTCTACCGGGCGCGCGGTCTCGAAGGGGATGCGGGCGAGGACGAGCGTGCGGCCGCCTATGCGCGCCGGCTGAACGAACTGGAGCCCGACAACCCGAAGGTGCAGCGGCTCTTTGGCCAATTCGAGGGCGCCGGCCGATGAGACGGCGCCCTAGACCGGCCCTGCGACTGGCGCTCGCCTGTGTCATCGCGGGTCTCCTTGCAACGGCCGGTCTGCCGGCCCATGCGGAAGTGCAGACCCGCAACGTGCTCGTGCTCTACGCGAACGTTCGCCAGCTTCCCGCGAACATCAAGTTCGATCGTGGGCTCCGCGACGCGATTCTGAATTCAGCGCAGCGGCCGGTAGCGGTGTTCGACGAGTTCCTCGACGTGGCCCGCTTCGGTGGGGAGGCCTATGTCCGCGCTCTCAGCACGTTTCTGCACGACAAGTACGCCTCTCGACCGCCAGGGGTGATCATCGCAGCGAACGAAGAGGCGCTGCGCTTTCTTCTGGACAATCGCGCGGCGATGTTTCCGCAGGTGCCGGTGGTGCACATGAGCGTCTCCCGCTCGTTCCTGCGGTCGCTCCCGGCATTGCCTGCCGACGTCTTCGGCGTCCCGATCGAGTACGATTTTGCCGGCACCATAGACCAGGCGCTGCGCTGGCATCCGCAGGCCAGGCGTCTGGTGATCGTGACCGGCGCGAGCGCGCGGGACCGCGGATGGGAAGCCCGGCTGCGAAGCGAGGTCACCCGTTTCGCGGACCGCGTAGCGGTCGAGTTTCTCGCCGGTCTGCCGACCGCTGCGGTGCTGGAACGTCTGGGCCAGTTGGGCAAGGATGCCGTGGTGTTCTCCACCGGTTACTTCCAGGACGGCGACGGCCACTACTTCACGCCTCGTGAAACCGCTGTGGCCATGATCGCAGCCACCACCGCGCCGCTGTATGCGCCGTTCGAAACGTTCATCGGCACCGGCATCGTCGGCGGCCGCATGCCCAGCTACGAGGACATGGGGCGACAAGCGGGACAGATCGCCAACGCGCTGCTCGACGGTGCCATGCCCGCCTCGCTGCACTTGCCGGATATCATGCCGGTCACGCTGAACGTCGACTGGCGACAGGTTCGCCGCTGGGGCATCGACGAGAGGACAATCCCGGGCGACGCCATTGTGCATTTTCGCGAGCCCCCGTTTCTGGAGGCGCACCGAACCGAAGTGGTCGTCGGCTTCGTCGTGTTCCTGCTGCAGGCGGTGCTGATCGTCGGCCTCCTTCTTGAACGGCGGCGCCGCCGCCTGGCCGAGCGCTCCGACCACAACCATCGCTTCGAACTCGCGCATGCGTCGCGGCTCGCGGTCGCCGGCGAGCTGACCGGCGCGATCGCTCACGAGATCAACCAGCCGCTCGGCGCGATCCTGAGCAATGCCGACGCCGCGGAGCTCATCCTACAGGCCGGCGGGGACCGGCGCGACGAACTGCGCCAGATTCTCGCCGACATCCGCCGCGACGACCTGCGCGCCAGCGAGGTGATCCGCCGGCTGCGGGCGCTGCTCGCCAAGCAGGAGGTCCAAGGACAACGCTTCGACCTCGACGAAGCGGTGAGCGACGTGGAGTCTCTACTGCGTGGCGAAGCACGGCGGCGTGGGGTGACGCTCGACATTCGCCTCACGCCGAGCGCCGTCACGATGGTCGGCGATCGTGTTCAGATCCAGCAGGTGCTCATCAATCTGGTGCTCAACGCCATGGACGCGGTGGCCGACCTGCCCGCGGACCGGCGCACGGTCGTCGTGTCTGTCGAGAATTCCGCAAGCGGCATCGACATCGCGGTGCGCGATCGCGGTCACGGCATCGCATCCGAGCACCAGCCGAAGCTCTTCGATTCGTTCTTCAGCACCAAGGGCAAGGGCATGGGGCTGGGGCTTTCGATTGCGCGTACCCTCGTCGAAGCCCACGGTGGCCGCATTTGGGCCGAAAACGGACCCGGCGAGGGGGCCGTATTCCACGTCGAATTGCCCGCGTCCGGTATGACCGGCATACAGTTGCCGGGGCCGGCATGAGCAGCATTCCCCTGATCCACGTCGTCGATGACGACGAGTCGCTGCGCACTGCTCTGCTGCGGCTGCTCCGTGCGGCCGGCTACGAGGCGCAAGGCTACCCGTCGGCGGGCGACTTCCTGCTGCAGCCGCCGCCCGACCGCCCTGGCTGCCTGCTGCTCGATGTGCGCATGCCGGGACCGTCCGGCCTCGAACTGCAGGCAGCCCTGCAGCGCCAGGGCATGGCGCTGCCCGTGATCTTTCTCACCGGCCACGCCGACGTGCCCTCTAGTGTCAAGGCGATGAAGGCCGGCGCGGTGGACTTCCTGCCGAAGCCGGTCGACCGGAACACCTTGCTCGACGCGCTGCGGCGCGCGCTGGCGCACGACGCGGCCCTGCGCGCGGCCCGTGAGGAAGCGGATCGGCTGCGCGCGCGCTTTGCCTCGCTCACGCCGCGCGAGCGCGAGGTGTTCGCTCGTGTCGTCGCGGGCAGGCTGAACAAACAAATCGCCGGCGAGCTGGGAGTCGCGGACCGCACCATCAAGGCGGAGCGCGCAAAGTTGATGGCGAAGCTGGGCGTCGGCTCGGCGGCCGAACTCGGCCGCCTGGCCGAGCAGCTGCGACACCTGTCCGGCGAGTAGCGCGCCTGCGGACCGTCGTCCGTGCCGGGGGATGGGGCGGCGCCTTCGCCATTTGTCCGGCGTTCGCGGCCCCTGGCGACCCGGCTCGTCGACGATGCCAGCCTCATCCGAATTGCCCTTTAGGGCAGCCCGCGTTGCACCTTCGACAGGTTGTATCGTTTCCGTGCAGGCGTGATGATGGTCGCCCCGTCGATGCGGCTGGTCGACTAATCAGCCGGCGTGGAAATTTCTGACAATCTCGATGCTGGGCAGCGGGCGGACGGTAGTCGTGATAGAGGACGACGACAGCATGCGCGAAGCGATAGCACGTCTGCTGGATGCCGCCGGCTTCCGATGCGCCGCCTATGCGTCGGCGGAAGCATACTTGGCGGTCAGCCCCGGCGAGGGTACTGCGTGCGTGGTCAGCGACCTGAAGCTGCCGGCGATGTCCGGCCTCGACCTGCTGGCCGCAATGCGCGCCCGTGGCGGGCGGGCGCCGTTGATTCTGATCACCGCGCATGATGCGCCGGGCCTGGGGGATGAAGCCGGTCGCCGCGGCGCCGCGGCCTACCTGGCCAAACCGTTTGCCGGCACCGCGCTGCTGGATGCCATCCGGGCGGCCATCGAGCCGGCGATCCCATCGTGAAGACCGCAATTCGCATGCCCCGAATGCCTCCCGCTTCCATCCCGAAGCGGACAGCGGTTTGGTGGCGGGGACTGCCGGCGGTGAGATGGGCTGCACCGTCATCGGCACGAAGAAGGACTGGAATCGAATTTTCGCATTCGAGCGATGGAAGTACACGGATCGATCCTGTATCCGTGCAATGTTGAGGAGGGAAACCGAATGAGCTTGCAACGACTGCTTCTCCTGATCTATACCGCGGTCGGGCTCGCGCTGGGCGCCGCATTGCCGGCGCTCGCCCAGGCCCCGGCCAGCAAACCCAACATCGTCGTCATCATGGGCGACGACATCGGCGTCTGGAACATCGGCGCCTACCACCGCGGCATGATGGCGGGCAAGACGCCGAACCTCGACAAGATCGCCGCCGAGGGCATGTTGTTCACCGACTACTACGCCGAGGCGAGCTGTACGGCGGGGCGGGCGAACTTCATCACCGGCGAGCTGCCGATCCGCACCGGCATGACCACCGTCGGCCAGGCCGGCTCTCCGGTCGGATTACCCGCGGAGGCCGTCACCATCGCGACGGCGCTCAAGGCCATGGGTTACGCCACCGGCCAGTTCGGCAAGAACCACCTGGGCGACCTGAACCAGTTCCTGCCCACCGTCCACGGCTTCGACGAATTCTACGGCTACCTCTATCACCTCGACGCGATGGAGGACCCGTGCCACCCGAACTACCCGCAGGATCTCAGGCCGCAAGTCGGGCCGCGGAACATGGTCCACTCGTGGGCGACCACCGTCGACGATGCCACGGTGGACCCGCGCTGGGGCAAGGTCGGCAAGCAGAAGATCCAGGACGCCGGGGAACTGTGTCCGAAGCGCATGGAGACCGTGGATGACGAGATCCGCGACAAGGCCCTGGCGTTCCTCGACAAGGCCAAGGCCGACGGCAAGCCGTTCTTCCTTTGGCTCAATCCGACCCGCATGCACATCGTCACGCACCTCTCACCCAAGTACGAGGCGATGCGCAACTCCAAGAATGGCTGGTCCATCCATGAGGCGGGCATGGCGCAGATGGACGACGACATCGGCCTCGTGATGAAGAAGCTCAAGGACATGGGGGTCGACGACAACACCATCGTCGTGTTCACCACGGACAATGGCACCGAGGTCTTCACTTGGCCGGACGGCGGGCAGACGCCGTTCGCGCAGAGCAAGGGGACGGTCCTGGAAGGCGGCTTCCGCGCGCCGGCGATGATCCGCTGGCCGGGCAAGGTGCCGGCAGGCAAGGTCGAGAACGGCCTGATCTCCGGGCTCGACTGGTTCCCGACCCTCGTCGCGGCGGCGGGCAACCCCAACATTGCCGAAGAACTGAAGAAGGGCAAGCAGCTTGGCGGTCGCACCTATAAGGTGCATCTCGACGGCTACAACCAGATGGACATGATTACCGGCAAGGGGCCTTCGAATCGCCACGAAATCTTCTACTTCGGCGAAAGCGCGCTGGGCGCCGTGCGCGTCGACGACTACAAGTACCGTTTCATCGACCAGCCCGGCGGCTGGCTGGGTGACAAGACTCATCCTGACGTGCCCTACCTGACCAACCTTCGCCTCGATCCTTTCGAGCGCACGGGTTGGCCGGAAAACGGCACCAAGGCCGGATCGCAGAATTACTTCCAGTGGTTCCAGTACGAATTCTGGCGCTTCGTGTTTGTCCAGCAGCAGGTGGCGAAACTCGCACAGACAGCCATCGAATTCCCGCCGATGCAGAAGGGAGCGAGCTTCAACCTCGACGCCGTGAAAGCGAGGATCGAGGCAGCCAGAGCGGCAATCGCCAAATAGGCAAGCGGAGTGATTCGATGATCTTCACGGCGGGTGGCCTGCAAGGGCTGCCCGCTTTTTCTTGGAGTCTGCAACGCGAGAATTTCCATGAAACCCGTTCCATCCTTATCCTTGCTCACGCGCATTCTTGCACTTGGTGCCTCCCTGATCCTGAGTGGGCAGGCGTTCGCCCAGAGCGATCCGCTGCCCTCGTGGAACGACGGTGCGGCCAAGAAGGCGATCGTCGAGTTCGTGCAGGCGACCACGACGCAGGGCAGCCTGAAGTTCGTGCCGCCGGCCGAGCGCATCGCCACCTTCGATCAGGATGGCACGCTGTGGGTCGAGCACCCGATGTACTCGCAGGTAATGTACTGCCTGGAGCGCATTCCGGCGGTGGTTAAGGCGAAGCCGGACCTGGCGAAGGTCGAGCCGTTCAAGACGGTGATGTCCGGCAACCGCGAGGCCATGGCGAAGCTCTCGATGCAGGACCTGCTCAAGATCGTGGCCGCCACGCTCACCGGCATATCGGTGGATGAGTTCAATGCCGAAGTGAAGAAGTGGCTCGAAACGGCTAGGGATCCCCGCTGGAAGAAGCCCTATACGGAACTCACCTACCTGCCGATGCAGGAGGTCTTGAAATACCTGCGCGCCAACGGCTACAAGACCTACATCGTCACCGGCGGCGGCCAGGACTTCGTGCGGGTGTATGCCGAGCAGACCTACGGCATCCCGCCCGAGCAGGTGGTCGGCACCGCCGGGGGCACGACCTATGGCTATGCCAAGGACGGCAAGCCGTTCCTGACCAAGGAACCGAAACTGCTGCTCAACGACGACAAGGCAGGCAAACCCGAAGGCATCCATCTGATGATCGGGCGCCGGCCAGTCGCCGCCTTCGGCAACTCGGCGGGAGACCAGCAGATGCTGGAGTACGCCAAGGCCGGCGACGGTGCGCGGCTGGCGATGCTGGTGCTGCACGACGATGCGAAGCGCGAATACGCCTACGGCCCGGCCCAGGGACTGCCCGCCACCAAGGTCGGCGCCTTTCCCCAGGTGCTCTACGACGAGGCGAAGAAGCAGGGCTGGACGGTCATCAGCATGAAGAACGACTGGAAGCGCGTATTTGTCTTCGATTGATGCACGTATTCGAATGGTCGCAAGAACCTATCCACAGGCGGCACGGCTGAAGGTGAAGCTGTTGCCTTTCTGGCCTTGCTAACGCGATCGACTTGTTTGATGACAAATCAGAAGATGGAGAAACCATGAATTCCTTGGCTCAATGCGGACATGGCATATTCGATCGCCTTTCGCTGCTGACATTGGCGGCGGGCACTCTGTTGTCGGCAGCTCCGGCAGCAGCTTCCGGCCTGCATGGGCAGGTACTTGGTGGCGGTGCACCAATCGCCAATTCGACGGTCACGCTTTGGGCCGCCAGTGCCGGCGCGCCGAAGCAGTTGGGCCAGGCCCGCACCGGCGCCGATGGGCGCTTTACGATCCCTGCACCTGCCGCTGCCGCCGACTCCAGCCTCTATCTCGTCGCCCAAGGCGGCCAGCCGACCGCCAACAAGTCCGCCGGCAACAACCCCGCGATCGCCCTGATGACGGTGCTCGGCGGCAAGGCGCCGGCGAAGGTCACGATCAACGAGATGACTACCGTCGCCTCGGTGTGGACGCACAACCAGTTCATAAACGGCACGACGATCCAGGCGCAGCCGCTGCAATTGAAGATCGCCGCCGGCAACGTGCCGAGCTTTGTCGATCTCGCCACCGGTGGCTGGGGCGGCACGATCCAGGACCCGCTCAATAGCGGCCAGACGCCGACAATGGCCAACTTCGCCACGCTGGCCAGCGTGCTGGCCGGCTGCATCACGAAGGTGCGGCCCGAGGCCTGCGAGACGGTCTTCCTTGCGGCCAAGGGGCCGGCCGGTGCGACACCCGGCGACACGCTCACGGCCGCGCAGGCGATCGCACGCGCGCCGTGGTACCAACCGGAGCGCACCTTCAAGGCGCTCGAAGCCCTCTATCCGGTGCCGCCGGGCAAGAATCTGCGCCCGGTGCCCTATATGCCGTACCTGCAGGTCGCGCCCAGTGCCTGGGTGCTGCCGCTGAAGTTCGACGGTGGCGGCTACCGGGCGGGCGGCAAGGCGATGTTCGACGCCGAGGGCAACCTCTGGGTCGGTAACAACTTCACCGTCGGCTGGCAGGCCAGCGACGCACTGTGGCAGGGAACCGCCAGCAAGTTCGACCCCAACGGCAAGCCGCTGTCGCCGATCACCACCGGCTTTGCCGGCGGCGGGATGCAGGGCGGCACCTTCGGTGCTGCCATCGACCTCAAGGGCAACGTCTGGCTTGCGAGCTATGGCAGCAAGTCCATTGCCGTGTTTGACAAGAACGGGAAGCCGCTAACCCCGCACGAGGGTATCAACTTCGGCGGCAAGCTTGGCCTGATGCAGGGGATCATCACCGCGCCGAACGGCGATGTCTGGGCGCTGGGCATCTCCAAGCGCCAGCTGCTGCAGTTCCCCAAAGGCGACTGGAAGAACGGCAGGGTCGTCTGCGAAGGCGACAGCGGCGAACCGTGCAAGTCCTTCATCGCGCCGTTCCATCTGGCCATCGATCAGCAGGACCGGATCTGGGTGTCGGACAGTTCGGTCCATGTAATTCGCTTTCCTTCATCCGACCCGACCAAAGCGGAACGCTTCGACGTACGCTCCAACAACAGCGGCCTGAACATCGACAGCCAGGGCAACGTCTGGGTGACTAACCGCTTCGGCGCAGGCTTACTGGGTCTCGCGCATATGATTGACATGGCGGTGCATCTGAAGACCGGCGGCGTGCTCTCGGCTTCCGACTACCTGACCAAGACCATGTCGGAGCAGAAAGGCGGCAGCGGCAGCGTCACCGTGCTGCGGCCGGATGGCACGCAGTTACCGGGGTCGCCGTTCAGGGGTGGCGGTCTGCCCGGGCCGTGGGCCGTGGTGGTCGACGGCAACGACAACGTCTGGGTCTCCAATTTCGCGATGCCGGCGAGCCCGATCGTCCAGCTGTGCGGCGTGCGCACCGAGAACTGCCCGCCCGGCATGAAGACCGGTGACCAGATTTCGCCGCCAGGCGGCTACGTCGGCGGTGGCCTGCAGTTGCAGACCGACATTGCCATCGGCCCGGCGGGCGACGTCTGGGCGATGAACAACTGGCAGGACATCGATAGTTGCTACCCCGGCGCCGCCGAGGCGCTGTCGACCCGCTGCGGTGGGCAGGGCGTGGTGATCTTCTTCGGCATGGCCAAGCCGGTGCGCTCGCCGCAAATAGGACCGGCTCGCCCTTTCTAACGAGTACCGGCGGTCCGTGGAATTCTCATGTCTCGATTGGAGAGACCAATGAATCTGCAAATTAAGTCGATCTGTTTGGCCGGCGCGATGCTTGGTGCCACCCTGCTCGCTGCGGTGCCGGCGCACGCCGAACTGAGTGCCGAGGAACTCGCCAAGCTGGCGCAGAATCCGGTCGGCAACCTGATCAGCGTGCCGTTCCAGAACAACACCAACTTCAACGTCGGGCCGCGGGACGGCACGCAGAACATCCTCAACATCCAGCCGGTGATCCCGATCTCGGTGAACGACGAGTGGAACATCATCACCCGCACCATTGTGCCAGTGATCTCCCAGCCCCTCCCGGATGGTGATCGGACAAACGGCATCGGTGACACCGTGTTCACGGCCTTCCTGTCGCCGGCCAAGCCGGGGCACTGGATCTGGGGTGCCGGTCCGGTGGTACAACTGCCGACCAACAGCAATTCCGACCTCGGCAACAAGAACTGGGGCCTCGGCCCGTCGGTAGTCGTGCTGCACCTCGACAAGGGCGATCCCTGGGTCTATGGCGCGCTGGTCAACAACATCTGGTCGCTCTCCGACAGCAAACAGGGCGGCTCGTACAACAACGGTCTGATCCAGCCGTTCGTCAATTACAACTTCTCTGGGGGCTTCTACCTCACCAGCGCGCCGATCATGACGGTGAACTGGAAGGCCGACAGCGGGCAGCAGTGGACAGTGCCGCTCGGCGGTGGTGTGGGCAAGATCTTCCACCTGGGCAAGCTGCCGGTGAACACGCAGCTCTCGGCGTATTACAACGTCGTGCACCCGGACGACGGTGCGAACTGGCAGCTGCGCGCGCAGGTTCAGCTGATGTTTCCGAAGTAGGCCCGATGACCCAATAAGCGGTGAAGATCATTACTCAGTAGTCGGCAAGTAAGGCGACACCAGGTATCGTCGACTACCGCGCCAGTGCTTGATCTACGTGGAGACGTTGTAGGGCAACTTACCGGTTTTTGAGTAAGTGCTTTCGGAGTGCACGGCGGTCGGCCATCGAACGGCCGCTTCGCCAGAATTGAATGTCAGCTTTCCGGTGGATCGACGGACCGTAACGGGTCGCCAAGCGCCCATGATGT
>Ga0316629_10000132_pt1 | contig 12608 bp, 8 predicted proteins | sample OWC_May_M1_C1_D1_FD_207654 | JGI IMG/M metagenome (GOLD analysis project Ga0316629, IMG submission 207654) | Wetland soil microbial communities from Old Woman Creek delta, Ohio, United States - OWC_May_M1_C1_D1_A | ecosystem: Environmental > Terrestrial > Soil > Wetlands | place: USA: Ohio... | reverse complement strand
ACCTGTGTGACGATGGGCCGGTCGTCCCGGATTCCCAAATCCGTCAGCACCGCCTCGACCTCCGTTGCCGTCATCTCGCGGTTCTTCTCCGCCAGGGGGTCGATGGCCGGGTGGATCAGGTACTGGGGGATGGGAAGGCTCTGCGCGAACTCGGGCGCGGAAAAAACGGAGGCGTCGTAGCGAAGGACGTGTTCCCGGAGGAATTCCCACACCTCCGACCGGGGGTGCGAGACGTCCACGTGACAGCGCCAGACCCACTGACCTCGGCCGGGAGTGCGCGCCGCCACCAGGGGCAGCGGCTGGGGATCGTGGATGACCACGAGGTTGGCGTCCACGTCCAGCGACGCGGCGTTCCGGGCGGCAACCTCCAGGAAAAGACTCCGCATCGCCGCCGTGAGCGACACGGGCGCGCCGTGCAATGCGTTGTGGATGGCCTTGGTCACCGCGAAAAACTCCTCGTTGCCGCGGATGACCTCCCACCGGGTCGAGATCCCCAGGTCCTTGAGCAGAGGGACGAGTCGATTCAGAAGTTCAGCCACGCCGCCGCCGACGGCCGTGGAGTTCACCATGAGCAGGCGGCGTCCCTTGATGAGGTCGGCCAACTCTCGAATCTCCGCCACGGCCGCGGCCCCGATGATCGGACGGTAGTCGTCCAGCGCAAGCGGGGGCGTGTTCACGGGGCGGCCTCCAAGGCTGTCAGGACCTGTTGCCTAAGGTCCTCCGTGGACGGCACGAAAAAGTCGAGGCGATCGAGCCGACGGACGAGATGCGGTGCACCCAGTCCATCGGACAGCCAGCAGGAGAGGTCGTTGGTGCAGCGGCCGATCCGCAGGCGCGCCTCGATCAGGTGGAAAAACAGCGTGCGGTCGCTGGCGCGTCGGATGCCGTCGCGCAGCTCGGCGAGCGTGCCCGCCTCGTATCCCGCGGGGTATAGCACGCTGATCGACTGCCTGAAATGGAACGCTCGGCCCGGCGGCGCTGGCGCCGGGGGATCGCCCTCGCGAAGGCGGTCGTCGATGACCTGTAAAATGCGTTCTCGCAGGGCACGCACGGACGGAAACTCGGTCGGATGCATGAGCGCCAGCCGTTCGGCCACGGCCCAGTCCTGCAGCGCTTCTACCGCCCAGCGTGCGAAGTCGCTCGTGAAGCGCTGAGCCGCGAAAAAGCGGTCCTGCAGGGCGCCGAAGGTGTGGTGGAAGATGCTGGACCCCGTCACCTCCGCGATGCCGGCGCGGAGCTCCGCCAGGGAGCGGGCAGACCGGCCGGTCATCTCGATGATGTGGGCCGTGCTGTAGAAGACGAACGGTTCCCTGCTGCGCAATTCCACGACCGTGCCTCTCGAACGACCGCATCCTGCCGGCCCGCGACTCGGGCACTCTCCCGGCCCGAACGGCTCGCGCGTCTCCGTGCAGGCCGTCTGAGCCGAAGCCCCGGAAGGCGCCGAACCCGACGGCGCCCCGCCTCGCCTACACGTGGGTCAGATGGTCGTCGTCCCCGTCCCGTTTGCGGATCCGGCTCTCCAGGATCTCCCGGGCCAAGTCCTTGCCGCCCAAGCCGAAGGCCAGGGCCAACGCCAGCACCGTCCCGGCGAAGGCGATGCCGAACGTCAGGAGCACCATCTCGCGCGCGATGCCGAGCTGCGTGAGCGCGGCGGCGCCGGCGAAGATCAGGACCAGCCAGCGCACCGCTCCGGCGATGAGCGGGGCCAACGCCACCTGGGCGTTCACCGCGGCAATCAATACGGCCTGGGCCATGAAATTCGCCAGGAGCCATCCCACCATCCAGACCAGGGCGGCGATGACCAGGTTTGGCAGGAAGCGGACGACCCCCGCCGCCAGCCCCGCGGTGGCAGGCATCTCCAGCGCCTCGACGCTGGTGAGGAGCGCCACGAAAAAAATCGTCCAGAAGACGAGTTGGCCGATCACGTGCGACGGGGCCTGGCCGATACCGCTGCGGCTCAAGCTGGCCGTGAGGCCCCAGCGGGCGCAGCGGGCGTCCAGATCCGCCATCCGAAAGATGCGGACCGTGAGCCGGCGAGCGATGGCTGCCACAGCCCACCCGATGAGGATCACGGCGACCATGGCCAGCAGGCGAGGGGCCACATGGGCCAGCCGCTCCACCACGTCTCGAAACGAGGCTACCAGGACGTCGCTCCACGCGTCTCGCATGTTTTTACCTCCATCGGGCGGCCAGTCCCGCCTTCTCGACCTCGAAGGCCCTAGCGATGCCTTCCAGGACCGCCGGGATGCGGGCGGGCATTCCGGCCTGCGTCTCGCGCAGGAAGGCTGCCACTCGGCCGAGATACAGCGGGGTCAAAGCCCGGAGCAGATGATCCCGCGGAAGCCGCTGCTCGTGGTAGGCCACGGCGAAATCGAAGGCCACCCGGGCCCAGTGCTCTGCGGGAAATACGAACTCGTCCGGGGAGAGCAAGCCCAGCGGGTACAGCGAGGCCAGCGTCTCTTCCTGGAGCGCCTGTTCCCAGACGGGCAAGAGGTCCTTGAGCCCGAGCTTGAACGCCCTGACCATCCGCTCCAGGTGGATCTCGCCGGCTTCCGGCAGGATGGCGGGCGGATCCCCGATGCGTGGGACGAGCGTGCTCGCCCCGCCCTCCGACCAGAACGAACGGTACCGGTCCATCAGGCGGAAGAATGGACCCACCGTGTGAGCGATCGTGGTGGCCAGATCGGGCGGCGCCAGGCCGGCGTCCAGCGTCTTCCGCCCTTGATGCACCTCCACGATCCGGCTCCCGGACACCATGGCGTCGATGGCCAGCCGGATCTCCAGTCCGTGCCCCATCAGGTCGCTATCCCGTGCCTCGGTCCCGAGGAGCTGCGTCACGACCTGCCCCGAAAGCGCCGCGCACCCCCCGAGGAGCTGCTGGATCCGTCGGCCGTACAAGGCCCCGCACATGGGAGCGAGGAGGTTCGTCGTCAGGGTTCCCTCCGACGCCGTGTGCGTGTACGACGGGCTGACGCAGTCCGCCTCCCCGGCGAGAATCGGCTGCACGAGCCGCCCGAGCGCTTCGGGCGTCAGGCTGACCAGCCCCGCATCCACCAAGGCGCAGACCGCGGGGCCAAGACGGTGCGCGACAGCCAGGGCGCCGAGGACGGCCCTCGAACGGCTGGGCGGTCCGGCGATCCGAACGCAGCACACCGGCGGACCCGGGACACGGTTCGCCAGCCAATTCCCGACGGCGTCCAGCGTCTCGCTTCGGAAGCCGGCCTCGACGACGACGATGCCGCACTTCCGGTCCGCGAGCGGGGAGGCCAGTCCTTCGGCTGCCGCCTCGACGACGTGGACCGCACTGCGGGCCTGGTTCAGGGCGCAGACCCCCACCAGGACCTCGACGGGTCCCAGCGAGTCCACCGTGTGGAGGTCGCCGTCCTTCAGGAGCTGTTCCGCGCCGATCGGATCCGTCATCCGGGCATCCCTTGACTACCCCGTGAGGTTCGCGAGCAGGGCGAGGTAGTCGCCCAGGTGTCGCGTGATGAGGAAGTTCCGGCGGACGTATTCCCGGGCGGCCCCTCCGAGCCGGGCCATGAGGTCCGCGCTGTCCAGGAGTTGACGGATCCGAAAGGCTGCTCCCTCCACCGAGTTGACCGTGTAGCCGGTGACCTCGAAGATCACCTGCACCGGGATGCCCCCGGCGAAGCTCCCGATGACCGGCTTGCCCTTCCACATCGCTTCGGCCACGCCCAGGCCGAAATCATCCTTGATCGGCTTGTGCAGCACGATGGCCGCGGCGCGCTGGAGGACGTTGATCTCCCGCGCGGCATCCGGCGGCAGGACGAGGGGATGGATATCCGCGTCCCCGGCGGCGGCCTGGCGCACCTCGGCCAGGATCGCGCTTCCCTCCGGGTTGTCGGCGGCCCCGCCGCCCGCCAGGACCAGCCGACAATCCACGTACTTCTTGGCCAGCCGGTACGCCTGAATCACGCCAGGATGGTCCGCCGACGCGGTGTACGGAGCGACCTGGAGGAGGATGGGTTTGTCCCGGGGAATCCCCAGCCGATCCAGCCCCTGCTGGATCTCGGCCCGGCTCAAATCGCGATTCTTTTCGCTCAAAGGGTCGACGGAGGGATGGATGATCAGAGCCGGGACGGGCACACGCTGGGCGAACTTCGGAAGGGAGAAGACCGTCGCGTCGTAGCGCCCAACGTCGCGACGCAGGAGGTGCCAGACGCGCCGGAGAGCCTGGGACAGGTCAGTGTGGCAGCGCCACACCCAGCGCCCCCGGTCGCGACGGTGACGAACCAGCGGAAGCGGCGCGAGATCATGGACCATGACGAGATCGGCATCCAGGGGGAGCGTCGCCGCGTTCGCCGCTGCCGTCTCCTCGTAGGACCGGAGCATGCTCGCGCTGATGTGCTGCTCTCGCCCCGCGGCTGCCAATTCCAGCGCGCGGATCGCCGCGTAGAATTCCGGATCGCCGACGATCACCTCCCACGCCGAATCGATCCCCAAGGCCTGCAACATGGGCACGAGCCGATTCAGGATCTCCGGCGATCCGCCGCCGTACCGGCTCGAATTCACGTGGACGAACCGTCGCCCCCGAAGCCGCTCGGCCAAACGGGCGAGCAGCTCCAGCGTCCCCCGCGGCGCAACCTCGCGATAGGCTTCCAGCTGGGCCGGTATCATCGTCATGTCCCCGCCGTCAAGGCGTCGTCGCAGAACTGGATGAGCCGGGTCCGAGCGCGCTCCAGGCTGCCGGCATACGGATCGACCGCCCGTACTTTGGCCGCCAGTGCCGGAAGGCCCAATCCGTGCTCCAGCCACGCCGCGAAATCGTTCTGCCCTCGGCCGAGCCGCATCCGCGCCTCGACCAGGTGAAAGTAGACGGCGCTCACGTCCACGTCCAGCAAGGCATCCCGGAACTCCTCCAGCGTCCGCACCTCTATCCCCGTGGGAATCTCCACGATGCGGGACTGGATGAACTCGAAGGGTTCGCCCAGGACCGCGCTGGGGACGACCTGGAGGCCGCGCAGGTGATCGTCGATGACCGACACCAGCTCCTCGCGCAGCGCCTGGAGGTTCGGGAAGTGCGCGGGATCCACCATGGCTAGACGCTCGCCGAGGACTCGATCCCGGACCTGGACGGCGGACCAGGTGGCAAAGTCATTGGGATAGGCCCCCGCGACGAACTTGTGGCGGAGGAAGAAACCGTGTGTGTGGTAGTAGATCGAGTCCAGGGACACCTCGTCGATGAGGTCGGCCAGATGGCGCTCGTTCTCGGCACGGACCCCCACGAATTCCCGGAGCTCCAGGCAGGCCACGAATGCGAACGGCCCCGCCTCGCGCCGGAGCGGTGGGGGCGCCGGCTTCGGCGTGACCGTGGCGGCCCGCCGCAAGCCCTCCAAGGGGATCCAAGCCCAGGTCGGTCGGTGATCGAGCTCGTACTGTAACTCGTAGACCGTCTTATCCAGGGTGAAGGCGCGCAACGCGGCCTCCAGGCGCTCGCGGTCGGTCGGAAGGAAACCGGCTCCGCGCTGCCAGGTCTCGGCCAGGTAGCCCTCCAGCAACGCCGCCTGGACCCGCTGCTCCCAGCGCTCCGCCCACGGCGCGAGGCGGTCCCGCGCCTCGAGAGACTCCATGGTCGCCGCGGCGAGACCGCTCTCGGCGGCGTAGGCGAAGGAACGGAGCATCCCCGCCACGTCCTTCAGGGCGCAGTGCTTGGCGCGACGCTCCGCCAGCGGCCGGGCCGGTTCCCCTTCGAAATCCAGGATCACGAAGCCGTCGCCAGCCTTGAGCACCTGCCCCAGGTGGTAGTCGCCGTGGATGCGGATCTTTGCGACCGACCCCGCGCCCAGGGTGTCCAGCGCCGTCAGGCTCTCCCGCAGGCGGGGGGCCGACTCGAGGGTCCGGTGCGCCAGGTCGCGGACGGCCGGGGGCAGGGTCTCGTGGACGGAGGCGAGTGTCTGCATGACGCGGTCGAGGTACGCCTGCATGCCTTCCCGCCAGGCCGCGACCTCGGCCGCGCTCACCGCCTCGGGGGTGAGGGCGGGGTCGGCGGCCGAGGCCAGGGCCGTGTGGAGCTGTCCGGTCAGCGCGCCCAGCCGACGGGCTTCCTCGGCGTCCGCATCCGCCAGCGTGCGCGCGAAAGCCTCGCTTCCCGCCCCCTCGGCCTCGAGGCTCTCCTGCGCGGCGGCGAAGAAGTCGGCCAGCCGGCCCAGCGTGGCCATCCACGCGTCGCCCTGGTTCGGGACGAATTCCTGGACGACGGCCAGTGTGGCTGGCGCTTCCCCGGGGCACTCGTAGGCTATCGAGCCGACGAGCCGCGGGATCCCGTGGAAGTCCGTCTTCCGGGTGAGGAAGTCCGTGATCTCGAAGTCCGGATTCGGGCCGCGCTCGACTTTCCGGAAAAGTTTGAGGACGGCCCGGGCGTCGTAGATCACGGAGGTATTGCTCTGCTCGGCGGCCACGCGGGAGACGGCCTCGGGGGCGCCGGGAACGACCTTCGCCAGGAGAGGCGTCGGCGTGAAGCGGAACACCCCGCGTCGGCCGGGCAAGGCGGCCTGCGTCCGAATGTGCTCGATGAGTGCGCGGCAGAATTCCGGATCCGCCATGGCGTCCCGGACGTCGCCCTTGCCGGGAGCGGGGAGGACAGGAATGTTATACGTCTCGCGCTCCCCCTCGGCGTACTGGACTTCGAAGATGGCGAGAAGGCCTTGGGTTCCCGGCACGGCCGCCGCATCCACGGGAACGACACTCGCGACCCTCCGGGTCTTGCTCGCGAACCAACGTTGGCTCGGGAGCCAGCTCTGGAGCGCCGCGGTCGCGCGGGCCGCCAGCTCTTCGGGGAGTATTGGCCTGCGGGGGGCTCGGCGGGTCGTCGCGCGGCCCGTGCGACCCGGCGGAGACGATCGCGCCTTTCCAGCCATCACGCGCCTCCAGGTTGGTGTGTCGGCGTGTCGCCTAGCAGGAGAGCCCGGTAGAGGCCGAGCGTTTTCTCGGCCACCGCACGCCAGCTGAATCGGTCTTCGACCCGACGCCGCCCGCTGACGCCCATGCGGCGGCGGAGCGCGGGATCGGCGAGGAGCGCGTCGATGGATCGCGCCAGGTCCCGGGCGAACTCGTCGGGCCGGACGGGCTCGAACGAGGGCGCGGCCTGCTGCGACACAGGGACCAGGAATCCGGTCTCCCCGTGCACCACGACCTCCCGGATGCCTCCGACGGCCGTGGCGACCACCGCGGTCTCGCACGCCATGGCTTCCAGGTTGATGATGCCGAAGGGCTCGTAGATCGAGGGACAGCAGAACACCGACGCCTGCGAGTAGAGCTGGACGGCGGTCGGCCGGTCCACCATCTCCCGGATCCAGATCACACCGGATCGCTTCGCCTGAGCCTGCGCTACGGCGGCCTCCACCTCGCGCGCGATCTCCTGGCTGTCCGGACTGGCGGCGCAGAGGACCACCTGGGCGCGGGGGTCGAGGCGCGGGACGGCGGCGAGCAGGTGCAGGATCCCTTTCTGGCGCGAGATCCGACCCACGAAAAGGACGGTGGGACGGGCCAGGTCAATTCCGAAACGCGCGAGGCGGTCGCGGGCCTCCACCCGGTGATATTCCTCGGGGTCGATCCCGTTGTGGACGACCGCGGTCCGGTCGGCGGCGACCCGGAAGTGCGTCAAGATGTCCGCCTTCATCTCCTGCGAGACCGCAATGACGGCGTCTGCCGCTTCCAGGGCCGTCCGCTCGACCCAGGCCGACAGGTCCGCTCCCCGGCCCAATTGCTCCCGCTTCCACGGCCGGAGGGGCTCCAGCGAGTGCGCGGTGATGACCAAGGGAGTGCCGTACAAGATCTTCGCCAGCAGACCGCCGAAGTGGGCGTACCAGGTGTGGCAGTGGACAACGTCGGCCCGGACGCCGCGCCCTGCGAATCCGATGCCCACGCGCAGAGCCTGCAGGGGCAGGCGGAGCTGCTCAGGCACGTCCTCCAAACCGCCCTGGGCAAACCGGAACCCTTGGACGTCCAGGTTCTTCTCGGAGAGATCCTGGTCGCCGAACGTCCGCACCTCGACCGGAATCAGCTTGGCCAGCTCACGGGTGAGATAGTCCACGTGGACGCCGGCGCCTCCATACACCTCGGGAGGATATTCCCGGGTCAGGAACAGGACCTTGATCTCAGACGGCCGTGGCTTCGATCCCATACGTCTCCGTTCGCGGGTCCGAGCGCTGCAGCCGGAACCAGTAGTAGCCGTACGGCCCCAGGCTCAGAAAGTAGGGTCGGTCGCCGATGGGGGGAAAGCGCGCCTCGCCCAGCAACTCGATGGGGGTCGCGCCGCGGAAGTCCCGGAGATCCAGCTCCACCGGCTGCGAGGAGCCCGCCAGGTTGTGGACGGCGAGGATCGTCTCCTCCCGATATTCTCGCACGTGGGCCAGGACGCGGGTGTTGGCCGGCGCGAGGAATTTCAGCGTCCCCCTCCCGAAGACCCGGGAGGACTTCCGGACGGCGATCAACCGCCGCATCACGTGCAGGAGGGAGGACGGCGTGCGGAGCTGCGCCTCCACGTTGACGGCCTGGTAGCCGTAGATGGGATCCGCGATCACTGGGCTGTACAACTCGTTCGGTTCGCTGCGGGAGAAGCCGGCGTTCCGATCGGCCGACCACTGCATCGGAGTGCGGACGCCGTTGCGGTCCTTCAGGTGGATGTTGTCTCCCATGCCGATCTCGTCCCCGTAGTAGACGATCGGGGTCCCGGGAAGGGTGAACAGCAGGCTGTTGAGCAGCTCGATCTTTCGCCGGTCGTTCTCCAGGAGCGGCGCGAGCCGCCGACGGATCCCGATGTTCAGCTTCATCGAGGGGTCCTGGGCGTACGCGTAGTACATGTAGTCCCGCTCCGGATCCGTGCACATCTCCAGCGTCAGCTCGTCGTGGTTTCTGAGGAAGACGCACCATTGGCACGATTCCGGGATGGGCGGCGTGTGGAGGAACATATCGGTGATCGGCCGCCGATCCGCGCTCCGCACCGCCATGAAAATCCGCGGCATGAGCGGGAAGTGGAAGGCCATGTGGAACTCGTCCCCCTCTCCGAAGTAGGGGCGGACATCCTTGGGCCACTGATTGGCCTCCGCCAGCAGGATCCGGCCACGGTACTCGGCGTCGAGCGTACCCCGCAGGCGCTTCAGGAAGGCGTGCGTCTCGGGCAGGTTCTCGCAGTTGGTGCCTTCGCGCTCGAAGAGGTAAGGCACGGCGTCGCAGCGAAATCCGTCCAGCCCCTTGTCGAGCCAGAACCGCATGGCGTCCAGTATGGCCTGCTGCACCGCGGGGTTGTCGTAATTCAGGTCCGGCTGGTGGCTGAAGAAGCGGTGCCAAAAGTAGGCCTTGGCCTCGGGGTCCCACGTCCAGTTGGACTTCTCGGTGTCCACGAAAATGATCCGCGCTCCGGGATAACATCGGTCCGTGTCGCTCCACACGTAATAGTCCCGCTTGGGCGAGGCCGGATCGCGACGGGCCTCCTGGAACCAGGGGTGTTGATCGGAGGTGTGGTTGACCACGAGGTCCGCAATCACGCGAAGGCCCCGCCGGTGCGCCGCGTCCAGGAACGCCTGGAACTCCGCCATCGTTCCGTAGTCCCTGTGGATGCCGTGGAAGTCGGCGATGTCGTACCCGTCGTCGCGGAGGGGCGACGGGTAAAACGGGAGCAGCCACAGGCAGTCCACGCCCAGGTCCTGAATGTAGTCCAGCCGGTCCAGGAGCCCGCGGTAGTCACCCACGCCGTCGTCGTTTCCGTCCTGGAAGGCCTTGACGTGCAGCTCGTAGAAGATCGCGTCCTTGTACCAGGGATCAGTCATGGCTGCGGTTCTCGGCTCCAGGTGCGCAGTTTTCTGTTCACGGTTCCCGTGCTAATAGCACGGCGTGCCATAGTCCTTGTGCGGGAACCGGCCGACGCGGAAGATCGCGGCCGGCTCCTCGTTCGGGTCCAGTCGGATCGTTTGTTCCTCCCCCTTCCAGAGATGGCGCGTCCCCGTGATCAGCTCTTGCGCCTGGAAACGCTCCTCCGCACCGATCCCGATGGCATCCAGCGGGAGGCGCACCGTGGCCTGGTGGGCCTCGAAGGGATCCAGGTTCACCGCCACCAGAACCGTGTTGCCGCCGTCGCAGCTCCGCTTGCCGTACCACAGAATGTCGTCGTGATCGCTTGGGTAGAAACGCAGGTTCCGATACTCGTGGAACGCCGGGTTTTCGCGACGAATCGTGTTGACGCGAGCGATGTAACCGTCGAGATTGCCCGGCGCGCCCCAGTCCCGCGACTTGATCTCGTACTTCTCCGAGTTGAAATATTCCTCGGTTCCGGGGATGGGGTCATTTTCACACAGCTCGTATCCGCTGTAAATCCCGTAGACGGACGAGAGAGTTGCGGCGAGGACCAGGCGTATCTGGAAGGCCGGCCGCCCACCGTGCTGGAGAATGGGCGGCAGGATGTCCGGTGTGTTGGTGAAGAGGTTCCCGCGAAGATACTCCGCCACGTCGGACTGCATCAGCTCGGTGAAGTAATCGATCAGCTCCTGCTTGAAGTTCCGCCACGTGAAGTAGGTATAGGACTGCGTGAAGCCCACCTTCGCCAGCGCCTGCATCACCTTCGGCCGCGTGAAGGCCTCGGCGAGGAAGAGCACCTCCGGGCGGACCGCCTGGATCTCCCCGATGACCCAGGCCCAGAACGGTATGGGCTTCGTGTGCGGGTTGTCCACCCGGAAGATCCGAACTCCTTGTTCGATCCAGAACAGGAGGATGCTCCTCATCTCTTCCCAGAGCGCCTCGCGGTCCCGGCAGGAGAAGTTGAGCGGGTAGATGTCCTGGTATTTCTTGGGCGGGTTTTCGGCGTACTTTATGGTGCCATCCGGCCGGGCGTAGAACCACTCCGGATGCTCCTTGACGTAGGGGTGGTCGGGGGAACACTGCAGAGCGTAGTCCAGGGCCACTTCCATCCCGGCCTGGCGCGCGGCTTGGACGAACGCGCGGAAATCTTCGAGCGTCCCCAGGGCGGGCTCCACGGCCTTGTGGCCCCCGTGCTCGTTCCCGATGGCCCACGGCGAGCCGGGATCGTCGGGCCCCGCCGTCAGGCTGTTGTTTTTGCCCTTGCGGAAACTCACCCCGATGGGGTGTATGGGTGGCAGGTAGATCACATCGAAGCCCATGCCGGCGATCCGCGGCAGCCGCTCGATGCAGTCCCGTAGCGTCCCGTGTCGGCCGGGAGCCTTCCCCTGGGATCGGGGGAACATCTCGTACCAGGCGGCGAATCGGGCCAAAACCCGGTCCGCCACCACCTCCAGCTCCCGATCGTATTGCGTGGCGGCGCTCCGGTCGGGATAGGTCTCGACCAGTTCCAGCGTCTCCTCGTCCAGGAGCAACCGGATGCGGGCTGCGGTTTCCGCCTGCTCGAAGTCGGCCAGGCGGGCCTCTAGCCTCCTGCGGTCCGCCCCGGCGGAGCGCGGAAGCGTGCGCCGCAGGATCTCCGCCCCCTCCAAAAGCTCGCTGGTCACCTCCATGCCCGCCGCGAGGCGCTTCTTCAGGTCCTCCGCCCACGTCCGATAGGGGTCGGGAAAGGCCTCGATGGTGTACAGGTACCGCGTGTTTTCCGTCAGGGGGAATCGCCCGACCCAGCGGTCGTTTCCCAGGGGGTCCATCCGGACCTCGTGCCAGGCCGGGTCCTTGACCGTGCGGTACCGCAGCACCGCCGCCAGCGCCTCGTGGCCTTCGCGCAGGATGTCGGCGGTCACCTCGAAGAGGTCTCCCACCTCGCGCTTCACGGGAAACCGACCGCCGTCGAGCTCCGGCCGGACGCTCCCGATCCAGACCGACCTCACGTCCCCGCGGACGGAGCGGTTCATCGTCGCGCCAGGCATGCTATGCCACTCCTTTCCGGTACCATCGGCCGTCCGTTACGGACACGGCCGCGACACCACAGACACTGCCAGACACCAAGGGGAGGATTGGCCCGGAGTCTCCGCGCCGCCTCGGATCAGGGGGCGGCTTCCAGCAGCGCGATCGGGAAATCCGCCAGGATATCGCCAACGGAAAGGCGTCGGCCTTCGCCTCCGGGCACCTCCACCGCGGCGCCGGTGAACACGTGGACGTACGCGCCCGCGGGAAGATCCCGCGGCACCTCCACCCACGTGTCCCGCCAGATGTCCGAACCGATGGGCAGTCGCGCACCGCCATCGGTCAGGGTAGCGGTCAGGCGCGGGACCACGGCGATGACGACGGCCGCCGCCCGCCAGCGGGCGAAGGCCACGACGTGATCGCCGCCGACTCCCCCCGTCCGCAGGGGCACGTAGTCCCCCGTCTGGAACAGTTCCGGCGACCGACGTCGGCAATGAAGCGCCCGGTGGATGACGTACATCTTGACGCAGCCATCCTCCCAGTTCGCCAACAGATCGCGCGCCACGGCGGCCGGATTGTCCGCCGCGATGCGATGCCGCAGGCCGGTCAAGAGCGCCACCCGAGCCGAAAAGTCCACCGGCCGCCGATTATCCGGATCCACCAGGCTGAAATCCCAGACCTCGGTCCCCTGATAGAAGTCCGGAACGCCGGGCGCGGTGATCTTCAGCAGAGTCTGCGCCAGGCTGTTGACCATGCCGAGACGCGCGATGGGTGGATGAAGCGCCACGAAA
>Ga0316629_10000131_pt1 | contig 12675 bp, 14 predicted proteins | sample OWC_May_M1_C1_D1_FD_207654 | JGI IMG/M metagenome (GOLD analysis project Ga0316629, IMG submission 207654) | Wetland soil microbial communities from Old Woman Creek delta, Ohio, United States - OWC_May_M1_C1_D1_A | ecosystem: Environmental > Terrestrial > Soil > Wetlands | place: USA: Ohio... | reverse complement strand
GGTGATCTTCGCCAGCTCCATCATCGCGTTCCCGGCGACTGCGGCGCAGTTCATCAACCACCCGTGGGCGCAAGCGGTGAAGGACTGGCTGGCCTTCGGGGGGGTGCCCTACACGCTGATCTACGCCGGCGGGATTATCTTCTTCACGTACTTCTACACCGCCATCATCTTCAATCCCAGCGATGTGGCGGACAACATGAAGAAGTACGGCGGGTTCATTCCGGGCATCCGGCCGGGCAGCAAGACGGCGGAGTTCATCGAGCGCGTGTTGGACCGCGTCACACTGGTGGGGGCGCTGTACCTGGCGGCCATCTCGGTGCTGCCCGAGATCATGATCACGCAGATGAACGTGCCGTTCTACTTCGGCGGCACCTCGCTCCTGATCGTGGTCGGGGTTGCCCTGGACACGGTCCAGCAAGTCGAGTCGCACCTGCTGATGCGGCACTACGAGGGGTTCTTGAAAAAGGCCAAGGTGCGGGGTCGGATCGGCTAGCCGGGAAGCGTCGCGCGAGGGCGGAGCAGCGACGATGCGGATCATTCTGCTGGGGCCTCCCGGCGCGGGCAAGGGGACGCAGGCCAAGCTCCTGATCGAGCGGCTGCAGGTTCCCCAGATTTCGACCGGGGACATGCTGCGGGCGGCGGTCAAGGACGGCACGCCGCTGGGCCGGCAGGCCAAGGCCTACATGGACCGCGGTGCCCTGGTGCCCGACGAGGTGATCATCGGGTTGGTGCGGGAGCGGCTGCAGGCTCCGGATTGCGCGCGCGGGTACGTCCTGGACGGCTTTCCGCGCACCGTGGCCCAGGCCGAGGCGCTGGAGAAGACCCTCGGGGAGCTCCGCCTCAACCTGGATCACGTCCTGTGCCTCGACGTCCCCAGCGAGGATCTAGTGGCGCGCATCGCCGGGCGCCGCACCTGTCGACAGTGCGGGGCGATGTCGCACGTGCGTTTCTCGCCCACGAGGCGGGACGGCGTCTGCGACGCGTGCGGGGGTGAGACCTACCAGCGGGACGACGATCGCGAGGAGACCGTGCGGCGCCGCCTCACGGTGTACGCGGAGCAGACGGCGCCCTTGGCCCGGTTCTACGAAGGGCGCGGCCTTCTCCGACGGATCGCCGGAACCGGCGAGATCGGCGAGATCTTCGGCCGCATGGTTCAAAGCTTGGGCAGCTGAAATATGCGGGACAAAATCATCCTGAAGGCGCCCTGGGAGCTGGAGATTCTCCGCAGGAGCAACCGGCTGGTGGCGGAAACCCTTCAGGAGCTTGCCGGGCGGGTTCGGCCGGGGGTGACGACGCTGGAGCTGGACCGATTCGCGGAGGCGTACCTTCGCGAGCGGGGGGCCCGGCCGGCGTTCAAAGGGTATCGGGATTACCCGTTCACGCTCTGCGCGTCGATCAACGAGGCGGTGGTGCACGGATTCCCCTCCACGCGAGCGCTGCAGGAGGGGGACATCCTCAGCCTGGACATGGGCGCCGTCGTCGAGGAGTACTACGGCGACGCCGCCGTCACGCTACCGGTGGGCCGCATCTCTCCTGAGGCGGAGCGCTTGCTGGCGGTGACGCGCGAGTGCCTCGACCGCGCCGTGCGGGCGGCACAGCCCGGAGGGCGCCTGGCGGACATTTCCCAGGCGGTCCAGGGGCACGCCGAGGCCAACGGATTCTCGGTCGTGCGGGTGTTCGTGGGCCACGGCATCGGCAAGGCACTCCACGAGGCACCCCAGATTCCGAATTTCGTGGACGCGGGTCAGGGGAGGGGGCCGATCCTGAAGCCGGGGATGGTGCTGGCCATCGAGCCCATGATCAACGCGGGCGGGCCGGACGTGAAGGTGCTGGAGGATCGCTGGACGGCCGTGACCGCCGACGGGGCGCTGTCGGCCCACTTCGAGCATACGGTGGCCATCACGGAGCACGGGCCGGATATTCTTACCCTTTTGAACGGGCGCGGCCAGTAGGGCGGTCCACCCAGGCGAGGGACGGCAGGTCTATGGCCAAAGAAGAGGCCATCGAAGTCGAGGGGACGGTGTTGGAGCCCCTTCCCAACGCCATGTTCCGAGTGGAGCTGGAGACCGGGCACAAGGTCCTGGCCCACATCTCGGGGAAGATGCGGATGCACTTCATCCGTATCTTGCCGGGGGACAAGGTCACCGTGGAGCTGTCCCCCTACGACCTGACGCGGGGACGGATCATCTACCGCTTCAAGTAGCCCCGGCCGGGTGCGGCCGGGAGACGGGTGCTCGGATGAAGGTGCGGGCGTCGGTAAAGCCGATGTGCGAGAAGTGCAAGATCGTCAAGCGGAAGGGGGTCATCCGCGTGGTGTGCGAGAACCCCAAGCACAAACAGCGCCAGGGCTAGGTCGCGGGGCGCCGTTGGCGCGCCAGGGAGGTTTGCGGTGGCGAGAATTGCGGGCGTGGATCTGCCGCGGGAGAAACGGCTGGAGGTCGCCCTCACGTACATCTACGGGATCGGCCGATCCCTGTCGCGGAGGATCCTGACCGAGGCCGAGGTCAGCGCGGACGTCCGGGTCAAGGACCTCACCGAGGACCAGGTCAACAAGCTGCGGCGGGTCATCGAGGGCGGCTACCGGGTCGAGGGTGATCTGAAGCGCCAGGTGGCCATGGACGTCAAGCGACTCATGGACATCGGCTGCTACCGCGGGCTGCGTCACCGGCGGGGACTCCCGGTACGGGGACAGCGGACCAGCACCAACGCGCGTACCCGGAAGGGGCCGAAACGCACCGTGGGGGTGAAACGGTCGGCCAAGGCCTCGCCGACCGGCAAGGGGGCCTAGGCCCGCGGCGATGTGCCGGGCGCGCCCATCGTGGGGAGGGTGACCCGGCCGGGGATTTCCAGCGGATCCGGAGGATCGAATGGCGACACCGACGAAACGACCGGCTCCCTCCCGTCCCAGCAAGAAGGAAGGGAGGGGAGTCACACACGGGATCGCCTGCATCCAGGCGACCTTCAACAACACCATCGTGACCATCACGGACGGGACGGGCAACGTGGTCACGTGGGCCAGCGCCGGGAGCGTTGGCTTCAAGGGTTCGCGCAAAAGCACCCCCTTCGCCGCCCAGATGGCGTCGGAGAACGCCGCCCAGAAAGCCATGGCGCAGGGGATGAAAGAGGTCAAGGTCTACGTGAAGGGGCCCGGGGCCGGGCGGGAGGCGGCCATCCGCTCCCTGCAAGCGGCGGGGCTGGAGATCACGGCCATCAAGGACGTGACCCCCATCCCGCACAACGGGTGCCGGCCGCGCAAGCGGCGCCGTGTTTAGGAAGGAGTAGCGTCCGTGGCGCGACACACGAATCCGGTTTGCAAGCTGTGCCGACGCGAAGGCATGAAGCTGTTCCTCAAGGGCGATCGGTGCTTCACGGTCAAGTGCGCCGTGGAGAAGCGGAATTACCCGCCCGGCGAGCACGGGCAGCGTCGGTCCAAGCCGTCCGAGTACGGCCTGCAGCTCCGGGAAAAGCAGAAGATGAAGCGGATCTACGGCGTCCTGGAGGCGCAGTTCCGCACGTACTTCGAGATGGCCGCGCGGCAGAAAGGGGTCACGGGCGAGAACCTGGTCCGCCTCCTCGAGCAGCGACTGGACAACATCGTGCATCGTCTGGGGTTCGCGGCCTCCCGCGCCCAGGCGCGGGTGCTGGTCCGACACGGGCACTTCCGCGTGAACGGGCGGCGGGTCACGATTCCCTCCGTCCTGCTCAAGGCCGGAGACGTGGTCGAGGTCCAGCCCAAGAGTCGCGAGTTGACCGAGATCGCCGGCGCCATCGAGGGGGCAAAGAAGCGCCGCGTGCCCGCCTGGCTCGAGATGGACGCCGGCAATTTCAAGGCGACGGTACGGACGCTTCCCAGCAAGGAGGAGATGGCCATCCCGGTTCAGGAGCAACTGGTGGTTGCCCTGTATTCGAAGTAGGGCGGCGAGGGAGAAGCTGAGCATGCAGAAGTTCAAGGGATTCCAGAAGCCCAAGCGGCTGGAGTGCGAGCTGGAGACCCTCACCAGCACGTACGGGAAGTTCTTCGCGGAGCCGCTGGAGCGCGGCTTCGGGCTGACCCTCGGGAACTCGCTCCGGCGGGTGCTCTTGTCGTCCATCGAGGGGGCGGCCGTCACGTCCGTCCGGATCGCGGGCGTCCTGCACGAGTTTTCCACCATTCCGGGCGCCAAGGAGGACGTCACCGACGTCATCCTGAACCTGAAGCAACTCCGCCTCAAGCTCGCCTCGGATCAGACCAAGACGCTGACCTTGAAGGCGGCGGGCGAAGGGGAGGTGCGGGCGGGGCAGATCACGCCCGACGCCGACGTGGAGATCCTGACGCCCGACCTGTACATCTGCAGCATGGACAAGGACGGGCGCCTGGACATGGAGCTCGAGGTGCGCCACGGACGCGGGTACGTGCCGGCGGAGCGGAACAAGCGCGAGGGGATGCCGGTGGACGTCATTCCCATCGACGCCATCTTCTCCCCGGTGCGGAAGGTTAACTTCCAGGTCGAGGATACCCGCGTCGGGCAGGCCACCGACTACAACAAGCTGATCCTCGAGGTGTGGACGGACGGCTCGGTGCTGCCGCAGGACGCGGTGGCGTACGCCGCCAAGATCCTGAAGGACCACCTCGCCATCTTCATCAACTTCGAGGAGGAGCAGGAGGCGCAAGAAGAGGCGGTGGACGAGGTGCGCGACCGGATGGTGGAGAACCTGAGCCGGCCCGTGGAGGAGCTGGAGCTGTCGGTCCGGTCCGCCAACTGTCTCAAGAACTCCAACATCCGGCACATCTACGAGTTGGTGGAAAAGACCGAGGCCGAGATGCTCAAGACGAAGAACTTCGGCCGGAAGTCGCTGAACGAGATCAAGGAGATCCTGGCGACCATGGGGCTGAGCCTCGGCATGAAGCTGGAGGGCCTCGTGGGCGAGGCCGCCAGACGGAAGGCGGCCAAGGGCTAGGAGCGATCCTGCCCGGCGCGCACCCTGGGGAGACCAACGGCAATGCGGCACAGGCAAGCGGGACGGAAGCTCGGTCGGACCATGGCGCATCGCGAGATGATGATGCGCAACCTCGTGACCTCCCTGGTCCTCTACGAGAAGATCATCACCACGGCGGCCAAGGCCAAGGACCTGCGGGGCGTGGCGGAGAAGATGGTCACGCTCGCCAAGCGGGAGGACCTGCACGCCCGGCGGCAGGCCGCGGAAGTGCTGACCGACGACAAGGCGCTGAAGAAACTCTTCGAGACCATCGGCGCCCGCTACCGGGAGCGCAACGGCGGGTACACGCGGATCACCAAGCTGGACTACCGGATGGGGGATGGCGCCCCGTTGGCGGCCATCGAGTTCCTGGGGGCCGAGCCAGCCGAGCCGCCCAAAGGCAAGGGCAAGGCCCGCGCCGCCGAGCAAGGCGAGGGCGAGGCTGTCCAGAAGAGCCGCCGCCGGCGCCGCCGCCGCGGCAAGCGCGCGGGCACCGCGGCCGCGACGGCTTCTCCATCCGGCTCGGAAGGCTGAGCGGTCGGCTTCGGCGGCATCGAACCCGTTGTCGTGCGCCCTTCCGCGTGGTCCTGCGGGAGGGCGTTTTCATTCCGGCCACTCCGATCGACGGTCGGCGGCGTCGGCCGAGGGGCGACCATGGAGCTTTCTCTGAAATACGGCCATGCGAGTCAACGACTTCGCCTCCCGGCGGGGACGCGAGCCGCGGTCCTGGCGCCGGGACGGGTGAGGGACGCAGGCGCGGAGGGGGACCTGGTGCGGGCCGCCCTGGCCGGGCCGATCGGCTGCCCGCGTCTCTCGAGTCTGGTCGCGCCGGGCCAGCGGGTGGTCGTCGTCACGGCCGACATTACGCGCCCCTGTCCCTCGGACCGCCTCCTGCCCTTGCTGCTGGATGAGTTGAACGGCGCCGGCGTTCCCGACAGGGATATCACGGTGGTGTTCGGTCTGGGCACGCATCGCCCGCACACCGCGGCGGAGCAGGAGGCCTTGGTCGGTCCGGCGGTCTTCCGACGGGTGCGCTGCGGGGATTCCGATCCTGAGGACGTGGAACGGGTCGGGGTCACCGCGCGCGGGACGCCGGTGGACGCCTTCCGCCCGGTGCGACGGGCGGACGTGCGCGTCCTGGTGGGCGTGATCGAGTACCACTACTTCGCCGGGTACAGCGGCGGGTTCAAGGCCTTGATACCGGGGGTGTGCACCGAGGCGACGATCCAGGCAAACCACCGGCGGATGACGGAGGCGGGGGCGATCACCGGGAATCTCGACGGGAACCCGGTGCGCGACGACATCGAGGAAGCGGGCGCCCTGGTGGGAGCGGATTTCATCCTGAACGTCGTTCTGGACGAGCACAAGCGCATCGTGCGAGCGGTGGCCGGCCACCCCGTCCTGGCGCACCGAGCGGGCTGCGCGGCTCTGGACGCCTTCGGTCGGGCCACCGTGGACCGGCGGGCCGACGTGGTGGTGATCGGGGCCGGCGGCTCCCCTAAGGACCTCAACCTGTACCAGGCCCAGAAGGCGCTGGACAACGGCCGGCACATCGTCCGGCCGGGTGGCGTTCTCCTGCTGGTGGCGGAATGCCCGGAGGGCCTCGGCCACCACACGTTCGAGGAGTGGATGCGGGACCCCGGAGGGCTGGACGCCATCCTCGACCGCATCCGCCGGGAGTTCGTGATCGGCGGGCACAAGGCGGCGGCCGTGGCGCTGGCCATGAAACAGGCGGCGGTCTATCTGGTCTCGTCTCTGCCCCAGGAGCTGGCGCGCTCGCTCCATTTCGTCCCGTTCAGCGACCTAGGCGGAGCCGTCGTGGCGGCCCTCGGCGCGGTCGGCCCCGACCCGTTCGTGGCCATCCTGCCCGAGGGCGGCTCGGTGTTGCCCTCAGTGGCCGCCTGACCCGACGCGCCGCGCGGCCGCACTTTAGCAGGATGTTGCAGAAATCGTTTTTTGGTCAGGCTGCTCAAAAAGGTCCAGATACAAGGCGCCGTCACCCATCTTCGATGGGTACCCGGTAGATGGGCCCTTCCAGCAGCCTGCGTGACGACAACGACATCCATCTGGAACCGCGAGGGAGACTATGAAGCGACCGGAGACGGCGAAAATCCGAAACATCGCCCTGGTGGCTCACGGCAGCGCAGGCAAAACCACGTTGACGGAGGCCGTGCTGTTCGCCGCGGGGGCCACCACACGGCTCGGCCGGGTTGAGGACGGCACGACGACGACGGACTTCGACGAGGACGAGATTCGTCGGAAGATCAGCATCAGCACCGCGCTGGCGTGGGCGGAGTGGAAAGGGCACAAGCTGAACCTGGTGGACGCGCCGGGGTTCGCCGCTTTCCTCGCCGACGCCCGGAATGCCCTGCGCGTGGTGGACGGGGCGGTGGTGGTGGTCGGGGCCGTGGATGGCGTGAAGGTCCAGACCGAGAAAGTCTGGAGCACGGCCGCCGGCTTAGAGTTGCCGCGCGCCGTCTATATCTCCAAGATGGATCGGGAGCGGGCGGACTTCGCGCGCGCGGTGGAGGATATCCGCAAGAACCTCTCCGCCAGCGCCTTTCCGGTCCAGGTGCCCATCGGCCAGGAGGCGGGATTCAGCGGCGTGGTGGACCTGGTCCGGATGCGGGCGCTACGCTTCACGCCCGACGGCACCGGCAAACCGGCCGAGGAGGACGTCCCCGCCGACGTCCGTGAGTTGGCGGAGCGGCAGCGCGCCGCCCTGGTGGAGGCGGTGGCCGAGGCGGACGATCGGCTGTTGGAGAAGTACCTGGAGGGCGGTGAGCTCTCCGAGAGCGAGGTGCGCGAGGGGCTGGTGCGGGCGATCCGGGACCAGAAGCTGTTTCCCATCCTGTGCGGGGCGCCGGCGCGGAACGTCGGCGTGACGCCCCTCTTGGACCTCGTGGTGGAGGCGTTCCCCTCGCCGCTCGATCGCCCGCCGGCGGAGGGGGCGGACGCGAAAGGCAACGCGGTGCGCTGCGAGGCCAAGGACGGCGCGCCGTTGACCGCCCTGGTGTTCAAGACCATCGCCGATCCCTTCGCGGGCAAGGTGACCATGTTCCGGATCTACGCCGGCACCATGACGTCGGACTCCTCCGTGCTGAACGTCAGCAAGGGGGCCCGGGAGCGCATCGGACAGCTCCTCCTCCTGCGGGGGAAGCAGCAGACTCCGGTGGAGGCCCTGGGGGCCGGCGACATTGGGGCGGTGGTGAAGCTCAAAGAGACCGGGACGGGCGATACGCTCTGCGACGAGAAGGCGCCGGTGCGCCTGCCGGAGATCAGCTTCCCCGCCCCCGTGATCTCCTTCGCGGCCGAGCCGAAGGCGAAGGGGGACGAGGACAAGATGAGCTCCGCCTTCACCCGTCTCCGCGAGGAGGACCCCACCATCCAGATTCGGTTCGATCCGCAGACCCGCGAGACGGTGGTCTCGGGCATGGGGCGCGCGCACGTGGAGATCGTGGCCGAACGGTTGAAGCGGAAGTTCGGCGTGGACGTGACGCTGAAGACGCCGCGCGTTCCCTACAAGGAGACGATCAAGGCGCGGGTGCGCGAGGTACAAGGGCGGCACAAGAAGCAGACCGGCGGGCGCGGTCAGTTCGGGGACTGCTGGATCCACATGGAGCCCATGCCGCGCGGCGGTGGCTTCGAGTTCTCCAATCAGATCGTGGGCGGCGCCATCCCGCGGAATTTCATCCCGGCCGTGGAAAAAGGGGTCGTGGAGGCCATGGATCGCGGCGCCGTGGCGGGCTACCAGGTGGTGGATCTCAAGGTGATCCTCTACGATGGCTCGACCCACCCCGTGGACTCGTCGGAAATGGCCTTCAAGCTGGCGGGGCGCCTGGCGTTCCGGAAGGCCATGGCCCAGGCCAAGCCCACGCTCCTCGAGCCCATCATGACGGTGGAGGTCGTGGCCCCGGCCGAGTGCATGGGGGACATCGTGGGCGACCTGAACAGCAAGCGCGGGCGCGTGCTGGGCATCGACGCCAAGGGCCGGAACCAGGCCGTGAAGGCCAACGTGCCCCTGTCGGAGATGCTGGAGTTCGACCCGCGGCTTCGCTCCATCACCGGCGACCGCGGGGACTACAGCATGGAATTTTCCCACTACGAGGAGGTGCCGGCGCACATCCAGGAGAAGATCATCGCGGAATCGAAGCCCGTGGAGGAGGAAGAGGAGTAGCGCGTTTTTTCCTTGCGTCGGCCCCGTATCGTATGGTAGCTTGCCAGAACCAGAGAGTGGGCCAACGCCCACTCTTTGTTTTTCGAAGTCCGACGGGACACGGCATGGCACGGCCAAGACACCCCGGCGAGTCGCCCCAGGCGGCGGAGATCGTCGCGCGCTTTCGGACCCTGGCGGAGCCGATCCTCGGCGATCTCGGTTTGGAGCTGGTGGACGCCGAATTCCGCCGTGAAGCGCATGGGTGGGTTCTGCGCCTGTACATGGACCGGCCGGGCGGGGTGACCCTGGAGGATTGCCAGCGGGTGAGCGAAGAGTTGGGCGATCACCTGGATGTCGAGGATTTCATCGGATACCCCTACCATCTCGAGGTGTCCTCGCCGGGGCTCGACCGGCCGTTGACGCGCGACCAGGATTTCGTACGGTTCGCCGGGCAGGCGGCCCGGCTCTCGACCAGCGAGGCCCTGCAGGGCCGGCGGAACTTCCGCGGTCGTCTGGCCGGTTTGCAGGACGGCGCGGTGCTCCTGGATCTTCCGGACGGCCAGCGCGTGCTCATTCCCCGCGAACTCATCCTTCGCGCCAGGCTTGAGCCGGATCTGTAGGCCACGATCCTGGCCAGCGAGCCGCGCCCTGGCGGGCCGCGACGCGCGATGATGTTTGCCCGGGCCCGTTCGGCCCGCACATTCGGGTCCCAGACGGGAGGAAAAGCATGGACCTGATGCAGGTCATCGATCAAATCGGGCGCGAGAAAGGCATCGAAAAGGGCATCCTCATCGACGCGGTGGGGGCGGCCATCCTTTCCGCGTCGCGCAAGAGTCTGCCGGCGGCGCAGGCAGCGCTCGATCTGCGCGTCGATTTCGACGGCAAATCGGGCCAGTTCATGCTGTACGCGGTCAGGAAAGTCGTCGAGGCGCCGCTCAACCCCAAGATCGAGATCAGCCTGGAGGAGGCGCAGCAGATCAGTCCGGGGGCGCACGTCGGCGACGAGGTGAAGACACCCGTGCCCGTCCCGGCCCAGAGCTTCGGCCGCATCGCGGCGCAGACCGCCAAGCAAGTCATCATCCAGCGGGTGCGCGAGGCAGAGCGGGATTCCGTGTTCCAGACCTTCAAGGAGAAGGAGGGCGAGCTGGTCCACGGCGTGGTGCAGCGCGTCATCAAGGGGAACGCCATCCTCAACATCGGCAAGGCGGAGGCGATCTTGCCCGTCCGGGAGCAGTTGCCCCGCGAGGAATTTCGCGTCGGCGACCGGGTGCGAGCCTACATCCTCGATGTCAAGAAGACCTCCAAAGGCTCCCAGATCGTCGTCTCTCGCACGCACCCCGGCTTTCTCAAGCGCCTGTTCGACCTGGAGGTTCCGGAGATCTACGAGGGAATCGTGCAGGTGAAGGTGGCGGCGCGCGAGGCCGGCGAGCGGGCCAAGATCGCGGTCATCTCCAAGGACAGCAACGTGGACCCGGTGGGGGCCTGCGTCGGCTACCGGGGCGCCCGCGTGCAGGCCATCGTCCGGGAGCTGCAGGGGGAGAAGATCGACATCGTCCCCTGGCGGGAGGACCCGGCGGCTTTCGTGAAGGCGGCGCTGGCCCCGGCCGACGTCCAGAACGTGACCGCGGACAGCGAGACCCGGACCCTCAAGGTCCTCGTGGCGGACGACCAGCTTTCGCTTGCCATCGGGAAGCGGGGGCAGAACGCCAGGCTGGCGGCCAAGCTGGTCGGCTGGAAGGTGGACATCAAGAGTACCTCCGAGCTGCAGCGGGAGGCCCAGGCGACCCTAACAGAATTGATGGGCGGCGAGCCGCGCCCCGAGCCGACCCCGTCCCCGGACCCCGAGGCCGCCCTGGAGGCGTTCATCGCCTTGCCCGGCGTCGGAGAGAAGCTGGCGGCCCGCCTGGTGGCCGCCGGGTATTTCAGCCTGGTCACGCTGGCGGACGCCAAGGTCGAGGCGCTGCAGGAGATCGAGGGCATCGGTCCCAAGAGCGCCGAACGGATCCTGCAGGTCGCGCGGGAGGCCGCGGCGCAGGCGACGGCCAGCGCGACCGAGCCATCCGGCGACCTCGTCGCCGACGCGGCGGCGCCGGCCGAGTCCGCGTAACGTGACGGCGGATTCGACGCCGGCCCAGGAACCGCGGCGCACCTGCATCGGCTGCCGCGCCGTGCGGGAGCAGCGCCGGCTGCTGCGCTTGGTGGCCGACGGCGCCGGTGGCGTAGCGGTGAACCCCCGGCGGGCGACCGGGCGAGGGGCGTATCTCTGTCCGTCGGTCGCCTGTCTGGAGGAGGCGCTCCGCCGAAACGTTTTGTCGCGGGCGCTCGGCGTCGACCTCCCGGGGTTGAACGCGCCGGCTCTCCGGCAGCGGGTCTCGGCCGAGGAGGATCGCCTCAAGGCCGCGGAAGGGGTCGGTAAGCACACGGGCTCCTGAATGCCATAGCAAACCGCCCGCCCCGCGCTATCGCGGAGGGGCCGGAGGATGTCAGCGTGGGAACGGTTCGGGTCTACGATCTCGCGACAAGTTTTCGCCTCACGACCAAGGAAGTCCTCGAACGGCTGCACGCCGCCGGGGTCGAGGCCTTGACCTTCGGCAGCGCGGTCGATGAGGAGCGCGCGCGGGAAGTGCTGTCGCAGCCGGTGGCCAGAATTCCCGCGCACACAATCCGGCCGGGAACGGCGGCTCCGGCCAAGCCCGCCGCGCGTCGGAGCACCCGGCCCAAGGCTCCCAAACCCGCCGAAACGGCGGAGGGGCCCGCGCCCCAGCGACGGCCCCGGATGAAAGCCGCCGAGGGCGGGGCCAAGGAAGAGCCCAAGGCCCGCGCCGCACGTCGGGCGGGTGCCGCCGCACAGTCGGCCAAGCCGCTGGTCGTGACGCTGGACGCGCCCACGCTGGAACCGGCGCCGGTCACACCGCCTGCCATCGTGCCGGAGGCCTTGCCCGCCCCCGCCGCAGCGCCCCTCGCGGTCTCGGCGCCGCCGGCTCCGCCCGCGGTCGCACCGCCGGCCATCGAGCCGCCCCCGGCCCCGCCGGAGGCCGCCAAACCCGCCGAGAAGGCGCCGCCGCCGGAGGCCGCCGGGCCGCCGAAGCCGGCCGGTCCGCCCGCGATCGAGCCGCCCGTCGAGGTTCGAAAGCCCGAGGCGCCGAAGCCCGCGGAGGTCCCGCCGTTCCCACCACGGCCCGCCGCCGCTGAGCCGCCGAAGGTTGAGCCACGACGCGTGGGGTCACCCGGCCCCGCCAGGCCGCAGCCGGCCAGGCATGCAGCCCCGCCGCAGCCGAGATTCCGTCCGCGTCCGGCCGTGGAGCCGCCTCGGCCCGCGGTGGCCGCAGCCCAGGCGCCGGGCCTCGGGGCCGTGGAGTCCGCCGCCACGGCGGAGTTCGCGCCGCCGAGGGAATCCACTCCCGTCGGCGTGGAGCGGGCCAAGCCGGCCGCGCCGGCCACTCCGCGTCCTATCCCCGTCGAGGCCCCGCCGCCGGCGCCCCCCGTGCCGAAGGTGTTCAAGGTCGGGGAGGGGATGACCCCCAAGGAGCTGGCGGAGAAGATGTCCGCGACACCCAGCGATG
>Ga0316629_10000130_pt1 | contig 12677 bp, 6 predicted proteins | sample OWC_May_M1_C1_D1_FD_207654 | JGI IMG/M metagenome (GOLD analysis project Ga0316629, IMG submission 207654) | Wetland soil microbial communities from Old Woman Creek delta, Ohio, United States - OWC_May_M1_C1_D1_A | ecosystem: Environmental > Terrestrial > Soil > Wetlands | place: USA: Ohio... | reverse complement strand
CTAGTGTTTCTTCGCGATGGCGTCGGCGATGCTCGCCGGGACCTCGCTGTACTTCGCAAATTCCATGCTGTAGGTCGCCCGGCCCTGGGTCGCCGAGCGCAGGTCCGTGGAATAACCGAACATCTGCGCCAAGGGCACCTCCGAACGCACGATCTTGCCGGAAGGGGCATCTTCCATGCCCTGGATCATGCCGCGGCGACTGTTGATGTCGCCCATGACGTCGCCCATGAAGTCCTCGGGCGTTACCACCTCAACCTTCATGATGGGTTCAAGCAACACGGGCCTGGCCTTGGTCGCAGCCTCCCGGAAGCCGATGGAACCCGCAATCTTGAAGGCCATCTCGCTCGAATCCACGTCGTGGTAAGAGCCGTCGTACAAGGCTACCCGGATATCCACCATGGGAAAGCCGGCAATCACACCATTGGCCATGGCCTCGCGCACACCCTTGTCCACCGCCGGGATGTACTCCTTCGGCACAGTGCCGCCAACCACCTCGTTGACGAACTCGTAGCCCGCCCCCGATTCGCGCGGCTCGATCCGTAGGTACACGTGACCGTACTGGCCGCGGCCGCCGGATTGGCGGACGAACTTGCCCTCTTGCTCGACCTTGGCGCGGATGGTCTCGCGGTAGCTGACCTGGGGCGCACCGACATTGGCCTCGACCCCGAACTCGCGCCGCATGCGGTCGACAATGATCTCCAGATGCAGTTCACCCATGCCGGAGATGATGGTCTGCCCCGACTCCTCGTCGGTATGCACCCGGAAGGACGGGTCTTCTTGAGCCAGCTTGCCCAGCGCAACCCCCATCTTGTCCTGGTCGGTCTTGGTCCGCGGCTCCACCGCCACCGAGATGACCGGTTCCGGAAACTCCATCCGCTCCAGGGTGATCACCTTGTCCTGGGCGCACAGGGTCTCGCCGGTGGTCACGTCCTTGAGCCCGACCGCAGCGGCGATGTCCCCCGCGCAGACCTCCTTGATCTCCTTGCGGTCATTGGCGTGCATCTGGAGGATGCGGCCGATCCGCTCGCGCTTACCCTTCACCGGGTTGTAAAGGGTGTCTCCCGAGTGGAGGACGCCCGAATAGACCCGGAAGAAGGTCAGTGTTCCGACGAAAGGGTCGGTCGCGATCTTGAAGGCCAAGGCCGCGAACGGGGCATCGTCCCGCGCCGGCCGCTCCTGCTCGGTCTCCCCGTCCTCCAACAGCCCGCGGATCGGCGGCACGTCCACCGGAGCCGGGAGGTACTCGATGACCGCATCGAGCATCGCCTGCACCCCTTTGTTCTTGAAGGCTGAGCCGCACAGCACCGGAACAATCTCGTTCTTCAGGGTGCGTGCCCGCAAGCCCGCCTTGATCTCACCGAGGCTCAACTCGCCGCCCTCGACGTAGCGCTCCAAAAGGGCATCGCTGGACTCAGCGGCCGCCTCAACCAGGACGCCACGCCACTCCAGGCACTCCTCCACCATGTCCGCGGGGATCTCCCGGAGGTCGAACTTCATCCCCTTGCTTTCCTCGTCCCAGAGGATCGCCTTCATCCCGATGAGGTCGACGACCCCCTTAAACCCCTCTTCCGCCCCGATCGGGAGCTGGACGGGCACTGCGGTGGCCCCCAGCCGATCGCGGATCTGCCCGACCACGCGGCCGAAGTCGGCCCCCATGCGGTCCATCTTGTTCACGAAGCACAGCCGCGGTACCCCGTACTTGTCGGCCTGGCGCCAGACCGTCTCGGACTGGGGCTCGACCCCGCCGACCGCGCAGAAGACCGCACAAGCGCCGTCCAGGACCCGCAGCGAGCGCTCCACTTCGATGGTGAAATCGACATGCCCGGGGGTGTCGATGATATTGATCCGGTGCTCGGGGAACTGGCGCCCCATACCCGACCAGAAACAGGTCGTCGCGGCCGAGGTGATGGTGATCCCCCGCTCCTGCTCCTGCTCCATCCAGTCCATGGTGGCCGCCCCGTCGTGCACCTCCCCTAGCTTATGGGACACCCCGGTGTAGAACAGGATGCGCTCCGTGGTCGTGGTCTTCCCGGCATCGATGTGCGCCATGATTCCGACATTGCGGTAGCGCTCGATGGGTGTGCTGCGTGCCACGACTGCATCTGCCTAGGGTTCATCCGCCTTAGGTGCCCTGGGGCCCGTTCGGCGACCTTACCAGCGATAATGCGAGAAGGCCTTATTGGCCTCCGCCATGCGGTGGGTGTCTTCCTTTTTCTTCACCGCGGAGCCGCGCGAGTCAGCGGCATCCATCAGCTCACCGGCCAGGCGATGCGCCATGGACTTTTCGGACCGCTTGCTGGCCGCATCGATCAACCAACGCATCGCCAGCGAGTTTCGCCGCGCCGGACGCACCTCCACCGGGACCTGATAGGTGGCACCACCGACGCGGCGCGACTTGACCTCAACCACAGGGCGGACGTTCTCCATGGCGCGCCCGAGCATCTCGATCGGCTCGCCACCCTTCTTCTCCGCCATCTGATCCAGGGCGCCGTAGATGATCCGCTCGGCAACCGACTTCTTGCCGTCTTCCATCAGCATGTTGATGAACTTGGCTAGCAGTTCGCTCTTGTGCTTGGGGTCCGGCAGGATCTGGCGCCTGGCGGCAACGCGTCTTCTTGGCATGGATAAAGGCTCCGACCTTTCGCTTTGCGAATTGTTTGGCGTGTTGGCTGTGGGCGTATGACCGACTCAGGGAAGCGCGAGGCGCTGGGCCCTCTACTTCTTGCCCTTGGCCGCCGCAGCCCCCGCCTTGGGACGCTTGGCGCCGTACTTGGACCGACCCTGACGGCGCTTGTCCACGCCAGACGCATCCAAGGTGCCGCGCACGGTGTGATAGCGCACGCCGGGAAGATCCTTCACACGACCTCCGCGGATCAACACCACCGAGTGCTCTTGCAGGTTGTGGCCCTCGCCACCGATATACGAGGCGACCTCGAAGCCGTTGGTCAGACGCACGCGAGCAACCTTACGCAGGGCGGAGTTGGGCTTCTTGGGCGTCGTGGTATAGACGCGGGTGCAGACGCCGCGCTTCTGCGGACAGGCCTCTAGGGCCGGCACCGTGCTCTTCACCACCTTGCGTTGGCGCGGCTTGCGAACCAACTGATTGATCGTCGCCATACTAAAGCATCTCCACCGGCGCCTGAGCGCCATCCACACTATGACCCGCCACCTGGCCCGCGAGCACACCCACTGGGACAAACAGCCGTTGTCGCTCCACCAGCCTTCGCCGATGGCGAGCTTGCACCTCTCACGGATGACCTGTTCGGTGCCCGGGGCCAATCAATGCGGTGGACCCCGGCTTTGGAAACAATCAAGCCGGCAATAAGCCGGCCGACTTGAGACGAAGCAGTATATGGTCTTGTCCTTAGGCCGTCAATCCATTGCCGGCACAAAGACGGCGGGATGCACGCTGCCGCCGGGGCACCGCCGTCCCTGGCGGCGAGCGCGGAGGGCCCAGGGCCCTTAGAGCTGCTCCTCGGAGGTGTTGAGTGCCTGCTTGAGAGCCTCCTCGAGGGCCTCGGTGGCCAACTCCACCTGACCCTCCGCCGTCACGGCACGGCGACGCTGGCGCCGCTCCTTGTGGTAGGCCAACCCCGTACCCGCCGGGATCAGCCGCCCGACGATGACGTTCTCCTTGAGCCCGTTCAGCCGATCCAGGGAGCCGCGCACCGACGCCTCGGTGAGGACGCGTGTCGTCTCTTGGAAGGAGGCGGCAGAGATGAAGGACTCGGTGGCCAAGGACGCCTTGGTGATGCCAAGCAGCAACGGGTTCCAGGTTGCCGGGTGCTTGCCCTCGGCAGTGACGCGCTCATTCTCGGCCATGACCAGCGCGTGTTCCGCCTGCTCCCCGCGCAGCAGGCGGGTGTCACCCGGGTCCACGACCTCCACCTTGCGCAGCATCTGCCGGACGATGACCTCAATGTGCTTGTCGTTGATCTTGACGCCCTGGAGGCGGTAAACGTCCTGTATCTCCTTGACCAGGTACTCCGCCAACGCGGTGATGCCTTTGAGGCGCAGGATGTCGTGGGAGGCCAGCTCGCCGTCGGAGATCATCTCGCCCCGCTCCACGCGCTCGCCCTCGAAGACGTTGACGTGGCGCCACTTGGGGATCAACTCCTCCACCGTCTCGCCGTCGTCCTTCGTGATGATGAGGCGCTGCTTGCCCTTGGTGTCCTTGCCGAAGCTGATGGTGCCAGATGCCTCCGCGAGCAGCGCCGGCTCCTTGGGTTTACGGGCCTCAAAGAGGTCCGCTACCCGAGGCAAACCGCCTGTGATGTCGCGCGTCTTGCTGGACTCCTGCGGGATACGGGCAAGGACGTCGCCGACCCCCACCTTGGCCCCGTCGGCCACGCCGACGATGGCATCGGAGGGCAGGAAGTAGCGCGCGGGAAGGTCGGTGCCGGCGATGTTCAGCTCGTTGCCATCGTCGTCCAGAAGCTTGACCATGGGGCGCAAGTCCTTGCCCTGGGATGGCCGCTGCTTGGGGTCTATGACCACCAGCGCCGTCAGACCGGTGACACTGTCGGTCTCGCTCTGCACCGTCACGCCGTCGATGAAGTCATCGAAGCGCAGGGTACCGGCCACCTCGGTGACGACCGGGTGGGTATGAGGGTCCCAGGTGGCGACCACGTCACCCCCCTTCACGGTATCGCCGTCGCCGGCGCGCAGGGTGGCGCCATAGGGCACCTTGTAGCGCTCGCGCTCCATGCCCTTCTCATCCGCCACCGTCAGCTCGCCGGAGCGCGACACCGCCACCAGATTGCCGCTGCTGTGCTGGACGGTCTTGATGTTGTGCAGCCGCACCGAGCCGGCAGACTTGATCTCGATGCTGCTGACCGCCGCCGTCCGGGAAGCGGCACCGCCGATGTGGAAGGTCCGCATGGTGAGCTGGGTCCCCGGCTCACCGATCGACTGGGCGGCGATGACGCCCACGGCCTCGCCCTGGTTGACCAGGTGCCCGCGGGCCAAGTCACGGCCGTAGCACTTGCCACAAACGCCGACGCGGGCCTCGCAGGTGATGGGGGAACGCACCCGAACCTGATCGATGCCGATCTGCTCCAGACGCCGTACCCAGGCCTCGTCGAGCAGAATTCCGGCCGGACAGGCCACGTCGTCGCTGCCGGGGACATAGACGTCGGTGGCCGTGACGCGACCGAGGATGCGCTCGCGCAAAGGCTCGACCACGTCGCCACCCTCGATGATGGGGGACATCAGGAGCCCGTACTCCGTCCCACAGTCCTCTTCCAGGACCACCATGTCCTGGGCCACGTCGACCAGGCGGCGTGTGAGGTACCCGGAGTTCGCGGTCTTGAGGGCGGTATCGGCCAGGCCCTTGCGCGCCCCGTGGGTAGAGATGAAGTACTGGATGACGTTCAAGCCCTCCCGGAAGTTGGCCGTGATGGGGGTCTCGATGATGGAGCCGTCCGGCTTCGCCATGAGGCCGCGCATCCCGGCGAGCTGGCGGATCTGGGCCGCGGAGCCGCGCGCCCCGGAGTCGGCCATCATGTAGATGGAGTTGAAAGAGTCCTGAGTGTAGGTGGTGGCGTCCGGCGCCGTGACCGTCTCCTTGCCCAGCTTGGCCATCATGGACTTGGCCACCTGGTCGTTGGTGTGGGACCAGATATCGACCACCTTGTTGTAGCGCTCGCCGTTGGTGACCAGACCTGAGGCGTACTGGGCCTGGATCTCCTTCACCTCGCGCTCGGCGCGGGCCAGGATGTCGGGCTTATCCTCCGGTACCGCCATATCCTCCAGGCCGATGGAAACACCGGCACGGGTCGCCATGCGGAATCCCAGGTACATGATCTGGTCGGCGAAGACCACCGTCTCTTTGAGGCCCAAGACCCGGTAACAGGTGTTGATGAGCCCCGAGATCTGCTTCTTGCCCATCGCCCGGTTGACCAGGTCGAAGGGTAGGCCCTCCGGCACGATGTCGAAGACGAGGGCCCGGCCCACAGTCGTGTCCTTTAGGGACACGGACTCAGTCAGGGACCCGTCCACCTCCTTGACGACCTCGCGAATGCGCACCCTGACCTTGGCATGCAAGTCGGCGTGCCCGGTCTCGTAGGCCCGTCGCGCCTCCTGGATGCCGGAATAGACGCTGCCCTCGCCGCGCGCTCGCACCCGATCACGGGTCATGTAGTAGAGCCCCAGCACCACGTCCTGGGACGGGACGATGATGGGCTCGCCGTTGGCCGGGGAGAGGATGTTATTGGAGGCCATCATCAGGGCGCGGGCCTCGATCTGCGCCTCGAGCGACAGGGGCACGTGTACCGCCATCTGATCGCCGTCGAAATCGGCGTTGAAGGCGGTACAGACCAGGGGGTGAAGCTGGATCGCCTTGCCCTCGACGAGCTGCGGCTCAAAGGCCTGGATGCCCAGGCGGTGCAGGGTCGGGGCGCGGTTGAGCATCACCGGGTGCTCGCGGATGACCTCCTCCAGGATGTCCCAGACCTCGGGGCTGCCGCGCTCGACCATCTTCTTGGCCGCCTTGATGGTGGCGGCCAGGCCGCGCAGTTGCAGCTTGCTGAAGATGAAGGGCTTGAACAGCTCCAGTGCCATACGCTTGGGCAGGCCGCACTGGTGCAGCTTGAGCGTCGGGCCCACCACGATGACCGAGCGCCCGGAATAATCCACGCGCTTGCCCAGCAGGTTCTGGCGGAAGCGCCCCTGCTTGCCCTTGATCATGTCGGCGAGCGACTTGAGCGGGCGCTTGTTGGTCCCGGTGATGGCCCGGCCACGGCGGCCGTTGTCCAGCAGGGCGTCCACCGCCTCCTGGAGCATGCGCTTCTCGTTGCGCACGATGATGTCCGGGGCCACCAGATCCAGCAACCGCTTCAGACGGTTGTTGCGGTTGATGACGCGGCGGTAGAGGTCGTTGAGGTCGGAGGTGGCAAAGCGCCCGCCGTCCAGGGGGACCAGGGGCCGCAGCTCCGGGGGCAGCACCGGCAGCACCTTGAGGATCATCCATTCCGGGCGGTTGCCGGACTCGATGAGCGACTCCATGAGCTTCAGGCGCTTGGTCAGCTTCTTGATCTTGGACTCGGCGGTGGTGGTCTCGATCTCCTCGCGCATGCGCCGCACCTCGGCGGGCAGGTCCAGGGTGCGCAGCAGTTCATAGACCGCCTCGGCCCCCATGCGGGCGTCGAATTCGTCGCCGTTCTCCTCCAGGGCGTCCAGGTACTGCTCGTCGGTCAGGAGTTGGCTGCGCTCGAGCTGGGTCATGCCCGGGTCCACCACCACGAAGGACTCGAAGTAGAGGACACGCTCGATGTCCCGCAGGGTCATGTCGAGCAGGAGCCCGATGCGCGAGGGCAGGGACTTGAGGAACCAGATGTGCGCCACCGGGCTTGCCAGGTCGATGTGACCCATGCGCTCGCGACGCACCTTGGCAAGCGTCACCTCCACGCCGCACTTCTCGCACACCACGCCGCGGTGCTTGAGGCGCTTGTACTTGCCGCAGACGCACTCGTAGTCGCTGATGGGGCCGAAGATCTTGGCGCAGAAGAGCCCGTCACGCTCCGGCTTGAAGGTGCGGTAGTTGATGGTTTCCGGCTTCTTGACCTCGCCGTAGGACCAGGACCGGATCATATCCGGGGAGGCCAGCCCGATCTTGATCGAATCGAACTCCAGTGCCTGGCCCTGCTGCTTGATAATCTTGAGAAGGTCTTTCAACTCAGTGTCTCCGGCGAAAGTGGCGCGTGACGAGGGACGAGGCGCGGGATGCGGGCTCTGGCGCCCGCCCCTGCCTGTCGCGGCTCGCGACCTGGGTCAATCCTGGGGGTCAATCCTGGGAGTCAATCCTGTTCCAGCTCGATGTTGATGCCCAGGGAGCGGATCTCCTTCACCAGCACGTTGAAGGACTCGGGCATGGCCGCCTCCATCCGGTGGTCGCCGTCGACGATGTTCTTGTACATCTTGGTCCGCCCATTTACGTCATCGGACTTGACCGTCAGCATCTCCTGCAGGGTGTAGGCGGCACCGTAGGCCTCCAGTGCCCAGACCTCCATTTCACCGAAGCGCTGGCCGCCGAATTGGGCCTTGCCGCCGAGCGGCTGCTGGGTCACCAGACTGTAGGGACCGGTGGAGCGCGCATGCATCTTGTCATCGACCAGGTGGTTGAGCTTGAGCATGTACATGTAACCGACGGTGACGGGGCGCTCGAAGGGGTCGCCGGTGCGCCCGTCGTAGAGGGTCGTCTGCCCGGACTCGGGCAGATCCGCCAGCCGCAGCATGGCGCGGATCTCGTCTTCGGTGGCACCGTCGAAGACCGGCGTGGCGAGAGGCACTCCCGCGACCAGGTGACGCGAGAGATCGAGGATGTCCTCGTCCGTGAAGCCTGACAAGTCCTCGCGCTTGCCACTGGTGTTGTAGATCTGCTCCAGGAAGGCGCGCAGCTCCGCCGCAGCGCTCTGGGCCTGGGAATGGCGCTGCAACAAACCCCCGATCTTGTAGCCTAGGCCCTTGGCCGCCCAGCCCAGGTGGGTCTCCAGGACCTGCCCGACGTTCATGCGCGAGGGCACGCCCAACGGGTTCAGCACGATGTCCACCGGATTGCCATCGGCGGAAAACGGCATGTCCTCCACCGGGACCACGCGGGAGATAACGCCCTTGTTGCCATGGCGGCCGGCCATCTTGTCGCCGGGCTGGATGCGGCGCTTCACCGCCACGTAGACCTTGACCATCTTGAGGACACCGGGGGCCAGGTCATCGCCGCTGATGATCTTGCGCCGCTTGACCTCGTAGCGGTCCCGGAATTCCTCGCGTTGCTGCTTGATCTGGTTGGCCACGGTCTCGAGCTGACTGGCCGCCTCCTCGTTGCGCAGCCGGATCTCAAGCCAGTGGTCCTTGGAGCCCTTATCGCTGAGCTCGGTGAGATAGCTCTTGGTGATCTTGGTCCCGGCCTTGAGCAGGTTTGGCCCGCCGTCCGCCACCTTCCCGATGAGCATCTTCTCGATGCGCTGAAAGGTGTCGTTCTCCATGATGCGGAGCTGGTCGTCGAGATCCTTACGGACTTGCTCCAGTTCCATCTCTTCGATCTGCAGGGCGCGCTTGTCCTTCTCCACCCCGTCGCGGGTGAAGACCTGCACGTCGACCACGGTCCCGGCCATCCCGGAGGGCAGGCGCAGCGAGGTATCCTTCACGTCCGAGGCCTTCTCCCCGAAGATGGCCCGCAGCAGCTTCTCCTCCGGGGTGAGCTGGGTCTCGCCCTTGGGCGTGACCTTGCCGACCAGGATGTCCCCGTCGCGCACCTCGGCCCCGATGTAGACGATGCCGGACTCGTCGAGTTTCGCCAAGGCGGACTCGCCGACGTTGGGGATGTCCCCAGTGATCTCCTCGGGGCCCAGCTTGGTGTCCCGCGCCAGGCAGTTCAGCTCCTCGATGTGGATGCTGGTGAAGCGGTCGTCCTGGACGACGCGTTCCGAGACCAGAATGGAATCCTCGAAGTTGTAGCCGTTCCAGGGCATGAAGGCGACGCGCAGGTTCTGGCCCAGCGCCAGCTCGCCCAGGTCCGTGGACGGACCGTCGGCCAGGACATCCCCCCGGGCGACCACGTCACCGGGCTTGACCAGAGGCCTTTGGTTGATGCAGGTGTTTTGATTGGACCTGGTGTACTTGGTCAGGTTGTAGATGTCGACCCCGGGGACACCGGGCTGCGCCTCGTCGTCGTTGACCCGGACCACGATGCGCGCGGCATCCACGGACTCCAGTACGCCGCCCCGCTTGGCCACCACGGTAACGCCGGAGTCCTTGGCCACCACCCGTTCCATGCCAGTTCCGACCAGAGGCTTCTCGGCACGCAGGGTCGGCACCGCCTGGCGCTGCATGTTGGAGCCCATGAGGGCACGGTTGGCGTCGTCATGCTCGAGGAAGGGAATCAGCGATGCCGCAACCGAGACGATCTGGCGGGGGGAGACGTCCATGTACTGGACCTCCTCCGGTGCCTTGAGGGCAAACTCGTTCTGATGCCGGCAGGAGACCAGGGCATCGGTCAGGCGCCCGTCCGAGTCTAGGGTCGTATTGGCCTGGGCGATAACGAAATTGCCCTCCTCGATGGCCGAGAGGTAGTCGATGTCGCTCGTGACCCGGCCTTCCACCACCTTCCGGTAGGGTGTCTCCAGGAAGCCGAAGCGGTTGGTGCGGGCATAGACCGCCAGCGAGTTGATCAGACCGATGTTGGGGCCCTCAGGGGTCTCGATGGGGCACACGCGGCCATAGTGGGTCGGATGGACGTCGCGTACCTCGAACCCGGCCCGCTCCCGCGCAAGGCCGCCAGGGCCCAACGCCGAGACGCGCCGCTTGTGGGTCACCTCGGAGAGCGGATTGTTCTGATCCATGAACTGGGAGAGCTGGCTGGAACCGAAGAACTCCTTGATCGCAGCGGAGACCGGCTTGGCATTGATCAACTCCTGGGGCATCAAGCCCTCGGACTCGGCCAACGACAGACGCTCCTTAACTGCGCGCTCCACCCGAACCAACCCGACGCGGAACTGGTTCTCCGCCATCTCGCCCACGCAGCGGATGCGCCGGTTGCCCAGGTGGTCGATGTCATCCACGGTTCCGCGCCCGTTGCGCAGTTCCACCAGGACGTTCAGAGCGTCGATGACGTCGGAGGTGTCGCCGAACTCCGCATACAGCCGCTTGGAAAAGTCGTCCGAGCGGGCACCGAAGTAGCGGCCATCGTAGACAACGCCGGGCCCAACCTCTGCCTCGCGGGACAGGCGGCGGTTAAATTTCATACGCCCTACTGCCGACAGGTCATAACGGTCCGGGGCGAAGAACAGGTTGTGGAAGAGGTTCTGCGCTGCCTCCTTGGTGGGGGGCTCGCCGGGACGCATCATGCGGTAGATTTCCACCTGCGCCTCGAGGTCGCTGGTGGTGGGGTCGATGCGCAGGGTCTCCGAGATGTAGGGCCCGTGGTCCAGGTCGTTCACGAACAGGGTGTCGACGTGGTCGATCCCCCTGTCTCGCAGGGTCTTGATCAGCTCGGGGGTGATGAGGTCATTGGCCTCCGCCAGGACCTCGCCGGTCCCCTGGTCCACCTGGGCATGGGCCAGGATGCGCCCCACAACGAATTCAGGCGGGACCACCAGCCGCTCCACGCCGGCCTTTTGCAGCTCCCGGATGTGGCGGGCCGTCACCCGGCGCCCGGCCTCGACCACCACGGTGTCGCCGATCTTCACATCGAAGCCGACGGTCTCGCCGCGCAGGCGCTCGGGCACCAGGTCCAGCTCGATTCCTTCGGGGCTGAACCGGAAGGTATCGGTCTCGAAGAACCTCTCAAGGATTTGCTCTACGCTGTAGCCAAGGGCGCGCAGCAGAATGGTCGCCGGCAGCTTGCGCCGCCGGTCGATGCGCACGAAGACGTTGTCCTTGGGGTCGAACTCGAAGTCCAGCCAGGACCCGCGATAGGGGATCACCCGGGCCGAAAAAAGGAGTTTTCCCGAGGAGTGCGTCTTGCCCTTGTCGTGATCGAAGAACACGCCCGGGGAGCGGTGAAGCTGGGACACGATGACCCGCTCGGTCCCGTTGACGATGAAAGTACCGGTATCGGTCATGAGCGGCAGCTCGCCCATGTACACTTCCTGCTCCTTGACGTCTTTGACGACTTTGGTACCGGCCGGGGCCTCCTTGTCGTAGATCACCAGCCGCAGCAGCACGCGCAGCGGCGCCGCATAGGTGGCACCGCGCAGGTGGCACTCACGCACGTCGAAGGGGGGTTCACCGAGCCGATAACTGACGTACTCCAGCACCGCATACCCGGAGTAACTCTCGATGGGAAATACGGTCTTGAAAGCGGCATGCAGGCCGACGTCCCCGCGCCGCGCGCCGGGCACGTCCAACTGCAGGAACTCGCGGTAGGACTCGATCTGCGTCGCTAGCAGGAAGGGGACTTCCAGAATGCTCGGCCGCTTGCCGAAGTCCTTCCGGATGCGCTTTTTCTCGGTGAACGAATAGACCATACTGCCTTCCCTCAAAGTGCTTGGAGGAGTCCCTTAACGATTGCAGCCGGCGCCAAGGTCCAGGCCCCGGTCCAGCGCGCCCGGCTGTCGGTCAGGGTAGGGCCGACCGATGGCGCGCCGTCCACGCCCGGCGCACCAGAGCCAACACCAAACCCGCGGCGGCGAGCGCGATACAAATGGCAAAGGGCCGGCGGCTCGTCGCCGCCAGCCCGAACGCTTTGTGAAGCGTGTGGCGACGCAATGCGTCGTTACTTCACTTCGGCCGTGGCGCCAGCCTCTTCCAACTGCTTCTTGGCGTCGTCGGCGTCGGCCTTGGAGACGGCCTCCTTGATGACGGTCGGCACACCCTCGACGGCGTCCTTCGCCTCCTTCAGGCCGAGCCCGGTCAGGGCGCGTACCACCTTGATCACAGACACCTTGTTGGCACCGAAACCGGTGAGGACGACGTTGAATTCGGTCTGCTCCTCGACCGGAGCGGCCTCGACGGCCGCAGCAGGGCCGGCGACCACAGCGGCGGCGGCGGTCACCCCGAACTTGGCCTCCATGGCGCTGATGAGGTCCACCACCTCGAGCACGGTCATGTTACCAATCGCGTCGAGGATGTCTTCTTTAGAAACGGCCATTGTTCTCTCCAAAAAATCTCAGGTCTGTCAGGTTGTCGGCCAACCGCTTACGCCGCCTGTTTGGCGTCGCGGATCGCGGCGAGGGTGCGGA
>Ga0316629_10000129_pt1 | contig 12720 bp, 13 predicted proteins | sample OWC_May_M1_C1_D1_FD_207654 | JGI IMG/M metagenome (GOLD analysis project Ga0316629, IMG submission 207654) | Wetland soil microbial communities from Old Woman Creek delta, Ohio, United States - OWC_May_M1_C1_D1_A | ecosystem: Environmental > Terrestrial > Soil > Wetlands | place: USA: Ohio... | reverse complement strand
TCTCTTTCGTCAACTACACGCGGCGTAGGCTTGTACGCATCGGCCTTTTCAGTGTCCAGATCCAACGGATCCAAACCACTATCCTTCAAGAGCTTCCCGATTGCTTCCGGATTCTTCTTATCCAGGTCAATCAGGTAGCCCAGTTTTGCTTCATCAAGCAGCCCATTACTATCCAGCAGCTTGAGTAGACGAAGATTCGGCTTCAGTGCCGCCATCTTCTTGTTGTAGTTGGCTCCCATTTGCATCAGGGAAACCGCGTCTTCCACACTTCGAACCTGAATCTCACGACCATTCGCCTTGAATGGGGCCGTAAGCTTCTCGTAAGCAGCCTTGTAATCAATGGCAACTTCCGTGTTCTCAGGAGCCGGTTCAACAACAGTCTCTTTCTCCGGAGTACTTTCTTTCTTCTCCTCGGACTTGACTGGCGTAGCCGTCTCTTCTTGTTCCTCTTCGGCCTGCTCGTCACCTTCGGCTTCCGTCTTCCCCTGCGGGTCGACTACAGCCTCAGTGCCTGCGCTGGCCTCATTGCCTTCTTCTGCTTGCGCTTCCGCTGCAGGTTCTTCCACCGTTGCTTCAGTAGCAACAGGCTCTTGCCCGACAGTACTGGGATCGACTTTCATCAGATCCTCGTCGGACATGTCCAGATAAGACGTAACCGGATCAGCCATGGTTATGCGCCTTCTTCAATGAGTTCAGCCCTGGTCTGTTCATCCGCATCCAATCCTCTGCTAGCCATCGCCGCTTGGATGGCAATCGTCTGGAGGTATTGGGCAAACGTACCGACCGAATCCAACTGAACATTGATCGCCTTCTGACGGTCAGCAGACTGCATGTTGGGATCAGAACGAAGATGAACCAACCGAATTGCTTCATTCTCGAAATACCCTTCCAACACAATCTTTTTGAAATCCCGATTTCCACGAAGACGATTGAGTGCATCGCCCAGTTCAATCAGTTGCTTCGCTTGCTTGATGCTGTTATCCAGCTGTTCCAATTCAATAGAGGACATTTCTATCAGTGCTTTCAAGAGTTAATAGAGGGGTGTATTACTTAAAACACCCGCACTATAAACTATTTACTTGTCTTTCTTCAATAGTAAATCCTTCACCATGTCATGTTTTTTACTTTCCATGGTTTCTGCGTGCTTCATCATCTGCAGTTTACCTTGGTGATTGGCAGCATCATTCTGTTTCTGAAGTTCCCTTTCTTGTTTCACACCAGACTCTTGTTCAACGAACTCCAGGTTATTCAGATCAGCAGTGGATTGCAGTTGTTCTTGCTTGGCTGCTTCAGTAGGAACCTTAGCCCTGTTCAACTCAGCCATAGTCAAGTAATACTGACCTTGAGCATTCTCAGTATTCAGCTTGGCTTCCAGTAACTGAATTTCCAACTCACGTTGTTTCTGAACCAGGGGATCAGGCTGAGGTTCATATGCTTCAAGCCGCTTAGCCAGATCAGGCATTTTGCGGAGACGGGCAATATCAACCAGAAGCATCTTTGACATGTTCGGATCCATGTTGTTACCAATGGTCTGAAGCATGAAGGCCAGCTCTTGGGCTTTGTTGTTGTCCTCTTCAGCAGTCGAGATGGACAGCTTCAGATCGAAGGCACCAGCCAAATCATCACGACGCACCTTAACAAAATCATCATTGGTAATCCGGATGATTTCTTCGTCAGCAAGGAACTCGGAATTCATCGAGATCATCTTGCGACCGACCTGAACAATACCGTTGGCTAGCCTCCGCAGGATACCCAGTTCGCGCTTGGAGGCTGCATCCAACGCACCACGCACACCTGCAGCCACATCACCCAATGAAGCGCCAGAGACGCCTTGGCTGAACGATTTGACACCGGATAGAGACTCCGCTTCCATGTTCTGCAACTGCAACATGAATTGAGCCGAATTGGGGATCTCGGGATAGGTGTGCATGAAGATCGCTTGACGAGGATCCACATTCACATTGAATTCGTAATCCTGGCCAAGATCGAACTTCCGACGATTGGTTGTATCAAGGGCATCCTTGCGAACACCAGTCTGCCCATTGGCTGACTTGCCCATGATGTCAATCATGCCTCGAGTGACAGCACCAACAACCCTCTGGTTGTCTTCCAACAAAGCACCATCAGGCTCACCATAGATGCTGCGACGTACCGGCAGATACTGGGCAATGACGAAAGGCAGTGCTTTATCCGGGAAGGGATTCTCTTCCATACGGATAAGCGTTTCACCTACCCATGCAGCTACGAAAGGTTTCACCAAACCAGTGCCGTCGATATCCCAGAAGCCCCAGTACTCATAGACGACAATCTTCTTGCGAGCCTTGTCATTGAAGTTGAAGGAGTCCACATTGTCCGAACCAGCATGATCAGGATCGGAGAGAGGAGTACTCCCCTCAACATTGATCTTGTCCAGGTTCTTGTACTTCTTGTCTTTCTTCAGCTCGGCCAATGAGGATTCGAAGCTGTAAACAGCAAAGCGTGCTTTCTTGATGTCCCCCATACAGGTAGGATCAATGACGACATTGCGGTAGTCACAGACCTCAACAGTGGGGACATTGCGAATGGTCTTCATGACCTTCACATTCTCGTAACCAGTAACCACTGGTTCGATCGGCACACCATGCTCCAGGCTCAAGTCATGAGCCTGCTTCAGTTCATCAGGAACATCCGTTGCATACTGACTGGGAGACTCTTCCTTCAGGCGAGCAATCTCTTCATGCATCGGAAGCATTTCCGGATTGACCCGGAACTGGATCGTGGGTTTCCGTTCGGTGACTTCTTCTTCTTCGAAGTCCCAACCCACACGAACAATGACCGTACCCTCATCGACAGCAGCACGAGTGTACTCATCAATGAAATGAATCTTGTCGATCTGGTTGTTGAATTGGTGATTCAGAACCAGTTGATTCTGAACCGCTGCATCCTTGTCTTCCCAGGTAACGGGAGTGACATTGAACACATCATCCGTACTGAGGAAGGGTTCACTCAGCGCAGGGTATCTCCACTCTGCTTGTTTCCGAATCAGCTTAGGAACGATTTTGGAACTTCCCTTGGGTGCATTCACAAGGGCACCGTTCCGCACATTCAGGTTATCCAGCCACACGGCAATCTTCGTTCGTTGTGTATTGAACGAGGGCTGTGCATCTGTATAGTCCTGCTTCAGCTCCGCAAGTGTGGGAGCGTTTTTCCAGCTAACGAGTGAACGCTCAATAGCTGGGTTTTCAGTGGTAGATTCCATCAAATCTTTCCTTTAGTGGATATACTTCGTATCTCAATTTCAACCCGTGGATATTACTATGCAAATCAAGAAACTTCATCACAATTTCGTAATGCCGGTCAAGAGCACTGAACGTGCAGGAGCCTTTGACATCTTCATGCCCGAGCGTGGATCCGTCTCGAGCCACACAGCTACCAAGATCCCCTTGGGCTTCTCAGCAGCAGTACCTGATGGCCATGTTGCCCTCATCCTTCCCCGTTCCAGCACCGGTTCCAACTATGGTGTGGAACTGAACAATACCTGTGGTGTGATCGATTCCGATTACCGTGGTGAGTGGATGGCAGCAATGCGAACCAAGAATACCTTCTACCAGTGGGAAGCAAATGATCGAGTACTTCAGTTCCTGATCATCCCAGTCGCAGATGTCTCTCTGGAACTCGTGGAAGAACTCAACCAGACCCAGCGTGGTACTGGTGGTTTTGGTTCAACTGGCAAGTAAAGGAAACAACATGAATACCTACAGCACCTCCAATTTGGTTCTGGCTAAGGCAATGACTCGTGGTGAATACAACACGATGTTTGGATGGGATACACCTCAAGAGGAGAATCCGAATGACGAAGGTTACCTGGTTGTTTGCTCTAGTCGTCCTGCGAATCATCCGGACTACGATAGTCATATCAGCTGGAGTCCGAAGGTTGTATTCGATTCGACAACGATCAATCTAGGCAGAATCTCTGGTCGGCCTGCATATCAACAACGTGTATTGGCTGAACGTGCTGAGTTGTCCAAGAAGTTGGATGCACTTACCGATTTCCTGAATTCCAATACGTCCCCTTCCTATGTGGATAGGGGACTACTTCATGTTCAACGAACCACCATGAGTAACTACTTACACACCCTGGATTTGCGAATCAAAGGTTTCGATTCCTGATCCAGAAGTAGTAATGACAAAGCCCCCGTGAGGGGGCTTTTTCGTTGAATCAACAGTTCAGTTCAGCACTTCTTACCGCCGCCTTTACGTACCATGTGGGTTCCTTTGAGGAGTTGATTGAGATAAAGCGAAACCAATTATATCCCTTATAATGTTTCCGCCCTATCCCTTAAGGAAAAATCCCAGATGACTGATGTCACTGTTATTGCTGATCCCACAGCAGTCGAAGTTACGGTTGTGACTGGATCGACTTCAGTCCCAGTAACTATCACTCCAGATTCTGTAGTGTCACCTATCACTGTTGTTCAAGAAACAGCAGAATCTCCTGTGGTTATCATCAACACCGGTGGCGGTGGATCTGGCGGTGATGGCGGAGTAGGGCCAATGGGACCACAAGGCCCACAAGGTATTCAAGGTCCGACTGGTTTGACCGGTCCCCAAGGACCACAGGGATTGAAGGGAGATACCGGCAATACTGGTCCCCAAGGCTTGCAAGGACTCAAAGGGGATACAGGTGACACCGGTCCTGCCGGTCCTCAGGGAATTCAAGGACTCAAGGGAGACACAGGTACTGCTGGTGCAGACGGAAGCCAAGGCATTCAAGGAATTGATGGCCCTGCAGGACCACAAGGTATTCAGGGTATTCAAGGTCCAGCAGGTACAAACGGTCTTGATGGTGCAGATGGTGTTGTAGGTCCAGCTGGTCCTCAAGGCATACAGGGTATCCAAGGAGTCCCAGGTGATACCGGTCCTCAAGGTATTCAAGGGCCAGAAGGTCCGCAGGGTATTCAAGGCTTACCTGGAGATACTGGGCCAGCTGGAACCAACGGGGTAGATGGTGCTCCTGGACCTGCAGGTGCTAACGGTACCAATGGTATCGATGGACTAGACGCGACTGTTCTCAGCACTGGTTTTCTAACTCCGGCTACTGTGGGTCTGTCCTATGATGCTGCTACCAGAAAGATCACGATCACTGCCAATGGGCAAGCGGTCGTAAATAGCGTAGCCAATGATTTTCCCAATGGATGGGAATCCCCTGCTCATGCTGTTGGTGATGGTATGTTCTTTCTGTACCAGACCGGTGGAGTAGTTGCTTGGAGTACCACTCCTTGGGCCTTTACTGACCTGATGATTGCTGCTGTCTACGTTGACTCTGGTATCACGCTTGCTGTTCGTGAGTGCCATGGTCTTATGGATCCTGCAGCTCACAAGGAACTCCACTCTGTCATTGGAACGTACCTCAGTTCTGGTCTTGACATGTCAGGAGTCATTCTCAATTCCACGACTGCTGCTGATCGTAGGCCACTCATCTCTGGTGGTGTTATCAATGATGAGGACATTGCGACTAGCATCGCAGCTATCACCACGAATGATTACACCCGTCTCCAACTAAGTGGCTCCACGCAGCCAGCGGATGTCCTGCAAAACCAGACTGAGATCATTGCCCTGAGTGGCAATCGTCCATATTGGAATTCTGTATCAGGTGGTGTTTGGGGACAGACCCTATTCAACAACAATGAGTATGGCAAGATCTTTGTGATGGCCATCCCTGTTGTTGCTGATGCTACGTCACAGAAGAATCGTATTCTTCTGGTTCAACCCCAACAGGTCAGCACTACCTTAGGAACCATTCAAGCTGTACAGTCTTCTTCTCTTAGCCTGGGACAGCTTGCGAATACTGTTCCTGAGTTCTGTTTCATCGGTGAGATAATCGTCCGATACAGTGGAACAAACTGGACCATTATCAGTTATAGCAAAATCCTTGGAACGAAGACAAGCCAAGCGATTGCTGCAGCTGGTGGAGGTATCTCGGAAGCTCCCCTTGATGGTGCTGTGTATGCAAGGCAGAATGCTGCCTGGACTGCTATTCCACAAATCACAGTCAGTAGTACTGAACCTCTAAGTCCTTCGGTCAATGACCTTTGGCTTCAAATTTAACCTCAAGAAAGTAGAACATGCCCGCTCTCTCAACTGCTGTCAAATGGTGTAATGCATCCTTCTCTGGTATCCCCACCCTGAATGCATCTGCAGGCTCCCTGGTGGGCATCCTGGATGCAGTCCTTGTCAATGGTTACAACTCTTCCAGCGTTAGCCAGATCGTTGTAACAAGTGGTGTTGCCCGAGCAACCCTTACCTCTGGTGGAGCATTTGCTCGTAAAGCTGTTGCGCTCATTGCTGGGTGTGCCACCACTGAACTCAATGGTGAGAAGCGTATCACCCTTGTTGGTTCGGGCTTTCTGGAATACGACGCTACTGGTGTAGCAGATGGTACCTACAACATTGGTACGATCACCGCTAAGTATGCTCCGATGGGTTGGGAGATACTCTTCACTGACACCAACAAACGAATCTATCGTAGTTTGAATATTGCGGACAGGGATTCTGTACTTATCCATGTGGATGATACCAATCCAACTGGTTTCAATGTAGCGGCAGGTGTAGCAGGTACATACCGTTCGATGGCTAAGGTCAGTTCTATTACCGCAGCTACGGATATCAATACACACACAATCCTTCATAGTGTCTGGTGGATCAAATCCAATCACTCTACGGATACTGTCGGGAGAAACTTTATGATCTGTGGTGATGATCTTGGTTTCTATTTCAATGGATCCCCCTCAGGTACTAGCTATGGTAACTCTAGTGATTATTTTGGGAAGTTGAATAATATCTACCGTCCAGGGGATATGTTCGCTACCCTACTCACAGGATGGGATGGTTATGGTGGGGGCAATTCAGGAAACTCATCTAGCTCTGCCCCCGGAGGCATTGCCAACGGAATGGCTTTAGGGAATGTTTCACAAAGTTTTGGTTATCTAACATATACAGGTTACGGGACCGCAAAAGGTGTAGCTAGAAGTTTCTCTCAACTAGGAGTAGCTGTTAGTTGTGGTTTTTATGGCCATGCAATATCTCCAAGTTTTTCAGGACTTGGTGGTGCGACATACCCTTGTCCTGTGGATAGTGGTTTGCACTATGTAGGAAATGTAATCTGCTATGAAAATACTCAAGGACCGCGTGGAACCATTCCGGGTTATTACCAACTCCTTCATACTCGTCCATTCGGAGGAGCATATATGTTGGAAAATGTTGCTTCTGATCCAGATAAAACATTCATGACCTGGAATGGTTATGCCATGGCACAAGGATCTACACCATCCTCTGTTAACATAGGTGAATGGATGTTTGACATCATTGGTCCTTGGAGATAAGCCATGCCTTTGGATCTGTTAGTTCCTCCTCGAACCACAACACGTGTACTTGTTCAGATTCCTCGTCCAATATCCGAAGGAGGATTACAACATCCCAAAACCCAGACCAAACTAGGTTTTGTGTATTGGGGTGGTACGGGCAAGATCGTGGGTACGGTCAAGAAGAAAGCAACACCCACGAATACACCCCTTCGTAGAAAGGTATTCCTGCTCAGTGAAACCTTGGGTAATCTGACTATTGCGATGACGTGGAGTGATGCAACGACAGGAGCTTATGTATTCCCAAGTTTGGATGTCCTGCAGAAGTACTCTGTCTATTCCCAGGACTATCTCCATGCTGATCGTGCAGTCATGTCCGATAACCTGACCCCTGAGCCAATGTAATGGCAAGCGTAGATCTCCTCTTTGGAGAGGTACCTGCATCATCTCCTCACTTACTGTTTGGAGATACCCTGGTATCTGCCTTGCGTGCCTGGCTAGGCAGCGAGTGGGCATCGGGTACTCTGCAGAGATGGAATGGATCAGCCTGGGTACCTGCACCACTGCTTAGATGGAATGGTAGTGCTTGGGAGTAGGCAATAAAAAAGCCCCCGAATAGGGGGCTTCTCTTATCTGGTACAGAATTACCGAGCGTTTGGATCCTGAATACTGATCCCGTTCGAGGAGATCTGCGAATCTGTGCCAATACGGTTCGTACCAGTAACCGTACAGGTGACACTCTTCCCAACATCAGCAAACTGCGTAACGTAGGTTGCCTGATTGGTACCCACATTCGTAGCATCGGCTTTCCATTGATAGCTGAATGTCGGAGCAGGATTCCCAGTCCAGGTACCATCCGTTGCCGTAAGGGTAGATCCGTAGGGACGCAAACCAGAAACGACAGGGGCCACCGTATTGAGCGGAGCAGCAGAGGCTGTCACAACAACTTCGTTGGCAGCAGGTTCCGTGGTGAAATCTGCTGTGGTCGTAACGGTCAGCTCACACGTGATTGTCTGTCCGACATCACTGGGTTGAGTCTCGTAAGTATCTTGATCCGTACCAACCTGGACACCATCTGATTTCCACAAATAGCTGAATGTTGGATAGGGATAGGCATCCCATGTTCCCCGAGTAACCTGCAGGACTGAGCCATCGGAAGGATGTCCAGAGATTACAGCAGGTACAAGATTGACTGGGGTCAGAGGATAGTTTCTCCAGACAATTCGTCCGTTCAGACGAATCTCACCAATCTCTTGAATCCCTACGAACATTGCAACAACGTCAGCGTTGTTTGCAGTGATCATGGTACAACCTCTTCCGTGATGATGTACTGGGTGAAAGGATCCTTCTCATCGATGGCGTCATACTCGGTTGAGGTACCAACCCAGGTCTGTCGAATGTAGACACCCGATGCCGGATTGACCAACGAAGAGGGTACGGGATTTCCATCCACATACATCACGATACTTCCGTCGACCTCTTGCCAGGTTTCGATGGAACTGCCAGTTGCAGGGTTCTTGTACTGGGCCAAACAGATACGCATTGCTCTTGCCATTTGAGTCTCCGGAAATGAATCGATAAATACTGCGTGGGTGATTATACCCAACCACCCCTACCAAGACGATCGTTATCGTTGCTTGAGTCAATCTGCAGATCTTGTTGCTGAAGCTTCATACACTCCGCTTCGTACCTTGCTGCCCAGGAGTTGCCGGAGTGGAACTCATTGACCATACCGATCGGGTTATGCACACGTGAAGCTACGAAATACAGTAGAGCCTCGAGATGGCTATACGGCAACTCCAGCTCGATCGTGTCAGGATTGATGTCACCACCGGTAGCTACGAGCATGGGGTGATTGGCTCGATACCATACTTCCAGTGAATTTGTCTGGTAACTCTCAGGAACCGAAGACACCTTGTTCACGATATCCAGGGGAACCCTGATCGTATCCATGCGAGGAGTGAAGCAGCTGTACTGTTCCTTCCCATCATTCAGGGGAAGGTCCACACCCTTGTCAGTCAGGACTCTCTCGATCTTATGCAGATCGGTAACACTCAGCCTGTAGACATTCCCCGCTGTACTCAACGGGAAAGTCAAACGACCTTCCTTCAGGTTGAATCGTTTGTACAACGCAGCAAGGCCCAAGTTCACATGAGCCATAAGTGCCGGATACTTATTCTCGACAAGTTCCCCCTCATCATTTTCACCGAACACGGTTTGAGCGAGTTCACCATAAGCCAGCTGAGTAAATACTTCTGCGAGTTTCATCATCTTTCCTTAAACAATGTATGAGGCCATGCGATCGAGAACCTCAAGATTAACATCGATATCCCACATCCCATCACCTTTTTCGGATACGTGCATGGGTGCTTCTTCTGATGGCCTCCAGGGATTCAAGGAAGACAACATGGATGCAGTATCCAAGCAGTCATCGTTCTTGCTTCTGAAACCAGAGACTGAAGCCAGGCTCAATTCATTGATGAACTCAACGATCACCTGTTCATTCTTCCGTTCGATCGGGAAGAAGATCTTGTGTGCTTTGAACAACGGAACCACAGTATTGAACCGTACCATCTTGTTAGTATTGGGACGGATACCAGGCTTGGTATCGTTACCTTCCGAAGCCAGAGCAAAGTAGATATTCCGTTCCAACATCTGGTTCTGAATCCATTGAATGAATCCACCTTGCTGACCGCTGACTTCAATACCAACAGACTGAGGACGATAGATCTGAGCAAGACGGAATAGATCGTCCAGGTTCTTATCCATCAACTGTCTTTTACAGATTCCATCCACCCACAACCAGTCACCTACATTGTTGTAGGCCCACACACTGATCACAGAGAAGTCAGCACTCTCTTTGGTGGAAGTAGCGAAGTCGGTAGTGATGTAGAAGTTGAATCTGCTCTTGTTCCGTAGAACACTATCCAACTTGAACCAGCAGATATCACTGTCCTGGATCATACGATCTTCATCGGACATGATTCGAAGCATCAGTTCCTGGTTAAATGTTTCAACCTTACCTAGCTTCACTGCACTGTCGTACTGTTCTTTCACATACCGATACGTGAAGCGATCAGGCCAACTTCCTTTGAACTCATGTTCTTCACAAGGAAATGCTTCGCACACGGGGAAGACATTGACACCCCAGGCACCAGACTCAACTGCTTTGTACAGAGGATCCTTTGCATTGAATGGAGTACCAGACCAGACGATCAGATTCTTGGTTGGGTGCAAGGCATAGTTCACTGCCTTGTAAACCGTATCCTCTACCGCAGAAATAACGGTTGCAGACCTTGCATCCTCATCGGAGATAAGGTCATCAAGCACAGCAATCTGTGGACGCTTACCTAGTTCCTTGGCTCCTCGAACACCAGTCTTGGCACCATAGCCTTTAACGATGAATAGTTTCCCATCAGCGTTCTCGAACTCCCATCGGATATCCGTGAACTGGATTCGAGGAACATACTGCTTCAGGAACTCAGAATTATCCCAACGAAACTCGAGGTTCTTTCTCATGTTCTTGACACCATTCTCGATGGAGTCAGAAACATAGAGAGCCAAATCTACACGACCGAAATCAGGAAGCGAGCCATACGTGGCGAGATACAGAAAGAGATACTCAGCCATCAGGGTAGTCTTAGCGATACCCCGGTGACACAGATTGATCACTCGATTGCCACCCTCAGTCAGGGTATCAAGCATGTAGTAGTGAACCAGGGGAGTCTTGTGTTCTTCCCCTTCAATACCATTCACCAGCTTGATGAAGGTGATGAACTCCAAAGCAAAATCACTTGGCACATAACTCGGGTCGATCTGATAGGCCGTGTTGTTGAGGTAATCCTCAACTTTCCACGGTACCCCTTCAGCAGTTACCCGACTGGCCATTACGCACGACTCCGCTTACCTGCGAATGCACGGAAGTCCACAGCTTGGGATTGCGGAGCGTAAGCAAGAGGATTGAAGTCTTTCGGCAAGCTACCAAAGTTCAGGGCAGCTACATTCACCGGTTCAGCAGTGGCCTGTTGGAATTGCTTCCACTCTTCCTTGGGGGCTACATACCCAGGATCAACAGGAACCACCGGTACCGATTGAGCCAGCTGAACAGGCTCAGGAGCAGCCTCTTCCACAGGAGCAGTCGTACCTATTTTAGGAACGGTCGTACCTGATTTGGGGATACGACCAACTACCTGCTGTGCATACTGCAACGTGTCAGGCGCATTGGGATTGCGAGGATCCCTTACTGCCACACCTTGCTTGGCTTTGTCCATGGCACCAGGACCACCGTAGTAGCCCACTGCGGTCAAGACAGGATCACCCCCAGCACGAGCATTCAACTGAGCCAGGTAACGAATCCCTGCTCGAGCATTCTGTACCGGATCATTGATGTCCCATCCCTTGTCTGCCACCGAAGCAAACGTCGAAGGAATGATCTGCATCCCACCGGTAGCATTCGCATTTGATGTTTTGGTGTTGGCACCACTACCACTTTCCTGTTGATAGACACTGCGAGCAATGTCTGCCAACTTACCGGAAATACCTTCAGCAGCAAGTGCTTGTTCGAACATACCAGCAGACATCTTCAGATCCTTTCCTGATCTATATCAAAGCTCACCCTTATGAGCCATCTCAGGGTTGATAGTAATACGGAATACCTCTCCGTGATCCTTTGAATACGTAATAACCTTGGCTTCTCTTCCAGATAGCCAACCACCCTTGGCTGCATACGCATCGGAAGCAGCAAGAGTACGGTGTCTTTCGACAATCATCAACTGGGATTCTTTCAACTCACTGCTATGCAGGTGACCCAGGTGAGCATAGGCAAACTTGGTACGTCCAAAGACTTGGCGATACTTACCAGCAAATACACGATCCACATCGGCAACTCCCTTCTTGTGACCATGATGGAAGAACAACGAAGTGTCCCCATGTTCATAGCAGTAGTAGGTATCTGCCGAGACATCCACAGTAATCCGTGGGTTCTCTTCATACACCGAAGCTAACAACTCCCTGAGCCAGGCACCAGAAGCAGGATCATGATTGGCATCAGCCATCAGCACATGAACCTGTTTGTGCTTCTCCAACAACATGTGGATCATCTTCCTGATCGTGCGGATAGCTACCCTGACCAGCTTCTGGAATCGAGTGTCAGCATCCAGGATATGGCGATGGGCAGGAGTGACCGCATCATAACCATCCCAGTGCATGAGATCACCCAGGTTTGCCAGGATAGCCATATCCGCATCGGGAGCATGACTCACTGCAGTACCAAGCCAATCCAACAACAATCCCTCAGCAATCTCCATGTCCCAGTCGGCACCTGTTTCTTCATGCCATGACTTCATACCCAGATGGTAATCAGTCACCACATACAGGTTCA
>Ga0316629_10000126_pt1 | contig 12852 bp, 10 predicted proteins | sample OWC_May_M1_C1_D1_FD_207654 | JGI IMG/M metagenome (GOLD analysis project Ga0316629, IMG submission 207654) | Wetland soil microbial communities from Old Woman Creek delta, Ohio, United States - OWC_May_M1_C1_D1_A | ecosystem: Environmental > Terrestrial > Soil > Wetlands | place: USA: Ohio... | reverse complement strand
GCGCCTGCCGCAGGGGCTGTGCCTGATCGACACGCCCGACACGGACTCCACGGCCTTCCGTCGCCACATCCCCGCGCTGGAGCAGGCCATCGCGCATTCGGACCTGCTGCTCTGCGTCTTCGACTCCGAAAACCCGAAGCGCCGCGACCACGCGGATTTTCTGGCGCCGTTCGTGGCGCGCTTCGACGGCGAGTCCCTCGTGGCGGTCCTCAACAAGTGCGACCGGCTGGAAGAGGCGGAGCTGAAGACGAACATCCTGCCGGATTTCCGCGACTATCTGCAGAAGGCGTGGCGGGGCGCGGTCGACCGGGTTTTTTGCGTCTGCGGCCGCCGGCACCTGCGCGATCCGGCCTGGGACCCGTCGGCCGGCCCGCGCCACGAGTTCGACCAGTTCGAGGAGCTGCGCGCTCTGGTGTTCGGGCTCGTGGACCAGGGCCGCCTCGTGATCGACCGGCGCGTCGACAACGCGCGGCAGCTGCATGCGGTCGTCCTGGGCGAAGCCGGCCGCGAGCTCGCGGCGGATCGGCAGACGCTGGAGGAGGCGCGGCAAGCCCTGGCGCGGATCCAGGCGGAAGCCATGGCGTCCGCCGCCGCTGCGCTGCGGGATCAGGACTCCCGGCGCGGGGGAGGGCTGGGGGCCGCGGTGTACCAGAGGCTTTGCATGCGGTGGGTCGGCCCGGTGGGATGGGTCCTGGCGGCATGGACGCGGCTGATGGCCGTCGGAAGCGGTCTTGCCGCGGTGCTGCGCCTGGGGCACCGGTCGGGGGGGCTTATTTCAGGCCGGCGGTCGGGAAAGGGGTCGGCGCTCGCGGGGGAAGGGGGCCTCGCCGCGGCGCTGCGGCGCTACCGCCTGGAGCTGGTCGGCCGATGGCCGGAGGCGGCCGAGTTGCTGGTCCGCGGCCGTTTCGATCCGGCGGTGCGGAGCATCGACACGCCGACGGCATCGGCCGGCCGGTTCGAAGAGCAGCTGTCGAGCCTCTGGGACCGGGCCATCGAGCGGGAGGTCGATGCCATGGCGCGGCGCCTCGGTGGGGCGTGGCTGCAAATCCTCATGAATGCGCCGGTCCTCGGAATTCTGGGCTACGTGGGCTGGGTCACCGTGAAGACGTTTTTCAGCGCGGACTATCTCCCCGGGGATTATTTCCTGCACGCGTTCTGGGTCATCGCCATTGCGCTGCTGCTGAGCTTTTTCGCCCTTCAAGTGCTCATCCGGCTGACGGCGAGCCCCGATCGCATCATGGCCCGCGCCCTCGATCGGCTGCAAAAGGAGGTGGCCGACCTGGACGGACTGGCGGGACACCCCCTGTGCGTGCAGCTGGAAGCCGTCCTGCGCATGGCCGCGGCCGCCTCCGGCGGATAGAAATGGCTCCATCACCCCGTCTGACGCCCGGGGGCGGCGTTGCCGTCCTCTCGAAATGCTCTCAACCGATGGAGGTTGCTCCGCCTTCGAATCGGCCGGAGCCTTGCCTGCTGGCGTGATCCGAGGTCGTGGAACCATATCCGGGTCGTTCGGTCTATTTGGCCTTGGCCCTGCGGTCCGCCTCCATTTTCTGGATCAGCGCCACCCGGGCGAGCACCTCCTGGGTGGCCATGGGGCGCTCCTCGAATTTGCCGCACCAGTTCCGATCCGCCGTGACGGGCCAGACCGCAAAGCGGATGTTCGCCGTGGAGGCGGCATCGGTCGTTTCGGGATGCGGCGCGTTGCGGTGGCATTCCCCCACCAGCCCGTCGTCGGTGCCGCCGGTTTCCAACCAGTACTTGCACTTCTCGCAGACGTGAGTCTCTTCCATGGCCGTCCTTTTTTCAGAGCATTGTGCCGAGAGTGAAAATGGTTTTGATTCCAAGATGGTTTGGAGCGGCCCGGCGGGGCCACCCCTGCGAAAGGAGGTCGGTCGGGGCCGGGATCCATCCACGGACTTGGTGGGTATTTCGGCTGTTTGCGGGAAAAACTTAAATTTTTTCGGCGCCGCAGGCCAAAGGCTCCGTCGCTCGGCGTGCGAAGGTGAAAGGCGCGACGCCGAAAGAAGCACAACCCTTCAACCGGGTGTTGGGCCGCCGCTCGATGCGCGAAGTCGAATCGGTTCTCGGGCCGGGGTTCAGCCTTCAGCCTCGTCGCGGCGGCCGGCGCACAAAAAGGACAGCACGTCCGCCATCAGGCGGTTGATGGCCCGAAACGCGCCGGGCGGCGCGGCCAGGATCTTCTCTTCCGGCTGCACGTAGGCGGCCGGCAGCAAATCGGCTCGCCCGTTTTCGACGAGCTGCCGCAGGGATTCGGGCGTGGTTTCCAGGTGGAACTGCAGGCCGATCGCGGACGGCCCGAGCTGAAAGGCCTGGTTGCGACACGCTGCGCTGGAGGCGAGGTGGAGGGCCTCGGGCGGCAGGTCGAACGTTTCTCCGTGCCAGTGGAAGACCGTCGTTTCGGGCGGAAAAGAGAGGACGCGGAAAGAGGGTTCACCGGTCGGCCGGGCGGCCTGAACCGGGAACCAGCCGATTTCTTTCCAGGGGTTCGGGTAGACGCGGGCGCCCATGGCCGCCGCGATGAGTTGGGCCCCCAGGCAGACCCCCAGGACGGGCTTGCGGGCTTCGACGGCGCTCCGAATGAACGCCTTTTCGCGGGAAAGCCAGCTCCATTCCACTTCGTCGTTGACGCTCATCGGCCCGCCCATGGCAATCAGGAAATCAATTTCCTCGACCTGCGGCAGAACCTCCGATTCGAAAAAGCGGGTATAGGTGATGGCGTAGCCGGCCGAAGCGAGCCAAGGCTCGATGCTGCCGAGGCCCTCGAAGGCGACATGCTGCAGGCAGTGGGCGCGCATCCTCTTTCACCTTCACCGGTGTCGCTTCAACGCCCGGAAGTCTTCAACGCTGGCGGTGAACCGGGTCTTCCCGCCGCGCAGGAACCCGGCAAAGTTCCCGTCCGCTTCACCCAACCGCGAGATCCGCTCCGGGCGCCCCACGCGGGTGTCGGCCGTTCATGCCGGGTTTTTTATCTGCGGCCCACCTGCTCCACCAGCGCTGCCACCAGCTCCCGGCAGAACGCTGGGATGTCGGCCACCACCCGGCCCCAGACGAGATGGCCTTCGCGGAGCGCCGGTGCGTCCACCCAGGTGGCGCCTGCGTTTTCCAGGTCGTCCTTGATGGCCAGGGTGCCGGTGGCCCGCCGGCCTTGCACGATCCCGGCGGAAATCGCGACGTGGCCCGCGTGGCAGATGAACCCCAGGGTTTTTTGAGCCGCATCCATCTCGCGGATCAGCTTCGTCACGACCGCGTAGCGGCGCAATTTGTCGGGCGCCCAGCCGCCGGGCACCACCACGGCGAACAGGTCCCCGCTCTGGATCGACTCAATGCGCACGGTGGGCGTGATTTCAAGCCCATTCTTGCCACGGACGGACTTGAGGTCCATCGCGGCGCCGACGACCTTGGCGCCTTCCTCCTGCAGGCGCATGAAAGGGACATAGAATTCGAGGTCTTCGACCCCTTCGGCAACCAGGACTGCGATGTTCTTGCCGGCTAAGCGCATCGGTGGCCTCCGTTGAATTGAGTTGGCAGCATGCTTCGCTGCAATGGCGGGTCGGACCGCGCGTCGAGCTTCATTCCCACACCCCCTCGATCGCCGCACCGCACGTGTTGCAGCGCCCCTCCTTCATTCGGAGCCGGCCCACCTGAAAGCCTCGGCGCTCGATGAGGGTTTCGCCGCAGGCCGGGCAGAAGGTGCTCTCGCCCGTGTCGCCGGGGACGTTGCCGGTGTAGACGTATTTGAGTCCGGCCGCCCGGCCGATCTCGCGGGCATCGCGCAAGGTCTTCACCGGCGTGGGGGGGCGGTCCGTCAGGCGGTAGGTCGGGTGAAAACGGCTGATGTGCCAGGGGGTGTCGGGGCCCAGGTCGTGCGCCAGGAAGCCCGCCAGGGCCTTGAGTTCATCGGGGTCGTCGTTCAGGCCGGGCACGATCAGGGTCGTCACCTCCACGAACACTCCCATGGCCTTCATGCTCCGAAGGGTCTCCTGGACAGGCTCGAGCTTCGCGCCGCAGACCTCCTTGTAAAATTTCCGGGTGAAGGCCTTAAGATCCACGTTGGCGGCATCCAGGACCGGGGCGATCATGTCGAGGGCTTCGGCCGTCATGTAGCCGTTGGTGACGAACACGTTGCGGAGGCCCTCCGCATGGGCCCGCCGGGCGGTTTCCAGCGCGAATTCGAAGAAGATGGTCGGCTCGGTGTAGGTGTAGGACAGGCTGCGGCATCCGGCGCGGGCGGCGGCCGCCACGACCTCCCCGGGCGCAGCCGTGTCGCCGATGATGGCCCCGCCGCGGTCGGAGGGCAGTTGGGCGATATCGGCGTTCTGGCAAAAACGGCAGCGGAAGTTGCAACCCACGGTGGCAATGGAATAGGAAAGCGAACCCGGCAGAAAATGGTACAGCGGCTTTTTCTCGATGGGGTCGACATGCCTCGCGATCAATCTCCCGTAAACCAGGCTTTGCAGGGCACCGCCCTGGTTTTCGCGCACCCGGCAGATCCCGCGCCGGCCCTCGGCAATCTCGCAGCGGTGGCTGCACAGGGCGCACCGGACCTTGCGGTCCTCGAGTTTTTCATAAAGGAGCGCTTCCATGGCGATCGACTCCTCCAACCGTCAACCGGGGACGGCGCCGGGTGTGTGACTCGGCTGATACCGCACGGTGAGCGGCCGGGTCCGGACGCGCGGGATCAGGATCACGACCATTCCGGCAAAGGCCCCGAACGGGCAGCGCTGCAGGAACGGCTGCTCGAAGCTGTGCGCGAATTTGCCCGAGGGCAGGGGCAGCTGGCAGACCGTCCGCCAGGATATCGGCACATGGCCCACCAGGTCGAAGAGCATGTACTTCAGCTGCCAGACGCTGAAGAAGCGGGCGTGGTTGTAGATCGACGGCGTGAACATGCCCCGCACGCGCCGCTCCACCCCTTTGATCGCGTAGCGGTTCAAGACGCCGATGAACAAGCGGTCCTTGGCCACCCGGCAGGCCTCCGCCAGGGCTTTTTTCGCGTCTTCGACGAATTCCAGGGTGGTGAACAGGCAGGCGTGGTTGAAGGAGTTGTCGTCGAAGGGCAGGTCTTCGGCAAAACCGCGGTAGAGGTCGACCCGATGGCCGGCGTTGCTCAGGGCGATGTCGAGCATGTAGGTGGACGGGTCGATCCCGGTCACTTTCAGCCCCATGTCGAGGAACGCCTTCAGGCACGCGCCCGTTCCGCAGCCGATGTCGAGGATCGACTCTCCCGGCCGCGGCTGCAGCATGTCGCGCAGGAGCTGGATCTCCATCTGAAACGCCAGCTGGTTCTCCGGCTTCTTCGTCCACTTCTCGTACGCGACGGCTTCGTGGAAGTCGAAGACGTGTCCCATGGCCGGTAACTTAGGGAATTCAACCAGTGGAGTCAATGGCCGGCGGCGTCGATTCCTCCGGGGCATCCGGCGCCGGGCTTTCGGCCGGCGGCGCCGAGTCGCCGCCGTTGAGCGGCGAGCCGGGCTCAGGGGAGGCGCTGCGCTTCTTGCGGCGGCGTCTGCGGCGCTTCTTGGGGCGTTCCGCCTTCTCGGTCTCGCCGGGGAGAGGGGCCGCCGCTTCAACCGGAGGCGCGGGGGCCTCCTCCACAGCGGCCTCGACATCCGGCGCTTCCGGCTCCTGCGGCCCGAACCCGAAAAAGGCGCCGGGAATGCGCTTCACCTTCGGCTTCCTCGGCGCCTCGGCGCGCTCCGGCTTCCGCCGCCCGTCCCGGCCGCGCGTCCGACCCTGGCCGCGGTCGCGGTCACGGTCACGGTCTTTGCCGCGATCCCGGCGGCCGCCCCGGAAGTCGGGCCGCCCGGGCCGTTCCAGGTCCTCGGCGCGCGAGCGGTCCTCGACGAACCAGTCCTCTTCGGGCCACACCACCGGGATCTTGTAGCCCAGCATCGTCTCGAGGGGTTCCAGGTGGAAGACGTACTCATCGCAGGCCAGCGTGATCGCTTTCCCGGTCTTCCCGGCGCGGGCCGTGCGGCCGATGCGATGGACGTAGTTTTCGGAATCCTGGGGGATGTCGTAGTTGATCACGTGGCTGATGTCTTCCACGTGAATTCCGCGCGAGGCCACATCGGTGGCCAGCAGGATCTTGATCTGCCCGTTCTTGAAGCGCTCCATGAGCTTGAAGCGTTGGCGCTGCGGCAGGTCCCCGGTGATGCCCTCGGCCGGGAACCCGTTGGCCTTCAGCCGGCGCGCCAGCCGCTCCACGTCGATTTTCATGTTGACGAACATGAGGATGCGGGTGAAGTCCTCGCGCTTCAGGATCCCCAGCAGGAGTTGAAACTTCCGGTCGACGCCCACGTGGAACAGGCTCTGTTCGATCCCCGCGACGGTCACCTGGTCGGGGATCACGGAAATGAACTCGGGCAGGTTCATGAACTCGTAGGTCAGCTCCAGAACGCGGTAGGACAGGGTCGCGGAAAAAAGCATGGACTGGCGCTTTTCGAAGAAAGGCAGTTTGCGCAGGATGAACCGCATGTCTTTTTCGAAGCCCATGTCGAGCAGCCGGTCGGCCTCGTCGATCACGAGAAACTTGATGTCCTTGGTCTTGAGGATGCCCTGCTTTAGGTAGTCGATAATCCGCCCCGGGGTGCCGATGACGATGTCGGTGCCCTTCTGGAGGCCTTCGGCCTGCTCCTTGTAATCGATGCCGCCCACCACCTCGAGCAGGGTGATGTCCGTGTGCCGGCTGAGGATCGCGGCCTCTTCGACGATTTGGCGGGACAACTCACGGGTGGGGGCCATGATGATGGCCTGCGGCAGTCCGCTCTTGCGGTCCGGCATGCCCAACAGGCGGGTGATGACCGTCACCAGGAAAGCGGCGGTCTTCCCGGTGCCGGTGTGGGCCTGGCCGGCCACGTCCCGGCCCTGCAGCAGCACGGGCAGGGCCTCGGCCTGAATGGGGGTGCAGTACTCGAACCCGGCCTCGGCGATCCCCCTCAACACCTCGGGCGGCAAATCAAAGGAATCAAAGCGGGTTTCGGTCAAGAATTCGGGTTTGGGGGCGCGGAGGATTTCAACGGGTGCTGCGGATGCTTCGGATTCATCTGTCATGAGCGATCGATAACCTTCCTGGTCGGTGACTCTGTAAAACGTCCATGCCCCGGAGGGGAGGGCGTTACGAGATCATCCATCTTTTTATTGGTTCCGGCTGTTTCCCGGCAGCGTCTGAGGGGCAATGCGGGCAAATTATAGCTTGCTTTCAGGAATTTGCAAGCGTGCAGATTGACTTTGAGCCGAAATGCTTCCTATATTGACCTGATTTAAAGACCATATGCCCGGAGAGCCGGCGGGGGCGGGACCGGCGCCGGGCGGGGGATATATCGTCGAATGGCCAAAACGTTCTTCAAGGTTCTGGATGTCGAACAGGTGCTGGACCTCCGCCGGGGATTCCAACCGGTCTCCTCCGAGGAGGTCCTTCTGGAGGCGGCCGTCGGCAGGATCCTGTCGGAAGACGTTCCTGCGGGAGAAAATCTGCCGGGGTTTGCCCGCGCCACCGTGGACGGCTACGCGGTGCAGGCCTCCTCCACCTTCGGCGCCAGCGAGTCGAGCCCGGCGCTGCTGGCGGTGGTCGGTGCCGTCGCCATGGGCGAAGCCCCGCAGACGGCCGTCGCCGCCGGCCAGGCCGTCCGCATCGCCACCGGCGGCATGCTGCCGCCCGGCGCCGACGGAGTGGTCATGCTGGAGCACGTCGAGTCCCTGGACGAATCCAGCATTGAGGTGGTCCGCAGCGTGGCCCCCGGGCAGAACCTCATCGCGGCGGGCGAGGATTTCGAAAGCGGCGCGCGGATTGCCGCCGCCGGACGGCGCCTGCGCCCGCAGGATGCGGGCGTGCTGGCGGCTTTCGGCCGAACGCGGGTCAAGGCCTTCCGGCAGCCGGTGGTGGGCATCATCTCCACGGGGGACGAAATCGTCCCGGCCGAGGCCCCGCCCGGCCTCGCCCAGATTCGCGATGTGAACCGCTACACCCTGGCCGGCCTGGCGGTTCAAGCCGGTGCGGTGCCGGTGTCCTTCGGGATCGTCCGCGACGAGTTCCAGCCGCTCCACGCCGCCTGCCACCGCGCCCTGGAAGCATGCGACATGGTGTTGATCTCCGGCGGGAGTTCCGTCGGCGCAAGGGACTACAGCGTCGAGGCCATTTCCGCCTTTGCCGGAGCGGAGCTCCTGGTGCACGGCATCGCCATCAGCCCGGGCAAGCCGACCATCCTGGCCAAGGTCCTCGGCAAGGCGCTCTGGGGGCTGCCCGGCCACGTCGTCTCCTCGATGGTCGTCTTCAGTCGGATCGTGCGGCCCTTTCTGCTGCATATCGGGGGGCTGGCGGCCCCGACCGCGGAGGAGATCCGCATCCCCGCCCGCCTCAACCGCAACGTGGCTTCGGCCCAGGGGCGCACGGACTTCGTCCGCGTGCGGCTCCTGCGCGGCGAGAACGAGTGGCGGGCCGAGCCCGTCCTGGGAAAGTCGGGCCTGATCAACACCATGGTCAAATCGGACGGGATCATCGAAATCGGCAAGAATGTCGAAGGGCTCGATGAGGGGGCACGGGTTGATGTGATATTGTTTTAAGCAACAGTTTCAAGTTTTACGTTTTAAGCGTTAAGCAAGCGTGCCGGGCTTTTTTCACTTAAAACTTAACACTTGAAACTTAAAACTGTTTTTTCACCGAAGGAAAAAATGGCTCGCAACGTTTATTTGAAGATGAAGTCGCTCGATGAGGCGCGCCGGATCGTGTGCGACCGTCTGGCGCCCCTGCGGGGCCTGTCGGCCGAGACCGTGCCGGTGCCGGAGGCGGTCGGCCGGGTGCTGGCCGCACCGGTGTTTGCCGCCCTTTCGGCGCCGAGCTATCATGCGGCCGCGATGGACGGGATTGCCGTGAAGGCCGAGGCGACCTACGGCGCCGGGGAAACCCGGCCCGTGACCCTCGCCGTCGGACGCGAGGCATTCTTCGTCAACACGGGCAACGCCATGCCTGCAGCGACCGATGCGGTCATCATGATCGAAAACGTGCAGGTGAAGGAGGACCGGAGCGTCGTGATCGAGGCGCCGGCCTTCCCCTGGCAGCACGTGCGCCGGATCGGCGAGGACATCGTCGCTACAGAGCTGCTCTTTCCGCGCCATCACCGGATCACCCCCTACTGCGTGGGCGCGCTCCTGACCGGGGGGGTGTTCGCGGTGCCGGTGCTGAAAAAGCCCCGCGCGCTGATCATCCCCACCGGCACCGAGCTGGTCGACTGGCGCACCTCGTCGCTGGCGGACTTCAAACCCGGGCAGGTGCTCGAAACCAACTCCTTTGTGCTCGTCAGCCTCATGGAGGCCGGCGGAGGGGCCTGCACCCGGCACGACATGGTCGCCGACGACCTCTCCGCCATCGCCTCCGCGGTGACGAACGCGGCCTCCGGCGGCTTCGACCTGGTGATGATCATCGGCGGCTCCTCGGCCGGGTCGGAGGACCATGCCCGCGCGGTGATCGAGCAGCTGGGAGAGGTCCTGGTGCACGGGGTGACCATCATGCCCGGCAAACCGGCGGTGGTCGGGGCGGTTCGGGACGTGCCCGTCTTCGGCATCCCCGGCTACCCGGTCTCGGCCATCATCGTCTTCGAGCAGCTCGTGCGCCCCCTGCTGGCCGCCTGGTTGGGGCAGCCGGAGGATGTGCGGGAAACCGCCCAGGTGGAGCCCACCCGCAAGATCGCCTCCAAGCTGGGGCTGGAAGAGTTCGTCCGCGCCAAGCTGGGGGAGGTCAACGGCCGCATCGTCGCCACCCCCCTGCCCCGGGGGGCGGGGTCCATCACCTCGATCACCGAGGCGGACGGCATCATCCGCATCCCCGCCGACACCGAAGGCCTCCGGGAAAATGAACCCGTGACGGCCGAACTCCTCAAGCCGCTTTCCGAACTGCGCCGGACCATCGTCATCGTCGGCAGCCACGACAATACCCTGGACGTGCTCGCCGACCAGCTCAAGGCCGCCCATGGCAGGATCTCCCTCTCCTCGAGCCACGTCGGCAGCATGGGCGGCCTGATGGCGATCCAACGCGGGGCCTGCCATCTCGCCGGCTCCCACCTGCTGGACAGCGAGGACGGGACCTACAACATTTCCTACATCCGCAAATACCTGCCCGGGAGGGCCATCAAGCTCGTGCATCTGGTCCACCGCGAAAACGGGCTGATCGTGCGCCGCGGCAACCCCAAGGCGATTCGCGGGGTGGAGGACCTGACGCGGCCGGAGGTGACCTTCATCAACCGCCAGGGGGGCTCGGGGACGCGGATCCTGCTGGACTACCGCCTGAAGCAGCTCGGCATCGAGCCGACCGCCATCAACGGCTACGGCACCGAGGAGTTCACCCACATGTCGGTCGCGGTCGCCGTCTTGAGCGGCAGCGCGGATGCCGGCCTGGGCATCTACGCGGCGGCCAAGGCGTTGGGCCTGGACTTCATTCCCGTGGTCACTGAGGCCTACGATCTCGTCATCCCGGCCGAGCACTTCGCCACCGAGAACATCCGGACCCTGCTCGACGTCATCGTCTCGGCGGAATTCAAGCGCCGGGTGGAGGCCCTGGGAGGGTACGGCACGCAGCACACCGGGCAGACCGTCGATATCGGTGCGGCCGGATAACGCCTTAAGAGGTGCATGCCCTCCCGGCCCATCAAATTGACTTCCCGGACAGCTGTATTACTATTCTGCCCGGCCCGCCGAAAGGTCGCTGTCACTCGCCGAGAGCGGCCGGAGCGACACTCTACTTTGGAACGACCATGTGACACCAAATGAGCACCAAAAGGGACTACTACGAGGTCTTGGGGGTTGGCCGGAACGCATCCGAGGATGAGTTGAAGTCGGCCTACCGCAAGCTGGCACTCAAGTACCATCCGGACCGAAACCCCGACGACAAAGACGCCGAAGAAAAATTCAAAGAGGCGGCCGAAGCCTACGAAGTGTTGCGGGACCGTGAGAAGCGCGGCGTGTACGACCAGTTCGGCCACGCGGGCCTGGAGGGAACCGGCTTTTCCGGCTTCGGCGGGTTCGAGGACATTTTTTCGAGCTTCGGGGACATTTTCGAGGACTTTTTCGGTTTCGGCGGGCGCGGACGTTCGCGCTCCCGGGTCCAGCGCGGGGCGGACCTGCGCTACGACCTGACGTTGAGCTTCATGGACGCCGCTTTCGGGAGCGAGACCGAGATCGAGGTCTCCAAGCTCGAAACCTGCCCGGAGTGCGGCGGAAACGGCTGCGAGCAGGGGCATCGCCCCGAGAGTTGCCGGCAGTGCGGCGGCTCCGGCCAGGTCTCACGCTCCCAGGGCTTCTTCACGGTGCGCACCGCATGCCCCGTCTGCCGGGGCCACGGGCAGGTCATCGCCCGGCCATGCCCGAAGTGCCGGGGCAACGGGCAGGTGCAGGTCAGCAAGCGGGTCGCGGTGAAAATCCCGGCCGGGGTGGACAACGGGTCGCGGCTGCGGTTGAGCGGCGAGGGGGAGCCCGGGGCCCACGGCGGACCGCCCGGGGACCTGTACGTGTTCATCCACGTCCAGCCCCACGAGTTTTTCGAACGCCGGGACAACGATGTCATCTGCCAGGCGACCGTCTCTTTCGTGCAGGCGGCTCTGGGCGACAAGGTCGAGGTCCCGACCCTGGACGGCCGCAGGACCCTGGATATCCCGAAAGGTACCCAGCCCGGGGATGTTTTCTCCTTCCACGGGGAGGGCATCCCCTCCTTGAGAACCCGCAAGCGCGGCGACCAGATCATCCAGGTCATGATCAAGACCCCCACCAACCTTTCCAAGAAGCAGGAGGAGCTCCTGCGCGAATTCGCCAAATTGGAAAAGGGCAAGTTCTCCAACAAGCTGAAGAGCATGCTCAAGGGAAGCTCGGCCCATTAGCCGGCGTGTCTGCCGACCCGCCGCCGTGCAAAGCGCGGGGGATAAAAGGTTGACGAGAGGTAGAGGGGATGTACGAACTGAAGGTGGTCACGCGATTTGCCGCCGCCCACCGTCTGACGATGGTCGGCGCCAAATGCGAAAACATGCATGGCCACAACTGGACGATCGAGGCCTATCTCGCGGGGGATCGGCTGGACGGCGCCGGGGTGCTCATGGACTTCGGCGTGCTCAAGGCCCGGCTGCGGGAGATCATCGGCCGGCTGGACCACCAGTTTCTGAACGAACTTGAGATGTTCGCCGGCCGTCAGCCCTCCTCCGAACGCATTGCCACCTATGTCGCCGAAGAGCTCCGGAGAGCGATCAACACCCCCGGCATCCGCGTCAGCCGGGTGAACGCCTGGGAGTCCGAAGACGCCTGCGCCACCTATATCCCCGACGACAGGCCTGCGCCGGGATGGCCGGGGGCCGAGTGAATCGCGGGGCGGCGCTCCGGCGCCCAGCCCTCACTCCTCACCGCTTTTCTCTCTGAGTTCTTTCCACCGCGCCAGCAGTTCATCACGGGTCACGATCCCGCTCACATCGCCCACATGCCGGCGGATGTTGTCCAAGCCGCCCTCCTGGCGGTCGACCAGCACCACGGCCCGGACCACATCGAGCCCCTCCGCCCGCGCGCGTTCGATGGCCGTGACCGTGGAACCGCCGGTGGTGGCCACATCGTCCACGATGGCCACCCGCTCGTTCTTTTGAACGTCCCCCTCGACCCAGCGGATGATGCCGTGGTCCTTTTGGGTTTTGCGGATGGAGAAGGCCTTGATCGGCCGGCCGTTGAGCTCGGAGGCGAACGCCGCCGCAAAGGCCACCGGGTCGGCGCCGAAGGTCAGCCCGCCGACCGCCGTGACATCGGCGCTGCGCAGATGGTCGAAGAGCAGATGACCGACGAGGACCATCCCCCGCGGGCTCAGGGTGG
>Ga0316629_10000123_pt1 | contig 12949 bp, 10 predicted proteins | sample OWC_May_M1_C1_D1_FD_207654 | JGI IMG/M metagenome (GOLD analysis project Ga0316629, IMG submission 207654) | Wetland soil microbial communities from Old Woman Creek delta, Ohio, United States - OWC_May_M1_C1_D1_A | ecosystem: Environmental > Terrestrial > Soil > Wetlands | place: USA: Ohio... | reverse complement strand
ATGAAGGCGCGGTCATCGGCGCCGGTCATCACGATGGCGCGCACCTGTGGGTCGGCCTCCAGCTCGCTCAGCGCCGCTTCGATGGCCAGCATCATCGGCATGTTCAGCGCATTGAGCTTGTCGGCACGGTTGAAGCTCATCACGCCGACGGCGCCCTCGCGGCGGGTCAGCACGTGGTCGTCGTTCATGGGGTCTCCTTCGGGTTGCGTTTCTTGCGCGCGCGCAGGTCCGTCATGCCGGGCAGCCTGCGCGGGTCGGTGCCAGGGTCGAAGATCTGGTGCTTCTGGACCTTCTGGGTCGCGGTGGTGGGGATGTGGTCGGTGATCCACATCCAGCCCGGCGCCTTGTAGTAGGCCAGCTCGGCATGGCAGTGCGCGAACAGCGCCTGCACCGCCGCGTCGGGTTCGGCACGGCCAGCGGCGTTGAGCACCACGCAGGCCAGCACCTCTTCCTCGCGCAGTTCGTCGGGCACCGCCAGCACGGCCGCCTGCTCGACCCACGGGTGCGCCTGCAGCACGGCCTCCACCTCGGCGGCGGCGATGTTCTCGCCCGAGCGGCGGATGATGTTCTTGCGCCGGTCGACGAAGCGCAGCAGTCCGTCGGGCGCGCGCGTCACGATGTCGCCGGTGTGGAACCAGCCGCCGCGCCAGGCCAGCTCGGTGGCCACGGGGTCGTCGAGATAGCCGCTGAAGAAGTCCTTGCGGGGTGTTTGGGCCGAATGGCGGACAAGCATCTCGCCCGGGGTGCCGTCGGGCAGGTCGCGGTCCAGATCGTCGACCACGCGCACCTCCAGCCCCGGCACCGCCCGGCCGAACACGCGCGTGCCCACCTGGCGCGGCCGCTGGTTGGCGAAGGTGGCGCGCACCATCTCGGTCATGCCCCAGATCTCGAGCAGAGGGAAGCCGAAACGCTGTTCGAACTCGGCATGGCGCTGCGGGTCGACGCCCGCGCCGATGGCGAAGCGCACGCAGTGGCCGCGGTCCAGTGGGGAGGGCGGCTGCGCCAGCAGCATCGGCACGACCACGCCCAGGTAGTGCACGACGGTGGCGCGCGAGTCATGCACCTCGGTCCACCAGCGCGTGGGGCTGAATCGGTCGGTCTGCACCTGGCAGTTGCCGCGCAGCATCACGCAGTAGAAGGAGAAGATCGACGCATTGACGTGGAACAGCGGCAGTGGGTTGTAGAGGCGGTCGCCGCCGTCGCCGAAGGTGGCCAGCCCGCCCGCGCTGGCATACCAGCGGCCGGCTTCCAGCTCGTAGCGGTGCGTCAGCACGCAGCCCTTGGGCCGGCCGGTGGTGCCGGAGGTGTAGAGCACGCTGGCGGGGGTGTCGGCTGTGGGCGTGGCGGTCGTGGCCGCCTGTCGGGCTGCGGGCAGCTCGCGCTCGAAGCCTTCGAAGCGCACGACCTGCGGGGCATGCGCCGAGGCCTCGACGGCCGCGCGCAGCAGTGCGAGCAGTTCGTCGGCGACCACGACCAGATCGACCTTCGCGTGTTGCAGCACGAAGGCCATCTCGCGCGGCCGGTGGTCGGAACTCAGCGGCACGCAGCAAATGCCCAGCGCGTTCATCGCCAGCTTGTGCAGCAGGTGCTCGGGCCGGTTGTCCAGCAGCAGGGCGATGCGCTGGCCAAGGCCGTAGCCGGCCGAGGCGTAGTGCTGGATCAGCGCGCGAACCTGCCGTGCGGCCGCCGCGTAGCTCAGCTCATGGCCGCCGGGGTGGTAGCTGCGCGCCGAGTTCGACGGCACGGCCAGGAAGGCGTTGTCGCCGAACGCTTCGGCGCACTGCAAGAAGGTGTTGCCGATGGTGGCGTCGGAGGCGGGGACGATCACCTCAGAGCCTCAAGACGCCATAGCCCGGTTCGCCAAACGGCGCGTTCAGCGACGCAACGATCGCCATGCCCAGCGCGTTGCGCGTGTCCACCGGGTCGAGGATGCCGTCGTCCCACAGTTCCGAGGTGGAGTGGTAGGCATCGCTTTCGGCACGGTAGCGCTGCAGCACCGGCTCGCGGATGGCGGCGATCTCGGCTTCGCTGAGCTCTCGCCCCTGGCGTTCCAGCTGGCGGATCTTGACCTCGGCCAGCGTGTTGGCCGCCTGCTCGGCGCCCATCACCGCGATCTGCGATTGCGGCCACATCCACAGGAAGCGGCCGTCGTAGGCGCGGCCGCACATGCCGTAGTTGCCGGCGCCGAAGCTGCCGCCGACGATCACCGTGAACTTCGGCACCGTGACGCCCACCTGCGTCATGATCATCTTGGCACCGTCCTTGGTGATGCCGCGCTCCTCGTATTCGCGACCGACCATGTAGCCGGTGATGTTCTGCAGGAAGACCAGCGGCGTGCGGTCGCGGTCGCATAGCTGCATGAAGTGCGCGGCCTTCAGCGAGCTGTCGTTGAAGAGCACGCCGTTGTTGGCCAGGATGCCGACCTTGCAACCCCAGATGCGCGCAAAGCCACACACCAGCGTGGTGCCGTACTGCGGCTGGTATTCGTGGAAGCGGCTGCCGTCGACGATGCGCGCAATGACCTCGCGCATGTCGAAGCCGGTCTTCCAGTCGGCCGGCACGATGCCGTAGAGCTCGGCCGGGTCGTACAGCGGATCCTCGGGCGCCACGCGGTCGATGCGCTGCTTGTCCACGCGCGTGGTCTGCGCCAGCAGGTCGCGCGCGATGGCCAGCGCCTGCGGCTCGTTGTCCGCCGGGTAGTCGCAGGTGCCCGACATGCTGGTGTGCATGTCGGCACCGCCCAGCGCTTCGGCGCTGACGATCTCGCCGGTGGCCGCCTTCACCAGCGGGGGCCCGCCCAGGAAGACACCGCCGTTGCCGCGCACGATGACGCTGTAGTCGGCCAGCGCCGGGACGTAGGCACCGCCGGCAGTGCAGTGGCCCAGCACCACCGCGATCTGCGGCACGCCCAGCTTGGACAGCATGCACTGGTTGCGGAAGATGCGCCCGGCCTCGTAGCGGTCGGGAAACAGCTCCGACTGCAGCGGCAGGAAGCCACCGGCGCTGTCGCACAGGTGGATCACCGGCAGCCGGTTCTCCAGCGCGATGTCCAGCGTGCGCACGATCTTCTTGATCGACAGCGGATACCAGGCTCCGCCCTTGATGCTGGGGTCGTCGGCATGGATGACGACCTCGCGCCCCTGCACGATGCCGATGCCCGACACCTGCCCGGCACCGTGCACCTCGCCGCCGTAGGCGCGGTTGGCGGCCAGCGTGGACAGCTCCAGGAAGGGTGTGCCAGGATCGAGCAGCAGGTCCAGCCGCTCGCGCACGGTGAGCTTGTTCTGCCGTGTCAGGCGCTCGATGTCGCGTTGCGGGCGTTCGTAGCGCACCTTGTGGGTCAGCTCACGCAGGGTCTTCACGCGGCGCGTCATCTCCGCGTGGTTGTGGCGGTAGACGTCGGAGTGGATGTCGACGTGGCTGACCAGGCGGCTCACTGGACTGCCCTCCGCACTGCGTGCTCCGGGATGAGCGCTTGGGAACGGCCCGACGCACTCATGTCGCGGCCTGCGCCGGATGCACGCGCGCCAGCACCGCGCCGCGCTGGAAGTTCTGGCCGACTGCGAAGGGCAGTTCGGCCACGGTGCCGGCGAGGGCGGCGCACAGCGTGGTCTGCAGCTTCATGCTCTCGATCACCAGCAGCGCGTCGCCTTCGCGCACCGCCTGGCCGCGTTCGACCAGCAAGGACACCAACACGCCGGGCATCGGCGCATGGGCGCTGCCGGCGGCCTCGGCGCCGCCGGCGCCGGCCGAGCGTGTCGGATCGATGCGCTCCAGCACAAAGGCCCGACCGCGCCAGTGCACCCAAACCCGATCGCCGTCCGCCACCGCCTGCAGCCGTTCGGTGCGCCCGTCGAGCATGGCGACGAAGCCACCCTCCTCATCCGGCCGCAGGGTGACGATGCAGTCGTCGACGCGCACGCGGTCGCTGCCGGGTTCGTGCTGGGCGCGGTGTCCAGCGCCTTCGAAGCGGAAGCTGTTCATGTCGGGCTTCAGTTGCGCCAGGCGCCCATCGCGGCGTAGGGCTCGGGGAGGGGCAGGGCGGTCGGATCGGGAAGCGCCCGTGCGGCCACGGCCAGCAGCAGGCGCCGCTGGTCGTCGCTCAGCGGTTCGGGCTGCAAGGAGTCGCCATGCCGTTCCAGGAAGCCGGTGTCGGTCTCGCCCCGCACGAAGGCCGGGTGCCGCAGCACGCGCGCCAGGTAGTTGGCGTTGACCGTCACGCCGAGCAGCACGCTGTCCTGCAGCGCCAGCGCCAGCCGCGAAATCGCCAGTTCGCGCGTCGCGCCGTGCCCCACCAGCTTGGCGAGCATCGAATCGAAGTCGGCCGTCACCGGCGAACCCGGCGTCACGCCGGCGTCGATGCGCAGCCCTGGGCCCGGCGCCCAGCGCAGCCGGCGCACGCGACCGGTGTCCGGCACGAAGCCGGCGTCGGCATCCTCGGCCAGCAGCCGTGCCTCGATGGCATGACCGTGCCAGCGCACCTGGGCCTGCGTCAGCGGCAGTGGTTCGCCCGCGGCCACTCGCAGCTGCCATTCCACCAGGTCCAGGCCGGTCACGCATTCGGTCACCGGATGCTCGACCTGCAGCCGCGTGTTCATCTCCAGAAAGAAGAACTCGCCTGCGGGCGAGACGATGCACTCCACGGTGCCGGCGTTGACGTAACCCGCGGCCTGGGCCAGTCGCACCGCGGCCTCGCACAGGCGTTCGCGCAGGCCCGGGTCCAGCCCGGGCGCCGGCGTCTCCTCGATCAGCTTCTGGAAACGGCGCTGGATCGAACACTCGCGCTCGCCGAGGTGGATGACCTGGCCGTGCACATCGCCGAAGACCTGCACTTCGATGTGCCGCGGCCGCTCGACGTAGCGCTCGGCGAAGAGCCGCCCATCTCCGAAGTAGCGCTCGCTTTCGCGCCGCGCCACCTCGATGGCCTCGGCTAGCCGCGACGGCTCGCGCACGATCTGCATGCCCTTGCCGCCGCCGCCCGCCGCGCCCTTGACCAGCAGCGGGAAGCCCACCGCGTGCGCCCGTTCGGCAAAGCCGGCCGGGTCGTCGGCTTCGTCGGCGGCCGGCGTCACCGGGATGCCGTGTTGCACGGCGACGCGCCGCGCGCGGATCTTGTCGCCCATGCGCTCGATCACGTCTGCGCCCGGCCCCACGAACACCAGCCCCGCGTCGGCCACCGCGCGGGCGAAGGCCGCGTTCTCCGATAGGAAGCCGTAGCCCGGATGGATCGCATCGCAGCCGCTGTCACGCGCCGCGCGCACGATGCCGTCGATGTCCAGGAAGGCGGACACCGGCGGCTCGCCGAAGAGCTGCACCGTCTCGTCGGCTTCGCGCCGCGCCGGGCCATGCCGGTCGGTGGCGTGCCAGGGCACGACGGTGGCGATGCCCATGCGTCGCGCCGTGCGCACGATGCGCAGCGCGATCTCGGCACGGTTGGCGATGAAGAGCTTGCGGATCGGGTTCATCGGCTACGGGCGCTGCGCGCCATGCGAGGCTGGGCGGCGACGAGTTGTTCCAGGCGGGCCAGGCGGCTTTCCAGCTGCCGGCCCGGGTCGCGTGACACCGGCTGGACGCCCTGCAGCACCACGTCGGTCCAGCGGTCGGCCAGCGCCTCGACGTCGATGCGCCCGCCGCGGCCGTAGAGCGCGGCCCACAACTGGTGCTCAATGCCGCCGTAGACCAGGCTGCGTACCAGGTCGGCATCGGTGCCGGCCGGCAGCTCGCCGTCGCGCACCGCGTCACGGACCGTGCGGACCATGAAGCTGGTGTAGCGCACCTGAAGGTCGTGCAGCACCGAGCTGAAATAGTCGGGCCCGGTGCGCACCTCGTGCAGCGCCAGCCGCGACAGGCCGGGCTCCTCGGCATAGACGCGCAGGTGCCGCCAGATCAGGAAGCGCAGCCGGCTGCGCAGCCCGAGCAGTCGCGAGAAGCCGGCTTCGACGTCCTGGATCAGCGGCTCGTACATGCCGCGCAGCACCTCGTTGAGCAGCTCGCGCTTGCTCGGGAAGTAGCTGTAGACCAGGCCCTCGACCACGCCGACACAGGCCGCGATCTCGGCCACCGACGCACGCTCGAAGCCCTTGTCGACGAACACCTTGCGCGCCGCGGCCACGATCTCTGCAGCGCGGCGCTGGCGCCGCGGCGTCGGCGCCGTGGCCGACGCCGGCTCGGCCTTGCGGGTGGCGAGCTTCATTTGCGCTCAGGCACCAGGTCGGCGAAGGTCTGCGGCGGCTGGTACTGCGGAAAGCCGTCGTAGGGGAAGCGGTGGGTTGCACGCGGCAGCGTCCAGGTATGGCGCGCGGTGGGCACGCCGCCGTCGACGCGGATGACCGCGCCGTTGACGAAGCCGGCCGCCTCGGACAGCAGCCAGACCACAGCCGAGGACAGCTCGGCCTCGGTGCCGAAGCGCTGCAGCGGCACCTTGTCGTGCAGCCCGCGCAGCAGCTGGCGGTAGTCGTCGTCGTAGGTGTCGATGCCGGCCGAGGCGATCCAGCCCGGCGCCACCGCGTTAACGCGCACGCCCGCATGGCCCCATTCGCAGGCGGCCGTCTCGGTGAAGGTGAGCACGCCGCCGCGCGCTGCGCCCGAATGGCCCATGCCGGGCAGGCCGCCCCAGATGTCGGCCAGCATGTTGACGATGCTGCCGCCGTGCGCCTCCATCCACTGCCGGTAGCACTCGCGCGCAAACAGGAAGGTGCCGTGCAGGTTGTTGCGCACCACCGCGTCCCAGCCCTTCAGCGAGATGTCGCGCAATGCCGAGGGGTACTGGCCGCCGGCGCAGTTGAACAGGCCGTCGATGCGGCCATGCTCAGCCAGCACCCCGGCCACCGTGGCCTGCACCGCGGCTTCGTCGCGCACGTCGCAGGCGTGGCGCGTCAGCCGGGAGGCGGCCTCGGGGTAGATGGCGGCGATCTCGGCAGACACGGCGTCCAGCCGCTCCATGCGGCGGCCGACGATGGCCAGGCGCGCGCCCAGGCTGGCCAGTTCGTGCACCGTGCAGCGGCCCAGGCCGCTGCCGCCGCCGGTGACGACGACGCAGCGCCCGTCGAACAGTCCGGGGCGGAACACGGAGCGGTAGCGCTCGAGGCTATGCGGGGCAGGAGGGGCGCTCATGCCGCCGATGCTGACCGGCCGATCGCGCACTGTCAATTGGTTATTGACCCTGACTCATTTTGTGCGATGCAGCGTCCTGATCCTAGGGTATCCACGCTCCACCCGGAGGGTCGAGCGGCGCGACCATGCCGGGATGTTATTGAGTACGGGTCAAGCATGCATGCAGTCTCCGTCGCCCAGGTGTTCTCGGGTTTGTCGCCCGACGAACAGCAGATCCTCGACCAGGCCGACCACTTCGCGCGGCAGGAGCTCTACCCGCTGTCGGCGCGTATGGACGCCGAGGAATGGTGGCCGGCCGAGGCCTTCCCGAAGATCGGCGCCACCGGCTACTTCGGCATCCCGGTGCCCGAGGCCTATGGCGGGTCGGGCATGGACCTGTTCGCCAGCGGCCTGGTGCTGCAGGCCTTCTCGCGCTGGAACCACGCGCTGGCCCTGAGCTGGGTGGCGCACGAGAACCTGTGCCTGTTCAACATCTACCGCAATGCCAGCGAGGCCCAGCGCCAGCGCTACCTGCCGGGCTTGTGCAGCGGCCAGAAGACCGGCGCGCTGGGCCTCACCGAGCCTGGCGCCGGCTCGGATGCGCTGGGCTCGATGCGCACCACCGCCACGCGGGACGGCGACCATTACCTGCTCAACGGCACCAAGCTGTACATCACCAACGGGCCGGTGGCCGACGTGCTGCTGGTCTATGCCAAGACCAACAAGGACAAGGGCTCCAAGGGCATCTCGGCCTTCATCGTCGAGAAGGACTTCCCCGGCTTCCGCGTGGCGCAGAAGCTCACCAAGATGGGCTTCCGCGGCAGCCCCACCGGGGAGCTGGTGTTCGACAACTGCCGCGTGCCGGCGGCCAACCTCGTCGGCGAGGAAGACCGCGGGGTGCAGGTGGTGATGAGCGGGCTGGACCTGGAGCGCGCGATGGTCGCGCCGCTGTGCCTGGGCATCTGCGAGCGGGCGCTGGAGTTGTCGATCGAGTACGCACGCACCCGCCAGCAGTTCGGCCAGCCGATCGCCAACTTCCAGATGGTGCGCAGCAAGATCGCCGACATGTACGTCTGGACCGAGTCGGTGCGGCTGATGACCCATCAGGCGCTGCGCGCGGCCAACCACCTGGAGGTCGGCGGCGGTGGCCGCGGCGAGATCCACAAGATCACAGCCGCGGCGGTGATGTACGCCGCGAACACGATGAACCAGGTGCTGGACGAGGCGGTGCAGATCCACGGCGGCAGCGGCTACATCTGGGACTCCGAGATCAACCGGCTGTACCGCGCGATCAAGCTGCTGGAGATCGGTGCCGGCACGACCGAGGTGCGCAAGATCATCATCAGCGACGAGCTGCTGGGGCGCTGAGCATCGGCATCGGCGCGCTGGCGCTTCGGGTCTGCCCTAGTGACCTAACAAGCGTTTGGTAGTTCAATCGTGGCCTCATTGATCAGGGCGGGGGCGAAGGCAGGCGCGCATGGGCAGGCGTTCGAGCGGGCAGGGGCGGCACGGGCCGGCGCGGCAACGCGTCCGGACAGGGCGCGCCGCATGAGGGTCGAGGCCAGGGCGCCTGTGCGCTCCCGCCTGCGCCGGCCGGCTGGCTCACGGGTCGAGCGCGCCCAGCCCGACGCCGCCGCCTTGCAGCCGCCGGCCACGCGCGAGCAGATCCTGGCCATCGCGGCGCGCCTGTTCAGCGAGCGTGGCTATGCCAACACCACGCTGCGCCAGATCGCTCAGGAGGCCGGCATCCAGGCCGGCAGCATCTACTACCACTTCGACGGCAAGGACGAGATCGCCGCCTGCGTGCTCGACGAGGGCATCGCCGCCGTCACCGACGCGGTGCAGCGCCGGCTGGCGGCGCTTCCGCCCGATGCCGACATGCGCACGCGGCTCGGCGCCGCGGTGGAAGGGCACCTGTGGGGCATGCTGCAGCGCGGCGAGTTCACCGCGGCCCACATCCGCATCTACCGCTACGTGTCCGACGCCGCGCGCCAGCGGCACCGCTCGATCCGCAGCGCCTATACGCAGCTGTGGGACGGCCTACTGCAGCAGGCGGCCGACGCCGGCCTGCTGCGCCGCGACATCCCGGTGCCGATGGTGCGGCAGTTCCTGGTCGGCGCGCTGAACTGGCCGGTGGACTGGTATGACCCCCAGCGCGGCAGCTTCGAGCAGCTGGCGGCGCAGCTCACCGCGCTGGCGCTGGACGGCATGACGGTGCAGCCGCCCGTGCCGGCCACGCGTCGCAGGACGCGGGCACTATGAGCGCTGTCGTCCAACGGGGTACGCCGCCGGTCGCGCAGGGCGCCGGCGAGGTGGTGCTGCAGGTGGAGCAGATCGAGCGCCGCTTCGGCGGCCTGGTGGCACTGACGGGGGTGGACCTGCAGATCCGCCACGGCGAGATCTTCGGTCTGGTGGGGCCCAACGGCAGCGGTAAGACCACGCTGACCAACGCCATCACAGGCTTCTATCCGCCGCAGAAGGGCCGCATCAGGCTCGAGGGCCATGACATCACCGGCATGGCCCCGCATGCGGTGGCGCGGCGCGGCGTGGCGCGCACCTTCCAGAACCTGGCGCTGTTCAACGGCATGACCGTGCTGGACAACATCCTGCTGGGCCGCCATGTGCACATGAAGCCGGGCGTGCTGCGCACTGCGCTGTACCCCTGGCTGGCGCGGCCGCAGGAGATCGCGCACCGGCGCGTGGTCGAGGACATCATCGATTTCATGCAGCTGCAGGGCGTGCGTGAGGAACTGGTCGACACTATCCCCATCGGTCTGAAGAAGCGTGTCGAGCTGGCGCGCGCGCTGGTGGCCGAGCCGCGCTTCCTGATCCTGGACGAGCCGATGGCCGGCATGAACCAGGAAGAGAAGGAATACATGGCGCGCTTCGTCCTCGATGCGCGCGACGAGCGCGGCGTGACGGTGCTGCTGATCGAGCACCACATGGACATCATCACCGGCATCTGCGACCGCATGCTGGTGCTGAGCTATGGCGAGGTCATCGACACCGGCATCCCGAAGGAGGTGGTGAAGAACCCTCGGGTGATCGAAGCCTACCTGGGAGGCGCGCGTGCCAAGGGTTGATGCCCGCACCCCGGGGCCCTGGGACTTCTCGGGCGAGACCACGCTGCCGCGCCTGCTGGCGGCCAACGCGCAGGCGCTCGGCGATGCGGTGGCGCTGCGCGAGAAGGACCGTGGCATCTGGCAACAGACCACCTGGGGCCAATGGCTGGACGAGGTGCTGAGCTGCGCCGCCGCGCTCGAGGCACTGGGCTTTGCGCCAGGCGACGCGCTGCTGGTGGTGGGCGACAACCGGCCGCACCTCTACACCGGGCTGCTGGCCGCCGGCGCCTTGCGCGGCCATGCAATGCCGGTGTACCCGGATGCCGCGCCCGACGAGGTCAAGCACGCCATTCAGAACGCGGCCGTGCGCTTCGTGCTGGCCGAGGACCAGGAACAGGTGGACAAGGTCCTCGACCTGCGCGAGGTCTGCCCCAGCATCGAACACGTGGTCTACGACGAACCGCGCGGGCTCAACGCCTACCAGGCGCCGGGCCTGCTGTCGTGGACGCGGCTGCAGGAGCAGGGCGCCGAACGGCTGCAGCGCGAGCCGGCGCTGCGCCAGGCGCTGATCGAGCGCTGCTCGCCCGACGATCCGGCCGCCTTCATCCACAGCTCGGGCACCACCGGCCGGCCCAAGGGCGTGGTGCTCAGCCAACGCAACATCCTGTCGGGCGTGGCCGCCGCGCACCGCGCCAGGGCCTTCGACTTCGGCGAGGAGATCCTGGCCTACCTGCCGATGGCCTGGGTGGGCGACTTCGCCTTCACGCTGGGCGCCGGCATTGCGCTGCACTTCACCATCAACGTGCCCGAGTCACCCGAGACCGTGCTGCACGACCTGCGCGAGATCGCGCCCACCTTCTACCTGGCGGCGCCGCGCAGCTGGGACAACCTGCTGACGATGGTGCAGGTGCGCATGGAGGATTCCACGCCCCTGAAGAAGGCGCTGTACGACCGCTTCATGCAGCAGGCCATTGCGCGCGAGCGTGGCCTGCTCGAAGGCCGCCAGCCCACGGCGATGCAGAAGCTGATGCGCCACATCGGCGAGTGGTTGGTCTACGGTCCGATCAAGGATCAGCTGGGCCTGACGCGGGTGGCTCATGCCTTCACCGGCGGCGAGGCCATCGGCGAGGACACCTTCGTCTTCTACCGCGCCCTGGGCGTGCAGCTGCGCCAGCTCTACGGCCAGACCGAAAGCAGCGCCTTCAACGCCATGCAGGAGCCTGGCGAGGTGCGGCTGCACACCGTGGGCCGACCGCTGCCGGGGGTGGAAACGCGCATCGCCGACGACGGCGAGATCCTGGTTCGCTCCGGCTCGGTCTTCGGTGGCTACTTCCGCAACGACGAGGCCACGCAGGCCTCGCTGCGCGACGGCTGGCTGCACACCGGCGACGCCGGCTACCTGGAGCCTGACGGCCACCTCGTGGTGCTGGGCCGCCTGTCGGAGGTGGTGCACACCGCGCAGGGCGAGCGCTATATCCCCAACTACATCGAGAACCGGCTGAAGTTCAGCCCCTGGGTCAAGGACGTGGCGGTGCTGGGTAAGGGGCGCGACTTCCTGTCGGCCATCGTTTGCATCGACAAGGAGCCGGTGGGTCACTGGGCCGAGCTGCGTGGCATCTCGTACATGTCCTATGCCGATCTGTCGCAGAAGGCCGAAGTGATCGAGCTGGTCAAGGCCGCGGTGGAGCGCGTCAATGCCACGCTGCCCGAGGGGCTGAAGCTGCGCCACTTCGTCAGCCTGCACAAGGAATTCGACGCCGACGACGGCGAGATCACACGCACGCGCAAGCTGCGCCGCAACGTGGTGGAGGAACGCTATGCGCCGATCATCGAGGCCATCTATGCCGGCCAGGCCAACGTGACGATGAGGGCGCAGATCGTCTACGAGACCGGCGAGACCGGCGTCACCGAGCGCGAACTGCGCATCGTCGGGGTCTGAAGCATGGACTTGATGTACCTGCTGGAGCTGGCCATCAACGGCGCAATGTCGGGCCTGATGTATTCGCTGGTGGCGATGGGCATCGTGCTGATCTACAAGTCCTCCTCGGTGCCCAATCTGGCGCAGGGCGCGCTGACGATGGTCGGCGCCTACGTCGTGCTGGCCTTCGCCAACGGCGCGGGGCTGCCGATGTGGGCGGCCATCCCGCTGGCCATGCTGACGATGATGGGTGTGGGCATGGGCATCGAGCGGGTGGCGCTGCGGCGCCTGGCCGGCCGGCCGATCGTGATGATCCTGATGATGACGCTCGGTCTGGACATCTTCCTGCGCGCTGTGACGCTGGTGGTCGGTGGCGGCACCGCGCGGCCGCTGGACATCGGCATCAGCAACGACCCGCTGTTCCTCGGCCCGCTGCTGCTCAACCGTGCCTACCTGGTGGGCGCGGTGGTGGCCCTCGGGCTGTTCGCGGTGTTCGTGTTCTTCTTCCGCACCCGCCGCGGCGTGGTGCTGCGCGCGATCGCCGACGACTACATGGCGTCGTGGGCGGTGGGCATCTCGGTGGAGCGCGGCGTGGCGCTGTCCTGGGCGTTGTCCTCGCTGGTGGCCACCGCCGCCGGCGTCCTGTGGGGCTCGATCCAGGGCGTGGACCAGTCGCTGTCGCTGCTGCTGCTGAAGGGCATCACGGTGGCGGTGCTGGGCGGCATGGACAGCCTGGGCGGCGCCATCCTGGCCGGCATCGCGCTGGGCGTGATCGAGGCCGTGGCCGCCGGCATCCTGGACCCGATGCTCGGCGGTGGCACGCGCGAGCTGGTGGTGGCGCTGGTGCTGATCCTGACGATCATGATCCGTCCGCACG
>Ga0316629_10000122_pt1 | contig 12959 bp, 16 predicted proteins | sample OWC_May_M1_C1_D1_FD_207654 | JGI IMG/M metagenome (GOLD analysis project Ga0316629, IMG submission 207654) | Wetland soil microbial communities from Old Woman Creek delta, Ohio, United States - OWC_May_M1_C1_D1_A | ecosystem: Environmental > Terrestrial > Soil > Wetlands | place: USA: Ohio... | reverse complement strand
CTTTTTTGATCACTTCGAATTTCATCCGAGTCCTCCCAGGTTTCAGTAAAAGGCCTCCGAGTAGACGAGAGACCCCTGAAACCCCTCGTCGATCAGAAGCGTGACATCGCGGATCATGTCCTGGCGGCCGCACAGGTAGAAATCGCAGGCGCGCCGGGGCAAATGGTTTTCGATGTAGCCGGTCACCCGGCCGGCATGGTGCGCGACGGGTGCGGGGCTGGTACCGGAAAGGCAGGCCACGTAGGCGGCCGCGCGGCTTTGGAGAAAATCGAGGTAGTACAGATCCTCAGCCTGCTCAACCCCGTGCAGCAGGGTGAAGCCGGAGACCCCCGAGGCGGCCATCGAGTGAAACGGGGCAACACCGGTGCCGGTCGCAACGAACACGGCCGGCCGCGGCGATGCCTTGAACGTGAAATAGCCGTGCGGGCCGGTGAAGGTCAATGCCGCACTCTCGGGGGCGCCGGCGAGCTGCGGGGAAAGAAACCCGCCTTCCACTTCGCGAATGCACAGCCGGATGGCCTCGTCCGCCGGGGCCGAGGCGATGGAATAGTCTCTGGCCGCCGGGCCGAGTTTGAGGCGCACTCGCTGGCCGGGGGCAAAGGCAAACCCCGGTGGTTTCCGGAGAGCGAGTTCAACTGTCTTGGATGAGAGCCTGCGTCGGGCGATGATCCGTGTGTTGAAAAGGTTGCCGGCTTCCGGGTCGGAAGACGTCGGGCTCACGGCTTCCATAAGGAGTCCTCGATGCCCTGGCGGCGGTTGATGTGCCGGGCCAGAACGAACAAGCAGTCGGACAATCGATTCAAGTACACGATGGCCCGGCTGAGCTGCGCCGCGGATGCGGGCGGCAGCGGGTCGGCGGAAAGCCTCACCACGCGCCGTTCGGCTCGCCGGCAGACGGTGCGGGCGACGTGGGCCCAGGCCGCAGGCGGACCGCCGCCCGGCAGGATGAAGCCTGTGAGCGGAGGAAGAGCGGCGTCGAGCCGGTCAATGAGTCGCTCCAGCGCCGCAGCGCCATCCAGGTCAAGCGGCGCCAGGCTCTCGGCGGCCGGGGCGCCGGGGGAGGTGGCAAGCCAGGCGCCGATGTGAAAGAGATCGGACTGGATTTTCTGAAGGTCTTGATGCAAATCCGGCCAATCCCGGGGCAGGGCGGCGATCAGGGCCCCGATCACCGAATTGAGCTCATCCAGGTCGCCGTAGGCCTCGATGCGTTCGTTGTCCTTGGGCACCCGTTCGCCGCTGAACAGGCTGGTCTTTCCGCGATCGCCGCTGCCCGTGTAGATTTTCATCCATTCCTCTCTATCCGGCGAGGATATGCCGCATGGTCGGTCCGTCGATGTTGCCCCCGCTGAGGATGACGCCCACGCGGCCCTTGGTCGGCACTTTCTCGCTCAGCAGGGCGGCCAAGCCCAATACGCCGGAGGGTTCCACCACGAGTTTCATGCGGAAGAAAAGAACTCGTACGGCCTCCTTGATGGCCTCTTCCGAGACGGTCGCCATGGCATCCACGAACTTCAGCACCAGCGGAAACGTCAGCCGGCCCAGGGACGGCGTGCGCGTGCCGTCGGCGATGGTCGGCGGGTTTTTGACCGTCTGCAGCGTTTTGGAATGGAACGACCGGGTGGCGTCGTCGCCCAGCTCGGGCTCGACCCCGATCACGGCGCAGCCGGGGTTCAGCCCCTTGGCGGCGATGGCGCAGCCGCTGAGAAGCCCGCCGCCGCCGCAGGGCACCAGCAGCATGTCCAGGCCGCTCGCCTGTTCGCACAGTTCGAGCGCCGAGGTCCCCTGGCCGGTCAAGACATCGAGGTGGTCGAAAGGCGGGATCATCGTGTAGCCGTGCTGCTGCTGGAGCTCCTTTGCGATCGCCTCGCGGCTTCTTTCCCGGGGGTCGTACAAAATGACCGCGGCGCCGTAGGCCTCGGTCGCGTCGCGCTTGATGACCGGCGCATCCCGGGGCATGACCACGGCGGTCTTGATCCCGAGCAATCGGCCCACCAGCGCCACGGCCTGGGCGTGATTGCCGGACGAGAACGTGATGACCCCACGGCCTCGTTCGTCGGCCGAAAGCCGCGACATGGCGTTGTAGGCGCCGCGGAACTTGAAGGCGCCGATGCGTTGGAAGTTTTCGCATTTCAAGAACACTTCGGCCCCCAGGCGCTCGTTCAGGGTGCGCGACGTCATCACCGGGGTCCGGTTGGCCACCCCCTGCAAGCGCGTGGCGGCATCCTTCACCATCCCAAACAGATCTTCCAAAGATTCTTCCATTATGGTTATTCCACCGTTTTAGAAGTGCTTGACATGATGGCAGCGCAGGGAGCCTAAGTTCAAGGCGCGCAAGCCTTGCGGCGCGAGGCGTACAACCGGTACGCCGCAGCGTCGACAAGGCGCAGGGCAACGCCGAAATTGGGTTCCCTGCGTTGCCATCTCACCACTCCTCGCGCGGCAACGGCTTCCACGGGTAGCTGTCCGCGCCGACCACGGCCCAGTAGAGATCGCCGGAATTCCGCCAGGGATCGAGCACGAGCCCCTCTTCAAACGGCTGGCCCAACGCGGTGATGACGACGCTGTTGTGCTCCCGCAGCTCGCTCCCCTTGTGGGCCACCCCCCAGTGCAGTTCGTAGGTTCTGAGGCCCAAGGCCTGAAGGCGTTTCATCAGGTCCTCCGCCCAATGAAAGCAAAGGCCGCGGTCCCGAAACCCCATTTGAATCAGCAGATTGTGCCAGCGCGCCGGAGGCGAGACCCGATACTCTTCGGCCAGCCGGAGCGAATAGGTCACCGCGGTTTCCGCCACGCGGCCGGCTTCGGCGGCATCGCTATCCTTCCCCAGCCCCTTGAGGCTGCCTTGGAGGGCGGCGGCCTTCGAGGCGATCTGCGCCCCGCCCGGCGGAAGGGAGGGGTGGGTGGTCGCGCACCCGGAAAACAGCAAGGCCGCGAACAGGGCCGAAACCGCATGCAGAAGCGGCATGGGAAAAACGGTTTTCATGGGGTGTCACATCCGGATGCCCATGGCACTCAACTCGCCCATGATGACGGGCTCCCAGCCGCGGTTGGCCCTCGGGTTGGCAGGGCTCGGGTGGGTGATAGCGCCGATTTTCACATCCAGCCCGTCCAGCGCGATGCGGGCGCGGCCGGCGGCAAACCGTCCGACTCCCACCACATGCGCCGGTTCCAGGTATTCGATGGTGCGGCGCAGGGCGCGGTCGCAGGCCGCGAAAAGCGGCCGGGTGTCCGGCGCGTTGAGCTTGTCGGGCGTCCGGTTGGCCCCGCTTTCGCCGATGAACATCAAGGGGCAGTAATTGGCCACGAAAAAACGCCGGAAAAAAACCTCGGCGGCGCCGAAGTTTTTCATGGCCCAGCCCCACAGGCGCCGGCCGCTGACCTCCGTACGGGTGCAGGCGAAGCCCAGGACCGGCCGCTTGGGGTGCGAGGGTTCCGGGCGGCCGACCGGGGCCTCGATCCCCATCCAGTCGCGCACGGCGCTGATTTCACCGAAAGGCACACCGGTCTGGGCCATTCCCCACGGCCCGGGGTTCATGCCGACCAGAACCACCTCCTTGGGACGCGCTCCATAGAGCTGCAGATATTGACGATGGGGTCCGGCGGCGTATATCAGGGGATTGTAGACATGCGACACCGGCGGGCCGAATCGAAGGCCATTCAACGCCTGCACCAGGTCGGCGGCGACCCGGTCCAGTGCTTCCGGTGTGCGGCGCCGGCTCATGCCCGGGACAACCCCACGCAAAGGAGAACCAGCCCGAGCACCTGCACCAGGTGAAAAATGCCGTTGCGGTCGAATTCCCAGACGCATGCGACCCGCAGGCGTTCGACGGGCTGGATGGCCGCCGCGATGAGGCCGACCGCCACGCCGGCCGCCATCCAGCCGGCGCCGGGCAGGGTGCCCGTGGCCGCCAGCCACAGATAAGCGGAGAAAGCGATCAGCAGCGCCAAGGCCTCGTAGAGGATGAAAACGATGAAGAGGCCGGGGACCATCCGGCTCACGCCAAAAATCAACAGGCCCGCCGCCAGCAGGATCGGAAACGCCCGCCCCGCGGCATCCGACCCGGCGGCATCGTGGACGACGGCGATCAGAAACAGGGAAATCGCCATGCCCAGGCAAGCGGTCACGGCCTGCCACAAAACCTTGCGGGTCGCCGCCGGCAAGGCTAGTCCGTGGTAGGCGGCGCCGCAGGCAGCCGACAATGCGATCAGCCCGAAAGACCATGACCAGAGGCTGATCCGCCACGAAACGCCCCGCGCCAGCAGCCGCAGGTAGATGACGGCCCCGGCCGCGGCTGCGCTGAGAATCACGTCCGTTGCCGCCGTGGTGCGTTCGGTCAGGCTGTCGATCAGCTTCATGGCGCCGTTTTTCTCAGGCCGTCCTTTTTCGCGGCGGGCGGGCGCCCCTTGCCGCTCAGGCAATACGCCGGCTCGCTGTCCGGCCCGCATAGAAACGAGGCGTCCATGCGCTCGAGAAGCCCCTGGGCCACCAGCCGGTCCAGCGCTTCGCGCGGCCCCAGGTGGTGGCCGGGGTAGTAGACGCCGCGCCGCATCTTGTCCAGGATTCTCTCGGTCATGGCCGCCTCGTTGAGATCGGGTCAGGCGCTTCGGGAGCGCCCCTTCCTGGCCGCTGCCAGCGCTGCGCCGGCGGACGCGGCCAGATGGTTCAAATCGGTGCTCATGCCGATCAGGGCGTATCCCTGCTCAACGAAGTCCCCGGCCGCGTCCGGGTCGGAGCAGTAGATGCCGAGCTTCAGGCCCGCGGACCGCACGGCCTCCCGCACCGTGCGGATGGCCGCCTGGACCTCGGGGTCATTGACCTGGCCGGGTTTGCCCATGCTCGCCGACAGATCGTAGGGGCCGACAAAGACGGCGTCGATGCCGGGCACGCTGACGATGGCGGCGATGTTTTGAACCGCCTCGATGTGCTCGGCCTGCACGATGGCGACGATCTTTTGGTTGGCCTGGGTAACATACTCCTGAAACCCGGCGCCATAGCGGTGCGCGCGGGCTCCGCCCATGCCGCGCACGCCTTCGGGGGCGTATCGGCAGGCGCGGGCCACGCGGGCCGCGGTCTCCGCGGTGTTGACGAGCGGCACCAGGACGCCGGCCGAACCGATGTCCAGCGCCTTTTTGATCCACACCTCTTCGTTGGACGGCACGCGCACCACGCACGGGCAGCGCTTTCCCACGGCCTGGAGCATCCGCTGGGCGGTGAGTTCGCCGTAGGGGCCGTGCTCGGTGTCGATGATCAGCCAGTCGTACCCGAGCTCGGCGAAAATCTCGGCCGATTCGGGCGACGGCAGGCAGATGAAAGCGCCGATGAATGTCTCGCCGCGCGTCAAACGCTCTTTGAAATCGCTCAGCATGCGTCCTCGGATCTAATGCAATGAGAAATGAGCAGCGGGAAACGAGAAACGTCGAAAAGTCGACCCCACGGAAGGTGCGGCCATCTCATCGGTTATGGTTTCAAAAGGCGCATCAACTCATCGGCCTTTTCTGCAGACAAGGTGCCCTTGTCCTGCCCGATCGGGACCGTGAAGCTCCCGAGCTCCTTGTAGAGCGTCAGCATGTCCGGGGCATATTTTTCCAGCGCCGCCAGGTGTCTCCGAATGGTGGCGACATCGCCGCGCGCGATGGGGCCGGTGAGGCATTTGGGGAAGCCGACCGTTTCGATGTTGGTCAGGGTCCCGCGCAGCAAGGGCATGTAGGCCTTGATGCCGTCGGACGAGGTCTTGCCGAAGTTGCGCCAGAGGTCCGTGGCCAGCTTGACGATGGTGGTGAAATAGTTGCAGGCGATGGCGGCCGCCGCGTGATAGAGCACCTTGTCCTCGGAGGTCAGGTAAACGATGTCGCCCTGAAGGGCCCGGGCCATTTCGCTCAGGGTGGTCTTCACGGGCTCCTCGGCCTCGATGGCGAAGGTGGAGCCGGGCAGGTTCGCGATGGCCTGTTCGACGCCGGCAAAGGTCTGGCAGGGGTGGATCGAACCGACGCGGGCGCCCTGCTGCCGGGCGGTCTCCAGGGACTGCACCGTGCTGGCTCCGCTGCAGTGCACGACGGTCTGGCCGCTGCGCCATTTCAGCCCGGCGCTCACCGTCGCGATGAAGTCGTCGGCGGTGGTGATGAACACCATGTCGGCCGCATCCGCCAATTCCTGGTTGTTGCCGTACACCCGGCACCCGGGCACGCGGCCGGCGAAACGTTGCGCGGCGTCCGGGTGGATGTCGGCCACGCCGATCACCGGGTAGCCTTTTTCGGAAAGCCTAACGCCGAACGTGGTGCCGACCGGCCCGGCGCCGATGAACCCCAATTTTTTCACGTGCGCACTCCCTCGATTCGCCAAACCGGCGACACGGCTATTTGAACATTTTGCCGACGGCCTTGCCGTAGTCCTGGCAGGCGCGCTGGCCGTCGGGCGAGCGGACGACCTGCTCCTTCAGATTCAGGGAGCCCAGGTTCACCATGTCCATCTTGAACACGTGCTGCATGGTGTCGTAGACCATCTGAGCCGATTCGCCGCTGTGGGTGGAGGAGCCGAAAGCGCCGCCCATCTTGCCGACCAGGTTGGCTTTTTCGGCGATAAACAGAAAGGTTTTCATGCCGGCGGTGATGTCCTTGTGGTACGTCGGACATCCGAAGATGTAGCCGTCAAACCCCGCCAACGCTTTTTCGTCCCGGATGTCCGAGACTTTCTTCACATCGGCCGTGTTGCCCGAGATGCGGACCCCCTCGGCGATGAACTCCGCCATTTTCTCGGTGTTGCCCGTTCGGCTCACGTACGCGACCAGGATCTTTTTCATTCCGCCCCCTCCTATCGGTTGACCGTTTTCAGAAGAAACCCCGCGGGGGGGTTCCACCCTTCACTGGCGATAGTACTTAGATTAAATCGGGCCAAGATTCAATACCGGGCGGGACGGCGCCCTCCGCCGGCACCGGCTCACTTGCCGCCGATCAGCCGATCGAAGGTCTCGACCTCGATCGCCGGGCAGGTGGTGAATGCGATCCCGGTCAGGCGGGCCAGCGCCACGGACGCCTTGACGGCGTCGTCGATGCCCGCCAGTTTGACGCAGATCGCGAGGTCGTATTCGCCGAGCAGCACATGCATGGCGTTGACCTCGCCCCCCATCTTCCGGATCTCGTCGACCGCCTGCTGGGTCCGCTCCGCGCTGATCTTCTTGATGGATTCCGTGGTGTACCTGCCGAACATGAAGAAAGTAGCCATGGGTATACCTCCTCTCCTTTGCACGCTTTGTCGTGAAAACCGATAATGTTCCGCTCGACGTCGGGCACGATGCCTCCCGGTCGGCCATTAAAAACCGACGGCCTGTCCATCCTTGCGCATGTCGGATGCGGCCACGTACCCGTCCGCCAGACGATAGATCAGCTGGCCCCCGCCGAAGAGGGGCTCCGGGGCGTTGGTTGCCACCGGGTGGCCCCGCTTCCTGAGCCCCTCGGCGACCGCCGGCGAAAAACCCGCCTCGAGTTCCACGCGGCCGTCGGGCGCCACGTGCCAGCGCGGGGCGTCGCAGGCGGCCTGGGGGTTCTGGCCGTGGTCGAAGATCCTGACCATCATCTGCACGTGCCCCTGGGGCTGCATGTGGGCCCCCATGACGCCGAAGCTCATCAGCGGGCGGCCGTTTTGGGTGACAAACCCCGGGATGATGGTGTGGAAAGGGCGCTTGTCGCCGCCCACACGGTTGGGGTGGTCTGCCGCCAGCACGAAACCCAACCCACGGTTCTGAAGGGCGATGCCGGTGCCGGGGACCACGATGCCGGAGCCGAACCCCATGTAGTTCGATTGAATGAAGGAGACCATCATCCCGGATTCGTCGGCGGCGGCCAGGTAGACCGTGCCGCCGCCCCCCGGAGCCCTCGCGGTCGTTTGAGCCGCGCGGTCCATGCGGATGGCAGACGCGTGGACCGCCAGCCGGTCTTCGCGCAGCAGCTCGGCGGGCGGCTCCGGCATGTGGTCGATGTCGGCCACGCGGCGGAACACTTCGGCGAAGGCGATTTTCATGGCCTCGATCTGCAGGTGGAGGCTGTCGACAGAGTCGATGGGATGCCGCTTTACGTCGAAATTCCGCAGGATCCCCAGAGCGATCAGGGCGGCGATGCCCTGGCCGTTCGGCGGGATCTCGTGCAGCGTGACCCCGTGGTAGTCGAGGGCCAGCGGCTCGACCCAGTCGGCCGTGTGCGCGGACAGGTCGTCGAGGGTCATGGCGCCGCCCTCGGCCGCGGCGCAGGCGGCGATTTTTTGGGCGAGCGCCCCGCGGTAAAACGCTTCGCCGCGGCTCTCGGCGATGGCCGCGAGGGTGTCGGCCTGCGGCGGGCAGCGGAACACCTCCCCGGCCTGCGGTGCCCGGCCGGAGGGGAAAAATGTGCGGTTGATCTCGACGAAATGCGGGTAAAGCGCCTGGGCATCCTGCCAATGCCGAGCGGTGATGGGGGATACTGCAAATCCCTTGCGCGCATAGGCGACAGCCGGCCCGAAAAGGTCGGCAAAAGGCAGCTTGCCCCAGCGGTGCGACAGGGCCTCCCAGGCCGCCACGGCGCCGGGCACCGTGACCGCGTCCCACCCGAGGGCGGGCATCGCCTTGAGCTCGGCGAAGCGCTTGGGCGACCAGGACTTGGGTGAGCGGCCGGAGCTGTTCAGCCCGTGGAGGGCCTTTCCGTCCCAGACCATGGCGAAGGCGTCGCTGCCGATCCCGTTGCGGGTCGGCTCGACGACGGTGAGGGCAATGGCGGCCGCCAGGGCTGCGTCCACGGCGTTGCCGCCGGAGAGCAGCATCCTCAGCCCGGCTTGCGCGGCCAGGGGCTGAGAGGTGGCCACCACGTTGCGGGCCAGCACCGGCATGCGTCGGGAAGGATAGGGGAAGTCCCAGGAAAATGTCATGACGTCGCTCTCCGCTCAGTCGATGAACTCGGCGATGGCGCTGTGCTTACTTGGGCGAACCCGTGATCCTGAAGCGCACGGTGACGCCGGCGTTCACCTGGAGCTGTCCCGGCTGGACCGGCGTGGCGGCCGCCGCCGGGGCGGCGAAGCGGCGCTCGGCCGAATAGGCCGGCTGGCCGCCCTCCTCGCGGACCTCGATCACCTCCCCGAGCTGCAGGTTCAAGGCGGCTGCGATGGCCTCGGCCTTGGAGCGGGCTTCCTGGGCGGCCAGCTGCAGCGCCTGTTTGCGGAACTTGAGGTCGTCGCGCAGATCGAACGACAGGCTGTTGAGCTGGTTGGCGCCCGCGGTGATGCCGGCATCGATCACGGCGCCCACGCGCTCCATGTCGTCGACCTGCACCCGGACCGTGTTGGAGGCCCGGTAGCCGACGATGCGCGGGGCCTCCGGCTCCTGGCCGGCCTTGGGGGCGGGGTGCGCGTAGATGGGATTCAGGGCCAGGCCGGCGGTGCGGATTTTCTCCTCCGGGATGCCCTGCGCCTTAACATCCTTGATCACCCGCTGCATGACCTGGGCGATCTGCTTCTGGGCGTCCAAGGCGTTTTTGACTTCGACCACGGCCCCAAGGCTCACCATCGCGCGGTCGGGCGGCGCCGACACTTCCGCAGTCCCTGTGACGGCAATTGAGGGAAGCGGCGGCCCTCCGCCGGGGGCGGGCTGCGCCATGCTCGCCGACGCGATAACCACGGCGAGAACGAACGTCGATAAAAAAACCGCTGCCGGGCGAATTCGCCTGCCGATCGGATGCAGATATCTCATCACTGGGTTCCTCGCATGGAGTGAAATTCGAATGGAACACCCCATCATGTTAAGCACGATCGCCGGCGCTGCCAGTCGTTCAACTCCGTTCTCGCCGTTCCGGAATCAATCGAAAACGAGCGCAGGATTCCGTGGTTCGAACGGATTTATTTTTTGACCGGCCCGCTGCAGAGAGCGGCGCCCGACGGGATTCGGTCACCGCCTTTCAGGCGCAGGGCCTCTACGACCGCCAGCCGGCAGACGCGTTCAGGCTCGCCCGGGTCGGCGGTCTTGAGGTACAGCTGCGGGCTGCCGGACGGCGGCACTGAAACCAGCCACGTGGCCAGGGTGCGATGTTTGGCCGGGTCGCTGCCGGTGCGCCAGATGCTGTTGTCCGGCCCGGCGTTCCGGTCCTCGCTGAAGCGGGTGAAACCGTCAAGGTCGAATGGTTTCTCCGGGGTTTTCAGCAGCTCCCCGATCCGGTCGTAGCGCAGCCGGCTGCTGGCGCCGGGTTTGCGCACGAGCCCCGGCGGCTCGATCGCGCAATAATGGTTCGTGTGGTGCAGGGTGCCTGAAACCGCGCGCGTCACCGAGCGGCGCCCGTCGGGGGCCACTTCGACCACGGCAAGCTCTGCCCGGTCGCCGACCAGGTAAAACACCGGTCGACGCATCAGTTCGACCTGCTTCAAGAGCTCCTCGACGCTCGCGCAGGTGGCTAGAAAATAACTCATCAGCTGTTTTTTCTGCCGAATTTTTTTCCGTTCGGCGCGCGGGAATTGGCCGGCCGTGGCGCTGACGATGACCAGGCCCTTCTCGTTCACCCCGGCCTTGATGCCGGGCGCATCGTCGCCGACCGCCATCAAGGCGACCGATCTGTAGCCTTCCGGCGGCCTTAGAACGACCAGCTCCTGCCGGTGATCCGGGGCCCAGTCGCGGTTCTTGGCGACCAGCGTGCCCCCTCCCTCCACTGCGTCCCCGGCCGCCCCCCAAAGGGTGCAGGCCTCGGACGGCTGGCAACTGAGAAGCCACAGGAGCGCCCCCACCCATGCCGACCTCATCTGTCGCCGCGTCAGCATGAAGTCTTCCTTGAACATGGCTATTCCTGCCCGGCGGTTCAGCCGTTTGGGTTGAAAAAAATATCAAAGGATTTAGAATGTTGGTCCAGGACGGCGTGAACATGGTCCTCGCCGGCCACCAGAACCGCGACCACCACCTTGATTCCGCAGATGGTGCCTTCCGTCAGGTGGCCTCCCAGGGTGACCACGGTGTCGTTTTGGACCGTGGAGGCGGCGAAGTGGGCATGGATTTCTGGCTCCCCATCGGCTCTGGGGGCGATCCACCCCGTCAACGACACGAGCTCCATGGGCGCGGTGATTTCCAGATAGAGGCGGTCCTCAGGACTTACAGGAAATTTTTCCGGAAACACTTTCAGATTTCGAAAAATCGCCTTTTTGAGCGCCCCCAGCCCGGAGACGAAAACCCCGGCGCAAACCCCTTCCGCCGTCAGCGCCTCCGCGATCGCCTTCAGAAGATCCGAATCGGGCTTGATCCGGAATTGCACGATTCGCCGAACCGGGGAGGAGCCGATGCATTCAATCGAAGTCAATTTTCCCCTCCTTTATGCCGATGCTTCAGGCATCCTAGCTTATCCGCACGACCTCCGCGGCCTGATCGCGGAGGGGGATCAGCTCCTTCCGATCGATTCGCCACACTCTTGCGGCGGGTTCACTTGCATGGGTTGCCGCTTCCGAGCATCAGCCATCGCGGCAGGAAAAACCTGGATTCGCCTATTTTTCTGCCGTGCGCCTCGTGCTTGGCATCGTCATAATAGTCGTCCACGAAGTTGATGAAGTTGCGCCAGCGCCATTCCCAATCGCGCCCCGGCTCGATCAGTTCCTCGAATTCGTCCTTCTTGGATTTGCGATGTTTTTCAGTCACCGGGACGGTGCCGGCGGGAGCCGGCTGCGTCGCTTCGGACGCCCGGGTCAGGGCTTTCCGGCTGGCGATCGTCTCGGGGTGCGATGGGCCCAACCGCGCACGGCGGATATCGACCGCCCGGGTGAGCTGCACCTGCGCGTTCAGCGAGTCGTCATTGAGAAGCATGGCCACCCCCCAATAGTGAAGACTCAGGGCCGCGTCGACCGCATCGGCCCGTGCGGCCTGGTTGAAAATCGTGGCGGCGCTTTTGAAGTAGACCTCCGCCTCGGCGAATTTGCCTTGCCGCGCAAACGCCAGGCCGCAGGACAACGACCCCAGCGCCACCGCCGGGTCGGCAGGCCCCAGGGGGACCTGCGAGGCTTCCAATTCTGCGACGGCAAGCGCCTCCGCCTCCGCGGTCCGGCCTTGTTTCGCGAGCACCTCGCAGAGGTTGAAGACGATGCCGGCTCGATAGTCGTTGTAGCAATGGAACGCCTGAAATACGCTCAGCGCCTTGCGGAAATGGTCCTCGGCCGCGCCGTGTTGCTGCTGGGCGGCGAGTGCCATGCCCAGGCCGTTGTTCAGGGCGGCGCCGATATCGTCATCGGTGCCGAAATATTCTTCCCTGATCGCAAGGGCTTCACTCAGGCTCGCCGCCGCTTCTTCGGCCCGGTTTTGCTCCAAGGCCTGTTCCCCCGACAGCCGGAGGCTCTGGGCCTGCTGGTACTTCTGATCCGGCATGGTTATGCAGCCCCCGTTCAGCAGGGTCCAGCTCAATGCCAGGCCGGACAATAGAAGGGATTGCAAAGGCGACATGGCTGCCTCCTTGAATCAGTCAGCGGCACCGTTCAATGTGTGGCTTCGTCCCCGGGACCCGTCAATGATCGGGCGCACTTAAAGAACGGGCCGCTTGCACCTTCACCGCCGCCATTTTCGCCGGCATGCGGGCGAGCCCTTTTTGCTTCCGATAGGCTCCTTCCAGCCGGACCAGCCGTTTGCCCATTTTCTCCAGATGCCGTTGCATCGCACTCGCGGCGGCCGCCGGATCGCCGTCCATGACGGCGCCGATGACCTCCGCATGCTCCTCCGTCCGGTGGATGACTTTTTTCGGCGGTTTGACCTCCAGGATCACTTCACTGGTCAGGCGGAAGAGAGCGGTCGCGACGGCTTGAAGCAACCGGTTGCCGGCCATCTCTGCGAGGATGTGGTGGACCTTGAGGCGGTTTGAAACATACTCGGCGTGCGAAAGGGTGTCGGCCTGCTCGGCGTCCAGCGCCTGCCGCAGACGCTGGGCGAACCCTGGATCGACATGCGCTGCGGCGAGCCGCGCGATTTCGCATTCGATGAGGACGCGCGTTC
>Ga0316629_10000121_pt1 | contig 13015 bp, 8 predicted proteins | sample OWC_May_M1_C1_D1_FD_207654 | JGI IMG/M metagenome (GOLD analysis project Ga0316629, IMG submission 207654) | Wetland soil microbial communities from Old Woman Creek delta, Ohio, United States - OWC_May_M1_C1_D1_A | ecosystem: Environmental > Terrestrial > Soil > Wetlands | place: USA: Ohio... | reverse complement strand
GCGAACTCGGCCTGTCGCGCGTCGGCCTGCGCGCCAAGCTGGCGCGCTACGGGCTCGAGGCAGGCGAATGAAAGTCCTCTGGCTGCAAAGCGGCGGCTGCGGCGGCTGCACCCAATCGCTGCTGTGCACCGAGCCACGACCCTTGTTCGACGAACTGCGCGATGCCGGCATCGAGTTCGTCTGGCACCCGGCGCTGTCGCTGGAAAGCGGCGCCGAGGCGCTGCAACTGCTTGGCGAATGCGCCGACGGGACGACGCCGTTCGACGTCCTCTGTGTCGAGGGTGCCATGCTGCACGGCCCCAACGGCACGGGAAAATTTCACCTGATGTCCGGCAGCGGCCGCCCCCTGACCGAGTGGGTCGAGCGTCTCGCGCGGCGCGCCCGCTGGGTATTCGCCATCGGCTCGTGCACTGCCTTCGGCGGCTTTTCGGCTACCACCCCCGGCAATCCGCTCGAGGCCTGCGGGCTGCAGTACGACGGCGATGAACCCGGCGGGTTGCTGGGCGAGGCTTTCGTCGCGGCCGGCGGCCTGCCGGTGGTCAACATTGCCGGCTGTCCGGCCCACCCCGGCTGGGTCGTCGATACGCTGCAGAAACTCGCGCTCGACGGTCTGACGGCGGGCGACCTCGACGAATGCGGCCGGCCGCTCCTATACGCCGAACAACTGGTGCACCACGGCTGCTCGCGCAACGAGTATTACGAATTCAAGGCCAGCGCCCGGCAGCACTCGGATCTCGGCTGCCTGATGGAAAACCTCGGTTGCAAGGGCACCCAGGCGCATGCCGACTGCAATGTCCGCACGTGGAACGGAGGGGGTTCCTGCCTGCGCGGCGGATTCGCCTGCATCGCCTGTACCGAGCCCGGTTTCGAAGCGCCCGGCCACCCGTTCCAGGAGACGCCGAAGATCGCCGGCATCCCCATCGGGTTGCCGACGGACATGCCGAAAGCCTGGTTCATCGCGCTCTCCGTCCTTTCAAAATCGGCGACGCCGAAGCGGGTGCGCGACAACGCCGTGGCCGATCACCCGGTGGTACGCCCGGCCGTCAGGAAGCCGAGCAAGTGAGGCGCATTGTCCTCGGGCCTTTCAATCGCGTCGAAGGCGACCTTGAAATCAGTCTCGATGTCGACGCCGGTCAGGTCATGGCGGCGCGCGTCAACTCCCCGCTGTTTCGTGGTTTCGAGCAGATCTTGACCGGTCGCGCGGCGCAGGATGCGCTGGTTGTCGTGCCGCGCATCTGCGGCATCTGTTCGGTGGCGCAGTCGGCCGCCGCCGCCGCGGCGCTGGCCGACCTGTGCGCTGTCGAAACGCCCGTGAATGGCCGCCTGGCCCGGCATCTGGTGCAGGCGACGGAGAACCTTGCCGACCACCTGACGCATTTCTATCTCTTCTTCATGCCTGATTTTGCCCGCGTCGACTACGCTGACCGCAACTGGCACGCCGCGGTCGGGGCCCGCTTTGCCGCGGTCGCCGGCAGCGCCGCACCGGCGGTACTGGTCGCGCGCGCCAATTTTCTGAAGCTGCTCGGGTTTCTCGCCGGCAAGTGGCCGCATACCCTAGCCCTGCAGCCCGGCGGCAGCACCCGGGCGATCGGGAGCGCCGAGGTGGTTCGCATCCTGGCCCTGCTGCGCGGTTTCCGCGCCTTCCTCGAAGCCGAACTGCTCGGAGACACGCTGGAGTCCTTCGCGGCGCTGGCAAGCGAGGCGGAACTGCGCGCCTGGGGCGAGGGGCGCGACGGCGATTTCCCGAGTTTCCTGCAAGCCGCCTACGACCTGTCGCTGGAAAAAGTCGGCCGCGCCGGCGATGGTTTCCTGTCCTACGGCGCCTACGCGATGTTCGCCAGGGGCATCTGGCACGTGGATGGCGCGGTCGACGCTCTGGAAACCGGGAAAATCGCCGAGGAAACCCGTCATGCCTGGTTGATCGATGGCCCGCCGCGACAGCCGGCGGAGGGCGAAACCTACGTCGATGCCGACAAGGCGGGGGCCTACACGTGGTGCAAGGCGCCGCGCTATAGCGGCCGGATTCTCGAGACCGGCGCACTGGCACGCCAGGTCGTTGCCGGGCAAGCGCTGGCGCGCGATCTCGTCGCGCGTCATGGCGCCAGCGTCACCGCTCGCGTCGTCGCCCGCATGATCGAGTTGGCCAGCGTCGTACCGGCGATGGAGCGCTGGGTGCGCGCGATCGTTCCCGGCGAGGCGTTCTGCCACGCGGCGGCGCTTCCCGATTCCGGTCAGGGTGTCGGACTGGTCGAAGCGGCGCGCGGCAGCCTCGGTCACTGGGTGAGCGTCAACCGTGGCCGCATCGAGCGTTACCAGATCATTGCGCCGACCACCTGGAATTTCTCTCCGCGCGACGCCGATGGCCGGCCCGGTCCGCTGGAGCAGGCGCTGGTCGGCCTGCCTGCTGGCGAAGGCGCGCCGCCGACGATCCAGCACGTCGTCCGCTCGTTTGATCCGTGCATGGTGTGCACGGTGCACTGACGGAAATGCATTGAAGAACAGTTACGTGCAGACTGACTGGCACTTGCCGAACGACGCTTTGTTATGCGGAAGACGAATTGAGGGGGTAGTTTGTGAAAGCTGACCTGATCACCATCGCCGTACTCGAAGGCCTTGCCGGCGCCACAGCCTTCCGGCGCGGGGAAGAGTATTTTTCTGTTGGCGCGGTCGGGCGTCTGCGGGTTACCGAAGACAAGATCACTGCCCGGGTTGAGGGGAACGAGTCCTACCAGGTCGAACTGCGGGACGACGACGGCGATCTGGCCTATGACTGCACCTGTCCGCGGGCGGCCGATGGCCATTTCTGCAAGCATTGCGTGGCCGTCGGATTGGCCTGGCTGGCCGGGGATTCGGTTGCGCCGAAATCCGGGAACGCCTCCGGGAAGAAAAAGCGACGCGATCCCTGGCGGGACATCAAGGACTTCCTGGGAACGCAGCCACACGAAGCCCTGGTTGATCTCCTGCTCGATGTCGCCCAGCGTGATGACAGGCTCTACCAGTCGCTGTTGCTCAAGGCCGAGCGAGTGATTGGCGGCGGCGATGTGGCCAGGGCATTCCGGCGCGCGATCGACGATGCGTCAAGCGTCCATGGGTTTATCGACTGGCGCGAAGTCCGAACCTTTGCAGGAAACCTCGACCAGGTTGCAGATTCACTGGCCGAACTGCTCAAGCCCGACACAGCCGCCATGCTGGTGGATCTTGCCGAATACGCCATCGAGCGGGTCGAGGGTGCGCTGGAGCAGGTGGACGACTCGAATGGCGAGATTGCTGGCATCGTCTGTCGCCTGGGCGAAATGCACCTCACGGCTTGCACGATGGCCAAGCCGGACGCCGCCGCGCTGGCTGAGCGCCTGTTCCGTCTCGAGACGACTTTGCCATTCGGTATCTGCAATTTCGATGCCGCGACGTACCAGGATTCCCTCGGCAAGAAGGGCCGGCAACGCTATCGCGAACTGGCCGAAGCGGAGTGGCGCAAGATCGAACCACGTTGCGCTGACCACGGCTACGACAGCCATCGCGCCAGAATCACCCGCATCATGGAGTGCCTTGCCGAAGCCAGCGGGGATATCGACGAACTGGTGGCGATCAAATCCAAGGATCTCTCATCCAGCTATCGCTACCTCGGCATTGCCGAAACCCTCGCCAAGGCCGGGCGGGCGGACGAGGCGCTGGAATGGGCTGAGCGCGGCCTCAAGGCCTTCCCCGATCGTCCGCACAACGACCTGCGCGATTTCCTGGTCGCGATCTACCTCGAGCGCAAGCGCAACGATGAGGCTCTGCAACTGACCTGGGTTCAGTTCGAGGAACGTCCCGGCCTGGAGACCTTCAAGAAACTGAACGTTGTTTCGGGGAAGCTCGGCATCTGGCCGGCGCAACGCGAGCGAGCATTGGCCAACCTAGAAGAAACGATTGCCAGGGAGGCCGCGGCGACCAGTCGCTGGAAACCCAAGCCTTCGCTGCCGAACCATTCGCTGCGGGTGTCGATCGCCCTGTGGGAAGAGGATCTTGATGCGGCGTGGACGGCCGCTCACCAGGGCATCTGTGACCGCAATTTGCTGGTTGCCCTCGCCGGCAAGCTGGAATCCGCTCGCCCAGAGGATGCCATCAGCCTCTACCGCCGGGTGGTGACGCCCATCGTCGAGCAGACCAACAACGCAGCCTACGAGGAGGCGATCAAGCTGATCCGCAAGCTAGGCGGATTGATGAAAACGCTGAATCAGTCACGACAATTCGGCGACTATCTCGCCGAGCTGCGGGTTCAGTTCAAGCCGAAGCGGAATTTCATCAAGCTTCTGGATGACGTTGCGCGCTCGACCGCATATGTGAAATGAGTCAGGAAAACCTAATCGTAAGCATCGGATTCCTATGGTACTCACGATGCTGGATCGGTGGCTTATACAGGGGTATTGGCGGCAGGCCATGGACCAATATCAAGCAATTTTTCACCGCGCAGCCAGCCTGCATGGTGCACTGAAAGGCAGGCATGGAACGCTTTACCATTTCACTGGATGAATCGCTCGCGCGCGAGTTCGACGAACTGATCGCGGCGCGCGGCTACAGCAATCGCTCGGAAGCGGTGCGTGACCTGATCCGCGGCGCCATCGGGAGCGACAGCCAGAATGATCCGCCCTCCGGCCATTGCGTCGCGACCCTGTCCTACGTATTCAACCACCACGAGCGCGAACTTGCCGAGCGGCTGACCAGCATGCAGCATGATCACCACGACCTGACGGTGGCGGCGATGCATAGCCATCTCGATCACGAAAATTGCCTGGAAACGGTCATTCTCAAAGGTCCGGCCACGCAGGTGCGCCGGTTCGCGGGGGCACTGATGGCCGAGCGCGGCGTACGCCATGGCCAGCTCAATCTGATTGCGCTGCAGGCTGAACACCATCATGCGCACGATGACCAAGGTGAAGAGCATGTCCACTACCGCCCTGCCCGCTGACAACCCGCTCGACCCGAACTCGGCCGCGCTCGGCGAGCAGGCCTGGATCGAGGTCATCCAGAAGATGGATGAGGTCTACAACGACCTGCTGCAGTACGAAGTGGCACTCGAGGACAAGAACGCCGCACTCGAGGAGTCGCAGCAGTTCATCGAGAGCGTGCTGGGTGCGATGTCGGACATCCTCATCGTTTGCGATCGCCACGGCCTCATCGTCGAAGTGAATCCCTCGCTTTGTCACTTTGCCGGCAAGACCGCGGCCGAACTGGAGGGACAGCCGCTCTACGAGTTGTTCGCCGACAACACAGAGCAGACAAGGGCGCGGGAGGTCTTTGCGCGCTTTGGCAAGGATGGGGTCCACGATCAGGAATTCTTCCTGCGCGCCGGCGACGGGTCGACGGTTCCAGTATCGATGAACTGTACGCCGCGCGTCTCGCAGACCGGCAAGCTGATGGGGATGGTGGTCACCGGCCGCCCGGTGGGCGAGCTGCGCAAGGCGTATCAGGCCCTGCGCCAGGCGCACGACGACCTCAAACGCACGCAGGGCCAGTTGCTGCACGCCGAAAAGATGATCTCGCTCGGCCGCCTGGTGGCGGGCGTGGCGCATGAGTTGAACAACCCGATCAGCTTCGTGCTGGGCAATGTGCTGTCGCTCAAGCGCTATGCGCAGCGTCTCGAAGGCTACCTGAATGCGGTGCATGCCACCGCTGCCGCCAATGATCCGGCCTTGCGCGAGGTGCGCCGCGAGCTGCGCATCGAGCGCATCCTTGCCGACATGCCGGCACTGATCGACGGCATGATCGAAGGCGCCGAGCGCACCCGCGACATCGTCGACGCGCTCAAGCGATTCGCCGCGGTCGACAAGATGTTGCCGGAGCAGGTGAATATCAACGAGGTCATCGAACGCTCGGTGCGCTGGGTGGTGCAAAGCGCCTCGGCGAAGGTCGCGGTCGACGTCGATTTGCCGCCCGATTTGCGGTGCACCGGTTCGTCCGGCCAGTTGCAGCAGGTGGCCATGAATCTGGTGCAGAACGCCTGCGATGCGATGGCCTCCCGGGACGATGGGCGGCTCCGCATTTCGGGAACGGTGGCGGACGGCATGGTGAGACTATGCTTTGCCGACAACGGCCCGGGGCTTCCCGAAGCCGATCTGGGTCGCCTGTTCGAGCCCTTCTTCACCACCAAGCCGATCGGGCAGGGGACCGGGCTCGGCCTGTCGATAAGCTACACGATCGTCGAACGCCATGGCGGCAAGCTCGCCGCCAGCAATCAGGCGAGCGGCGGAGCGGAATTCATCCTGACCCTGCCGGTGCAAGGCCAGTGATGACCGGGTGATCGATCGCCAGTGCGGGACGCCCGGTGGGCTGCCCGGCCCCTTGCCGCAACTTCCTGAGAGCGCTCCATCCCGTCACTGATGTGAAGCTGGCGGCCGGGGCGCAGAAAGATGGCCGCGCCGGGTTGCACTTGCGCGCAGTTTGTATGAAGATTCTCCAACTCTTCATACAACCGCCATGGAAACCCTGCCCACCGACTGGCTGTCGCTGCTGATACTGACCTTCGTGCTCGGCATGAAGCATGGCTTCGATGCCGACCATCTGGCTACCATCGACGGCCTGACGCGGTACAATGCCCGCAGCAATCCACACCTCGCCCGCTTCTGCGGCACCCTTTTTTCCCTCGGTCACGGCGCGGTGGTGATGGCAATCGCGCTGGGGGTTTCGGCCATCGCCGGCCAGTGGGAAGTGCCGGAGTGGTTCGGCACGCTGGGTTCGCTGATTTCCATCGGCTTCCTGGTCGCGCTCGGCAGTCTCAATCTTGTCGCGGCCCTGCGCGCCGGACCGGACGAAATGGTACAGCCGGTCGGCCTCAAGGGAAGACTGCTCGGCAAGCTGGGTCACGTTTCCCATCCGCTGCTGGTCGCTCTGGTCGGCGCGCTGTTTGCCCTCTCCTTCGACACCCTTTCGCAGGCAGCCTTTTTCGCGCTGACCGCCACGCAGTTCGGCGGCTGGCAGGAAGCGCTGGTGCTGGCGCTGCTGTTCATGCTCGGCATGTTGCTGACCGACGGCATCAACGGTCTGTGGATCGCCCGCCTGATTGCCCGTGCCGATCAGGTGGCGCTGGTGGCCTCGCGGGTGATGGCGCTGGCGGTTTCCGGCATCAGCCTGCTGGTCGCCGGCTTTGGCATCGCGCGAATGTTGTCGCCGGCGGTCAGTGACTGGAGCGAAGGCAAGGAACTGACTTTCGGCTTTCTGCTGGTGGCGGTAATTGCCCTCAGTTTCCTTGTGGCCGTCCGGCTGACACGTCGTCCGGCAGAGGCCTGACCGGGAGGAATTTCCCGCATGCGCCGTGAAAGGAGATTGATCCGTTCAGTGTTGCTTGCGGCTGGGGGAGGTGTCGCGGCTCAGGATGTGCCCCAGTTGTCCGCCGTCGAGGTTCGCGCCCAGGTGGAGAATCTGGAAGGCCTGGCGATGGCCGGCAGCGAGGAGGTGGTTTCCGGGCAGCGTCTGGCGGCGGTGCCCTTGCAACGGCCGGGCGAAGTACTCGAGATGGTGCCCGGGCTGATCGTTACCCAGCACGCCGGCGACGGCAAGGCGAACCAGTATTTCCTGCGCGGTTTCAACCTCGATCACGGAACCGATTTCGCGACCTGGGTCGCCGGCATCCCGGTCAATATGCCAACCCACGCGCACGGGCAAGGCTATACGGACCTCAATTTTCTGATCCCCGAACTGGTCGACCGCATCCGCTACCGCAAGGGCCCCTATTTCGCCGACGAAGGCGATTTCTCTTCGGTCGGCGTGGCGCGCATCGACTATCTGCGCAAGATCGACGAGACGCTGGCCAAGATTACCGCCGGCCAGAATGGTTACGGACGGGCGCTGCTCGCCGGTTCACCGGAAGTCGGCGCCGGCAATCTGCTCTACGCCGTAGAGTTGTTCACCAATGACGGCCCGTGGGAAATTCCGGAGAATCACCGGAAATACAACGGCGTGCTGCGCTACAGCCAGGGAAATCGTGACGACGGCTTCTCGCTGACCGGCATGGCGTATCGCGACGACTGGACATCAACCGACCAGGTCGCCAAGCGGGCGATCGATGGCGGTTACATCAACCGTTTCGGCACGCTCGACCCGACCACCGGCGGCGAAACCTACCGCTACAGCGTGTCCGGCGACTGGGCGCGGCGTGGCACCGACAGCCAGTCCCTGGCGAATGTCTGGTGGCTGAAATCCGGTCTCGACCTGTGGTCGAATTTTCAGTATTGCCTGAACGATTTTGCCGCCAACGGCAACTGCGACACCGGCGACCAGTTCAAGCAGGCAGAGCGCCGCCAGGCCGGAGGGTTCACGGCATCACACGCGATTTTCGACCGCTGGGGCGGATTCGACGTGGAAAATTCGTTTGGCATCCTCGGTCGTATCGACCGGATACGCCCGGTCGGCCTCTACAACACGGTCAACCGCATTGCCTGGAACACTGTTCGCGAAGACCGCGTCACGCAACGCAATCTCTCGCTCTGGGCGCAGAATGATACGCGCTGGACGTCCTGGTTCCGGACCGTCGCCGGTCTCCGTGGCGAGGCCTACGACTTCACGGTCGACGCCAATCTGCCCGACAATTCCGGAAAGGTCAGCGATCAGATGCTGACGCCCAAGTTCTCGATGATCTTCGGGCCGTGGCGAAAATCCGAGTTCTACCTGAATTACGGTCAGGGCTTCCATTCGAACGACGCGCGCGGTACCACGATCAGGGTGGACCCGGCCGATGGCGTGACGCCGGTCGACCGGGTTCAGCCGCTGGTCAGGACGACCGGCTACGAAGCCGGGGTGCGCAGCGAGCCCCTCGCCGGGTGGCAGACCACTCTGGCGCTGTGGCAACTGCAATCGGATTCAGAATTGCTCTTCGTCGGCGACGCCGGCACGACCGAAGCGTCGCGCCCGTCACGCCGTTACGGGGTGGAGTGGAACAATCTCTATCTTCCGACCAGCTGGCTGGCTTTCGACGCCGATCTCGCCTGGTCCCACGCCCAGTTTACCGACGGCGACCCCGTGGGCAAGTACATCCCCGGCGCAGTCCAGACCACCGCCAATGTCGGCCTCACAATCGACCAGCTCGGTCCCTGGTTCGGCGCCTTGCGCTGGCGCTACTTCGGCCCGCGCCCGCTGGTCGAGGACAACTCGGTGCGCTCGGCGTCCTCGTCGCTGACCAGCCTGCGTGTCGGCTACCGGTTGAGTCCGAGAACCCAAGTCTCTATTGATGTCTTCAACCTTTTCGACAACGACGTGAACGACATCGAATACTGGTATGACTCGCAGTTGCCCAATGAAACCGTGCCGGTGTTCGACCGCCACATTCATCCGGCTGAGCCGCGAACCTTCAGGCTGACCTTCGCGCATCGTTTCTGATCCTGGAAATCCATAATTACGCTTTGCCGAGCAGGAGGCTTTCCGGTACCCTAGCGGGTTTCGCCCAATAGCAGAAACTCGGAGGAGAGTTCGTGGAAAAGGATCTGCGCGAAGCCGCACTTGAATATCATCGCCTGCCGGCGCCGGGCAAGATCTCGGTCCGCCCCACCAAGAGCCTCACCAATCAGCGCGATCTCGCGCTGGCCTATTCGCCCGGCGTCGCCGCCGCCTGCGATGCGATCGCCGAGGATCCGGCAACGGCGGCCGATTACACTTCGCGCGCCAACCTCGTCGGCGTGGTCACCAATGGCACCGCCGTCCTTGGCCTGGGCAACATCGGCCCCCTGGCGGCCAAGCCGGTGATGGAAGGCAAGGCCTGTCTGTTCAAGAAGTTTGCCGGTATCGATGTCTTCGATATCGAACTGGCCGAGAACGACCCGGACCGGCTGATCGACATCATCGCCGCGATGGAGCCGACCCTGGGTGGTGTGAACCTCGAAGACATCAAGGCGCCCGAATGCTTCTACATCGAAGAGAAGCTCAAGGAACGGATGAACATTCCCGTCTTCCATGACGACCAGCACGGTACGGCGATTATTTCCGCTGCGGCCATGCTCAATGGCCTCAAGGTCGTCGGCAAGAAGATTGACGAAATCAAGGTTGTCTGTTCAGGTGCCGGCGCCGCCGCCATTTCCTGTCTCAACCTGTGGCGCCAGCTTGGGGTCAAGCGCGAGAACATTACTGTTTGTGATTCCAAGGGTGTCATCTACGCCGGCCGCGACGCCAACATGGAGGCGACCAAGGCGCGTTATGCTCGCGATACCAGCCATCGCACGCTGGGCGATGCGATGGTCGGCGCCGACGTCTTCCTCGGCCTTTCCACCGCCGGCGTGCTCAAGCAGGAGATGGTCGCCAGCATGGCCGAAAAGCCGATGGTCTTCGCGCTGGCCAACCCGACCCCGGAGATCATGCCGGAACTGGCGCGGGAGGCACGCCCGGACGTCATCATCGCGACAGGCCGTTCCGACTACGTGAACCAGGTCAACAACGTTCTCTGCTTTCCCTTCATTTTCCGTGGTGCGCTCGATGTTGGCGCTACCCGCATCACCGAGGAAATGAAGATGGCGAGCGTCCGGGCGATCGCCGAGCTGGCCCAGGCCGAGGTTACCGACGAAGTCGCCATGGCCTACCCCGGGCATGAACTGTCCTTCGGCCCGGAATATCTCATTCCCAAGCCTTTCGACCCGCGCCTGATCGTCAAGATCGCACCCGCCGTCGCTCGGGCGGCCATCGCTTCGGGCGTCGCCACACGCCCGATCACCGACTGGCATGCCTACGACGCGCGGCTTTCCGAGTTCGTCTATCACACGGGAGTCGGCATGCGCGCCATCTTCCAGGCTGCCCGTCAGGCCAGGGGAAAGCGCATCATCTATGCCGAGGGAGAAGACGAGCGGGTGCTGCGCGCCGCCCAGGTCGTCGTCGAAGAGCGGTTCGCCCGCCCCATTCTGATCGGCCGGGCCTCCGTCATCGAGCGTCGCCTGGAGAAAGCCAACCTGCGCATCAGGCCGGGTGTCGATTTCGATATCGTCAATCCGGAATCCGACGAGCGCTATCGCGAATGCTGGACGGCGTATCACAAACTGATGGTCCGCCGCGGCATTACGCCGGCGTTGGCGAAGGAAACCTTGCGCCGCAAGCCGACAGTGATCGGCTCGATACTGCTCAAGCTCGGTTACGCCGACGGCCTGATCTGCGGCATGACCGGCCAGTACAGGCATCACCTGGGTGTGATCAGTCAGGTCATCGGCAAGCGCCCGGGAGCCCGGATTCTGGCGGCGATGAATTACCTGATGCTGCCGGGACACTCGCTGTTCATCTGCGACACGCATATCAACGAAAACCCGAGTGCCGAGGAAGTCGCCGAAATGACGCTCATTGCCGCCGACCAGGTCAGGCGCTTCGGCATCCACCCGAAGGTCGCACTGCTCTCGCACTCGAATTTCGGGTCCAGTTCATCGGAATCCGCGCGCAAGATGAGCCGTGCTGCCGCCTTGCTCTCCGCCATGCCATCCAATGATCTCGAAATCGACGGTGAAATGCACGGTGACTCCGCGCTGTCGGACGCCATTCGTCGCGAAGCAAACCCCGAGTCCCCGCTCAAGGGCGAGGCCAACCTTCTCGTCATGCCGAATATCGACGCCGCCAACATCGCCTACAATCTGCTGAAAATGACCGGCGGCGAGGGCGTGACCATTGGCCCGATTCTGCTTGGCGCGGCCCGTCCCGTCCATGTCATGACCTCGACATCGACGGTTCGCCGTCTGGTCAACATGACCGCGATAGCTGTCGTCGAGTCACTGGAGCACTGAAGCACTGTTTGCCGACCGTGGCGGCGTCAATCGCCTGCCGCCAAGCGTCGCCGGATGTTCAGCCGGCCAGCGCGGCGAGCAGCTTGCCGTGAATGCCGCCGAACCCGCCGTTGCTCATCACCAGAATGTGGTCGCCGGCACGGGTTCCGGCGGCAATCGTGTTCACCAGGCGCTCGAGGTCGTCGTCGACGACTGCCTTGGCGCCCATCGGCGCCAGCGCCTCGCGGGCATCCCATCCAAGGTTGGCGGCATAACAGAAGACGGCATCGGATTCGGCCAGACTGTCGGGTAGCTGACTCTTCATAATGCCGAGCTTCATCGTGTTCGAGCGCGGTTCGAGCACGGCAATGATGCGGGCCCGCCCGACCTTGCAGCGCAGCCCGGCCACGGTTGTCGCGATGGCGGTGGGGTGGTGGGCAAAATCGTCGTAGACGGTTACATCGCGAACTGTTCCACGGATTTCCATCCGGCGCTTGACGTTGACGAAGCGGGATAGCGCTTCCAGGCCCTTGTCCAGCGGCACCCCGACATGACGGGCGGCCAGCAGGGCGGCAGAGGCGTTGGCACGGTTGTGCTCGCCCGAAAGTGGCCAGATGATGCGCCCGAGCGCTCCCTGCCGAAAATGCAGAACGAGTTCGCCGCTGGCATCGTCGCCGCCGACCCGGTACCCGGATGGGTCGTTGAAGCGCTCGACCGGCGTCCAGCATCCGCGTTTCAGGACGCGTTCCAGGCTGGCTTCCCCGGCGTTGCAGACGATCAGGCCGTTGCCGGGAAGGGTTCGTACGAGATGATGAAATTGTGTCTCGATGGCTGCAATATCGTCGAAAATGTCAGCGTGATCGAATTCGAGATTGTTCAGGACCACGGTGCGCGGCCGGTAATGCACGAACTTGGACCGCTTGTCGCAGAACGCGGTGTCGTATTCATCGGCCTCGATGACGAAGAAAGGCGTACCGCCAAGGCGTGCCGAAACCCCGAAATTCATGGGCACCCCGCCGATCAGGAAGCCGGGCTGCAGACCGGCATCCTCGAGAATCCAGGCCAGCATCGACGCGGTGGTGGTCTTGCCGTGGGTACCGGCGACGCCGAGAACCCAGCGCCCCTGCAATATATGTTCGGCAAGCCATTGCGGCCCGGAAACATAGGGCAGGCCGTCGTCGAGAATGGCTTCGAGCAACGGATTGCCGCGTGAAATCGCATTGCCGATGACAAAGGTGTCGGGTTGCATCGCCCGTTGGCCGGCGTCGAAACCTTCGATCAGGTCGACGCCGGCGGCGCGCAACTGGTCGCTCATC
>Ga0316629_10000119_pt1 | contig 13024 bp, 12 predicted proteins | sample OWC_May_M1_C1_D1_FD_207654 | JGI IMG/M metagenome (GOLD analysis project Ga0316629, IMG submission 207654) | Wetland soil microbial communities from Old Woman Creek delta, Ohio, United States - OWC_May_M1_C1_D1_A | ecosystem: Environmental > Terrestrial > Soil > Wetlands | place: USA: Ohio... | reverse complement strand
GTTTCATCTTCTCGAGGTGCAGGGGCTGGAGGCTGTCGAAAACGGCCAGGATCACGGTGGATTCGAGCGCGCCGATGATCTCGTAGCAGTTGCGGATGTCCTCCAGGGTCAGCCGGTTGACGAAGACCCCGCGGCGGGGGGAGATGGTGACGAAGCCCTCCGTGTCCAGCTGTAGCAAGGCATCGCGCAGGGGGGTCTTGCTGATGCCGAGCTGCTGGCTGATCGCATTCAGGTTGATCGCGGCGCCGGGGATGAGATTGCCCCGGGTGAGTTCTTCCCGGATGAAATCGTAAAGCTGCTCGCGCAGGGATTTCTGGTTGATGATCATCGCGCCGACCCCCTCCGCCCCTCAAACACCGATCGCCGCACGGTCCAGCAACAATCGCGGATCCAAGGCGCATGAAGTCGTTTTTTTGCTGCTGCGTGGGAGCGGCTTTCCAGCCGCGATCATCGTGTCTGGAAGCCGCCCCCTATCGCAGCAGGTCATTGCCGAACCGAAGGCGGGCTATTTCTGGTAATCCGCGTCGCAGATCGCCAGGTTCCGGTCGATGACGTCCAGGCCGAAGTTGAGCTCTTCGTTGGTGATCGCCAGGGGCGGGCTGAGCATGATCACCGATGCCCCGCCGGCCATGATGTAAACCCCTTCCTCCATGCACTTGCCCAGGAATTTCATCTTGGAGGTGGCCGGCCGCGGCGGCTCCATCAGCGCCTCGTGGATCGGCTCCTTGGTCCGGCGGTTCTTGACGATCTCGATCCCGCAGAACAGCCCCTTGCCCCGCACTTCCCCGACGCAGGGGTGCTTGTCCTGAAGCTCCTTCAGCTTCTTCATCAGGTACGCGCCGGTTTTGGCGGCCTGGTCGATGAGCTTGTCCTGCCGGTAGGCTTCGATCGTCGCCACCGCCGCCGCCATGGCCAGGGCATGACCCGAATAGGTGTGCCCGTGCAGGTAGGGCGAGGTCTCGAACTTCTCCGCCACCCACGGCCGGACGACGGTTGCGCCCAGCGGCACCGAACCCGAGTTGATCCCCTTGGCCAGGGTCATGATGTCCGGGACCACCCCCCAGTTGTCCATCCCGAACCATTTCCCGGTGCGGCCGAAGGCGGTCATGACTTCGTCGGCGATCAGCACCACCTCGTACTTGTCGCAGATGGCGCGCACCATCGGCCAGTACTCCTCCGGGGGCACGATCACGCCGCCGGCCCCGAAGATCGGCTCGCCGATCACCGCGGCCACCCGGCGGGCGCCGCCCTCCAGCCGGATGACGTCCTCGACGTGCTTGGCGCACTGGATGTCGCACGACGGATAGGTGGCCCCGAAGCAGCACCGGTAGCAGTAGGGCGGCAGGATGTGCACGGCGCCCGGCACGGACGGCTCGGCAGCCCAGTTGCGGTAGTCGGCCGACACGGCCATGGCCCCCATGGTCGAGCCGTGGTAGGAGCGCCAGCGGGAGAGCACCTTCTGCTTGCCCGTGGCCCAGCGGGCGATCTTGACGGCCCCTTCGACAGCTTCCGTCCCGCCGGTGGAGAAGAACGACTTCTTCAAATCGCCGGGCGTCACCTCCGCCAGGAGCTTGCCGAGCCGAGCCTTGGGCTCCGTGGCCCACTGGGAGTTGACGCTCGGCAGCAGGGCGGCCTGCTTGGCGATGGCCGCATTCACCCGGTCGTCGCAGTGCCCCAGGTTGGTGAAGACGAACTGGGAGGTCAGGTCCAGGTGCTTTTTGCCCTCCTTGTTGTACACCCAGCACCCCTTGGCCTTCGCCGCCACGAAGGGGTTCAGCCCCTTCTGCGCCGTCCAGGGCGTCAAGACATATTCGGCTTCATACTTTCGGATCGTTTCCGCATCATACTCTTTTTGAACGGTGTCCGGCATGTTCGTTCTCCTATGTGGTCGTTGAGTTTTATCCCCTGTGTCGCGCCCCTTGATAGCAGGCGGTCAATAGTTCGCTTCCAGGATCCCGATCACATCCGTCTCGGTGACCGAGCGCGGGTTGTTGCTGATCAGGCGCACCGCGCCCACCGCAGCCTTGGCGAGCGCCGGGAACTCCTCCCGCGGGACGCCGTAGCTGCTGAGCTTGCAGGATATCCCGACGTCGTCGAGCAGCCCCTTGACCGCCTTGACCGATAGCCGCGCGGCGTCGATTTCGCTCAACCGCTTGGTCCTTTCGCCGAACGCCTTGGCGATTTCGATGAATTTTTTCGGGGCGGCGATCAGGTTGAACTCCATGACCCAGGGGAGAATGAACGCGGTCAGCAGGCCATGGGGCAGGTGGAACTTGCCGCCGATGGCGAGCGCCAGGGCGTGGTCGAGTCCGTTCTGGGTGTTGGAGAAGGCCATGCCCGCCAGGCAGGAGGCGTGCAGCATGTTCTCCCGGGCCGCGAGGTTGGCGCCGTTGGCATAGGCCAGGCGGAGGTTGGCGGCCACCAGGCGGATGGCCTGAAGGTTGAGGGTGTCGGTGAAGACCGAGGCCCGCACGCCGACAAACGATTCGATGGCGTGGACCAGGGCGTCCATGCCGGTCATGGCGGTCACCCGCGGCGGCAGCGCCAGCGTCAGCTGCGGGTCGAGCAGGGCCGTCCGGGCAAACATGTGCCCGCTGACGATCCCCTTCTTGACCTTGTTTTGGGTGTCGGACAGCACGCAGATCGAGGTCATCTCGCTGCCGGTGCCGGCCGTGGTGGGGATGAGGACGAGCGGGACGCCCGGCTTGGGCACCAGCTCCATGCCGAAGTACTTCTCGATGGGGCCCTCGTTGGTGAGCATCACCGAGGCCACCTTGGAGATGTCGAGCGAACTGCCGCCTCCGAGGCCCACGATCACATCCGGGCCGTAGGCCTTGGCCGCCCCGGCGGCGGCGAGGGCGACTTCCACCCGGGGGTCGGGCTCCACCTCGGCGAAGACGGAGTAGTCCAACCGGGCCTTGTCCAGCGCGGCCGCCACCGGATCCAGGACCCCGGCGCTTTTCAGCCCCGGGTCGGTGACCACCAGCACTCGGCTGCCGTCTAGGCGCTTGATCTCGGCGCCCAAATTCTCCAGGCTGCCGCAGCCGAAAGTAATCCGCCGCACGGTTTCGAAGGATTTGATCATTTCCGGTTTTCCTTTCGTCCCTACAGAGTGAGTTCGGAAGCCTCGGTGATGTCGTGCCGGAGTTTCAAAAATTCCATGTCGGTGTGCTCCCGCGGCCGAGGCAGATGCACGTCGTACACCTGGTGCATCCGGCCGGGGAGCTTCCCGTGAAGTGAGATGATACGGTCTCCCAGGAAAATCGCCTCGTCGATGTTGTTGGTGACGAAGAGCACCGTGCGCTTTTCGGTCTCCCAGATGCGGGCCGTCTCCTTCTCCATGAAATAGCGGGTCTGGGCGTCGAGCTGGCCGAACGGCTCGTCGAGCAGCATGACCTTGGGGTTGTTGGCGTAAGCCCGGGCAATCCCCACGCGCTGCTTCATGCCGCCGCTCAGCTGGTGCGGATAGTGTTTTTCAAAACCTGTCAGACCGACCAGCTCGATATAGTGCTGGGCGATTTCTCTGCGTTCTTTTTTGCCTATTCCACGAAGTTTGGGGCCAAGCTCCACGTTGCCGATTACCGTCTTCCAGGGGAAGAGCATGTAGCTCTGGAAAACCAAGCCGCGGTCTGGGCCGGGGCCGGAGACTTCCCGCCCGTCGAGGGTGGCCCGGCCGCTGGTAGGTATTTCAAGCCCGGCGATAATCCGTAACAAGGTGCTTTTTCCTGACTGACCCGGCCCGAGAATCACAACGAACTCGTTTTGTTTGACATTTAGGCTGATGTCATCAAGCACCCTCACGCGCTGGGAGCCCTTTTGAATGAATTCTTTGCTGATATGTTCGCACAGGATTTTGTATTCGGTTTCTGTTTTCACGCAACCAGATTCTCCATTTCAACCATGGGTCAAGCCGTTTGGAGCTCTCGTTTCCATGGGCAAAGTACCTTTTCGAGCCCTGTAACCAAGAGGGTCGTCAGCCATGCGACGATTGCGATGACCACCATTCCGCCCACAATAAGCGCCGGCCTGGACAGGGTCATGCCCAAAAGGGTTATAAATCCCAGCCCGGAGCGGGCACTGACCAGTTCGGCTGCAAGCACACACGTCCAGGCAGCACTCAAGGATATCTGCAACCCGGCGAAGATGGCCGGAAAAGCTGCCGGGAAACAGACATGTAAAATTTCATCTCGGCGATTTCCGCCCAGCATCCTCACGACGTCGTAGAGCTGGGGTTCGATCAGCCGCACTCCGTTATAGGCGTTTAGCAAACAAGGCACGAAGGTTCCGATGACGATGATAAAAACCTTTGAGGGTTCTCCTATCCCAAACCACAGTATGGCGATCGATATCCACGCAATCGGCGGCATGGGTTTAATCAGGTCAAAGACAGGCTTAACCACGGCGTTGATATAACGGTTCAGGGCCATTAGAAGGCCCAATGGGGTCGCCAGCACCGCACCAATAGCAAACCCAATCAATATCCGTTGAGTGCTGGCCCAGATGTGCCCGAATAGGCCTTTTCCGGCTATCGGATTAACCATCATGTCTGCCAGCTGAAGCGAGACCTCATAGGGCCTTGCCAAGGCGCTTCCAAGGAAACGGTTGATGGCCACGTAGTCCCAGATGGCAAAAAAAGCGATCATTGAAACCGCATGCAGGAACCAGCGGTTTTTAAGAACGCGCCAGATGGATAGCGGCGATCTCTCCCTGACTTGGACCTGCACTTCGTTGGCGATGGTATTCACAGGCTATTTACCTCCTGATTCCGGCAAGCAGGCGCTTTTCAACCCAGTCGATTACCACACCGATTACCGCACCGGTGAGCCCGACCATGATCATGCCAAGAACGACCAGATCCGGCATTGCCAATCGGCGCCCCATGGTAATAAGGTAGCCAAGCCCGGTGTCGGCGGCAAGCAACTCCGCGGCAACTAAGGTGGTCCAGCAATAGGCCAATGCAATCTGTAGTGCGCCAAAAACCATCGGAAGCGCCGAAGGAATGCACAGCTTGGTAAAAATCTGCCAGTCAGTCGCTCCATAGGTCCGAGCCATTTGGATCAACGTCGGGTTGGTCATTCGAACGCCCGCAAAGCTGTTGATAACGCACGGGACAATACCTCCCAGCCAAATAATGAATACTTTTCCAGAAATACCGATACCAAACCAGAAAATGGTAAGAGGAATCCAGGCGATCGGCGGAATCGGGCGTATTATTTCAAAAATGGGGCGGGCAAGCCCTTCTGCAACCGAGAACCAGCCCATGAGAAGGCCAAGCGGTATCCCTATCAGTAAAGCCAACAGGTACCCCGTGAACGCCTCCTGGATGCTGGTCCATGCATGGACCCACAGCACCGCCCCATCCGGGTTCGGCTCGCTTAGTTTTTCGATAAAAATGCTGATTACTTGTGACGGTGACGCCAGCATAGTGGTTGGGATAATTCCCAGGGAGATAATTAGTTGCCAGGCTCCAAAGAAAGCCAAAATACTTGCTACCGGCAAGACTCTAAGAAGCAGAGGTGTCTTAATTTTCACTTCTTCGTAGGCCATTCATTATTCCCCTTGTGCAAAGTTACAAGACCAATTAGTAGATGCCGAGGCATCGTAAGCTTAAAAATCCCCACCGATCTCTAATTTTTTGCTCTATGACGATCATACAGCCAGTCTGGTTTGTCTCGGACGATTGGCAATCGTCGTTACTTTGTCCTGAAAAAAATATTCAAATGAGGGCGCGGCCATATTCGCCGCGCCCTCTTCACCACTGTCGTTAAAATCGACTTCCCCGCCGCAACCAACAGGGAATACAACTCTAAAAAAAGTTAAGGAATAGGCTGTTTAACCATTTTTAAAAACTTGTCGGTTATGTAGGGCGTCTTCAGTACTTTCTCTTTATCCGCGGGTTTGAAACGGCCTTGCTCGGTGAAGAACTCAAGAATGCTTGCCTGCCACTTGTCGACTGTGCTTGGTCCTTTTGAAGAATCGAAAAGTTTCAGCTGTTCTTCGTAATTAAAGATCGGGTGCATGACAAGGTCTTTCTTGGCCATGTCATCCGTCATATCCATGCCGGCCCATTCCTTATAAAATCTCTTGTATTCAGGCAGAAGCTTTTCCCCCTCCCTATTGATAAGATTGATGCCACGGAAGAAAACGCGTAATGATTTTGCGACCAGTTCGGGATTTTTATCGCAAAACTCTTTTTCACCTATAAGGACAACAGGAAGTGCTACGCCACACATTTTGAGGTCGGCTGCAATTTTCCACCCTTTGTTCAGGCCGTTATAAAGGTGGGGGGCCCAAAGGGCAACGGCATCTCCGACGCCTGATTCGAAAGCTGCAACCGCTTGTGCCTGGTCCATGTTTTTGATAACCACGTCCTTGTCCTTAAGTCCCAGCACCTTCAGCCAATTGCTCATGACATAATGGGCAGAGGAGACCGTGGTGCAAAGAATGGTTTTCCCCTTAATGTCTTCTGGTTTCCCATACACTTCCGGAAATTGCTTGTTAAAGCCCTTGGTTTTCAGTATCGGGCTGTCCGGACGAACCATAATAACGTTTGTTATTGACTCATCATTGGCTATCGCTATCAGGTATGCTCCATATCGAACAGCTCCGACTACCATGGGAACGCCGCCCAGGCCGCCTATTACCCATTGTTTGGCCGGTATGGCCTCCAGCATTGCACCGCCGGAATCAAAATAATTCAGTTTAAACTGCAGACCCTCCTCCTTATCCCAGCCTTTTTGATTCGCATACCAGGGGATGAAAGTTTCGTGTTCTGGCTGCCAAGCAGTCCCGAGTTCGAGAACTTGCGCGGTTGTAGCTGCCGGAATGCCCCAAACCATCAGAACAAGCGCAATGATCCATAGACTCAAGCGTTTCATCTTTCCTCTCCTTTTAGTTAATTTCCTGATTTCCTGATTTTAGACGCGTACTTCCGAATTGTCTGCTTACTCCTTATGCCTCCTTTCGTCGGGTTGTGGTTGGGTGGTGGTTTTAATTGATCGAATTAAGCAATGGTTACCACCAACGAATCAGGTCTGTCACCTTCTTTCGAATCTCGACGAACTTAGGATCAATAAGACTGCGAGGCCGCGGAAGATCAACCAGGACTTCGGCTTTAATTTTTGTCGGTTTGTTGCTTAAAACGATAATCCGCTCCGCCACATAAACCGCTTCTTCGATGTTGTGCGTCACGAAAACGACGGTGCTTTTCAGGGTCTGCCAGAGGCGGATGAGTTCATCTTCAAGATAGTATCGAAGCTTTATGTCAAGTTGGCCGTAAGGTTCATCCATGAGCAGTAAATCGGGGTCGACGGCAAAGGCCCGCGCGACCGCTATGCGTTGCTCCATGCTCGCTGAAACCTGATTGGGGTACAGAGTGGAAGTGTCTGTGAGCCCCACCAAGTCGAGAATATATTTAAGCCGCTCCTGGGTCTTTTGGGGTGGGAATCCTTTGACCTCCATGCCGAAGGCCACGTTGTCCCTAACCGTTCGCCACGGCATGCAAGTGGGTTCCTGGAATACGAAAGAAATGTTGTGTTTCCCAGGGTCAGCCACCTCTCCATCGATAAATATGTCGCCTTCGCTCGTGGGGATAAGTTTCGAGAGGCAGTTCAAAAAAGTCGTTTTTCCGCACCCGGTCGGGCCGACAATTGACAAAAACTCCCCCTCGGCAACCTCAAAGCTGATGTTGTCGAGAACCAAAAGATTGCCAAAACGCTTTGTCAGGTTTGTGACCTTTATCTTTGTCGATCTGGGAATTTGGTTCACAGAAATCATTCTATCTCCTGCAGTGCAGCTGCCTTTCGTCAACGGACAGCAATGGTCCGGGTTTCTTCAGATTTGGCAGCTTTTACGGCTTTGTTAAGATAAAGACTCATCTCCGCATCCTTCAGCCATCTATGCGATCCAGTCTCTTGCGCCCCCCTTTTGAGGTCATTTCAAGGAAGCGCCTTGTCGAATGCCGATTCGATGCGCTGAGCGTTTGATGAAAAAAGCCCCGCCGCGAAATTTTTAACGGCAGGGCTTGAGATTTGGTTGAACAAACAGGTTCGAGCGGGCAGGCCTGATGCGAACGCAAGACCGCTGGTTTTGTTGACTCCATTGCCGTCATCGGAACCATCCTATGCAACTTCCCGCTGTGCGGGTTCCAAAGACATGCCGATACGCGTTCGACTAAAGGTGATATCTGATATATCTGATATCACAAAGGCGGGTCAAGCTTTTTCTGAGAACCCATGAGGCAAGGCCCCCGACTCGCCGACGTTAAAGATTCCTTGTTGCGGAGATGCCGGCAACTAGTGCATAAAGGCAGCCGCAAGGCGGGTGGCCCGCCTGCGTTTCTGAAATCGGGAGCTGCGCCGATGGCATTTCGATGGTCCACCACTCAAGCCCGACGTTTGAAGGAACTGGGCGCGTTGTCGGCTCAGCAGAGGCTTTCATTTCAAACATCCTCAGAGCGCGACGCGGCCTTCCAGAGACTGGCTGGCGAACTCGTCCGGCGCGAGCGCCGGCGGCTTGAGGAATTCAGGGTCGGGGCCCTGCGGCCGCGGGTCTGCCGGTTGGAAAGCCGCCTGACGGAGATGCTCACCGGCCGGGGCTTCGTCCAGGTGAACACGCCGGTCATAATGGCGCGCAGCCACCTGGCCAAGATGGCGATCACGGCCGAGCACCCCCTTATCAAAAAGGTCTATTGGCTCGACCGGAACCGCTGCCTGCGGCCCATGCTGGCGCCGCACCTCTATAGCCTGCTGCAGAACCTGCTGCGGCTGTGGGAGAAGCCGGTGCGGCTCTTCGAGGTCGGCCCCTGTTTCCGCCGGGAGGGCAGGGGCGCGCAGCACGCCGCCGAGTTTACGATGCTCAACCTCGTCGAGGCCGGCCTGCCGCTGGATGAGCGCGAGGGCCGTCTGCGCGAGCTCGCGGCCTGGGTGGCCGAGTCAGCGGGCCTTGCGGATCACCGGGTGGCCTCGACCCAGTCCGAGGTGTACGGGGATACCATCGACATCCTGGCGGGTGAACGGCGGCTGGAGGTCGGCTCGGCCGCCATGGGGCCGCACGCGCTCGACAAGGCCTGGCGCATCACGGACACCTGGGTGGGCATCGGGTTCGGGCTCGAGCGGCTGGTGATGGCCTCGGAAAACGTCGAAAGCCTCGGCCGGCTCGGCCGCAGCCTGGCCTACCTGGACGGCATCCGGTTGAACATCTGACGGCGTCGGGATAGGGTCAATGCCGGGATATGGGCTCGGGGCGGCTCAGTGCGTTGCAACGGTCATTTTTAGAGGTCCGGGCGAACATGCGAGAAAGCACGGTATCAAAGAGCGGCAAGGGGCCGGACGGCTCGCCCCGCGGCCGCACTGCCCGTTATGACCGGATACTGGAGCGCGCCCGCCAAGGCGGGGGGCTCTGCAGCGACGATATCCGTTTCCTGCTCGCGCAGACCGACCCGGTGCGGGTGGAGCGGCTTTTTGCAGCCGCACGCCGGCTCCGGCAGGAGCACTTCGACGACCGGGTGTTCCTCTACGGGTTCGTCTATTTCTCGACTTTTTGCCGCAACGACTGCGCCTTCTGTCAGCACCGCCGGTCCAACTCGGCCGGTCAACGGCATCGCAAGACGGCGGCGGATATCATGGGTGCCGCACGCCTGCTGGCGGATGAGGGTGTTCACCTGATCGACCTGACGATGGGGGAAGACCCCCGGTATTTTGAAGATCAGCCGGCCGGCTTCGATCGACTGGCCGAAAAGATCCGCGGGGTCAAAAGCGCGACCGGACTTCCGGTCATGATCTCCCCCGGGGTGCTGCCGCGGGAGGCCCTGCGGCAGATGGCCCGTGCCGGCGCCGACTGGTACGCCTGCTACCAGGAGACCCACAACCCCGGGCTCTTTGTCGCGCTCAGGCCGCACCAGGGCTACTCCGAGCGCCGGCAGGCCAAGGTGGATGCGGCCGGCGCCGGCCTTTTGGTTGAGGAGGGCATCTTGTGCGGAGTCGGCGAGACCCTGAGCGACATCGCCGAATCCATCGCGGAAATGGGGGCGCTCGGCGCCGACCAGGTGCGGGTGATGAGCTTCGTGCCCCAGCCGGGCACTCCCCTTGCCGGTCGGCCGGCGCCGGATGCCCTGCGCGAGCTGCGGATCATCGCGGTGATGCGGCTGGCGTTTCCCGATCGGCTGATCCCGGCCTCGTTGGACGTGGAAGGGCTCGACGGGCTGCGGTGCCGGATGGAAGCCGGCGCCAACGTGGTCACCTCGCTCATCGCGCCGAACGCCGGCCTGACGGGGGTTGCGAGCCTCATCCGGGACATCGACACTTCGCGCCGGATGCCGGCCGCCGTCAACTCCGTGCTCGCGCGCTGCGGCTTGACAGCCGCCGGCCGGGACGACTATCGCACCTGGATGAGTCAGCGCCGCCGCGCGGGTGCTTCCGCCAAAAACAGGTGAAGTCCCATGCGCTTGGCGGTGGTCGGCGGAAAACTGCAGGGGGTCGAGGCCTGCTACCTGGCCCTCAAGGCGGGCTGGCACACGCGGCTGGTGGACCGCCACCCGGATGCCCTTGCCCGGGGGCTCTGCGACGAGTTCGTCTTGAGCGATCTCGCGCGGGAGCAGGACATGCGACGGGTGTTCGGCGGCGTCGACCTGGTTTTGCCGGCGCTGGAAGATCAGGGCGCGTTGGAGGCGCTGTGCCGGTTTTGCGCTGTCGCCGGCCTGCCCCTGGCTTTTGACCCGCAGGCCTATCGGGTCTCATCCTCCAAGATCGCCTCGGACAAGCTTTTCGCCGACCGCGGAATCGCCGCCCCGAAACCCTGGCCGGAGGCCGGATTTCCGCTCATTGCCAAGCCGAGCAACGGCAGCGGCAGCCGCGGGATCCGCATCCTCCGCAGCATGGAACAGCTGTGCGCGGCGTTTCCGGATGAGGAAGCCTCCGCCGGCTGGGTGCTGCAGGAGTACCTGCACGGACCGTCCTACTCCCTGGAGGTCGCCGCCGCCGGCGGGCGCATCCGTTGCTTTCAGGTGACCGATCTTTTCATGGACGAGGCCTACGACTGCAAGCGCGTGACGGCGCCGACCGAGCTGCCGGCGGGCCTTGTCGCCGAATTCGAGCGCATCGGTCGTACGATCGCCGAGGCTGTCGGCTTGCGGGGGCTCATGGACGTGGAGGTCATCCTGGACGGTGGCCGGCTCAACGTGCTCGAGATCGACGCCCGCCTGCCGAGCCAGACCCCCACCGCGGTGTTCTGGTCATCGGGGGTGAACCTCGTGCAAATTCTGGGGGAGGCCGCCTGCGGCGCCGAGCTGCCCCCCCCGCCGGCTTCAAGCGCCTGCCGAGCCGTGGTATATGAGCACATCCGGGTGAGCCCCGGCCTGCTGCAAACCGGCGGAGAGCACATGATGGCCGGTTCCGGGGTTTTGCGCCTGCATTCCGATTTCTACGGGGCGGATGAAGCTCTCAGCGATTATGCGCCCGCACGGGACGACTGGCGCGCCACCCTGATCGTAGCCGGCGGCAGCCGCCGCGAGGCCTGGCACAAGCGCTGCGAGGTCATGGCGGACATCCGCCGCACTTTCGCCCTTGGGCGGTTTCTCGAATCCGAACCGACCGACCCGCTTTGAGGAGATCCCCGCTTGACACGACTGCGATCGGAAGACATCACCGCAAGCGCCCGCGACCTCAAGGCCTATGATGCGGAGCTGCGGCGCAAGGTCGGAACAGATCTGAAGGGCCTGGCCTGCGGGGCCGCGGGCGTGGACGAGGGCGCCTTCGCCCGGCGGGCCGCCGCGGTGACGGCGGCCGTGGTGCCGGTCACGGCCGGGGCCGGGATCATCACGGGGTTCTCAGCGGCGGTCGGGCGCATACTGACGCATGTGGGCCTGGCGGCGTTCGTCACGGCGCAGACGGATGTCGCCGGGCTGGCCGAAGCCTACCACCGCGCCTGCGAACTGATTTTTACGGCAGACGACCACAGCTTCGTCGCGATCCACACACGGCGCCGGCGGGTGGTCTCAAACGCCGAGGCCACGGGTGCGGGCTTCGCCCGGGGCCTGGACCTCATGGCCGGCGGAGTTCGCGGCAAAACCGTGCTGATTGTCGGCTGCGGCCCGGTCGGCCGCAGCGCGGCAGAGAACCTGCTGGCGGCGGGCGCACGCATCCACGTGTATGACGCCGATGCCGCCAAGGCTCGAAATCTTGCTGTGGAGTTGAGGCGGCGGTCGCACGCGGTTGCGGTCGAGGAGAGTGTTGCGTCGGCCCTTTCGCGTCACTCGCTCATTCTCGACGCGACGCCGGCCGCGGGCATCATCGACGCGGACGCGGTCGGCCCTGAAACCTGCATCAGCGCCCCCGGGGTCCCGATCGGGATGACGGCCGCGGCGCTCGCGAAGCTTTGCGATCGGGTCCTGCACGATTTTCTGGAAATCGGGGTGGCGACCATGGCGGCGTTCTGCCTCAAGGACGGTTGACGGATGCGCCCGGAAACGGCGTCGAAGCCGGCGGCGGTGCGCTACTACCGCAAACGCGTGGAGCTGTTCCGCCTCATCGACAAGATCAGGCTCTGGCCCTCGCGGCAGGGCACCCTGCACGGGATCAAGACGATCGAGGTGCTGGGGAACGCGGCCCGGCTGACCACCCATTGCGGCCAGACGTTTCTGGCTTCGAACTCGCGCAACAGCCGGGCGGCGCGCTGGCTGCGAAACAAGTGGTTCAAGCGCCCCTGCGCGGCATGCGGGGTCCCGGACTGGAAGCTGGAAAAATACGCCTCCACCCGCTTCCGGCGCCACCAGGGCTCCCTGCTCCTGGAAGCCGCCCCCGACGGCAAGCCGGTTTCTGAGAAGTGAAATTCACTTATCACCATCCATCAACACATCCGGTGCTTTGATCGAAGGACGCCGCCGACCCTATCCAAATCTGTTTTTTGGACCTGCACCTTTGATTTGCTAAACAGACTCTCACCTCTGTTCAAGACAAGATTGGACTAAGGCACGCTATACGTAACAAACGCTGATTTTTCTATTTATTATGGTTAGTTACATGCTGTT